>Ga0302319_10006443_pt1 | contig 23304 bp, 18 predicted proteins | sample Bog_T0_2_FD_203319 | JGI IMG/M metagenome (GOLD analysis project Ga0302319, IMG submission 203319) | Peat permafrost microbial communities from Stordalen Mire near Abisko, Sweden - Bog_T0_2 | ecosystem: Environmental > Terrestrial > Soil > Wetlands > Peat | place: Sweden: Abisko, Stordalen Mire...
CGGCGCCACCTCTCGCGAAATCAAGCTCCAGTTTCTCGCCGAGGCCGTCATCATCTCGCTCGTCGGCGGCATTGTCGGCACCCTGGTCGGGCTAGCCGTGCCTCTTTCAATCCGCCTGTTCACTGACTATGCGTTGCCGGTCTCTGGCTGGTCCATCGCCGTCGCCCTCACCGCGGCCACGCTCGTCGGCGTCATCTTCGGCACCGTTCCCGCCACACGCGCCGCCCAGTTAGACCCCGTCGAGGCGCTCAAGTATGAGTGACCTTGAATCCCGCTCCGGCTCGCTAACGGAACAAGCCCAAACCGACCATGCTCGGGTCGAACGAGCCCACGTCGACCAAGCCCAGCCCGATCAAGCTCAGTCCGAACAAGCCCAAACCCAGGTAGACGACCAACCTTCCCCCGGCCCCAACCTCACATTGATCTACAGCCTCATCGCCCTCGCCCTGGTCGCCGCCATCGGCTTCGCCCTCCTCATCGTGCTCCCCTTCTACCACCGCCGCTAGAGCCGGGTGCCCCAGGTCCCTCGCTTTTGGGGACCTGGGATACCGCTACGATTCGAGTCCCACTTCGATAACGACAGATGGTAGGCGGCCCACCCCGGCATCGGGACTGTGCAGGGCACCAGGTCCCATCCATAAAGTCTGGGTGCCCCAGGTCCCTCGCTTTTGGGGACCTGGGATACCGCAACGATTCGAGTCCCACTTCGATGACGACAGATGGTAGGCGGCCCACCCCGGCATCGGGACTGTGCCCCGTTCATGGCATTTTTATCGCGATGAGCGGGTCTTCGGAAAAGATTTGAGGGTGATTACGCCGGTGGCCCAGGTCTGACCCTCCCCAAAAGAATGGGTGCCCCACCTCTCGACTCGCAGAGCATTGGATTGCGCATGCTGGCCATCACCCAACCCCGCATTTGGGCCGGCAGCAGACCACATTTCCAACCGCATCCGCACAGAAAACAAAAACAAAATAAAGTACACAATATCAATAACTTAAGCCCATAAATTGCGCAGTTTCAGCGCATTTTGCAAAAATGTGTTCAATTCTCAGCAACCCTTTGCCTCCAAAACCTCAATTCTGAGCAACCGATTCGCTCCCACGCATTGTCCACAAAGTTAAGGCCTCAAAGAAATGCAAACCTATAAGCAGTCATTTGCCCCGTTTTGCTCAATTCCAGGCAACCGAAACGCGCTGTCGACTAACCACATAGGCCAACATTTCAAGGCGTCTCATCGCTCCTCACGACCCATCCCGGGACGGTCTCTCGGCTCGAATCAAGCTCGATCATCACCTTCATGAAATGCCTTAGAATGTTCCTGCACCCGCCAAATCGAGGAGATTCCCGTGCCCACTCAAGCTGAAAAAGCCGCACAATTCCAAGCCCTTCACCAGCGCTCTGAGCCCTTTGTCGTGGCCAACCCCTGGGACGCGGGAACTGCCCGCATCCTCGCCGGCCTCGGCTTCCAGGCCCTCTCCACCACCAGCGCCGGCCTCGCCTTTACCCTGGGCCGCCGCGACGGCACCGCCAGCGTGAGCCGCGATGAAGCGCTGGCCAACGCCTGCTCCATCGTTGATTCCACATCACTTCCCGTCGCCGCCGATCTCGAAAACGGCTATGGCCACTCTCCGGAAGCGGCAGCGGAAACCATTCGCGTGGCCGCGGAAACTGCCGGCCTCGTCGGAGGATCGATCGAGGACGCCACCGGCGATCCCGACCATCCCATCTACGATTTCCACCACGCCGTGGAGCGCATCGCCGCTGCTGTAGCCGCTGCGCGCGCGTTGCCCTTCCCGTTCATGCTCGTTGCCCGCGCGGAAAACTATCTTCACGGCCGCCCCGACCTGGATGACACCCTCCGCCGCCTGCAGGCCTTTGAAGCCGCGGGCGCCGAGGTCCTGTATGCGCCCGGAATCACGTCAATCGAAGACATACGGACCGTCTGCGCATCGCTCACCAGGCCCGTCAACGTGCTCATGGGGATCAAAGGCGCTCCCACGCTGTCGGTCAGAGAACTCGGCGCCCTCGGCGTTCGCCGCGTCAGCCTTGGCTCCGGCTTCAGCCGCGCAGCCCTCACGGCCTTCTACCGCGCCGCCCTGGAAGTTCTCGATCAGGGAACCTTCACCTTCACCGCCGACACTCTGTCCATGTCCGAGCTGACGAAACTCTTCATCTGAAGACGTGAACTTTGTCATCCTCGGATGGGCGGGGTGGCGTCAACAAATAGCGCGATGCAGAAAATTACACTTCGTTGTTGCACACTTGTTCATAGGAAGAAAAAGCCGTGCGAAACCCTCCGAGTTCTCTCCAGCAATTTGCGCGTTTCTCGTGTCCAAAACGACATCGATCAAGCCCAAATCAGCCCCACCGGGTTCTTGAACGATCGAAAAATCGCAAATTCAGTTGTGAGGGTCCATCCATACGCCTACATTTTCGGAAGGTTCTCTCGCTCTGGAATCCCAAATGCGATCAACTTACCTGCAAGACCCGAACGGCAAGTCCAACCCGCCGTTCCATTCTCGGCTGCGAAACCGTGGACCGTGTTAACCCCTACAGATTCAATAGTTTAGCCAAAGAAAACCCCATCGGAACACAGCGCCTGCGGGTCCGTGAATTTGTAAATAACATATAACACTCTTATAATCAATCACTTAAAGCCATCCGCCTCCCGCATCCCTATGATTGTGAGCCTGTGGACCTGTGGACCCTGCGCGCTGCGGCCTCGGGAACAGTCACTCCGGCTTCAAAGCAGAAGAATCCCGGGCCAACGCCCCGCGTTCCGCAATCAGCACCGGAATCCCATCCACAATCGGGTACACCCGCCCGCATCCCGCGCAAGCCAGCCTTCCCGCTTCCAGCCGCAACTCACCCAGGCAAACCGGGCAAGCCAGCTGGCCCAGCACCGTTGCGTCGAATGAAATTGATGGAATGGGTTTGGCAGGCATCAGGGAAGCCCGCTACTGCACGGTCGCGTCGGGTTTGGCTGCGGAAGAATCGGCGCCATGATCCGCAGTCCCGGCCAGCACCGCGGCCGCACGCTGCGCACGCCCGGCAAACTCCTGCTCAATGCGCGCGTTGGTGCCGGCCACGCCAAACTCGTAAGCCACACGAATGCCGTTGAAGATGGCCCGGTCGTTCGACGATCCGTGCCCAATGATGCACACGCCGCGCACACCCAGCAGCGGCGCTCCGCCGTACTCCCTGTAATCCAGGCGATGGCGGAACTCGTTAAACGCGCGCCGCGACAACAGCGCTCCCACCTGCGCCGTCACTGTGCGCTTCAGCGATTCGCGCAGTACGTCGCGCACAAACCTCCCCACGCCCTCGCTGGTCTTCAGCGCCACGTTGCCCACAAAGCCGTCGCAAACTATTACGTCCGCCAGGCCGCTGAAGATATCGCGCCCCTCCACATTGCCGATGAACTTGATGGGCAGAGCCTTCAGCAGGGGAAAGGCCTCGCGCGTCAGATCGTTGCCCTTGGTCTCTTCCTCGCCAATTGAAAGCAGCCCCACGCGCGGCTCGCTGATTTTGAGCACGGTCCGGGCGTAAATTTCGCCCATCACCGCGAACTGTTCCAGGTTGTGCGCCTTGCAGTCCACGTTCGCGCCCACATCCAGCAGCACGCATGGATTTCCGCTCGAACTGGGCATCGGCGTAGCCAGGGCCGGCCGGTCAACTCCGGGCAGTGCGCCCAGCACCATCTTTGCCGTCGCCATGGCCGCGCCCGTGTTGCCTGCGGTCACAAACCCCGCCACCTTGCCCTCGCGCACCAGCTTCAGACCCACGCGCATCGAGCTGTCCTTCTTGGTGCGCACAGCATGCGCCGCCTTCTCCTCCATGCCGATGCGTTCCGTGGCGTGGTGGATCACGATGGGCAGGTCTTCGTTCTCAAGATGTTCGTCCAGAAGGTCGCGCAACTCCCGCTCCGGCCCAATCAAGTGGACCCGCACCGGCAGTTCGCGGCAGGCGAGAATCGCCCCCCGGATCTCCGGCTCTGGAGCCTTGTCGGAACCTACGGCGTCAAGCGCAATGTCAATGAGCATGGGGCTCAAGCTTACTTGGCTGCTTCCTTAACGTCCAGCACGGCGCGGCCCTTGTACGCTCCGCACTTGGCGCAGGCGCGATGCGGCAGCTTCTTCTCGTGGCAGTTCGGGCACTCGGAGAGGCCGACAGCAGTCAAAAAGTCGTGTGAGCGGCGAAGTGCGGTGCGGCGCGTTGAGTGGCGCCTTTTCGGATTAGGCATGACAAGAATTCCTTTCGTTTCTCTGCCCGCAAACCTTCCGGAGCCAGATCGCGTGGGGAATTCACCCTCAACGCACCCCGGCTGCCCTTCGGCGCAGGCAGAACACCCCCAACCTCTCGGGAGTGACTGATATTTCAGGACTTGATCCGGCCACGGAGCCCTGCAAGCGCTTCCCAGCGCGGGTCGCTCGGACCCTGTTCGCAGTTGCACGGTTGGCTGTTGCGGTTCTGGCCGCAGTGCGGGCAAAGTCCCTTGCAGTCGGGCTTGCACAGGGTCCTGACCGGCAGGGACAAAAGCACCTGCTCGCGCAGCACATCTTCAAGCAACAGACTGTCCTTTTGATAATACCCGATTTCCGTTTCCGGCGCAGTAATTGACCGCTCGGGCGCCTCGGAGTCCGCTTCCGCAGGCCGGAAAATCAGGTCGAAATCGGACTCCAGCGGAATTTCCACCGGTTCCACACATCGCGCGCACGGAACCTGAAACTTGCCCGCAAACCGCCCCCTCAGCCGGATGTCGGCCACAATGTCCTTGGGCCCGCGGTGCTCATGCAGCACCTCAGCCTGCCCAGCCGTGGCCAGTGGCCCCACCTGTTCGGCTTCTTGCCCCAGATCGACCGCTCCCGGATCCAGTTCCAGGTCAAAATCGATCGGTTCCCTCTCCAGCTCGCTTACCGTGAACTCCATGCTATGAGCCTACGGCGCTAGCAACCGCGAGTCAATGCGCCACCGGGACTGCCGACGATGCAGCGCCCGGTGCGTGCAGGTACCGGCTGGCAAAATCGAGGAACGCAGGCCAGTTCGGTCCCGGCGTATGCCCACCCGCATGCTCCCGAAACGCCAGATCCCCGCTGGTCAGCGCGGTCTCTATCGGCGGAAACTCCGCGGTTCCTAAATCCTTCTTTCCCAGCAGCCGGTAAACCGGCCCCGCCGCCACTTCGGCCAGAAACATCCCCTTCGGGTCGGCCCATCCGTCCGCATCCGCCGTGCTGGCGCCCGCGCCAATAAACACTGGCCGCGGAGCGCACAGAGAAATCAGCTCGTGCGCGTCCACCGGCAGGTCACCCGGCGAAAGCGGTCCGGCGTACTTGAGGAAGTTGCCGGCCATCCAGTGGTACTCACCGGCTGCAGCTACGTTGGCCACCTGCTCACCAAAGATATGCCGGTAAAGCTTCGCGCCGCCCTCGCCTGAAGAACTCACATAAGCAATTGCGAGGCGCGGTTCCTGGGCCATGGTCACCAGTGTGGCCTTGCCGTAGCGGGAATGCCCCGCCAGCCCCACTTGGCTTCCGTCGACGGCCTTGTCGGTCTCGAAATAGTCCAGAGCCCGGCTTGCGCCCCATGCCCAGGCGCGCAGCGTGCCCCAGTCGTCCGGCTTGCGCGGCTGCCCCTTGTTCATCAGGCCAATGATGCCTCCCGTAAGGCCTGCGCCGTTGTCGGCCTGGTAGCTGGTCGGAATCAGTTCCGCATACCCCCAGCCTTTAGCCAGCACCTGCTGCTGCCACGTGGGCCCCTGCCCAGCGTTTGCTGCGGCGAGTTGTGGAAACCGCTTGGCCATCTGCGCCATGAACTCGCGGCTGAACGCAAACTCCATGATTACGGGGACAGGCCCAGTCGCATTGGCCGGCGTGCTCAGTGTCAGGTCGATATCCACCTTGATCGCGGGGTCAATCGAGTTGTCCACGTGCCCCTGCAGCCGCTTGGTCATTACTGGGACGTCGCCGTTCTTCTCCTGCGTGGTGCTCAGCACTTCCCAGGTCACCTTAGGCAGGTTGGCGGGGACGCGCCCGTAGATCTCGCGGTCAAACAGTTCCACAATCTCCGCACGCCGCATCGTCCACCACATCCTGGCGGTGGCGACGCGTATCCTGCTGTCGTTAAGGAGTAGCGGATCGGGGAGGTTGGGAAAAACCTCGGCCCTGGACTCATCGTAGTTGGCGGCGTTGAGGGAGTTTGGATCTCCGTCCACCCCCCGCCGTAGTTCCTTGATGCCGAGCAGGTCCATCATGCGGTGGTGGTCCTTTTCTGAAGCAGCCTGGATAGCCAACTGCTCCGGAGTGGGCGAGGGTCGAGCAGGCGCCCCAGGCTGCGCCGGAGCGGCTAGCGGAGTGGTCGCAACTGGCGCTGTCTGCGCCTCCACCTGGCATACACCCAGGGAAAACAGAAGTACCAGCGCCATCTCCGCCAACCTGGACTGCTCGGTCAATTGCATTTCGAATATCGGAAATCTCATTCCAGGGCACCTTTTCAAGGGAAGACAAAAGCGGCCCAAGAATATCGATTCACTGCGCTTTGAGCAAGGGGAGTCGCTTGAGTCCTGGCTTGCCATGCTTCCCGAAATCTCGCGGCATCGCACTCGCAGATGCGCAGCGAATGAACTCAAGTCCGACCCTATTTTGCCGATGAAACCTGAGAGTCGTTCAAGAAAGGGTCACCAGCATGCAGTGGCTTCGCAATCTCCCTATTTCCCGCAAGTTCACCTTTGCCTTCGGCATCGTTTGCGTCCTCTGCATCATGTCAGGGATCTACACATTTCTTACGTTCCAGAGCATCGTCCAAAAAACCGCGGATGTCAGCGCAAACAGCCTGCCTTCAATATTGACCGTGGCAACCTTGCGGACGACGGTCAACAACGCACGGCGCGAGGATCTCAACTTATCGCTCTGCCGCACACCTGCCTGTATTTCTGACCATCGCGACAGGCGCGAGAAGGCCCTAGCCGCCCATCAGGCGGCAGTCAAGTTGTACGAATCGAAGATCAGCTATCCTGGGGAGCGCGAAATCTTCCAGAAATTCACAACAGCCTTTGCCCAGTATGAAGAGGCAAGCGACCGCGCCAATGCGATGGTGATTGCCGGGAAGCCGGATGATGCTGCGGATCTGGAGCAATCAGATACCGTGGTCGGATATTTTCATGAAGCCTTTGCCGCGCTGGATGAAGACCTTGCTTTGAACGCGAAATTCGGTACAGATGAGGCTAACGCAACCACCGGTGCCAGTACCCGCGCTACCTGGCTCAGCACCGGCGCCACACTGCTGATCGTCCTGCTCTGCGCGGTCATCGGCATGATTCTGACTCGGGAGATCGCGCCGCGGTTGGGAAGGCTGAAGGACGCCATGGAAGCGATGGCCGCGAAAGACTTGACGGCAAACGTCAGGATCACCGGGACCGATGAGATAGGTCGTCTCGGAGAAGCAATTAACACCTGCGCGAGTTCCATGCGCTCCGTCCTCCAGTCCGTGGCTCAGGGCGCCGAAACACTCTCCGCCGCTACCACCGAAATCAGTGCCCGCTCCGTCCAGAGCGCCGGCAACGCCCACACCCAATCCAGCAAAACCAACCAGATTGCTGCCGCGGCGCAGGAGATGACGGCCACCATCGCCGAAATCAGCCACAATGCCGAAAACGCCGCCAATGCCAGCCGCCTGTCTGCCGAGACCGCCGACCAGGGTGGCACCGTGATGCAGGCCGCGGCCGCCACCATGGAAAAAATTGCCACGGCCACCGGTTCCGTTTCCGACAAGATGACCTCCCTGGCTCATCGCTCCGAAGAGATCGGCAAAGTAGTCAACGTCATTCAGGAAATCAGCGAGCAAACCAACTTGCTGGCCCTCAATGCCGCCATTGAAGCCGCTCGCGCCGGTGAGCATGGCCGCGGTTTCGCGGTGGTGGCCGGCGAGGTTCGCCGCCTGGCCGAGCGCACCAAAGGCGCGACTGAAGAGATTGCCGGCACCATCCGCAGCATCCAGGATGAAACCCGTGAAACGCTGCAGGTGATGCACGAGAGCCGCTCCGCCGTCGAAACCGGTATGGGAGAAACCGCCCGTGCCCGCCAAAGCCTCGAAGCCATCATCGAGTCTTCCAAACAGGTCGAACACCAGATCAACCTCATCGCTACCGCGGCCACCGAACAAACGGCTGCCTCGGGCGAAATCTCCGAGTCCGCCGGCCAAATCTCGCAACTGTCCACCGAAAATGCGCAAGGCGCCGAAGAGGCAGTTGAAGCGCTCAAGAACCTCGCCTCACTAGCCAGCGACCTGGATGGATTGATCCGCCAGTTCCAGTTGGATGCAAACAGCCAGTCCGGTGGAACATTCTCCGGCAACACTCTACCGGCATTCCGCCCCACTCTGCGCCCCGCGCACTCGTAACGCACTTCCACGATGGATCGGCCCCCGCCAACGCGCTCAAAGGGGCGATTTTTAAGGAAAAGCCACTTTCCGGCAGCGCTTTCGGGTTATAGCGATCGGGGAATCGCTGCAGCCCGCCGGTTGGCTCCTCACCAGCAACCCCTGGCGACTGATCTCCGTCGCTGGCACCAAGTATGGCGGCGGACCGGGACCCCCAGGTCTGCGTTCCAGCGACATGATCAGCCGCTGAGAACTCCGGGCTGCCGCCTCCAGTTCTTCCCATGCTCGACCCACCCCTGCTCTCACAATTCACACAACCTGCCTCTCTCCATCCCCTCCGCGCTATGGTAGCCTCCGGTTGAGGACCTCAACGGTTCTCCTGTTTGCTTCGCGTCGAAACCGCCGATCTTCTGTGCCTTTTTTGAAAGAAGCACACTTTATGGCGTTGCAAAGGCCGTGTTTGTTGCAGAAGCGCCTGGCCATCGCACCCGGTGGACCCGCCACCGTCACCGTCGCATCGAACCTGGAGAGACACTCGCATGAGCGCCGCCAAGTATGACCTGGTCGTTATCGGTTCCGGACCCTCAGGGCAACGGGCTGCCGTCGCCGCCTCAAAAATGAAGAAGCGCGTGGCCGTGGTCGAGGCCCGTTCCGTCGTCGGCGGCGTGTGCATCAACACCGGCACCATCCCCTCCAAAACCATGCGCGAAGCCGTCATGCACCTCTCCGGCTACAACTACAAGTCGGTCTACGGCATGAACTACCGGGTCAAGGAAAAAATCACCATGGCCGACCTGGCCTTCCGCGTCCAGGCAGTGATCAAAACCGAAGTCGATGTCACCGAGGCCCAGCTTTCGCGCAACGGCATCGACGTGGTCCACGGCATCGCCCGCTTCGTCGACCCGCACCAGCTCCGCGTCGAAGGCCCGCTGACCGATGCCACGCTCGATGCCGACCGCATCATCCTGGCCGTCGGCACCAAGCCCGCCTCCTCGGCCAAAGTTCCCATTAACGGCCGCACCATCATCAACAGCGACCAGGTGCTTGACCTGCCGGTGCTGCCCCGCACCCTGGTCGTGGTCGGCGGCGGCGTGATCGGCGTCGAATACGCATGCATGTTTGCCGTCCTCGGCGTACGCGTGACCCTCATCGAAAAACGCGACCGCCTGCTGGAGTTTGCCGACCGCGAAATCATTGAGGCCCTCAGCTACCACCTGCGCGACGCCCGCGTCACGCTTCGCCTCGGCGAAGAGGTCGAGAGCGTCGAAGAACTCCCCGATGGCACCGTGGTCGCGAACCTGGAAAGCAAGAAGCGCGTCTCCGGCGATGCCCTGCTCTACGCCATCGGCCGCCAGGGCGCGATCGAGGACCTCAACCTGGCCGCCGCCGGCCTGGAGGCCGACAACCGCGGACGCATCCCCGTAGACGAACACTTTCAGACCAAGGTTGGGCACATCTTCGCCGTTGGCGACGTCGTCGGCTTTCCCTCACTTGCTTCAGTCTCCATGGAGCAGGGCCGCATCGCCGCCGCGCGCGCCTTTGACGACCACGCCACCACCTCCAACCCCAGCTTTTATCCCTATGGAATTTACACCATCCCCGAGATCAGCTTCATCGGCAAAACGGAAGAACAGCTCACGGATGAAGATGTTCCTTACGAGGTAGGCATGGCCTACTACCGCGAGACCGCCCGCGGACAGATTCGCGGCGACACAACCGGAAGATTGAAGCTGGTTTTCCATCGCGACACGCGCAAGGTTCTCGGCGTCCATATCATCGGCGAAGGAGCCAGCGAACTGGTCCACATCGGCCAGGCCGTCATGATCCTGGGCGGCACAGTTGACTACTTCATCGACACCGTCTTCAACTACCCCACGCTGGCCGAGTGCTACAAAGTGGCAGCCTTCAACGGAATCGGACGCCTCAACCGCTATCAGTCCGGCTAGCTGAAATGAAGCAGGTTGCGAGACGAGGCAACCAAGTGCACGGCAACGGCTTGAGAGTATGCTTTTGGGGATTTTGAAAAGAGCTGGAAGCTATGAGCTGAAAGCTAGCCCGGAGGGCTTCAATGACCACCGCCATCGGCGTCGTAATGACCGAACACATCGTAGCTGGCCGGCTTGAAGACCAGCGGCTCACCGGCAAGCTCCTTCGCTATCCCACCGATTCTGACGAACTGGATGCGCTCATCGCCATACCGGCGAGCGAACTGGTCGACCTGCTTGCCACCCAGATCGCCACTCTGGCCGCTGAAGGCGAGGTAGACGCCGTCGGCGTCGCTGTTCCTGGCATTGTCCGCCACGGCATTGTTGAGGACTCGCCAAACCTCTCCCAGGTGAAGGGTATGCGCCTCGCCGACGAGCTGACCAAAGCGCTCGCCGCTCGCGGCATCACGGCGCCAGTCCACGTCGCCAACGACGCTGATGCCATCGCGGCCGGAGTCGCCGCAACGCGCGGCCAGCTCAACAAGCTCACCCGCGTCTGGACCCTTGGCAACGGCATCGGCTACGGCCGCTGGCCCTATGTGGAAGGCGTTTGGGAGGGCGGCCACGTAACCGTCACTCTCGATCCCAAAGAAAAGTTTTGCGGCTGCGGAGGCGTCGGACATCTTGAAGGCATCATGGGATACCGTGCCATGCGCATGCGATTCCTCGACCTTGAACCGGAAGAAGTCTTTGCCCAGGCCAGGCAGGGCGAGCAGCGCTGCCGTGAGTTTGTCGACCTATGGCATCGCGCTCTCGCCGCCGCCACAGCATCGTTTATTCATCTCGCCGGCCCTGGCCGCTTTTACTTCACTGGCCACAACGCCCATTTTCTCGAGCTGCCCGTGTTGCGCGGTCATCTCGAGTCCATGGTCAAGATGAGCAGCCTGCAAAGTTTCTCGCTTGAAATCCTGGAGCCTGACGACGCCACGGCCCTGCTCGGCGCTGGCGTGTCAGCGGTCCGCGCTCTCGCCTCGTAGGTGCGGCCAGCCTCGCCCGGAGCTCTTAGCCTTGTCATGACAGAAGCCCCCAAAAAACCTGGGCGTCTGTCCAGGCTCGTCCCGGACAGACGCTCGTGCGCTGAGCTACCGTCGCTCGTCTCGTTCAAGAGACGGTGTGCTGGGTCAGGTTGACGGTAACCGTGTCGTCGGGTGTCTTGGTCGTCCCGCCGTCGCTCTCGGGATGGAATTCAATGGTCAGCGTCTGCGCATTGACGACCACCCGCAGGTAGCCGTAATCGGTGGCGTCCACACTATTCAAGGTCAGCGTGTCATTGATGGGATAAGGCGTTCGCAACGTCGTGCGCATGGCCGAGAGCGGGTTGTGGCCGCCGCACCCGGCAACAATATACGGAATCACCATCCCGTTGATTGTCCGTGTGTACCGCTGGTAGTTATGTGCGTGGCCGGAGAAGACAGCGTGAGGCCAAACCCCGGCAGCGGTACAGGCCGCGTCGATGTCGGCAAGCATCAGCGGACTTCCGCCGTGCTCGGTCCCGCCGGTAAAAGGCGGATGGTGAACCGCGATGATGACCGCTCCGGCGAACGCTTCGGATTTGATGCGCCCAAGAGCTGCGGTCAGGAAGTCGAGCTGGCGCGAATCAAGAATACTGTTTGGGCTCGCCGTCCCTGTCTGCGCTGAGATCACACCGGGATCTTCCAGAACGTTGCTGTAGAGCCCCAGGATTCGGACGAAAGGCGCCTCGAAGGTGTAGTACACAGCCGGCTGGATCATGGCTGTCCGGACCAGGCCGCCCGCGTCCGCGGTCTGCGCCGGCGCTGGGGCGCAGAAGTTCTCAATGAATGCTTCGAGGCTTGTGGCCGTGTCTTTGGCGTAAACCACCCCGTCATGGTTCCCGGGAATGGCCAGAATAGGCGCGGGGTAGTCGCGATAGGGTTCGTAAAACTGGTCGTAGTAGTAGGTACCTTCGCCGAAGTAATAGACGACGTCTCCAAGGTGGTAAAAAAAGCTCGGGACATCGGCGGGGTTGGCCTCGGTGAAGTCGGTCACCATCTTGTCGGCCACCAGCGACTGTGTTTGAGGACCGGTCACGCTGCCCGTGTCGCCGACGGAGTGGAAAACGATCTGGCCTGCCGCGGTGATGGCTGCCTCTTTGGCTGCACCCGCGGCGCCGTAAACCTGGGCGAGGGTGAGCACCGGTTCCGCAACAACAGCAGGATCGGGGCCGCTCGAAGGTAAGGCTTCGAGCTGGTTGATCTCGGCGAGGTTCGTATCCGTCACCGGCTGGGTGAATGAGCCGGGATCGGGCGACGGTTGGGGCTGCCCGAACACAGGCTGGCCGGCCGCCGGCGGAGCGGGGGTAGGCGCGGGAGCGGGTGCGGGTTGCCCGGTTTTGGGCGGTTTAGGATGCTTCCCTGAGCCGCCATGCTTATATTCTTCGTGTTTCTCCCTGATCATCTTCACAATGCATCTCCTGGTGTGCCGGGGAAATCCAGGCCAGTGAAGAATAACCGCAAATTGGCAGGCTCGGCTTGAAAATTTTGCGAATCCACCTGGAGCCGCCGCCCGCTCCTAAAAAAATGGCAAGAGCAACACGCCCAAATCCTGACCATTGACACCATCGCTCCCCATCGTAGATGCTCTCTCCGAAGAGGATTTGATTCCCCGACCTGCAACGACTCCCGCCCCCTCAGGAGGTCCCTTTGTTCCAGTACATCCAGCTAGCCGATCAACTCAACAGCCCCATCAGCGGCAAAGTGAAACCACCCTCAGGGTTCCAGGAAAGTGATTTCCAGAAGTCCACCTGCAGCGGTGCGCGCATAATGCGGAAGTTTTGGGAAACCGTAGGCAAAAAGCCCGCCACAGAGGCTGAGCTATTTGAGATCCTCTTCATGGTCTTGACCGAACACAGCCGCATCCTTGGCTGGGAATGGTATCCGGGCGCGTCCGCCGTGGGTTACGTCTTCCTCGACGATAAGAAGACCGCGGCGGAGTGCCGAGCCTTCGCCGGCGGCCTGCAGTACCTCGCCGTGGCTCCAAAGCCCTTTGGCCTGGGGATGAAGCTGGACGACTCCGGCGTAAACGGCATCTGGCTCGTGAATCACTGCCCGGAAAAGGGCTTCCTCGCCGTGCATCCGTCCAACGGAGTCTGCAAGCTCCAGGCCAACATCTTTCCCAACCCCAACGCTGTCGTCGAACCGCTCCTCCACAACCGCCGGCTCTATTACTGGGCAAATCACAAGGTGGTGCTCTACAAGGGCTTCTATTACGACCCTGCCTACGGAGTCATGTATGCCGCCGAAAACGATATGGAAAGCCTGAGCGTCACCAAGACTGAAGTCCTGGCCGGTCTCGGCGATTTCAAGACACTTGAACAGAACGACCTGCGGGGCGCTTGCATCATCAAATGCAAATCGGCGACGAATACCTACTACTTCCGTAGAACGCCGCAGTCCCTCATGGCCAGCGAACTCACCTATCAGGGGCCAATCACCAAATCCCAGAAGGACTGGCTCGAACTGCAACTCAAGGGAAACCTCGACAAGACCCCCATCACCTCAACCCAGCTGTTCGCCAGTTAAGCGGCCCTCGCGCAAGCTCGGTCCCCAAGTCCGTCTGGCGCGGCGGAGAACGAAGGGATACGCGTGAAGTGGCGCGCTTCGCTCGTCAGCGCCGGCTCTTTCGTTTGCCATCCACTTTGGGCCAGTATGAGAACTCATCGGCGTAAAGTTCTCCGTTCAAATCGGAGACGCGTTGCTGCATCCGCGTCTGCGCATCGGCAATCGCCCGGTTGTAAATCACCGGCCCAATTTCTTCGATGAAATAGTTGAGCAGCAACCCAGCCGGCAGATCGCCGATCGGATCACCCATATTCTCTTCGAAGTAGCGTTGAATGGACGCGATGGCGGAGGTGCGCGCCTGTTTGGAGAGATCAATGGTCATCATCTGCGAAAGTTCCTACGGATGAGGTTACGCGTTCAGTGGCCGGGCGCCCCAGGTCGAGTCCGCCGCGGCAAATAGGTCCGGGGTGCAAGAGCTCTGGTTTTCCTAATCCCTAATCGCTGTTCTCTACCATCTCCGCAAATAGGTTCGCGAGAGCCGGTCGTGCCAGCTCAGATGGTCGTCATCGAAGATCGCCCACATCATCCCCAACCCCATCGGCAGCAGCGACAACAGCAGCGCCCCCATGCGCGTCCGCAGTTGCGCGCGGCTCGGCTTCTCATCGTCAAACGTGCACAGCGAGAGATGCGCGAACTTCATTCCCGGCGTAGCCGCTGCCAGCAAGAGGAAGACCGCCTGGTAAACAAGCCCCACCAGCAGCAGCCCCGCAGCCGACGCCAGCTCAATCACCTTCATCGGCGGCAGCGTCTTTACATGCGACGCGGACATCACCGCAGCCACAAGGAACACCATCACAATCAGTGCGCCATCCACCACCGTGGCCATTGACCGCCATCCGAATGGCGCCAGTTGCACCTCGGGAATTGGCACTGCGGCCTCGTCGTCCGCCGCTGTCTCTCCCATCGGATGCGCATCCAGCTCAATGCCTGACCACTCGGGAGACTGCCACATAGGTGTCGCAGTCTCGCTCGCTTTATCCGCCGCTTCCGGCTCGGTCGACACGCTCCCTGGGTCCACCTCAAAGATGCTCAGCTGCATATTCGGCTCACAGGACGCGGCATATGGCCCTTCGGCTCGTCGCGGGCGAATCTTCCGCGTGGCCACCAACTCTCGTGGAAACTCGATCAGGTTCGCGTGGACCGGCTGCGCCGGTTCCACCGGCTCAATCACTTCGCCGCCCGGCGCGTCGTGTACCGGCTTCCCCCGCTCCCACCAGCCGCCCGCAGCAACCTCAAGCTCCTCTGTCCCTCGCGATGCACGTGCAGCCGTTGGCTCGGACGGGCGCACAGGAAGATCCGCATCCCAGCGGATCCCAAACGTGGGTCTCTCGCCTGATGGCTCTGCTTCGGCCAGCTGGCTCGCTTGAACCAACTCCAGCGACGAAGAAGCGGTTATCGGTTCCGCCTCCTGAGGCGCACTCCAAACCGTTTCAGTCGTTCTCTCCACGACCCCGCCGTTGAAGGTCTGCAACTCCAGCGAACACGCAGCATCAGACGCAGCTTCCAGCCCGGCCAGGACTGACTCAGCCGCCGCCTGCGCCTCCAGAGCTGCCCAGGACGCCGCCTCGGCTGCACGCACCGCTGCCCGAGCCTCTTCAGCCATCATCTCGCTGTAGCTGGGAGCCTTGGCGTACCGCGCTGCCACGCGTGCCGCAGCCTGCACCGCACGGTTGCTTGTTCCGCGTTGCGCGTCTGCATTGGCATCCAGTTCCGGAGCGGAGCCGCCCTTATGGCTCTTGTGCGCCGCAAGACGGCGGTTTACTTCCTGCTTCCACGCAGGTCCAGATTCTGTTGATGGTGCCCGGTTCGCCGGGTTGGGGAATGTGCTCAATGCTTCAGGATCCCTTCTGGCGCAGCTCTTTGAGGCTAGCTGGCCACAACAGCGGCGCCGTTGCGGTCCTCAAGTCCCATCGTAAGGCGGCCAGTGCGCGCTTCAATCCCAAAAACGTCGTAGGGGTATCGGAGGAATATACAGCTGCACTCGAATCGCCGCGGTCCTCTGAGCAAATATGCTCTAGTCTCCGAGCCGCACGCCGTGCGTCCCATTCTTCAGTGGCCCGCTTTTGCTATCCTGAGCCTTGGTCCTGGGATGCCTTCTCGTAAATTGGTGTTCATCGCATTGCTGTCCCTCTGGCCCCTCCATCTTGGGGCGCAGACCCTGACCAATGCGGCCAATGCGCCCAGCCAGCCCACCGCGGAGCAACCTGCCGCATCCGCTCTTCCTGACGATCCCGGCCAGGAGATCCTGCCCGTGGCCCAGCCGGAGCCTGCAATCTCCACCAACGTCCCCGTGCAGTGGGAGGCACAGCGCCAGACCTGGGCCAACAACGTACTCACCCTCACCGGCAATGTCGTCGGCCATTATCGCGGCTACGTTCTCAGCGCTGACAAGGTTGTCTACGACCAATCCACCACCGAGTTGCATGCCGAAGGCCATGTTCGGGTTGCCGGTGGCCCCAACGACGTGCTCATCAACGCCGACCACGGCGACATGCGCCTGAATATGCACACGGCGCGCTTTTTCAAAGTGAGCGGCTCGCAGGGAGTCCGCACCGCTGGCCGCTCCATCGTCTATTCCACGACAAACCCGTTTCTCTTCTCCGGGAGAGTCTTGATCGAGACCGGCGAGGGCAACTACCGCATCATTGATGGCTCCATGACCAACTGCCGACTGCCCAAGCCTGACTGGCGACTGATCTCGCGCTCCATCAGGCTCGCTGACGGCAAGGCCTCCACGCACAATTCAGTCTTCGAGTTTCTCGGCGTGCCCCTTTTCTATTTGCCTTACCTGCGCCATCCCGTGGACGACACCGGCCGCGAGAGCGGCCTCCTGATTCCCGTCCTCAGCAACTCCACCATCAAGGGTCTCATCGTTGGCGAGCAGATCTACTACGTGATCAACCGCAGCATGGACATGATCGTAGGCTCTGAATACTACAGCAAGCGTGGCTGGGCCCCTAACGGCGACTTTCGTTACAAGGGTCTGGCCTACGACCACTTCACCGTGCGCTGGAATGCCCTTCTCGACCGCGGCGTTGAACAGCAGGTCGGCGCCACCCTCGCCACTTCCGCCGTCCATTCAAGGGACCTCATCCCGGGCCCCACAGGCTACGAATTCGTGAACCAGGGCGGAGTCGACATTGTTGCCCTCGGCCGCAAAGACCTATCTCCCGAGACCCGCGTCGCCGCAAACGTTGAATTTCTCTCCAGCTATGTTTACCGGCTGGTCTTCAATGACAACTATTCGCAGGCGGTCAGCTCTGAGGTGGCCAGCAATCTCTCCGTGACTCACAACCACAATGGCTTCATCCCCTCAATCGCCCTCGAACGCTTTCAAACCTTTGCCAGTTCTACAAAAGGCGACGAGGCTCGCATTGTCCACCTGCCCGCTCTTCGCTTTGACGTCCTCGACCGCCCGCTCGGCGCTTCACCCCTTTACTGGGGCCTGGGATCGTCCCTCAGTTATATGGCCCGTTCTGAACCTCAATTCCACGCCCGCAATGCCGGTCGATTTGACGTCTATCCCCATGTCTCTCTGCCCTTCCAGGCCGGTGGCTGGAGCTTCGTTCCTGAGGTCGCACTGCGCGACACCTTCTACACCATCAGCCAGGTCCCCGATCTGACAGGCGCAAACGAAGGCACTCCCGCCATCAGCCACGATCCGCTCAACCGCAAGGACTTCGAGGCCTCCGTGGACATTCGTCTGCCGGCCCTCGAGCGCGACTATTCTCTCGGCTGGAATCGGGAACTGCGTCATGTCATCGAACCGGAGTTGACTTACCGCTACGTCGGCGGCATCGGCGCCCAGGCCCGCAACGTTCTCCTTGTCGACACCTCTGACATCGCCACGGACACCAACGAGGCCGGCCTGTCGCTCACTCAGCGCTTTTACCTGCGGCCCACGACGTCGCAGCCGTGCGCTCCTGAAGCGGTGCAAGCCTCCGGCGAATGCCCCGCCAAGTCCCGCGAGTGGGCCAGTTGGCAGATCGCCCAGGAGTTCTTCTTCGACCCCAACTTTGGCGGCGCCATCATTCCCAATCGGCGCAACGTTTTTGACTCCACTCTAGACCTGACCGCCGCAGCTTTTCTCACGGGTCCGCGCAACCTGGCCCCCATTATCTCGCGCGTGCGCTTTGAAGCTATTGACAACCTGCGCATCCAGTGGGACCTCGACTTCGACCCCAAGAACGGCCGCCTGGACTCGGACAACATCTTCGCCGGCTACAGTTGGGGCAACACCACCGTCGGTGTGGGCCATGCCATGCTCAATGCTGTGGACCAGGTCAACGGATCGGCCTCCGTCATCCAGAGTCAGCAGGTGCAACCCTTCCTGGCCATCGGAAAGCAGACCGGATCAGGCTTCAACTTTGCGGCCAACGGCGGCTATGACTTTGTCCAACACACCCTGCAATATGCCGGCGTGCAGGCGGTCTACAACTGGAACTGCTGCGGCCTCACCTTCGGTTACCGCCGATTTGAGCTAGGTTCGGTCCGCGATGAAACGCAATACCTCTACAGCTTCACCCTGGCCAACTTCGGTTCTGTCGGGGACGTTCGCCGCTCCAACTCCGTCTTCCGCGACCCTAACCTCCCGCCCGCGTATTGACGGAGCCCAGGCACACGAGTGTAGCCGTCACCGGATAGGCGATAATCGGGCAACTACAGCGGCCTCCCATTGCAGGTCGCCCGAACAGGCGCCTCCGACTGGCTTTGTCCTCAACCTGGGTGGAAGTAAGAGCCACCTTGAAGAATGCTGGCAACGGTACATGTATCAGAGATCCGCTCTACTCATAGGGCTTCCTTTTCCGATCGAAAGGTCTAAGCTCTTCCGGGTGGTTTCGCACGTAGGCCAGCACCCGATGGCGCTTTTGCGCGCCCCGGCCCTTATGGCCGTCGACCTCAAGCACCAGACCGGGCATCGCTTCTTCGACGCGCGCGACGGCCGAACGCCACCGCGCCTTGACCGCGAAGAGTGTCACTCCGAGTTCCGCGGCCAGTTCCAAATCGGTGGCGCCATTGACAGCAGCAAGAAGCAGTTGCCGATCAGAATCTCGAAGGCGAAGCAGCGGTTCTTGATAGCTGAAAAGAATGCTTCCAAGCGAGGCGGGCGTCGTCGTCGCCGAATCGTGGGTCATGAGATGAAGGACCCGGCCAGGTCCCGGAAACTCAGCAATGGTCCTGTATACGCCTGAACTCTCCGCGAATTCTCTTTGCGGTTCGGAGGTTGTTTCCACGAGAATTCTGCGAATTCTGTATCCTGCGTGCCATTCCGTGAAGCTCTTGGCCAACAGTGTTTGCACGTCTCGTTTCTGACCAGGACCAAGGATTCCGTCACGCCAGGTGCCGTAGAGGACCACTACGTCGACGCCCTCGCCGGCATTTGCATGACCAACCTGATTTCGGGTTGCGAGCACAGACTGACCCGCAGCAATACTCTCAATGATTCTGGAGTTGATATCGGGGCCTGGATTCGCGATCTCAGCATCTGCGAATGCGGGCGAGACAAAAACAGAAGCACCGAATCCGACTAGTCGATGTCCCAGGAAAGCAGGATTGGATTCGATTGCGGCCGAGGCGAAGAACGGATCGCCAGCCAGGCGTTTCCAGCTTTCAATCGCCGCCTTTGCACCTACCAATGCGTCGCCGCGATGCCTTGCCAGAATCGAAAGGGTTAGCTCGATGTCATTCCAGGTTGCAGGGCGCCAGGTGATGGGCATTGACTGTGCCTCGCGGAATTGTAGCATCGAAATTCGACAAAGCTATCTTTTAGATCATTGCGGGTGCACACGCTTCCTGTGTATGGTCTCGGAATACGACTGGTTCGTTGCCGCTTCCCCTGGGCTGAACCGACTGGGTCGTATCCCGCCGCGAAAATCGATTTCTATCCAGACGCAGAAGCCTTTGCTCCCAACGCAATTTCACCTGTCAATGGAGAACGACATGACAAACCCTCGAGAAATTCTCAGGCTGTCCCCCGCCGATAGAAATCCCTCGCCAAGGAGCCGCAGAACGGGAGCGATCACTTTGGTTGCTTTGGCTTCGCTTGTTTGCTGCGCTGCGGGCGGTCCCGACAGCTGCCAGACCACACGTATCGGTCCTTCGACCGGCGAGATCGTCGGCGTAGCCGCAGGAGTGGGCGCCGCTGTAGTGGTCACTGTTGTCCTTGTGAACCGTGCTCACCATAGCATGAAGGGTTGCGTATCGAACGGTCAAAACGGTCTCGAAGTTCAGACCCAAAGCGATATGAAGACCTACGCCCTGGTTGGAGCCACAGGGGACATCAAAGTGGGCGACCTGGTTCAGTTCCATGGCACCAAGGTAAGGAAAGTGAAAAACAGCACCGGTGATCAGACCTTTGCAGTAGAGAAGATCAGCCGCGACTACGGACCGTGCACGCTGAAGCCAGGGGCGCCGGCAAACGCCGCCAGCTCAAGGTAGGCTGTGGCGCCGCGCCGGCGGGCTTTGAACCTCTTCCCCAGCTCTTTCCGGGATCCGCTCTGAATCTCCAGGGGCTGCGAATCTATGGGCTTCCCTCCCTGATGCAACACGGAAGTTATCAAGCGCGTTCGCAGATATCTTCCCTGGATTCCAGCTTCGAGCGGACGGGAAGATCTGCGGGCAGGGCACGTGCAGAGTCAGGGAATTGGGCTCTGAACCTTTGGCGAAGATCATTCCCATCAGTGCTTGCCTTTCTCCCTCTGTCGCGTCAACTCAATCGTCAACTCAGTATCGCCAAAAGCCCCTGCTCACTCCGTCGGGCTCAAATCAACCCCACTGGAGTATCCTTTCCTGAGAGGAATTTCACTTGTCGCGTACTTGTTTACTGGCCGGCCTGCTCACTCTGTGCATGACCGCGGGCTGCAAGGCCCAATCTGTTCCGCAATCATCGACCGCACAAGGGGCGATCGACCCCGCCACGCTCAACCGCCGCATTGAAGTCATGGTTCGCACCCAGTTCAACGTCCCGCCCGATTACGCCTTCACGATGGGCATCCGCAAGCCCAGCCCGTTTACCGGCTATGATCTGCTGCCCGTCACGCTCTCCCGTGGAGCAAAAACCACGGTGGTCGACTTTCTGATCTCCACGGATAGCAAGACCTTGGCTCACCTTGACACCTTCGATCTGGTCAACAATCCTGTCTTCTCCATCGACATCGCGGGCCGCCCCATCCGAGGCAATCCCGCGGCCAGGGTCACCATCGTCAACTTCGACGACCTCGAATGCCCCTACTGCGCCCGAATGCACGAGACGCTTTTTCCAGGCACTCTTGATCGCTACAAGGACACAGTCCGATTTATCTACAAAGACAACCCCCTCGCGGAGCTGCACCCCTGGGCTGTCCGTGCCGCGGTTGACGCCAACTGCCTGGCTGCGCAGAGCGAACCGGTCTACTGGACCTACGTCGATTACCTGCACTCCCACGGCCAGGAAGTCAGCGGCGAAGACCGCAATCCGGCTAAGAGCTTTGCCGCGCTCGATCGCATCGCCCGTCAGGAGGCCACGCTGGCCAAGTTCGACTCGGACCATCTAGCCAAGCTCGACGTCTGCCTCGCCAAGCAGGATGAGACCCAGGTGCGCGCATCGGAGAAGGAAGCGGACGCACTGAAGATCGAGAGTGCGCCGGCCGTATTCGTCGATGGCGAGCGCATCGATGGCGCGGTCCCTGAAGAACAGTTGTGGCTGGTTATCGATCGCGCCCTTCGAGCCGCCGGAATCCAGCCTCCAGCCGGACCGGTGGCCAAGCCGCCGCAGCCGGCTGGAGCCGGCAACTAGGCTCTTCAAGCCTATCGCGGCGCCGGTTCGTGGATTTATCCTTGAATGTTGGGACTTCTGTGGTCCCACAGGAGACACCAGGTTGCAAGTCGAATCTTTTTCCTCTGCACGATTTCGTTGCGCCATCCTCATTCTTCTGGGCGGAACCGTCCTGGCCGCCGTGGCCGGCTGCCACCGCTCACCCGCTCCCGACGTAATGGCCACCGTCAACAGCAAGGAAATCCTGCGCTCCGACCTTGAGAAGAAATACAGCGCATACAGAGCCAGCCAGGGCGAGAGCCCCCAGGAGCCTTCCGTCGAACAGGCCAACATTCTCCGGCTTGCCATCCTCAGCAAGATGATCGATGACGAAATCCTGCAACAGCGCGCTGCAAAATTCAACCTCACCGCCTCCGACGAAGATGTCAACGCCAGGCTGACAGAGATGAAGGCGCCTTACACCCAGGATGAGTTCGACCGCCAGCTCAAGCAGCGCAATGAAACGCTGGACGATCTCAAGCGCGATATCCGGCACGATCTCACCCAGAGCAAGCTGATCAACAAGGAGATCGAGTCCAAGATCAATATCACGGATGCCGAGATCACGAGCTACTACAACGCCCACAAGGCGGAGTTCAATTTCATTGAACCACGTTACAACATTGCCCGGATCGTGGTGACCACGACGCCATCGGCGCCAACCAACAACCTGCAAAACAACAAGGCCTCCGGCGACGCAGATGCGCGCAAGAAGATCCAGGTCCTTCACGAGAAGCTGGAGAATGGTGAGGACTTCGGAGCCGTGGCTATGAACTTCTCCGAAGATAAAGACACCGCTTCAAATGGCGGCGATATGGGCTTTGTGGCCGAGTCGCAGTTGCATGCCGATCAGGAAGCCTACAACGCCATCAGCGCGCTCAAGCCAGGCCAATTCACCGAGGTCCTGCCCATCGTCGACGGCGCCTCGCATAGGACCATTGGCTATGCCATCTACAGATTGCTGTCCAGAGATCCGGCCGGGCAGCGCGAGCTGAACGACCCTCGCGTGCAACAGACCATCCATCAGCTGCTTCATGAAGGCCACGCGCAATTGCTCAGGACCGCATACAACGAGAAGCTCCACGACGAAGCCAAGGTGAACAACTACCTGGCCGACCAAATCCTCGCGGAGGGTGCGAAGTAGGGCGCAGCATCCTGCAGGCCTTCAGAACTCGGTCCCGATCTGCGCCCCTCGATCCTGAATCAGCTTGCCGGGCGCAGCATCGGTTTTTCCGCCCGCCTCGTGTTCGTCGCCCCCCACTATCAGATTGAATCTACGCGGCGGTCGAATTCACGCCGCGGCTAGGGCATTTTTGGAATTACTGCAGACCGAAAACTCACACTCGAGTGGCTTTTCCTCAAGAAAAGCCACCGTTCGATGCATTCAAAAAGACCACGTGAATTCCGAAAGTGCTCTGGATGCGTGCCTGCGGACATACAAGCCTAACCCTAATACTGTTCACTTAACTATCCTGATAGCTTTTCGAATGTTGATCGGGGGCAGGGGTATACTTTTTCGCGGTCGGAGGGGGAAATTGCTCATCTTGCGCTTGACGCCGCGGAAATTGCGGCGGT
>Ga0302319_10006449_pt1 | contig 23291 bp, 22 predicted proteins | sample Bog_T0_2_FD_203319 | JGI IMG/M metagenome (GOLD analysis project Ga0302319, IMG submission 203319) | Peat permafrost microbial communities from Stordalen Mire near Abisko, Sweden - Bog_T0_2 | ecosystem: Environmental > Terrestrial > Soil > Wetlands > Peat | place: Sweden: Abisko, Stordalen Mire...
TGACGAGCGCCTGAACAGCCGCCGCCGGGCCTACCTCTCCTACTACCTCGGGGTTTTGTACCGGGAGGCGCAGGACGACTGGGCCAGGCGCAACCCGGAAAAGAATCGGAAGGCGCGGCGGGAGGCATGCGCGATCCACAAATGGCACGGCCTGCGCATGACGGCGGACGATACCCTTTTTGACGCCTACACGTTCGTCCGGGATCGGATGCAGGGCAATGACGGAGAGATTTTGGAGTTCATTGCCGGCGTGACCGAGGCGGAGATCACCCACTTCCAGAAGAGCCATGAAACGGCTCACCTCGCCGAACGGCACCTCTTCGCGTACTTCAAGCCAGAGGAATATCCCCGGCATTCGGAGCTGGCAGAGTTGCTGAGGCTCCGGCCCAGCCAGGAGCACAACCGGGAGGAGGTCTCCGAACTCGCCGCCCTGATGGAAAACTGGGGCGTCACCGGCGAGTACGGATCGCTCTTTGATGGGGTCACCAATCGGAGGTTCGACTCCCGGGTCGTTCACTTCGAACTTGCGAAGGCCGATAACAGCGACCTCGCGCTGCGGGGCGCCATCGCGCTCAACATCACCGGGCGGATTCGGCAGCGGATCGTGACCATGCCGCGGAGTCTCCGCAAGCGGTTCACCATGGAGGAGCTGGCGCGTTTGATTCAGATGCCCGGCGGCGCGCGGCTGACCCTCGAATTGTCCGCGCAGCTGGCGAAGTACAACTGTGTCTTTGCCTTCATTCTCCAGGACTTCGCGCAAATCGCGCACATCGAGGGTATCTCCTCGCTTCTCAACAACACCCGCCAGTGGCTCATCCTGCGGCACGATGACGTGAAGGAACTCGCGCTGTTTTCCGACCGCATTGTCTTGCCCGAAAGCATGCGGGATGCGGTGAGCAAGTACCCGATCCCGCTCAATCTGCCCGAAGCCGGTCGTTACTCGGCTTCGTGCTACTTCAGCCGGTCGGCGGTGCCGCAAATCTCCGGAACGCTCCATTACTCCTTCGATCAGCATGCCGCCTAGAGCCTACCTCATTCTTGCGACCGTGGTGCCGCTGGCCGGTTGTGCCTCCACGCAGACCGCCCGCCTTGGAACCGACGTGCTGGCGGCCGGGGCCGGCGGTGTGATTGCCGACAAGATCAGCGGCGGTAATCCGTATTGGACCCTCGCAGGAGGGGTCGCAGGTTTGGGCGCGGCCGAATGGGCGCGGAGTGCTTCTAATTCAGAGGATCAAAAGCAGCTGGCCTTGGCTTACGAACGGGGGCGAGCCCAGGACGCCCAGGTCACCTACGACGCGATCCAGAATTTCCAAAAGCACGGCCGCAGCCCGGGGGCTAGCGGGGGCTCGGGACAGTACATTGAGATTCCGATTACCGCGCCGGCCCGGACCATCAACGGGGTCAAGATCGACCCGTCCACGGAGTACATCCGGATTTCCACCCCTTAACCGAATCGATCCCTATGAATCCGACCCTTTGGGAATATTACATCCTCGACGGTCCCACTCAGTCCCAGTTGACCGCGCTGGGCCGCCAGGGCTGGGAGCTTGTTTCTGTCACCTGCATCGTCAGCGGGTTTTCGCGCAGCGAGCGCGCATTCTTCAAGCGCCCGGTGCCCGCGGCGCCGCCACCTCTTCACTCCCACGGAAAATGAAAACACTAGCCTTGGCCGCTATTACTCTGGCGGTTCTTCCCCGGGCGTTCGCGCTCTTCGGTGTTGGCGATGTCGTCTATGACCCGGTCAACAATGGTGTCTTGGTTGAAACCAAGGTCGAAACGCTCGCGCAGTGGGCGAGCGCTCTGGCCAAGGCGGAGACCCAGATCCAAAACCAGCTCCAGCAGATCCAGCGGGCGGACAGCCTGCTCACGACCCAAAATCAGATCAAACTGGGGATCGGAGACTGGCAAAGCGTCGTCACCAAGGCCCAGAGCATTCAGCTCCAGGCCCAGAATCTCACCAAGGACAACAACCAGGGAATCTCGGCGAGCTTTGTGGTGACAACCGGACAACCGACCCTCGGCTACACGAACCATGGCAATTTCGACGCGGTTCCGACGACGGATGCCTTCGGCAACCCGGTTACGGTCTCGGACGACAGCCTGAAGCGGTACGCTGCCGTCGAGGCAGTCTATGAGAAGGCGCTTACGACCTTGCAATCCACGGAGACGGAGGCCCAGCAGAACAACCAGGAAATCGCCGATACCTATCAGCAGATGACCCAAGCGGGGATCACCCAGCAGGAATACGAGAAGCTGCGGGGGAAAATCCAGACCCTCTCCGTTCGCCAGCAGGCCTTGCAGGCGCAGCGCCAGGACGCCTTGTCGATGATCCAGGCTGAACAAACCATCAATCAGAACCAGAAGACCAAGGAGGACGCTGTCACCGGCCAGGCGCAGGAAAGTGCGCAAGAGGCGGTCGTGAACGGGGTCAGCCAGACCCAGTTCGATGTCCTCTCGTGGCAATAGCTTTCTCGCCGGTTATTGGCCTTTCGTCCGGCGCTTCCTTGGCGGCTACCTCATCGTCTGTTGCGCGTTGCTGGTCGGGTTGATGGTAGTTGATGCGGCATTCCCGCAGGTCCGGCTTTACGGCCGGATCAAGGATTTCCTCCAGGCCTCGTTCCAAGCGGACCGTCCGGTCGCTCAACCATGATTCGATTCGATCTCACCGCTCCGACGCAGGCGCTCACGAGTGCCTTCAGCTCGCTTTCGACCTACGTTTATTGTGTCGCATTTTTGGTTACGCTCATCGGGTACTATGCCCAGGTCTGGCGGCATCGCCGCGAGCCTTCGCAGGCGATTGAGGCGCTGGTCACGATTGCGCTCTGTGTGATGTTCGCGGCCTCGATCTCCTTTTGGCGCCCGCTCGTCGTCAATCTGTTCTACTATCCGGCCCAGCAATTGGCGCAGGCCAATTCCGTCTTCCAGCTCAATCTGGCGGTGAACAATTTTCTCCAGGGGATGGCCAACCTGGTCAAGGACCCAGCCAATGGCGGAACGAGCGGGCCGAGCACGGTCCAGCAGGTGGCCCACCTCGTGTGGAATTTTGGCAGCATCACCCGGGCAGCGCTATTGGGGCTCTTGATTCAGGCCTTCGTTTACATTCTGACGACCATCGGGGCCTTTATCGCGCTTCCTTTCTACTTCTTTCAGCGCGTGCTAGTGGAAGCGCTGTTCACGTTCATGCCGGTGGCCATCTGCGCCCTGAGCGTTCCGGCCTTGCGAGACCGCGCCACCGCGTATCTGAGCATGACGGCGAGTGTGTTGGCGTGGCCGCTCGGATTTTCCATCGTCGCAGCGGCGGCCAATACGGTTTTTCAGGTGCCTTTCGACGGCGGCACAAGCGCCGTGGCCTCCACGGTGACGGCGGTCCTGGAGCCGCTCCTGCGGGAACTGGTCGCGGCCATCATCATGATCTTCGGATCGCTCATGGTCCCTCCGACCATGTTCTTCATGACCCTCTACGGGGGGACCCACGTTGACCCAATCATGAGCGCCGCCAGGAGCATTCCGACGCTCGGAAGTTTTGCCCGCCGATGACCGCCGCAACCTCGAAGGTAAAGTCTGGGGCAGCCGGCGAAGAAGGCCTCTTCGATGCCTTCGCCAGCCGAGCTTTCACCGTCCGCGTTCTGGCGCTGGCCTGTGTCTTTCTCCTCTTCGCCGCGGCTTTGGGACCGCTTTTGACCGTCTATCTTCTACACGAGCCCGAAAGGGTCGTGATTGTGAGCGAGGACGGTACGGTGACCATCGCCCGCCTTCAGCGGTCCCGCGAGGCGCTCGGGCTGCCAAAAATCGCGGCAGGGCAGGCGGCCAGGGCGATGCTGGACCGGACGACGGGCGGAATCGAGGATACCGACGCGATTGACCTCATGTTCTCCCGGACGGCCAAGGAGAAGCTCACCGAGTTCGTGAAATCCCAGGCGGCGGTGTTTCGCGAGTACGGCTACCACCAGAAAGTCGAGATCGCGGCGACGGAGATCGCCGCCGACACGGATGGGAGCTACCGGGCGCGGGTCACCGGACAGCTGATCCGGGCCGGCGTTTTCAACGATACGCCCAAGCTCGACCGGCTGAATTTCACCCTGGTCCTCTATTTTTTCCGGAACGAAAGCGCGGTCATCAACCGCCAGTATCCCCTCGGGGTATGGAACTTCGATTACAGCGAATCACGGTGATGGTCGCGCTCCTCGCCAGTGCCGGCGCGCGAGCCGAACCGGCGGCGATGCCGGAGGGGACGCCGCCCCTCGGGGTCATGCGGAAGGCCATCCTGGAGGACTCAAAGCCGTACGAAGTGCCGATTGGCGCCGTGCCCACCACGATTCTCATGCCAGGCCCCATCGAGGCATTCGAGGGCAATAATATCACGACTAAGCCCGAGACAGTGGCGAACGTGTTCTTGCAGCACGAGCCCGGCACCCAGTTCTTCAGCGTCAAATCCCTCTTGAAGGGCACGGCGGATTTGAACGTCATCCTGGGCGACTCGATCTACAGCTTCCGTTTCTACTACTCGGACAACCCGACTCGTACCCTAAGCCTGGCCGCGGCACCGACCATCCGCGATACCGCCCAGCCCATCACGCGGATCTCGGCTCGGCGGCTCTACGACATCCTCCAGGACGCCAAGACCTATTTTGTCCTGAAGGATCAGCATCCGGAGTTGGAGCGTTCGATCCAGGTCGCGGCTCCCGGGAAGGTTCTCGAGTATCCAGGGTACCGAATCGTCATCGACCAAGTCTTCAAGTTTGGGCGAGACGACACCGTGGTCTTCCGGACCATCTTCCTGAACGACACGGAGGCTCCGCTTTATTATCGGCCCGGGGAAATCGGTCTTCGGGTCGGCCGCAACCTCTATTGGCCGAGCTTTGCCGAGGTGCCCCAGATGATCCCCCCGAGGAGACCCGCGCGACTCATGTGGGAGATTTCGCCGGACGTGATCTCGCTCGAAATCACGAGCCCCACAGGCAAGAAGGCGTCGGTCCTAGACCGGCTTTCGGCGCGGCTCACTGAGCCCGGGCAATACACGCTGACGGCCCATGGGAAGGCCGTCCGTGCGGACTCGCTCAAGTTTCGAGTGGTCTTTCCTGTTCCGCCGTCCGACCCCAATCCCCTCGTTGTGGCCAAGGGAGCCGGCGACTTTGGCATCAGACGCCTTGTTTTGGAGCAACCGGAGCCCGGCCAGAATTTCGGTTACGTCTGCTACAGCGGTACGGCCGATGGTGGACGGGCGAACCTCAGTCTCGACAACGACTTCAGCCTGGTGGTCCCGGTCCATACCACGCCATGAGCGTCCTTGGCAAAATGACACGCCCCTTCCGGACGCTCTGGTTTCCAGTCGTCTTGCTCATCGGTCTGGGCTGCGTGACCGCGGTGCGGATCTATTTCGCTAGCGGCAGCCGCCGCAAGGCCGACGATCCCGTGGCAAAGCAACAGGCGCTAATCAAGGAGGCGCCCAAAGCCCAGGCAGGTAAGAGCCAGGTGCCCGAACCAGTCACGGCAAACTTCGGGGAGACCTTCTCGAATTTTGTCCTTCCCCCAGAACTCCCCAAGAAGGAGGAAGCCAAGCGTCCGATTCCAATACCTGAGGACATCCGAAAGCTTTTCGTCAACCCACCAACCGCGATCTCGCTCTTTCCGGTCCGTCCGGAGGCGCCGAAGGCCGCAGTTACCGCCCCACCCATTTTCTTCCTTCCGAGTTTCCGGCTCATCCGCTGCGAATTGATCGGGGGGCCTGAGACCGGGAACATCGAAACGCCACTGATCGGCATCATTCTCGAAAATCAGTACAACATCGACGCGGATGGTGTGACCCGACTGGTCATTCCAGCGGGAGTCGAGGTTCACGGAACCGGCAAGCCCGCTCCGACCCGGGACCGAATCGACGGAAACGGCAAATGGACCCTGGTCTGGAGAACCAACGACGCCAACAACGGGAATGAACTCTCGATCACTGCGCTCGCGCTCAACCGCGACTACGACGATGTGAAACAAGCTTACGGCGACACCGAGAAGAGCCCCGGGATCGTGGGGCGCCGTTTCGAGTCGCTCGGGGACCAGGCCATCCAGGAGGCGCTTCTCGCCTCCGTTGCCGCGATCACCCGCAGCGTAAAGTCGTACACGTCGATTCTCAATCCGCTCACGAGCCAGGTGGTGAATGCGCCCAAGGCGACCATCGGCAATGCCTTGCTGGAGGGCGGTGCGGCCGGAACCGACCGGATCGCCCAGATGGTGGACGACATTCGCAAGCAGGTTGACGAGAAGGGCTACTACGTCGCGGTTTTGCCGGGAAAGGAATTCTACCTCTATACGAAGGAGCCGATCGATCTCCGCTACATCCGACGCCCTGGGGCGGAAGACCCGCGCGCGAAGGGCGCCCCCGCCGCACATCTATGAAGGCCATCGTTTACGTCTTGCCCCTCCTGACGGTGGCTTGCGCCCACCTGGGGAAGACTTCGGTCAAACACCCGACAGCGCAACCGACTCAGCCGGTCGCCATCGCCGAGGCGACTCCCTCGGACCGCCCGGCGACGCTTCCCGCCACCTACGAGGAATACTATGTGGGCACGATGGTTGATCCGGACGACCCCACGTTCACATACCAGCCGGGCCAACTCCTGGTGCAAACACGGCCGGAACGACTCAGATTGGGGCCGCCCGATGGCCTCCAGCCGGGGATTGACTACGGGCCGGATACGGCCGCAAGGATGGCGAACGATCATCCGGAACCGACCGCGACGGAACTCGCGGCGCTGGTCGCCCGTTCCCAGCGCGCGATGAGCGCCCTGACGGAGGAAAACCAACGGCTGAGAGCCCAAGCCAAGCCGGTGCCGGCGACGCAGCAGCCGGCGGGAGCCTCTCAAGAGGCGAAGCCAGGCGCGGCGGCGCTGCCAAGCGACCCCGGGGACGAACACTTGAACCGTGTGGAGCCCAACGCGGATTACGTGATCGAGCTTGATCCGACCCTATTAGCTCCGCCGACGCCCAGCACATCCAATCCCTTCGTCCAGCTCTATCGGCCGCCCGTCTCCTGGCACGAACTGGAGATCCATGTTTCTGCTGCCGTTCCCGGGCCGCATTCAACGGTGGTTATCGATGACGAACCCTACGGATTAGGAGACCGATTCAAGGATCTGACCGTTTATCGGATCGAAGCCGATGCCGTCTACCTGCGAAAAGACTCGTTCCTTCTCGTCTGCCCGGTTTCCGAGCGACCGCTTAAACTGAGGCTTCCCTAATGCCTATTTTCAGGGCCAGATGCGTCACCCAGGCGGGCCGGTTCTTCGCCGGGGAATTCGACGTGCCAAGCGCTGTCGCGCTGCGTGAAACGGTCGAAGCTCGCGGAGCCTTCCTCATCCGGTACCGGGAATTGAAGCCGCGGATCGGAGGGCGCCGGATCAAGCTCTCGCTCGGCACACTGGCGCAGCTCTTTGATCTTCTCGCGATGCAGCTAGGCGCTGGCGTACCCGCGGACTTGGCCGTTGCCAAACTTCGCGACGAATTTCCGGATCGGCGGGCCCGGCTGATCCTGCGGGGCGTTCACGCCGAACTCGCCCGTTCCACGGCCTCACTGTCCGATGCCCTCGGCAAATACCCGCGAAGTTTTCCCGAGGGAATGATCGCGACGCTGAAGGTGGGTGAGGAGTCTGGGGGAGCCGCCCTGGCCGCGCGCTGCGAGGATTTGCGCGATCAGATCGCGTTCCGCATCGCGATCCGCAAGACCGCGGTGAAGGCCGTGGCCTATCCGGTTTTCATTCTCTGCTTCGCAGCCTGCGTCGTAGGGCTCCTCCTCGTGCGGTTGATTCCGAACCTGAAGGTGCTCCTCGACTCGCTTAATGTACCGCTCCCGGAAATTACCCGGCTGATCCTGAGGGCGTCGGCGCTGCTTCAATCGTATTGGCGTTCGATCTTAATCGGTGCCATTGGGCTGGTGCTCGTTATCCGGATCTTGCGGGAGATTCCCGCCGTGGCCATCGCGACGGATCGTTTGATGTTAAGACTGCCCTTCATCGGAGGGATCACCCGGGCCCTTGCGACTGCGGAGGTGGCCAAGAACTACCGGGCGCTCTACGGAGCAGGAGTTGATGCGGGTTCTACCTTCAGTGCGTGCGCGCATGCCGCCAAGAATCGGGCATTGCGAGCCGCGCTGCTCCGGTCCCGTACCCTGCTCGAAAGCGGAACGGCCACCGTGGGAAATCCAGACGCTCCCGCGATCACCGAGGCGTTGCGGGCAACCGGGTATTTCCCGGAGCTGGCGCTGACGATCATCGGCACAGGCGAGGCCAGCGGCGGGTTGGCCAGGGCACTGGATAGCGTCGCCCGGTACTATTCGACCAAGGCTCAGGACAACATCGCCGTCTTCTTCGCGATTTTCGACAAGGTCGTCATGCTGGTCCTGATTGCGACGGTTGGAGCCGTGGTGCTGGGCATGTGGATGCCGATCATGACCGCAGCCCAGAACATGCACTACTAGACTATGAAGCGAACCCGCGCATTCACTCTCATCGAGGTCCTGGGGGTCCTCATGATCGTCGGGCTCCTGGCCGCGATTGCCGCCCCCGGGATCGTCCAGAACTACATCTCCGATCAGATGAAGGCGGAAGACCAGGCGCTGGCCCTGATGCAGCAGGACATGGTCCGGTCGTTTGATTCGGAGGATCTGGCCAACACCAACATCGCCTCTCTCAGTACCGATATTCCGGTAGGCGTGGCCGCCACCAATTTCTCAGCGGTCGTGGCGCCAGTCTACACGGGCACCAGCCCGAGCGATTGGTTCGCGAAACTTGCGAACGTCCGCGGTCTGGCCGTCACGTCGGCGCCTCCGGACACGGCGCACCAGCCGGCTTTGGCAAGCATCGTCTTCAATCCGTACAATCGGTCGCGTCTCCTCTTCGCCGGTCCGACCGAGACAAACCAGCAGCGTTTTATTTTGGTGTCGCTCATGGCAAGGACGGAGCAACTCGTTCTGCCAGCGAACGACGGCACGGCCGCCTGGTTTAACGCCATCTGGAATACCGAGTGGAACACCCGCTACGGAACCGTGCCAAGCTACTGGTCCGGAATCCTGACACCGGCACAAATCGCGGCTTGGAATGGCGATGCCCATGGCTCGAACCTGTTCAGGCTGCGCGTCGTAAAAATTGTGCTGCCGCGGTATGTCCTCACCGTTTCTAACACCCATCCCACGGCAAACGGGTACGTCTACTTCAATGAGAGCACGAGTCCACTCCTTACCTCCGCAGCGGGCTCCGGCGTCACCGTGTCATCTGGCATCTTGGGCGGCCGGGTAATCCGTGTTTTCAAGGGAGCCTCGGTTGGGACAGCCACCCAGACGAATCAGTTCACGCTGCGGGAGAACACGGATGTGCTGATCCAGAATTCAAACTAACGGCCGCAATGATGAAAGCTCACGTAAGCTCGCGAACAAACAAGCCAGCCATGTGTTGGAGGGCGTTCAAAACGGGAGGGGGTGCAGCAGAGACGGGAGCCGCTCCCGTGACGAGCTGCTGGCGCAATGCGGATACCGTGGCCTCCTTTGTGAGGTGCTGATATCCTGAGATGCCTTCCGTTCGGCCGCCAAAACTCTGATGATACGCCACGATACCCGTAAGGCTCGGCGTTCCGGAATCCGGGTCGAGCGTCGCGACGAACGGATCAATGTCGTACACCTTGTCCCCGTGAGCCCCGGTTTGATCGACCCTGAACGGGCAGATCACCATCCATTCCCTGCCGTGGCTTGCGTCGCCAGAAACCGCGACCGAAACCGATACGCATTTTGCCAGATATTCGGGGGGATAGAACGATGCTAGGGACGACGTTGAAAAATTGGGCACGTCATAGCAGACGACGGAATTTGAGCCTACATCGGTATAAAGGTTGGAAACGGCCTCTTGGTGTCCGGTAACGAATTTTAACTTCATGCTAATTAATACACTTAAATCGGGTTCGATTTACCGCCAGAGAAGGGAAATCTCAAGGATAGTTGACATCTTTAAGGTTACAATCGTAACCTTAAGGATTACATTATGGCATCGCTGCTTGATGAACTTCTACCCCCGGTCCGAGCGGAGGCTTTTCGGCTTCTCTTTGGTCGAGACTCCCGGGACCTACATTTGCGCGAACTATGTCGGCTAAGCAACCTCGGGATAGGCCCCTGGCAGCGAGAGCTGGCGAAGTTGGAGAAGCTCGACCTGATTCATCGGCGAGTGGACGGCAATCGCCGGTCCTTTCGCGCAAACAAGGACCATCCCCTTTACCCCGAGTTGGCTTCATTGGTGGCAAAGACCAGTGGCCTGCGGGAAGTCCTCGTAGCCGCCTTGAAGGAGGCAAAGGGCATCCAGGTGGCCTTTGTCTTTGGATCGCTTGCTGGCGGGGCAGGGAAGGCCTCCAGCGATGTGGATTTGATGGTCATCGGGGACATCGGCCTGCGGGACATCGCCCCTCGCCTGCGGCCGGCCATCGACTCCATTGGCCGGGAGATCAACCCGGTCGTAATGTCGCCGGCTGGATTTTCCTCGAAGGTCAAGGAGGGCGATGCCTTCCTGAAGAACGTGCTGGCCGCGGAAAAACTCTTCATCGTCGGAGGTGCCGATGAGCTTGGCTCAATGGGCTAAGAACGGGTGGCTGCGCCCCTACGTCACGAATCGGCAGCAGGTCACCAATCTCCTGGCGATTGCGGATCGCGACTTGGAGGATTCGGCACGAGGCATTTCCGATGACTGGAAATTCGGCATCGCCTACAATGCCGTCCTCAAGCTTTGCACGGTGCTTCTTTACTGCGAGGGGTACCGTCCCGAGAAGAATCTCGCGCATTATCGCACCTTGCAGGCTCTGCCGTTGATCCTGGGCGCCGAGCGCGAGGACGACGCTGAGTACCTCGATCGATGCCGGACCAAACGGAATATCACCGAATACGATTCGATTGGTCAGATTTCGAGCGAGGAGGCCTCGGAGCTTCTGGCCTTCGCTCACGAATTACGGACACAGGTGCTCGCTTGGCTTAAGGAGCGGCACCCGGATCTGTCGCCCTTCTAGGGAATCGGAGGGGGGTTTCAGGAGAATAAAATCTTGTTGCCATAGACAGATATTCAGTGACTATTTGTAGTCAGCGACGCCCCGGCTACCTCGGGAGTTGCCCAAGTCTGCTTCTCCATGAAAGCGTTTACTGCCATCGCGCTCGTTGCTCTCCTCGGCCCCGCTGCCATCGCGCAGCCGAGCCAGCAGTGGTCCCAGGGCAATCCGAGTGCTCAAGCCCAAGCAGCCATCGAATGGCTCAATGCGGGTCGGAAAGACCCCGTCGGAACCCTTGACCAGATCCTGAACCAAGCCGGCTCCGACTCTGTGATCGCGGGCTTTATGCTCGCCGAATCGCCGACTACACCGGCGCAGATCGAATCCGCGGTCTCGTCGAATTACCAGACGGCCCAGGCCAACAGCAGCCAGTTTCCGGCCTCTGAGGCGATCAGCAACGCGCCGCTGGTATTCTATCCCCTGTTTCAGCAGCAGGCTCAGGCCTGGGGGGCGACGGCCAACCCGCCGGTTACCAATTTCCCCTCCCAGCGGCCTCCGCCGACCTACATCTATCCGGTCCCCTTCTTTGTCACATCCCTCCTGAGCGGTCCCTCCAACGTTTTCACCGGACCCAACGCCACCGGCGGGGTCGCCTCCTTCGGGCCTTATGGGGCCAACTATGCCGAGGTCTCGCAGGCCAATCTCTACGCTTCCTACATCGGCGCCAGGGAATGGCTCCTTTCGCAGCTCATCGCCGACCCGACCTCGTGGAGTCCGCCGCCGAGCTTCCTTAGCCAAGGGGACACCCTGCCTATCTTCCCGAACTTCGCTCTCGGGCATACCCGCATGGTCGGGATCGATGTGTCGCCGGGTTCCAGCGGGAATCAGGTCCTTACCCTGTTCAAGGCGAGCAGTGAGTTCCTGACGACGAGCGATCTGCCCTTTGGAACCGCGAATACGGTCTTTATCACCGGCGTTGCCTATCAGGACGCCAATTCCAACGGGGTCTACGATCCCGGGGAGGGCATCTCCGGCGTGACCGTGACGCCCAGCAAGGGGGACTGGTATGCGGTCACGTCCACCTCCGGAGGCTACGCCATCCCGGTGCCGGCCAATTCCGGAACCTATACCCTGACGGCCACGGGAGGGCCGTTGAATGGCGCGACGGCCACCGTGACCGTGGGTGCCGACAGCGTGAAGGCGGACTGGGTTCTGCCGGCAGCCGCCGTCGCGCTGCCGCCCCAGGTGCCCGTCGCAGCATCGGACGGCGGTACCCAGTTAGTGGGCTTATCCACGCGCGGTTTGGTCCAGAATGGAGACAATGTTCTGATCGGGGGCTTCGTCATCGCGGGTCCGAGCGGCTCCCAGAAGAAGGTCCTAATCCGTGGCGTTGGACCTTCCCTGCAAACAGCCGGGTTCCCCGCCGCAGAGTGCATTCCAGCCACGGAGATCGAGCTATTCGATGACAACGGCAAGGTGATTGCCTCGAATACCGGATGGACCACGAGCCCGGACGGCGGCGCGGCGGCTTCCGCTGCCGCCGCGCAGGTCGGGGATTTCGCACTTACCAATTGGGCGGGAGGCGGCGGCGATAGCGCTCTGGTCACGACGTTGCCTCCGGGGGCCTACACCGTGGTCGTCTCTCCGGCTCCAGGCGCGCCCGCGATTTACCAGACCGGCCATGTCGGCTTGGTCGAAATCTACGATGTCAGCCTGACCGATGGAGGCCGGTTCGTGAACATCTCCACGCGGGGCCTGGTGGGCACGGGGGACATGCAGATGATTGTTGGCTGCACCGTAGCCGGCAGCGGCCACAAGCGGCTATTGATCCGAGGCGTCGGACCCGCGCTGGCCCAATTCGGTCTCGTCTCGACGCTGCCCAATCCGGTGCTGACCCTGTTCGACGGGCAGAGTAACCCGATTGCGTCCAACGACGATTGGAGCAATTCCGCTCAGACGAACCAGATTCGGACGTTGGCTTCCCAAACCGGGGCATTTGCCCTTCCCGAGGGCAGTGTCGATGCGTCCCTGCTAACCCTCGCCGCGCCCGGCAACTATACGGCCATCGTGGGGGCGAAGCCGAACACGGGGCTGACCGGCATCGCCCTCGTGGAACTCTACGAGGCGCCATGATTTCCCATGCGGCGCTCGCTCTGCTTCACCGCTCTCGCCTGTGCCGGACTCTTGGCACAGCCGGCGTTCGCGGGAGACCCGGGTCCTACCCAGACGACTTCCCCGGACGGGAACAACTATCACAGCCCGATCCCAGTGAACGATCCGTTTCCGGACGCGAATTACGGAGCGGACCATGGTGGTAGCTCGCTGAACATTGTTTATCCCAACGTGAGTCCGTTCGGTTACACAGATCACTCGCGGGGGTATTTCTTGTACTACGTTGCACCGTTTTACCCCCGTGGTTCGGAGGGGGTGTTTGGCATGGACGTATGGCTCGAAGAGCAGGATTCGTCCGGCAACTGGAATGCGGTGGCCGGGCAATACCAGCCGGTCAATACGCCCAATCCCGGCCCATCCCCGAGCTATGCCTTCACCTGGAATTATTCGCGCTTTCCGCCGTACACCAATTTTCGGGTCTTCGTCTACGTCTACATCTACAACCAGGGCGGAGGCAGCCAGGGCGACTATCCGATCTACAGCACCACAGCGGTCGTCAATACGGGGGCGGCGAACGACGCTCCGCGGATCAGCTGGACCAGCTCGTACGGTTCAACCAACCCGACTCAGGTTCAGTCGGGTCAGACGTACACCATTTCAGCCGATGGTCAGGATGATAACGGCAACCTGGTCGCGGTTTCGATCAACAAGAACGGGCAGCCCTTCGCGTATGCCGGCGGAGGCAATGGCTACTCCGGCAACTCGCAGAATCCGACGAGCGATCCCATCGGGACCGACGCATACACGGCCTGGGCGACCGACTCGTTCGGAGCCCAATCCCCAACGATCACGTGGACCGTTTCGGTGGTCGGAAAGTCGAATCAGGCAGGGGTTTCGTCCGCCAACGCTTCCTTCCCGTTCTTTTCCCAGAATTTCACACCCAGCTATTTCGGCGGATCGGGATCAGGAGGATGGCAGTTTTGCATGGCCGGTTACACCAATTGGGACGGCGGCGCCTCCAGTTACTCCGGGACCAACCTGGGGCCAAGCCCCGGCAATTCGCCCAGTGCCGATTGGGTTTCGTCCTGGAGTCCTCCCGCGCCAGGAAGCTACCAATTCTGGGTCGCGAAGGACGGTGACGCGAACTACAACCCCTCCAACATCGCGGGCGCCTACACGCTCACGGTCACGCCCGCGGCACCGGTGGGTTCCTTTGACGGCGTTGGCCCGAATCCAGTCACTCAGGGCCAAACGATCAGTGGAAGTGGCTGGGCAGCAGACGCTCAATTGGGGGCACCGCTTTCGTCGGTTCGGATTCTGGTGGACGGGGGCGCAGGGGGATCGTTCTCGGCGGGTCTTGGCGGCTACCGGCCGGATGTGCAATCCGCCAATACCTCGTGGGGACGTTGGTCGCCCAACAACCTCACCAGTTCGGGGTGGTCGTTCAGCTACAATACCGCCGGCCTGGGACAAGGTGGCCACACCTTCACCGCCGTGGCCTATGACAACAACTACGGGGTCTCCAGCACCATTGGTTCGCAGAGCTTCACGGTTTCGGCGCCGCTCGGCCAGACCGTGTCGATCGCTCCAAGTTACCAGGCGATCAATCCGGGCCAGGCGATCACCTTCACCGCCAGCGGCGGGGTGAATGGCTACGTGTGGGGCGGCAGCGCAAGCGGAGGCGGCACCGCCCAAACCGTCACGTTTCCGACCCTGGGCACCTACACCGTCACGGTTTATTCGCCCGCGGGTAACGGCTACACGCAAAGCAACACGGCAACCGCCACGGTGAGTGTCACGGCGGCCGGGCAGAGCGTATCGCTCGCGCCGTCCAACGCGACGGTGTACGCGGGCCAGTCGGTATCGTTTTCCGCCAGCGGCGGCCAGAACGGCTACGTGTGGGGCGGAGCGGCCAGCGGCTCAGGTACCTCCCAGGTGGTTGGCTTCCCGAACGTCGGGACCTACACCGTGACCGTTTACTCTCCGGCAGGGGGTATCTACGGGGTCAGCAATACGGCGTCAGCCAGGGTCAACGTCCTTCCCGCCGGCCAGACCGTGTCCCTGACGCCGACCGCGGCTCCGATCTATGCAGGCCAGACGGTTTCGTTCACCGCGAGCGGCGGGTCAGAGGGTTATGTGTGGGGTGGAGCCGCCAGCGGCAGCGGGCCCAATCAAACCGTCGCGTTCGGAAGCGCGGGCACCTACGGCGTCTCGGTTTACTCGCCAGCTGGCGGCAATTTCGCCCAGAGCAACACGGCTACGGCTACCATCAATGTCGCGAGCCGTCCAACGGCCACGGTCACGGCGACGCCGGCTGCCATCACCCTCGGGCAGTCGAGCGCCGTTGCGGCCACGTACACCACGGATTCCGCCCACGGCGACGGTCTGACCAATACCGTCATCAACGTGGTGAATCCGCAGGGGACGGAGGCGAATCTCTCGGGCTTCGGCGGCAACCCGGCTAATGTGCAATTCACGCCCGGCGGGGTCGGCACGTATATCCTCAAAGCCTATGCCGAGACTTCGCTGGCGCCGGCATGGGCCGTCTATGCCACGACGACGGTCACGGTCAGTATCGCTCCCCAATCGGTCGCCATCAGTCCGACCAGCGCGGCGATTTCCGCCGGCCAGCAAGTGACGTTCACTGCGTCGGGGGGAAGCACGGGCTATATCTGGGGCGGCGCTGCTTCCGGGGGAGGAAGCTCACAGACCGTTATGTTTCCCAATCCCGGGACCTTCACCGTTACGGTCTACGCTCCGGCAAACGGATCGTTCGCCCAGAGCAATCTGGCAGGAGCGACGGTCACCGTGAGCCCGGATTCACAGACTGTCGCGATCTCTCCGCAGAACCCATCGGTCACCGTGGGCGGCAGCCTTCTCTTCACCGCGTCCGGCGGCCAGAACGGGTATGTCTGGGGTGGAGTTGCCAGCGGCTCAGGCCCTTCGCAGCTCGTGAGTTTCCCCAATGTCGGCACGTACACGGTCAGCGCCTACTCACCCGCCGGCGGCATCTACGCGCTCAGCAATACGGCTACGACGACCATCACCGTCACGCCGGCCAGCCAGACCGTCTCCCTTTCACCAACGGCCCCCACGATCTACGCCGGTCAATCGGTGACGTTCGCAGCCAGCGGGGGGATGAACGGTTATATCTGGGGCGGTTCGGCCAGTGGGATTGGTGCCACCCAGACTGTGAGCTTCGCCAACGCCGGCACGTATGGGGTCACCGTCTATTCGCCGGCTGGGGGCAACTTTGCCCAAAGCAACACGGCAAGTGCCACCGTCACGGTGAACAGTCTTCCCCCGCCGAGTTCGGCTCAGGTCACGGTCACTCCTCAGGGAGGAGACGTGAAAGTGCAGAACAAGGACAACACCCACAATAGCCAGATTCTCGTTCCCGGACCATGACCTACCCTCGCTTCCTCTTTGGGCTTCTCCTTCTCGCGAGCCTGCCTGCGCTACCCGTCCGTGCCGACGCCCCGGACGGAGGGACTGGCCCCGAGTCGCCGGCTGCGGCGCCCAGCCTCGACACGCTGCTCGACCAGCCGGTCAAGCCACTCACGTCTGAAAAGGCGACTCTCGCCACGCTCTTCTACACGATTGGCCGGAGCTACGGCGTTACTATCACCGTTGATCCGAAGATCACCGGTACGGCGCTCCTGCGCTTCAACGGAGGGACTCTCCGGCAATTGCTCCAAACCCTTCTGGACGCGAATGACCTCTTTATGGAGCAGCAGGACGGCGTTTTGGCCATCAAGCGGACCAAGAACGCGTTTTACTTCATTGAGTATCCCGAGATCTCCCGTTCCGCCTCGGCGTCCACCTCGGTCTCGCTGAGTCCAAGCCAGAGCACGAACTATGGGGGTTATACGGGAATTGGCGGGCAGTCAGTGCTGCCGAACAGCGCTCAACTGGGCGCCAATGGCCAGCAGGGGTTGGGCAGTTCGGGCAGCACGTCCTTTTCGATCTCCGAGAAGAGCGGCGACTCGTTTTGGAACGAGATCGAGAACGACATCAAAGCGCAGAAATTGGACGATGAGAAGATCTCCTCCAATCGGTTCAGCGGGATCATCGCAATTGAGACGACGCTGCGCCGGCACGCGTTTTGGACTCAGTACATCGGGCTCCTGAACGAGCGAATCAACGCCCAGGTGTTGATCGAAGTGAGGATCGACGAACTGACGCTCAACCGCGCAAACAAGCTTGGCGTCGATTGGACCCAGGTGCAGACGGCCATTGGGAATACTGGCACATCCGCCTCGTTATCGACGACGACAGGCATCACCACGCTGGCCGGAGCGGCGCTGCCGAGCAACACCCTGGTCGGCAACTTTTCGACGGGCAAACTCTCGGCGGCGATCACCGCTCTCCAGCAACAGGGCGACCTAAAGACGATCACGACGCCTTCGCTTCGGCTGCTCAACAACCAAAAGGGCTTCGTCAAGGTGGGCGAGGACCGGACCTTCTACTCGCTGTTCAGCAACGTCACGATCAACCAAGCCGGCGTGGTCACGCCGCAGACCACGACCCAGAATGTCTATCAGGGCCAGCAGCAAACTTTCGGCGTCGTGCTCCCCGTTACCGCGCAGATCAGCCGCGACGGCTGGGTCACTCTGGTGATGGAGCCAGCCCGGACCCAGTTGAACGGAGTCGATACCTCGCCGGACAATACCCAGACCTCCCCGGATACGAACGACGAGAGCATCTCCACGATGCTGCGCCTTCGGGACGGCCAGAGCGCGATCCTGGGTGGCCTGGTCAGCGACAGCGAATCGAAGCAGACCAATGGCATTCCCTTCCTCAGCAGCATCCCGCTGCTGGGGCGTCTCGCCCGGACCGACGCGTCTACGAGCACCAAGAACGAACTCATCGTGACGGTGAGTGTGCACATCATCAAATGACGCGTTCGTTGCCAACGTACGAAGTTCCGGAGACTCGGGACGAGAGGCCCGGGAGCGCACTGGAAGCACTCAATGGCCGCCATTCGACGAAAGTGAACGGCCGGGCTGCGGGTGATATCGGTCCGCACGATCCCTTTTGGTTGGGCAAGCGGCTGGTGGAGCTGCGGCGGATTTCACCGGAGCAGCTTCAATCAGCAATTGAGGACTTCCGGCGCCGACCGAATGAGCCCTTTGCGCATGCCCTGGAGCGGCTGTCACTGGCCTCCCAAAAGCTGATCGCCCAGCTCCTGGCCGAACACTTCGGAATCAAGTTGGTAGAAATTCCGCCGGCAAGCCTCGATCCCTCGGTCGTCAAGCGGCTGCCCCAGCTTCGCGCCCGCAACTACGCTGCGGTTCCTTGTTGGGAGACGGGGGCGATCCTGGTCGTCGGAGTCGCCGATCCGTCCCGGTACACCAGCCGAGAGGCGGAGCATGACTTTCCGGGTCGCACCGTCCGCTTCGTGGTTGCTCCGCGCAATGACATCCTGACGGCGATTGATGCAGCCCACACGCCACCGCCTCCGGCCACGAATCCCAAGGAGATGTTGGCGGAGATCCTGAACGATGCGGTGGCGAAGCGGGCCAGCGACGTTCATTTCGAGCAAAAGCCTCACGACATCCATGTCCGCTACCGCATCGACAACCAAATGGTGCATCGGTACGCGCTCGGAACGGACATGAAGGCCGGCATGGTCCAAGCGATCAAATCGCTTGCCGGCCTCGATGTCGCCCAGAGGAAGATTCCGCTCGATGGCCAGGCCCGTCACGTCGTAGGAGCGACGACTTACAATCTCAGGGTCAATACGCTGCCGACCATTGTCGGCGAAAATGTCTGCATCCGGCTCCAGGACGAAACGCGGAATTTCGGTTCGCTCGCCGAACTCGGTCTTTCGGCGGAGCAGATTGCACTGTTCTTGAAGCTGATTTCTGTTCCAAACGGCCTCTTCTACACGACAGGTCCCACCGGATCGGGGAAGACCACCCTCCAATACGCGTTGCTGGCGACGCAGGATTTGGCGTCAGACAAGGTTGTTACCGCGGAGAATCCGGTCGAATACCAGTTCTACGGTTATACCCAGTGCTCGATAGACGAAAAGGTCGGCCGGACCTTCGAGGCCCTGTTTGAAGCATTCCTCCGGCACGATCCGGACGTGATCCTGATCGCTGAAACGCGAAACCTGGCCACGGCCCAGGTGGCGGTCCGGGCTGCCCTGACGGGGCATCGGGTGTTTTCGACGCTTCACACCAATGACGCCCCAAGCGCCATAGCCCGGCTACTGGAATTGGGAATCGAGCCGTACTTGGTGGCATCCGCTGTCAAAGGCACGTGCGCAACCCGTCTGGTGCAAAGGCTCTGCCCAGCCTGCGCCCGAGCGCCGCGCCCGGAGACTCAGGCATACCTTAACCGGGAGTACGGCGAAGGGGCCTACCTCGAACCGGTGGGGTGTGACGCGTGCAACGGCACCGGCTACCGGGGCCGCACGGCGATCTTGGAGGTATTCCCTCTCACGGACGAGAGCACGCAGACGCTCATCTTGAGAAAGACCCCCACCAGCGTGCTTTCGGCGCATCTCGCGAACCTCGGCTACACGTCGATGCGGGATGACGGCATCGCCAAAGCCAAGGCGGGAATCACCACGATCCAAGAGGTGCTCGCGCAGGTATGACCCTTTGCATCCCAAGCTCAATAAACCATGAAAACTCGTAAAATCCAATCCACGGCGGGCTTCACCCTCCTCGAAATCCTCGGAGTCCTGGCGATCATCGGTGTCCTGGCTGCCATCGCGGTGGTCGGCGTCAACAAGGGTCGCAAGGCTGGCAGTGTCACCAACGCGATTGGCACGGTCTCTCACGTGCAATCAGCCTTGCAGGGCTTCCTGCAAAAGCCGGGTGGCCTCGGGTATATTCCTCTGACCAACGCGGGGGCTGCGGCGTCGTTCAACCTCAGCGGCACTAACCTCCAGGCGGCTTCGGCGGCCACGATCTCCAAGGCTTGCACGCTGGACACAGTGCTTCTCACCGAGCGCTACCTGGAGTCTCCCGTCGCCTTGGGGCTCGGCTCGGCGAACAACGCCCCGTCAGGGACCCAGGCCCACCCGCTGCTGTGGAGCACGACGGGGAACTATTTCTACTGCAACCCGGACGCGGCGCCGGACTTCGACTACACCCTGGTCCCGCACCTGATGTGCCAGCTTTCGACGACCAACGTACCGGGGACGGACGGCACCAATTTCTACCTCGACGCGTCGCTGACGGCGCTGCCCACCAATTCTCGCGTCGTCTGCCTCATGATCCCGGGAGTCCTCGGCTCGGACGCCGCCCTGCTGTCGAATCAGTACGACAACAAGAGCACGTCCACGGCGACGGCGGCGGTCACTGCCGGGCGGGTGACCTATGCGGCCCCCAGCGTCACGACCGGCCTCACGACCGTCTACATTTACGTGGCGAATTATTGAGCCATGCGCGCCGCGTGTCCGATCCTCTGGTGGAATAGCACGGTCGCTGCCCGGATTGGCGGGCAGACGGTGACGGCCGTGCTTCCGGGCGGGAACAATCCCGAGGCATTCTGTGCCTTCGTCAGCAAGCTCGATCCTGTGCCGAAGGCTATCCGCTTGTTCTACCACTCCGCGGCAATGGAGCATTTCGCGACCCAATGCCCGAACGGCAGCCGCCGAACCGTTCAGCGCGCCCTTTGCCACCGCACGCCGGTTCTCAACGATCCAGCCGCTATCTGGGCCGCTCACCGGGTGGGAGATCGGGTGAACGGGACGACGCTGCTTTACGTCGAGCCCGATGGACGGCTTCTGCGCGTGCAAGCAGCGCTGGCGGAAATGGACGTTCAGGTCGAGGCCGCCATGCCCATGCTTGTGCTCGTTGAGGAGGCTGCGCAGGCGGAGGATAGGGGGAAACCGAGGATCGTCCTGCTCACGGCAAACGAGGCAGCGGCCGTCTACTGGATGACCCCGGCCGGCGACCGGCATGCCGCCTTCTTTGACGGTAACAGCGCACGAGAGCGGATCGGCCGCGAGCTCATCGAGGGGTTCTCCATCTTCAAATCAGCGCCGGTGTTCACCGTGGTAAACGCAGGCTCAAATGCGCCGGACTTGAGCCTTTGGGTGGAGGGCTCTTTGCCTCAGAAGCCGGCGAAGATTCTGCCCGTCGAGGAGTTGCTCTCTGCCTCCGACACTATCGGTCACCATGAGGTGTGCAATTTCCTGCCGCCCATCAGCCGGTTCACCTTTGACCACTTGTGCCAAATCACGGCGCTGGTCTTATTCTTTGCCGCGGTCCTGATGGGGGCGACTTACCTCTCGGCGATTCGCTCGGCCAGAGAGAATCTCACGGCGCAGCGAGCCGAGGAGCAAAAGCTGGAGAGTGACATCGGGCGTCTCCGCGGGAACCAAGCCGCCATGCAATCGGCGCAGGCGATCCTTGATGAGGCTGTGGTAGCGTCGCCCATTAAGCTCCGGTTCCTTGAGGCGCTCAATCGCGCCAGGCCGGTACAGATCAGCATTCAGAGCGCCACGCTGAACGAGTCCTCGTGGACCGTGATCGGCCGGGTTCACGAAGGCGCGGGTCTCGATAAGGGGCCGTTCCAATCATTTTTGGCGACCCTCCAAAAAGACGGGGGGTGGGCTATTGCCTCCGAAAACCGAGCGCCCACGGCCCAGGAGCCGGAGTTCACCCTGTCGGGGACTTTCCCATGACCCTACCGCCCGCACCCAAGCCCGTCTCCGTGATTGTCGTTGTCCTCGCGGGAGTGCTCCTCGCCGCGGTGGTCGTCGTGCGCCGCACGCTTCCGCCGTCTCGGATGCTGAACAACCCGAGGCTGGACGAATTGCGGGCGACCGACGCGCAGTTGGTTCCCTACAGCGACAACGCGGCCCAGGCTGTTCAAGGGAAAGTGGCGAACCTACGGGCCCGGCTTTGGACGGAGGCTTCTTTCAACCGTTGGCTCACCGACCGGGTACCCAAGGCCTGGATCGTCCAGCAGCTCGGCACGGCCGATCTTAAGCACCTCAGTGGCCGGCGTTACGCCTTCCAACGCCCGGGAGCGACCGATGCGGATTGGCCGGAGATCGCGGCATTTCTCTGGACGCTTGAGCAGGCTCAGGCCGTGAGCGTTCAGTCCACCACCTTGGCGGTCCAGCCGGGCTACGTCGGGAGCCGGAAATTCTCCCAGTGCCTCTTTATCGCGACGTTCTACTTCCCGGTCGGGGTCGGCGCAGGCCCGGCGCCCTAGAAAAGCACTCTTCCCATGAAAAACCAAACCACCACCACCGCTCCCGCCCCTGCGTCGGGACGAGCCGACGCGCCCTCGCGCGCCCACGCCATCAATACCGTGACCCTGGAGCTGAATGCCGCCACGGCCGTTCGGCCGTTCGACGACGGCACCTGGGCGACCGTCTTCGCCATCCACAATCGCTACCGAGGCAAGGACAAGCCGGGCAAGGCCGTGCCCATCTCCGTTAAGTTCGGCGGCAACACCGCCTCCTATGCGATCACGGCGATCCGCAAGGGCACCCATTTCACGGTCTCCGGAAGCCTCGACTACGACGAGGGCGAGCAAGGGAAGGCGTTCTACCGCATCAACGCGGACCAGCTTCGCGTTCACACCCGCAAGGGTCCGCCAGCCGCGGATCGCGCTGAATCCTGAAATCCAACCCGCAACCCAGACACACCCATGCCCCCTGTATTCACGCTCCAGGCCAGCGAGGAGGATCTCGCCGCCCTCAAGTCCGCCCACCAACGCATCGTCCGCCACTTCGGGGGCGAATCGATCTCTCTCGAAATGCTCGCCCTCATCGCCCTCCGTTCGCTCGATCCGGAATTTCTCGCGAGCGAGGTGCTGGTTTCGTTATCCGTCACGCCGGGGCGTCCGGCGAGGCAGAAGGCCGGCTAGACCGCGATCCCTTTTACGTCGGAGTCTTCCGACCAGGTTACATCCGCCAATTGGCACTCCGGCCGACCTGCTCCAACTGCCGGCGTTAAAGAAAGGTTATCACCATGGCTGAGAGACTCGCACAAAAACTCGCGAGGCAGGACACTGCTTCGCATAGTCAGACAACAACCGAAAGCGGCCCTGAACTGGTCACGAATCCCGAAGTGGAGAAGCGGATCGCCGACTTCCGCGCGCGCAATCCGAAGCACACGGACTATGTCAAGGCCCTGCCCAGGGAGCGGCTGGAGAACATCGCCACGCTCCGGGAAATCGAGCGCCAGGATCAACGGGAACGC
>Ga0302319_10006451_pt1 | contig 23287 bp, 23 predicted proteins | sample Bog_T0_2_FD_203319 | JGI IMG/M metagenome (GOLD analysis project Ga0302319, IMG submission 203319) | Peat permafrost microbial communities from Stordalen Mire near Abisko, Sweden - Bog_T0_2 | ecosystem: Environmental > Terrestrial > Soil > Wetlands > Peat | place: Sweden: Abisko, Stordalen Mire...
AGAAGTCGTGTGTGCGCTGATCGGCGTAACTGTGCATCAGAAATGTACGACTCAATGCACCATCGCGGCCAGCGCGTCCAATCTCCTGGTAGTAGCCTTCAAGTGTTGCCGGAAGCCCCGCGTGGATTACCGTCCGTATGTCCGCCTTGTCGATCCCCATTCCGAAAGCGATCGTTGCCACCACCACATCGAGCTCACTTGCCTGGAAGGCCGTCTGCACTCGTTCCCGCGTCTCCGCATCGAGCCCGGCATGATATGCGGCGGCCGCTAGTCTCCGTCCCCATGCGGTGCCGGACAGCTCTTCCGCCAGCCGCTCCGCCTGCTTTCTTGAAGTCGCATAGACAATTGCAGGCCGTCTTGCCGAATCCGCAAGTAACTTCGCAATCGCCCCTGCACGTTCCGGCACCGGAAGCTCCACCACTTCAATGGCCAAATTCTCACGCCTGAAGCCATGGATAAATAATGTCGGCTTCACCATTCCAAGTTGAGCAACGATATCTGCCTGCACGGTCGGCGTGGCAGTGGCCGTCATCGCCAGCACCGGCACCGCATCTCCCTCCCCGCGCAATCCCGGCAAATATTGCCCCAGCATCCGGTAGTCAGGCCTGAAGTCGTGGCCCCATTGCGAAATGCAATGTGCTTCATCAATCGCAATCAACGCCAGACGGCGTTTGGCCAGCATCTCTGGGAATCCCGGCACGCGCAGCCGCTCCGGTGCGATGAAGAGAAACTGCAAGCTGCCGTTCAAGTAGTCGACGCACGCCTGCCGCGCCACCGAACGCTCCAGGCCGGAATGAATCCGGGCCACACGCAGTCCAAGCGCCGTCAACTTTGCCGCCTGATCGTCCATGAGTGCAATCAAAGGGCTGATCACCAGAGCCGTTCCGCCGCGCGCAATTGCCGGCAACTGGTAGCACAGACTCTTCCCCGCCCCGGTCGGCATCACCAGCAGCAGATCTCGTCCAGCAACTGCAGCGGCGCATACCAACTCCTGGTTCGCCCTGAAGCAGGAAAAACCAAACACCGACTGCAACAGTTCAGCTAGCCTATTCAAGTCGGCCAAATCGTTCGAATTGGATAATGTCGACAAAACAGGAGAGCACTGCACCAGCGGCAATCTGAACCGCGGTCAGTTCTTCCTCCTACTGTACAGGATGAAAATAGCATTCAGTCCTCACCCTTCGTTCGACCCCCCTGGACTGCACGTTATCCACGCTCGCTGTTGACAATCGACAACTCAGCGGGGTCGGGTGTGAAGGTAGGCGTGAACCCGAGTCGGTTCCAAAAGCGCGTCAGCAGGGCCACAGTTTCATCGCTCGTCTTACTTGTGGTGCGGAGCAGGATATCGCTGCTTCCCCCCTCCGCCAGGCTCGATGCCTCCTGGACGATGGCAACGCACCTGTCCGGACGATAGGTACAACTGGCCAGATCAGCGATGGAGAGCCGCGTAGTCGGCGTTGCGAGCACGGTACGTGGCGGAGCCATGCGGTCCAGCAGGCAGAAGATTTCGAGCTTCGACTCCAACTCATCGGGAACGCAGTCTATAGCCAGATCAGCCTCGCGCACCGCGTCTTCAATCGTAGATACAAAGGCCACTCCTACCCCTTGCTCGACACCCAGAGCCTCAGTGCCAAGTTGCTGGCGCAGGAACTCCTGAGCGTGATGCAGATTGTTCGGCATCACATCTTCCAGTAGGACATGAAACCCGCCACGGGCTGCTTGAAGTGCCAACCAGCGACCCAGCGGGCCTGCTCCGATGATGGCGACTGTCTCAGACAAAGGTTGTGTTACTTGACCGCCAACGCCTGGGCCACGTCTTCTGCGTTGGGCTTGGCCTGCAACAGGTGTTCCGCCACGCGAGCACGCTCTTCGGCGGAAAGGGTCGGCACGGTGGCCAATACCCGGCGCAGGGTCACAGCAACGTCGTCAATGTAGTTCATCAAGCGAATAGCTTCTCCGGAGAGCGGCATGGTTTTCCTCGAGGTTTGAACTTCACCTCCTATTGTAGTTGGTGGAGTTGCGAAGCGGGAAGTTCCGGCCGGCCTCTCGATGATTCAACAGGCCGCTTCACAAAGAATTTCCTTCCACAAACGGCATGGGTACAATGTCCGCATGAATAATTCAGCGGAATCCGTGGCGCATGCATTTGTGAGGGCAATCAATCGCCAGGATGTCGACGGCCTTGTCGCCCTAATGGCTCCCGAACATCGATTTATTGATTCACTCGGCAATACAGTTGTGGGTCGGGAGAAGATGCGCGCGGGGTGGGCCGGATACTTCAAGATGGTCCCAGACTATTCCATCGCAATCGAGGAAAGCCTCTCCGATGGGACGGTCGCATTGATGCTGGGTATAGCCGAAGGGACCTACGCGCCAGCCGGTAAGTTAAAGTCTGAAAACCGATGGAAAACGCCGATCGCTCTCCGGGCGCTGATCGAAGATGGTCTGGTAGAGGAGTGGCGGGTATATGCGGACAATGAGCCGTTGCGGAATCTGATGAAAAAGAATGGGTAACCGATGAGTCAGAGAAAGAATCTGACTTAGATAGGTAAGCACTATTAATCCTGCTGACATCAGCAAACAATTGCGCATAAAACAGCTATCCCCACTTATCGCTAAGTAGGGATAGGAGAATCCTGGATTAAGATACGTCCCGAGTTGCTGGCCCCCGCACATTGCGGTTGCACCGGTCGCGAATTACTTCACGCTCGACACTTGACATTCTCCGCTTCATGCAGATTTCTCCGCACTCCGCTTCGTCTGCCCTGTGCTGGTCACCGATTTGACTCGGTGCCCAACCCTTGCGCTCTGCATCAATTGCGGATTGCTCCGCTTTCGACACCCTGCGCTCGTGCTGGTCACGGATCACCCCGTGCTACGGATCGCTCCGTAGTTCAGCACTTGGAACTCCGCACCGCTCACGGATCGCTCCGTACTCGACACTTGGTGCTCCACGCCGTTAACGGATTGCTCCACTCTCGACATCTTGCACCCTGTACCGCTCTCGGATTGCTCCGCGCTCGGTACTCGGCTCTCCGCGCCGGTCTACGGATTTCTCCGTACTCTGACACTTTGCGCCCCGCGTGCTGGCCACGGATTGCTCCGTGCTCATCACTTTGAGTTCCGCACCGGTCATGGATCTCTCCATGATCGACACTTGGCGATTCGTTCCGATCACGGATATCTCCGCGCTCCTCACTCGTCGCCCTGCGTTGATTACGGATGCCTCCGCTCTCAACACTTGGGAGCTTTGCATCAGGCTCGTAGTACTCCGCTCCTGACACTTATCGCTCCGCCCCGTTCACGGATTGCTCCGTGTACGACACTTGGCTTTTCTGTTCCGTCTGCGGATTGCTCCGCACTCTTCACTTAGTACCCTGTGTTAGTCGCGAATTACTCCGTGACTAACACTCAATGCTCCGCGCTGGGACCTTCCGATAACCCTTACTCATCGTCACGAATGAAGATGTTCGGGGCTACCTGGCAACCCGGAATGAAGATAACTATGCTCTTATCGGAAGCGCACTGTCAACACGGTTTTAATGTTAATTTCTGTGCAAAACTAACCACTTTGGTGGAAATCTTTTCGCGTGTTATTAGCGTCGATTTTAGCGCTTCACTCGTTCAAATGCACCGCATCAAGTGCACCTTTTCGAGTCAGCCAAAGTAGTGGTAAATAGTAAGTCCGAGCAGCGTGAGATTGAATGCTGCGTGGGCAGCCATCGCAGGCCACAGAGATCCTGAAAGCGCGCGGCAGAGCGTAAACACCGCTCCAACACCGGCCATCAAGAAGATGCCGAGCGTTGCTGACACCAGACGAAGATGCAGGCCTGCCTCATCCCGCCATATGCCATGAAGGCTGAGGTAGACCAGCCCAAACAGTACCGAATTGATGAGCGTGGCAATCGCTGGATTGAAGCGGCGGGCGAAGGATTGCTGAATCACGCCGCGGAAGAGAATCTCTTCGCCGACCGGATTGAGGAAGATCCCAGGCAGCGCGTAAAGGGCGAAGAGGCCCCACGGAGGCATCAGCCCGCGCATCTCGTCCAGATGAAGATAGATTCGAATGCTGACGCACCAATTGCTGGGCGAATCCCCATAGATCCCCATGCCGAGACCGAAGAAAATGAGGCCACAAGCGCTTCCCGCCAGAGCACTGAGAATCATGGAAACTGTGGTCGCACCCCGTTCAGAAAGACCGATCTCGCGCTTTCCGCTTGCAGTCAGATACAGGAACGGCAGCGCCCACATTGCCACCGTTTGGAGGAAGAAAAGTTCCTGGAGCGAATACGGGCTGAGGATGGCAAAAAAACGAATGGATGCAAGGACAGCGAAAATAAACAGCGACGCGAGCCAGGGCGCCCCGAAAAGGCTGCTCCAAATCGGCTTTTGGAAAGCAGATTGCGTCGATGACGCTTGAGGGATCATGCAGGCGCTTCCTTATTGCCTTACGCTGTTCCTCGAACTGACTGCGTTGCGATGAAGTGGTGCCTCTTGTGACAGCCTACGAGGCCGAATAGCTAAGGTCAAATGCAGCGAGGCGGCCCATCCTCCCACAAGGAATGGACCGCCTGCCTGCACTCCGGCCATGGAATGAAGAACGCCGGAAATCTTATCGATTGCCTTCAACAGCCACAGAATTTCAACTGCGCTTTTCCCGAGTTAGCAGCTCAAAGCGTGCGCTTGAAAAGGGGCGTAGCGATCAGCAGCGTCCCGATTCCGAAGACAAACAGGAACAGAAGATCGTATTGAATGGCGACAAAACCGCCGTCTTTCAGCAGTATGGCTTTGAAACCGTGAACGCAATAGGTGAACGGATCAATAATGGCAATGGCTTGGAGCCACTTCGGAAAAGCAATGATGGGAAAGACGGCGCCGGACGGGAAGAACAAAAGCGTATTGAGCACGCCGAACATCGCCCTGGGCACCAGCGGGTCGTCTACACGGACCATCATGAGAAACATCATGCCGTTGAACGCGATAGCGGTTCCGACAATTAGCGTGAAAGCCTGGATCAGTTGCATGGGATGGAAGATCGTTCCAAGCCCGGCCATGAGCGAGCCGATGACCGTGAGACAGACACCGGCCAGGACGGCCTTGACCGCTCCAGCAAGATTGAGTCCCATGACTAACTCAAGCTTCGAAATTGGAGTCACAAGATAGCCTTCGTGGACACCGCGAGCCTTATCGTCGATGTATAACATGCCGCCGCCAATCATGACAGAGATATACATCGCAAGAGATATGGAACCGGCGAGTAGAAACTTCATATAGGATACGAAGGGATAGAGCTCGACAAATTGCAGCGCGATTTTATTGACAACACGCGGCTGGATCACCGGCTCATTAAGCGCCTCAACGAGGGATTGTAACTCCGACTCGATGCTCGAACTGGTGAATTGGTCGGAGTTGTCGACGACGAGTCCGAGCTTGGGCGCATCCTGCGCATAGACACGTCGCGAGTATTGAGCGGGAATGATAATAGCCGCGTCGATTTTTCCGGTACGCACGTCTTCCCGGGCCTTGCGCTCATCGGTGTAGTTGACAGTGTTGAAAGTGGCAATGTTGACGGCAATCGCAGCGCAGGCCTCACGTATTTTGACGGCCTGCGGGCCATGATCGTAGTCCACAATAGCAACTTTGGCCCCACGGATCTTGCCGCCGTAAGCATTACCGAGGATGATCAATTGCACCAGCGGCAGCATCATCGACATGACCATAAGCACAGGCGAGCGGAAGAACTTGCGCATCTCGCGCTCAAAGATAGCGAACATCCTGTTCATGGCTGTGCTCCTGGCCGCGGTGGCATGCTGAAGACGGCTTTCACCTGCTCATCGCGAAGCTGGCGGCCGGTATAGTGGATAAACACATCATCAAGAGTGGTGTTCTGAACGCTGAGAGAAGTTAGCGTTTCACCCAGCGAGGCAGCTAACTCGACTAACTCCATCGTGGTTTTGGAGCCGGAGGAAGTTAGTACGCGATAGAACCCAGCTGACTCGGCCTGCACGCTGGTAACTCCATCGAGCTTCTCCAGCCGCTCTTTCCATTCCAGAGTCTCGCGATCGAAATGCACTTCGACTACGTTGGAACCCGGCACGCCCTGCTTGAGCTGAATCGGAGTGCCAAGGGCCACAAGGTTGCCATGATCGACAATTGCGATACGATCGCAGAGCTTATCGGCCTCTTCCATGTAATGGGTGGTGATAAGCATGGTGAGATTGCGGGTTTTCCTGAGGTTGTCGAGCATCTCCCAAACGGCAATGCGCGACACGGGATCGAGGCCGGTGGTCGGTTCGTCGAGGAAGAAGATGCGTGGGTTGTGCACCAGGCCGCGAGCAATCTCAAGACGGCGTCGCATGCCTCCGGAAAGGGTTTTGGTTTGCGCGCCGCGCCACTTGGTCAGGTCGACAGCCTCTAGCACTTCCGCCATGCTCTTCTCGCGTTGGACTCTTGGCACGCCGTAGAGCTTGGCATAGATGCTGAGGTTCTCTTCAACTGTAAGGTCCGGGTCGGAGGTCAGCGCCTGGGGAATGACGCCAATCACGCGTCGAACATCGTCGGGGTCTTTCGCCACATCGAAACCGGCCACAAACGCCTTGCCGCTGGTGATAGGCACAAGAGTGGTCATCATGCGGATGAGCGTGCTTTTCCCTGCCCCGTTGGGACCGAGGAGGCCGAAAATTTCACCGTCGGCCACCGAGAAATTGACGCCCTTCACGGCTTCAAACGTGCCATAGCGCTTGACAATGTTTTCAACGGCGATGGCCGCCACAGCAGACGACGAGGGCTCGCCGCCGCGGTTGACGTCCGCTGAAGAGTTGCCCGTGGCAGTCATTGCTTCACCAGCTTGCTCTTCGGTACGTAAACGTCAGCGGTCATTCCGGGCACAAACCGTTCTCCCTGATTCTCGATGAGCAGCTTCAACTGGACAGTCTGAATGTCGCGCTTGGGGCCGCCGTTGATGTCACGCTGTGTTGCAAAATCAGCCTCCGCCGCCTTGGAAATGACCTTGCCCTGGACTGTCGCGCCGGATGGCATGACCACGCGAAGCGAGTCGCCGAGTTGCACGGTGTCGGCCTGTGTCTCGGGGAGTGGCGCGTACACCCAGGTCTGCGAAAGGTCCATGACGGTGACGATTGGCGCGCCGGCGGCGACGACTTCTCCCTGGCGCGCAGCGCGCACGTTCACCTTGCCGTCCACTGGTGCAAAAACCTGCGAATAGCCAACCTCGACTTTCGCCTGTTCCGCGAGCGCACGAGCGTTTTCGACTTCACCTCGAGTAGAATCGACCGTGCGTGCGGCAACATTGGTCAACATCTCATGGGCCCGAGCCTGACGCAGCGAGGCTTCGGCGGCGGCAACAGTCTCCCTGGCTGCATCCACGGCGGCTTTTGACGCTTGCAGGCTGGTAGCGGCGTCGTCTTTGGCTTGTTCGCTCATAATGCCCTGCTGGGCAAGAGCGACTGTGCGGTTGGTATCAGCCTTCTGATGTTCGTAGTTTGCCTCGGCCTGGGCCAGAGACGCCTTTGCGGCACTTACCTGGGCCTCCGCATTTACGGTCGCGCTACTCGTCTCCCCGCGCGTCTGGCGCTCGGTTTCGACAGTCTCGCCCAGCTTGAAATTCTGGCTGTTAGCTGTGGCTTCGGCCGCCTTGCGTGCGGCTTGCAGATCATCATTTTCGATGATGGCGATGAGCTGACCTGCTTTCACGTCCTGGCCTTCGTCCACAGTCAGGGTCTGAATGCGGCCTGGTATTTTTGAGCTGACCATCACTTCGTTGGCGTCAACCGTGCCAATCAACTCCAGATCGCCGCCAGTGCGGACTGTGGCGAAATACCAGATCAGCGAGCCAATGGTAAGCAGGCCCAGGATGAGAAAAACTCGATTGCGTGCGTTCACTTGTACCTCACTTCATAGGTCGTAGATGGACCAGAATTTATTGTCTGGTTCTCGATTTTTCCGGTGTGCGTTTCGTAATTTAGTCCGTCAATCTGCTCTGGCATCGGCGTCTCGGCCAACACCCGGGCAGCCATCGCGGCTCCGTGTTCGCGGTCAATGAAAATGGCCTGGCCGAGAAATTCGACAGCAGCCTTGCGGCGGAATTCGAGCGCCGTCCGTTCCAACGGGTCTGCACCGGCTATCAACCGCATCATCGGCGCGGATAGAAAATAGAAGACATTGGCGCCCAATGCCGAATACGTAACCTGCGAACTCTCGACCGCGACCAGCTCGCCGGAGCGGATTCCCTCTTCAACCACGGCCAGCATTCTGTCGCCCATCGGCTTGAACAGCTTCTCCACCAGCGGGTTCACCGCGGTCGACTCGCCTTTGCGAAGGCGGATCATCTCCTGCTGCATCAGGTTTTGAAAAACAGGTTGCGAATAGATGCGGTCAAAATGGTTCAAAGCAGACCGGAGCAGCCGTTCACCGGCTGAAAGATCCAGATTCAGCACAGCCAAACTGCTCGTTGCCATCCGGGCGGCAACAGCTTCGAGAGTTGCTGCATAGAGAGCATCCTTGCTGCGGAAGTAGTAATAAATGAGCGCTTTGTTGACCGCTGCGGCTTCGGCAATGCGCTCCGTCCGAGCTCCCGCAAGGCCGTTCGAGCTGAATTCGCGTGTGGCTGCGTCAAGAATCCGAGCGCGGGTCTGGTCGGCGCGGTCAGCATTTGTGCGAGTTTGAGTCGAGTCGGTCATTCATTAACTAACTGGTTAGTAAATTAAACCAGAAACAGGCGGAATGCAACGCTGTTTTTGAAAAATCTTCTGTTCGTTTGGACCGGTATTTTTGAATTCAACAGCTTACGGGTAACAAAGACAGCGAATTTCTGAGAGATGCAAGGGTGGAGAGGTTTAAGGTAGCCAAATCTCAGGCAAAAAAGTTGATCGGACGTGGTTCACCAGACCCCGACGGCCTATCAGTGGTCTCGTCGTCAGACGACAGCTCAAAGCTGTCCAGTTCCTCTTCTGCCGAGTCGTCTTCCGAGCCGCCGGCAGATTTGCCATCGCTGGGTGTGTAGGTCTCGTCACCGGTCCTGGCCGAGTTTTCCACCCTCTCCATAGGGAGTGGCTCAAGAGTTCCCTGAACAGTGCGAGCCTGAGACAGCGGAATGAGACCCGTAATTGGCGCGATTCCCATGTTCCCTCCTGCACACGAAACTTCCCATAATCAGTAGTATCGGCAAACTTGGAAAGAACTTTAATTACTTTGACGAATTTGCCTGAAAACGGGACACTAAACGCCCCACACGTCGAACTCTACTCCCTATCGGCGTCAACATCCAGCCTGCCTCCGGCTGCGGGGAGTTGGTAGACTGGGAGCATGATGGACGACGTAGAATTCCGCAAAGCGGCAGAATCAGCATTGGAAGCGCTGCTAAAGCACCTGATTGAGCGCGAGGAAGAAGATGGGTCTGGCTTTGAGGTAGAAGGCGGACAGGGCGGCCTGCTCAACATCCTTTTCGAGGAGCCTGCGGGCAAGTTTGTGATCACGCCGAATGCGCCAGTGCAGCAGATCTGGATTTCGGCGCTTTCGACCAGCTTCAAACTGGATTGGGACGCGACAGCAGCGGCATTTGTGTTGCCCAGAACCAGCGAGCAACTGACCCCGCTCGTGGATCGTCTGATCGCAGAGCACTTGAAGAGCTGATTAGGTCTGAAAACACAAAGGGGGCCCGCGATGATACCGACCCCCTTTGCTTGGCTATCTTTTATTGCAACGAATACACAGTCTTGAGAACCTTATCAGCAACATCCTTGGGAAGTGGAGCATACGAGAGACTCGCCGCTTCGCTTTCGCCTGAAGTGATGATCCAGCTCAGCAAGTCCTTGATAACCTTACCCTTGGCGGCATCGGGAAACTTCAGCGGCACCAGCAGATAGGTGAAACTGGAGATAGGATACGCATTTGCCCCTGGCGCATTAGTGATGGAGACTCGGTAATCCGCGGGCATCTGCTTAATGCCAGCAGCGGCTTCAGTCACTCCATCAATGCTCGCCTTCACCCAATTTCCAGAGGCGTTTTTGACTTGGCCGTAGCTGATTTTGTTTTGCAACGCATAGAGGAGCTCGACGTAGCCGATTGCTCCTGGCAACTGGCGAACATAGCCGGCGACCCCCGGATTCCCCTTGCCGCCTACACCCACCGGCCAGGAAGGCGATGCACCCCTGCCGGGGCCGTTCGCCCAGTCGGAACTGACCTTTGAAAGGTAGTCAGTGAAAATGTACGTCGTGCCGCTGCCGTCGGAACGGTGTACAACGATAATTTTCAAATTCGGCAGGCTTACACCTGGATTGTCTTTGGCGATGCGGCCGTCGTTCCAGTTTGTGATTTTGCCCAGATAGATGTCGGCGAGCACATCGGGGCTGAACTTGATTTCATTGACGCCAGGAATGTTGAAGCTCGGCACAACGGCACCGAGGACAGTCGGGATGTGGGTCAGTTTAGTCTTCGAAGCAGCCAGCTGTTCATCGGTTACGGGCATGTCGGAGGCGCCAAAATCCACCAGACCGGCTGTCATCTGCCGGACACCGCCTCCGGACCCGATGCCCTGGTAGTTGATTTCTACTCCCGGGTGAGCGGCGCTGTACTGGCTGAACCATTTGTCATAAATTGGCTCGGGAAATGTTGCTCCCGCCCCGGTCAACTTCTGGGCCTGAGCGGCGCTCATGGCGCAAATCAACAACCCAATGACAACTAACGTCTTCTTCACAGAGATCTCCCTTGCAGATGGACTGCCGAATTCCATTGTCTACGCTCAATGTTACGGGGATTTGAATACGTGATCTTAAATGCTGGTGCATTTTGGGCTTCCGAACTAGGGGCTTATGAAACCAAAAGGTCTGACATACTTGTATTAAAGTGAAGAATAGTTTGACATTTTTAACTTTCGGTCACATAATTCCCCCCAATCAGGCACCAGCGGACTGCTATTCAAATTCGACAGACAGTTCAGCCCCCCTAGAGTATCGGCTAGCTCGTCGGACTGGAGGAACTTTGCGAAATAATCTATCCCGCATTTGGATGTGCGCATTCGGCTTCATTCTGAGCATTTTTGCACTGTGCACTCCGGCTCAGACCCCTAATGATCTTCAGCAGATTGCTACAGAGGATGGAAAACAAGAGATGATCCCAATAAAGGCCGTGGAATTCAAGGCGGTCGAGACAGACCCAGGATTCACATTGCCCGCAGCGTCGGTGGATTACCCGCACTGTCTTTCCGACGGCTCTCTTGTGCTGCACGACATCGATTGGGAAGCGGTGATGAAGACGCCCAAGGGAAAGTTTCCCAGGTATAACGAAATCGTGACGGTTATCCGAGGCAAGAAGACGCAGAAAATCTCATCCGCGAGCATCTCGGACCTGACCGATTTCAATAATGGTTTCGACATTTTCCCTGCCGACTCGGGCATCTATTTCCTGGTACAAGGTTCAAAAGAGCAGCCAGGAGAGCGGGGCCCGGGAAAATCTCCAATGGGGATACCACTGAAGGATTTCCGCAACTATATCGCCCGGTTTGACCTCGACGGCAGCTACAAGGGAGCGACCGAGTTAGGCATTGCGTGCGACCTTTCACGAGCGGAGTCTTGCCACCTGCGGCACCTGGCTGCGTTTCCATCCGGCGACATGCTGGTTTCCGAGTCCGATCCCGAAACTTCAACCCTTAAGGTGCTATATCTGAAGTCATCGGGCGAAGTGGTCAAGCAAATTGAGGTGCCCGCGAGCCGCAAAATCATGAATTGGGGCGATCCGTCCTCGAGCCCGGACGTCAGACGGGACGCATCGACGTTTCTATCCTCGGTCTACTTCACTGCCGTGGGCGACAGAATCGTTGTTTGGCGCGCGAACAGTAACGACCCCGTCGTGGAGGTGAGTCAGGGCGGTGGCGCGCGCGAGGTGCCAATCCAGATTCCCGAAGGATGGAGGTTTGCCGACCTGGTGGCGTCCAACGACCGATGGGTCGTGCACTTCCGAACCGAAAACACGCCCCCCCACCGTAAACATGAGCGCGGACAAAGATGCATATTTTGAAGTGCGCTCTCAGGACGGCAGCTTGGCGGCAAGGATCATGCAGGATGGCGATGCTCCGCTCTCGATTGCGTGCGAGAGCAACGGGATCTACACATCATTCAAGTGGAGCGATGCCGGAAATAAGATGGCACTCTTGGAAGGGAAGTGAGAGGATGGGAAAGCTCTTCCTGCGGATCGCACCCGGGAATCAGCTCTTTTTCGCGTCGGATTCCTGATGCGGCAATGTGTCTCCATTTTCCGGAATCGCATAGGGTTCTACGTCCGGCAGGACGCGGACGGCTTTTCACTTCAGAGCTACGGCCGGCGCGGCAGTGACGGCCACGGCAGCGAGAGGCAACGTGAAGTGAAATTGCGCGCCGGAGCCCAATTCGCTCTCAACCCATACGCGCCCCCCGTGTGCGTTTACGATGTGCTTGACGATGGCCAGGCCAAGTCCCGTGCCACCCGATTCTCGCGAGCGAGCCTTGTCGATCCGATAGAAGCGCTCAAAGATGCGATCGAGGTGTTCAGAAGCAATGCCGGGGCCGAAATCCTGCACGGTGAACTCCACTTCTGATTCCAGCGGCTGCGCTCCGACGCGGATACGCTTACCACCCTTCCCGTACTTCAGTGCATTCTCGATCAGGTTGCCGAAAACCTGGTTCATGGCGTCAGGGTCAGCCAGCACAAGCGTGTCGGGCGCCCCAGAGGATTCGAGATCGACCTCGGAATCGACCACAATGCCGCCCAGCGAATCGATCGCGTCCCGCACCAGCGCCGAGGCGCGTGTAGGCTGCAGCGCGAGCTTATAGTCGGGGCTCTCCACACTAGCCAGAGCCAGCAGGTCTTCGGTAAGTCGATTCATCCGCGTTGCATTCTTGTGGATGATGCCCAGAAATTCGCGCGTGGTTTCGGCGTTGGGACGCGGCTCCTCGACCAGCGTTTCAACGTAACCCTGGATTGAAGTGAGCGGTGTCCTGAGTTCGTGACTCACATTGGCAATAAAGTCGCGGCGAGATTTCTCCGCAGCCTCAATGCGTGTAACGTCGTGAAGAACCACGAGCGCACCGCCCGAGGGCAATGGCGCTGCGTTGATCTCAAACGTCCGCCCTGGGGCGAGCGAATTGGCGCGGCCAAACCGGACCTCGTGGTTGTCGAGCGCAGCGCGAACACAGGCCAGCACATCAGGGTCTCGCACAAAATGCACCAGCGGACGGCCGGGGTAAAGTTGGGTTCCAGCAATCCGGCGCATGACAGCGTTTGACCAGCGAACCGAGCCCTCAGGAGTAATCGCCACGACCGCTTCCTGCATGGAATCGAGCATGGTTGCCAGTTCCTGACGGCGAGCTTCGATCTCAGCAAAGTTTTCGCCCAGGCGTTCCGCAGTCCTGTTGAGCGCCTTTTCCATGACAGACAACTCATCCTGACCATCGAGGGTCAGGCGCGCGCTCAGATCGCCTTCCGCAATGTGGCTAGCGAAACCAACAACGCGCCGAACGCGATCTGTAATGTTGCGGGCTGCCCAGAAGGCCACGACCAACGCCAAAGCCAGCGCGATCAGCCCGGACCAGAAAGCGTCATGAGCCATCAGGCGGAAGGTCACACCGGCGCTGCGCACCACCATTCCTCGAAAAACGAACTCCATCACCGCGGTCTGGAAGACCAGCAGCAGAACAAAAAGTCCGAGCAGCTTGGTGAAGATTTTCGAGGTCAATGCGACGCTCCTGCCATGCATAATCCTGCGTGGCGCAGGCTTGAGCCGGACCCGTTAGTCAACCTTGGGAAGTTCAAAGCGATACCCAGCACCGCGCACGGTCTTAAGGTAGCGCGGATTCTCAGGATCGACCTCGATTTTCTCACGGATGCGGCGCACATAAACGTCAACCGAGCGGGGAGTCACAAAGCGCGCATCGCCCCAAACCGCATCAAGAAGATGATCGCGGCTGAAGACCCTCCCAGGGTGGCGGGCCAGGTAATCGAGCAGACGGAACTCAGTCGCAGTGGTAGTGGTGAGTTCGCCGCGCACAGTCAACTGCATGGCGTTGGCGTCGATAATCACTTCTTCAAAACTGATGATGGAGGGCGTAGTGGGCCGCTCGAAGCGACGCAAAACCGCCTTGACCCGGGCCACCAGCTCGCGCGTGGCGAAGGGCTTGGTAATGTAGTCGTCCGCACCCAGTTCCAGACCCAGCACTCGGTCGTTTTCACCGGCACGGGCAGTAAGAAAAATAATAGGAATCGTCGAGAGCGCGGCATTTGCGCGCAGGCGCCGGCAAACATCCAGCCCATCTCCGCCAGGAACCATAATGTCCAGCAGAAACAGGGCAGGTGGCTGCCGCTCGGCGTCAGGAATCAGGTTGGTAGGGGTATGAAAAAGGCGTGCCGCAAATCCCGCGGCTTCCAGGTGATGTTGCACAAGCCGCGCAATATCGGTGTCATCTTCCAATACAAAAACGGTCTGACTCAAAAGGGTCTGCCCTCGCCCGGCGGCCGTTTGCCTGCATGTTACTGGAGCCGCACAGAACCATTAACAGACTAATGCAGACGGACGAAGATATTGCAAACGTTGTGTGAATTTGGCGCCTGCGGTGCGACAGACGGCGCTTTCACTCCAAAGGGCGCGTTGCCAGTCGCACAACTACCCTCTTGGCTGGTTTAGGCTTGATCCCCATTATTGAAGAGCAGGGACGGAAGGCTCGACCGTCGCTGCTTCCGTTTCTCGCTTCCTCTTATCAGCCCTGCGCTTCCGCACTTCGTTCACAGCCACCAGAATCAGCGCCGTAAACGTCACGACCAGCAACGCGATTGCGGTAAAACCGTGCAACTGCTCAATCTGCCCGTCAACATCGTCTCCCACATCTTGATAAAGCAGCGCCAGACCCACAAAGACAAAGAAAATATGGGCGCAAAACACCCGCAGCGATGCCTTTCCAAGGGTCAAAAATGGCTCAATCGAGATAAGCCGGATAAGAACGGGGCGCATCCAGTAAACAACTAAAGTAAAAGTGACAAGATTGATCACACGCAGCCATCCAAGCTGCCATTTATCGAGCTGAATCCCGAGAGCCGCTTGCGTAAGATGCGGGCCGAGCCAGCCATGCCGAATCCCGATGAAGAACAGGCAAGCAACACCGGAAACTGCAATAGCCCACCCAGGAATCTTGCTCAAGGGTGTATCGCCCAAAGCTGAACTCGCGCCCAGCCAGAGGCCGACCACCCACACAGCCTGCCATGCAAAAAGATTGAAGGCGCCCGTTTCCTGCAAGGGAATCTGAAGGTGAGTGATAGCGACGATCCAATTGTGAACAACATCGCGCAATCCAAATTGTGCCAGCAACCAGATGAGAGCGCTCGCGACCAGGATCTTTCTCCACCCATAACGAGCAGCCACACCCAACAGCAATGGCGAGAAAAAGATAAACGTGACATACATCGGCAGAATGTCCAGCAGTGGCGGACAATACAGCAACAACACCGAACCGACAATCGCAACCACCGGATGCGCCAGATAAAAATTCAACAGATGATTCAGGGCAGCCTTGTGCGTATGCACGGCGAAGGCCGCGGCAACCGTGAACAGAAACGTCAGCATCAGCAAGTGATACGCGTATATTTGCAGCGACCGCTTCCATAGCGTAACGCGCACGCCCGGAGCCTTTTTGAGCGAATCTCGCATATAGATTCGACCCACAAGAAGCGCCGAAACAAACACGAAGCCCTCCGCAGCAGAGACGAAACCGATCGGCTGATTGGTGAAGTCGCTAAAGCGCGTAGGAAGATGTGTCAGCGTCATCCACACCAGGAAGAGGCCGCGCAAGGCATCGAGTTCGGGGCGGCGTTCGAGGCGGGGAAGCTTCATTGAATTGTGCAAGGTCGCCCAATGGAAGAGCGAGCAGGCTTTACCTTCTTAGAAGCATTCCCGGCTCTCCGGTTGTCTGGAGGCCTTGCCGTCAGAGGTCGGCAGAATTCAGGTTCAGATAATTCAATTTCTGGACGCGCTCCGCTGCTCTTCAATCCGCGCCAGCCGTGGGCCGGGAATTTCACTTGACTCCGCCAACTCCCTTTGAGAAACTTCGTGAGCGCACCCGGAAAACTTTTCAACTTCAATGCATTTACCCGCCGGATTTTCCCCCTCCCCAGGGGCGAGTCTCCGCAGAGATGGTTGTTGGAAGCAGTGTGCGGTTCCGCGATTTCACTGACGCGGATATCCAAGATCGGAATGCCCGAGATAATCACTGGAGGAACGATGAAGAAATATTTTGCGGAATTGGTGGGCACCTTTTTTCTGGTGTTCTTTGGAGTGGGAGTAGCCGTAATCACCGGCGGTGTACCCGGTTTAGTGGGAATTGTCGGCATCGCGCTCGCTTTTGGGCTAGGACTGGTCGCTGCGGCTTACGGCATCGGCCCCATCTCCGGCTGCCACATTAACCCGGCGGTAAGCATTGGCGTCTGGGTCGCCGGCCGCATGAAGACAATCGACCTGATCGGCTATTGGGTCGCACAGTTCATCGGCGCCACGCTGGGTGCGGGTGTGATCCTTCTGATCGCCAGCGGCGTGAGCGGCGGGTACAACCCTGCAACCAGCGGACTGGGACAGAACGGCTTTGGCCCCGGCTATGGAGGAGGCTACAGCCTGAGCTCAGCCATCACGTATGAATTCGTGGCGACTCTGCTGTTTGTGATCGTGATTCTCGGCTCGACGCAAAAAGCTGCGCCCACAGGATTCGCCGGACTCGTCATCGGCCTCACCCTCGTCGCGATTCACCTGCTCGGCATCCACATCACCGGGACAAGCGTAAACCCGGCTCGCAGTTTTGGATCAGCAGTATTCGCCGGCGGACAGGCCATCCAGCAGCTTTGGGTGTTTCTGCTCATCCCGACATTAGGCGGAGCTGTGGCGGGTGCGCTGTTCCGCTTCAAGGCCCTGTCCGCGGATTAGTACGACAGTTGCAGATCGCAGGCCATCGACGGAGCAGGGCGCTTCAGCGCCCTGAATCGCGGCAAAGTTCCGACGCCTTTAGGCACGGACTGATAATTGTCTTCGCCTTTCAAGCAAATTCGACTGCAGTACATTAGGCTTTACGCACCGGCCTGATCGATCTAATTGACAAGGCCGAACGGAGGTTCGCGTGACCTGGTTGATCGTGCTCGTGGGAGTGGTAGTCGGAATGGTCTCCGGCGTCGTAGGCATCGGCGGCGGCATCCTGTTTGTCCCCGCGTTGCTTTGGCTGCTACACATGGATCAGCACAAAGCACAGGGAACCTCGCTCGGCGCGTTGCTCGCTCCTGTCGGTATCCTCGCGTTCTGGGAATACTACCGCAAGGGCAACGCCGATATACGTGTGGCAGCTCTGCTGGCTGCCGGCTTTCTTGTCGGCGCTTATTTCGGAGCTGTTGGCGCGCAACACATTCCTGAGGTTTGGCTCAGGCGAGTTTTCGCGTTGACGCTGCTCGGCATTGGCGGACGCCTGTTGTTCATGAGGTGATTCGATTGCCGCATCTCATGCAATGGCAATGAAACGCAGCCGCACATAGTCGGCGGTCCAATTGCCTTCCTCGTCACGAAGTGCGGGCTCGAGCAGCGCAGCGGTTTCCTCGACAACCTTTTCGCGCAGCCCCTCCGGCAGGCCTTCGATCACGCCGCGCCGAAAGGTCTGCAGCCAACCCTTCATTCCGCTTTCCGCCAGCGGAGTCGGCCTCGGAATAAGTGCGATCTGCTGCACACGGAATCCATGACTCTGCAACCGCCGCGTGTAGGCGTTGGGTGTCGGATAGTAGTTGACTCCATCTTCAAGGTCGGAATGACCGTGACGAGCCAGTACAGCCATAAGCGCAACAAGAATGGCCGCGACGTTGCCGTGCCCGCCCATCTCCGCAACAAAACGCCCCCCCGGCTTGAGGACGCGATGCACCTCAGCCAACATCGCATCCTGATCGCGAACCCAGTGCAATGCTGCATTCGAGAAGACAGCATCGAAGCTGCCATCGGAATAAGGCAGACACTGCGCGTTGGCTTCATCAGCGGCAATGCCGCGCAAGCGAGCCGCTGCCACCATCTCCGCCGAGGCATCGACACCCAGAACAGATGCGCCGCTGGCAGCAATGCGCTTCGTCAGTTGGCCATCTCCACAGCCGAGGTCGAGGATATGTTCACCCGGATGAGCTGCCAGCCACTCCAGCACTCCACCGGCAAGTTCATACACAAATGCGCCATTCTGGCCGTAGGCTTGCGCGTCCCAGGTTTGTGTCATCTGCCGCCTCCAGTTTCAGTCTGGCTTAATTCATGACATAAGGCAAAGTTATTCTTTTTGTATTGTCGATAAAGAATCTTTATATAAAGAAATCGAAATTTCGGTAGCCTCAAATCGATTGCACAGGCACCAATGTCAGATCCTCAACCAGACCCACTTCCTTCTGCACGAATGGCTCCCCGTAACGAACACCGGCAAGCAATCCATAGTGGCGGGCCTCGGCAAATGTACGCTCGCGAATCTCCTCTTCGGGTACAAACAGGCTGCTTCCCGCGGGCTGGTTGGCGTACTGCGATCGATAGGCCATCAGAGCCTCATGGCGCTGCGACACGAACGGTGTAATGTCGACGATGAAACTGGGCCGCACATCGGCATAGAGACTGGCATAAACAGTCTTGAATGGACGATGCGGTGCCGAGCCGGTTTCGACTTTTGCCAGGCCGGATAGAAAGCACGCATCGTAGCCGAGCGTTCCTGTAATAGCGTGATCGGGATGTCGCGCCTGCCAATAGGGAAGGATGACAACACGGGGTCGCAGCAAGCGCAGCACACGTACGATCTTGATGCGATTTTCAAAGGTGTTTTCAATAGAGCCGTCAGGCAGGTCGAGAGCCTGCCGCCACGCGACTCCCAGAATGCGAGCAGCATCAGCGGCTTCCCGAGCGCGGTCTTCGGCAGTACCCCGTGTTCCTGCCTCACCCTGCGTCAGATCGAGAATGCCGGTCAACAGCCCGCGAGACGCCATGCGCAATAATGTTCCGCCGCAAGTCTGCTCCACGTCATCGCGGTGCGCCGCAATGGCAAGGACGTCGATGGGCCGTGGATCTTGTAGGGCGTTGGCGCTCATTGAGGTTGGCTTAGCGACAGTTCAGTTCGCGGTCTCCCAGGTCGCCGAAGCGAGGCCTGCGAAACCTTTCCTTTGTACCTCGACCCGTCATAAGTGACCCATGAATCAATAGACGGTGTTATTGGCGTCGCTTGCGGCATCCATGTAAGCCACGTCCCAGGCGGTGCCGGTTACGGTGACATACTGGTTGTCGAGAGCCGTGCCGTCCGTCGTGGAGTAGATATACACCTGCCCACCTTGGGCCACGTAAACCTTGTTCAAGCCAGTCACCGCGGCAATTCCCGTGGCATCGCCAAGATAAGGTTCGAGCAGGGTCACACTGCCGGTCGAGGTGTTGAACATCGTCAGGCAGCCATATGGAAGACCGGTAGCCGCGCGGACGCCGTTGTTGCACTTGGTCATGGCGATCCAAAGTGTGTTGTTGTCAGCCTCAATCATTCGGCTTGGCGCACCCGGTAATCCATCGCTGATGGCAACGGGGCTGGACGCTGTATTGTTGCTGAGGTTGACCACCGTCAAGTTGCCCGCAAAAAGCGTTTGGTCGTTCACCTGCTGGCCTTGCTGGCCCACGACGTACATCGTGGATGAGTCGACCAATGCATTGCTGGCGCCGCCCGGTATCGCAAGGGTTGAACCAGCCAGGGTTGCGTTCGTGGGCAGCGCTCCAGATCCCTGACCGATAAGAAAAATCATTGGGGCCACGGGTAGAGTCGATACAGAAGCTTTTGAGCCGCCACATTCAGGTCCGCAGTTGAGGACATAGGCGGTTCCTCCATCAATTGAGAACACAGCCTTCACCGGTCGATCGAACACCAGCGGCGCACCATAGGAAGTTCCAGTGGAGTCCACGTGATCGGGGCTCTGCGCTTGGAGAAGACACCAACCGGGAGCATTCTGCGGCTCGCAATCCACAGCCGCTTTGGGCCAGGTAGTCGGTCCGCCGGAATAGTTAGTGGTTTGCGCCGACGAGAGCTTGATCGGGTAATACGCAAAGTTCGAGTTCTGAACGAAAGCCAACGCCATCGAGCCGCCAGGATTAACACTCACCCGGTAAACGCCGGGAAGGCTCAGCGGATAGCTCGTGCCGGCGACGTGATCCACGACTGTAAGAACATGGCTGTTCTGGCTCGCCGCAAACACATAATTCTGATTGCGCGTCATGAAAATACTGGAAGAAAGACCGTTAAGACCGGTCGTGCCGCCCGAGGTGCTCTCCTTCGCATAGCTTACGGGAGTCAGGCTGCCATCGCCGGAACCGTAGACCGCACCCAACTGCTCTTCCGGCATGTTCTGAATGCTGATCGGCAGCGCGCCAGAATAGCCCGAGATGCTGAACCCCGCTGGCTTGCCGTCATATCCACTGCGGCGGTCATAATAGGCATCCACAAAAACGAGCGCACCCTTTGAGAATGCGCTGGCATTTTGAATTGCGATCACAACGCGGTTGGTCAAGCCGCTGGGGGGCAAATTACGGCCTGCAAAATAGGTGGTGCCACCACAACCAGCCAGAACGGCCGAAACACTAAACGACATGGCGACGCTCGCCCAAAGAAATCGAATCTTCAAAATCCCTTACCTCGACGAAGAACGCGGAACGAGCCGCTGCGTGAACGAATTGATGACGGTTTCCGGTCGATTCGGCAGAACACAAGAGGCTCTGAGATCGAACTGCACTATGGCCCGGAACCGGTTTCTAACCAGCTTATGACTACCGAAGTATAACAAAGCGCCCCTGTCCCATGACGCGGGGGACCCGGTTGCCTTAGCATGACAACAGAATGACTCAATTCACCGACATCTTTGCCAGCCGCCCCGTGCTTGCAGACGGCGCCATGGGAACCGTGCTCTACGCCCGCGGCATCTTCATTAACCGCTGCTACGATGAGCTGAATCTCTCCGACCCCGGCCTCATCCTGTCGATCCACGAAGAGTATCTTCAGGCGGGTGCGGAGATCCTTGAGACCAACACATTCGGCGCAAACAGCTTTCGTCTGGCGCGGCATGGCCTTGCCGGAAAAGTCGCGGAAATCAACGCCGCAGGCGTGCGCCTGGCTCGCCAGGCAGTCGCTCATCTGAAAGAAAAGCAGGCCGGCGAGGCCTGGGTTGCCGGCTCCGTTGGACCACTCGGCGTACGTCTGGAACCGCTGGGCAAGACTGGCCTCGACGAAGCGCGCGCGGCCTTTGCCGAGCAGATCAGCGCGCTGGCCGGTGCCGGTGTCGATCTGCTGATTATTGAAACCATGCCCGCCCTGAACGAGGCCAAGGAAGCCCTCACTGCCGCTCGTGAAATGGCTCCCGACCTGCCCGTGCTGGTAATGGTGACAGTTGACGACGAAAGCAATTGCCTCGACGGCTCGTCTCCCCAGCAGGCAGCCGCGCGCCTCACTGAGTGGGGAGCAAGCGCCATTGGCGTAAACTGCTCGACTGGCCCGGCAACAGTTCTCACAGCGATTGAGGCAATGCGCAAAGCCACCACTCTGCCTCTGGCCGCCATGCCCAATGCCGGAATGCCTCGGGCCGTCGAGGGTCGAAACATCTACCTCTGCTCGCCGGAGTACATGGCCAGCTTTGCCCGCAAGGCCATCGCCGCCGGAGCCCAGGTAGTGGGCGGCTGCTGCGGAACAACGCCCAATCACATTCGCGCCATGCGTTCGGCCATGCGAGCCATCGATGCCATGGCGCGCGTCGAGTGCCCGGGAACCGCTCCTGCACTCGAAACGGAAACACCGCCTGCGCCGCTCGGAGCGCGCTCGCGGATTGGCTCCCTCATTGAAAACGGCGCCTTCGTCACGCTGGTTGAGATTGTGTCTCCCAAGGGCATCGATTGCGTGAAGGAGATCGAAGGCGCACGTATGCTCGCCGGGCTGGGCGTACACGCCATCAATGTGCCCGACTCGCCGCGAGCCTCGGCGCGCATGAGCGCACAGAGCCTCTGCATTCAGATTCAGCAGCACACCGGGATTGAGACAGTTCTCCATTACACCTGCCGCGACCGCAACATTCTTTCCATCCAGTCTGACCTGCTCGGGGCCTCGTCCATCGGCCTGCACAACGTTCTTTGCATCACCGGCGACCCGCCCAAGCTGGGCAACTACCCCGACGCAACCGCAGTGTTTGACGTCGATGCCATCGGTCTTGTCAACATCGTGCGCCGCCTCAACCACGGCCTTGACATTGGAGCCAACGCCATCGGGGCCAGCACCAACTTCACAATAGGCGTCGGAGCCAACCCCGGCGTGCCCGACATTGAGAACGAATTGCGCCGCTTCAAATACAAAGTCGAGGCCGGCGCGGAATACGCCATCACCCAGCCCGTCTTCGACCTGCGCCTCCTGGAAAGCTTTCTTGAACGCATCAAGGAATTCCGCATCCCGGTCATCGCCGGCATCTGGCCCCTCACCAGCCTGCGCAACGCCGAATTCATGAAGAACGATCTTCGCGTCTCCATGCCCGAGGAGATTCTGCTGCGCATGGCTCAGGCTGAGTCGCCTGAGGCCGCCCGCAGAGAAGGCGTGCTCATTGCGCAGGAAATGCTCGAGGCAGTCCGCCCGTTCGTCCAGGGCGTGCAGGTCAGTGCGCCCTTTGGCCGATACTCAGTTGCTGCTGAGGTGATTGCCAGCGTTCTGCCGCAACGTGAAACAATTTTGACGGAGTAATCTCGAATGCCCTCGTTTGAAGAGTCGCTCAAGAAGCTCGAAACCATCGTCGATCAACTCGAAAAGGGCGACCTCGCGCTCGAAGAGTCGCTCAAACTCTTCGAGCAGGGCGTCGGGCTCTCAGCCGCCTGCAAGAAGGAACTAGACGAAGCCGAAGGCAAGGTCCAGATCCTGGTCAAGCAGCGCGACGGCTCGGTAAAGCCAGAACCCTTCCTCGCCGAGAAGCAAAGCTAGAAGCAGGGATCAAAGACTCCTCGTGCCCGGAGTTCAAAGTTCATAACAGAACAATCTGTCATCCTGGGCAACTCGACCTGCGCCCGCAAGTTACGGCGAGTGAGATGGACGCTGCAGCGCGAAGTTCCGTGCCCGTCGGGGTACCCGCTGGGTCGCGACTTTCTTCTGTCGCGAGGGCGGGAAACCTCAACCCTCAACAAGCCGTTCATCAGGAGCAGCCCGACTCGCCGCGCAGAGTTACGGTTGAAATGAACAGTTGTCTCAGATCGGGTCCTGCGCTAACTCGCTAA
>Ga0302319_10006452_pt1 | contig 23285 bp, 21 predicted proteins | sample Bog_T0_2_FD_203319 | JGI IMG/M metagenome (GOLD analysis project Ga0302319, IMG submission 203319) | Peat permafrost microbial communities from Stordalen Mire near Abisko, Sweden - Bog_T0_2 | ecosystem: Environmental > Terrestrial > Soil > Wetlands > Peat | place: Sweden: Abisko, Stordalen Mire...
CGTGGTCGTCACCTCCGGGTCCGCCGGGACCACCAGGACCGCCGCCCCACGGGCCGTGGTCAGGACCACCGGGACCCCCGGGGCCGCCAGGCCCACCGCCCCAATGACCGCCAGGACCGCCATTGTTGCCGTTGAACTTCTTGTGGCCGGCCCGTTTGTCAGCGTTGAGCTTGTCGAGCAGGGCGGATGCTCCGGCGGTGTCGCCTGAGCTGATAGCTTGTTCGAGCTTCCCGAAATCGGCGATGAGGCCGTCCATCTGTTTATGGTAGTCGGCGAGGAATTGGTCCTTGTCGGTGGCCGGGATGTCCTTGGTCTTGGCTGGATCATAGCCCTTGGCCTTGGTGGCATGGTCTTCCATGTCCTTGACGAGAGCGACCGCGGCATCCTTCTGCGAGGGGTCGTTGAGGATTTTTCGCAGCGAGCGGATATCCTTTGAGATGCCGGACATCTGGGTGGCGAGTGGGGATTTTGGCCCGTCATCCTGTGCGCGGCCGGGGAGGGCGGAGGCCAGGAGCAGGGTGAGGGATACGGTGGCAGCAAGGGCCGGGAGGCGGGATTTCATCGTGTGGTGGGGGTATTAACACACCCACGCGAAGAAAGTCTCGCGTTGTTTTCGGCACGGCTCGGCTGGTTAATCGCGGGGAAGTTAAATGAGTCGCGAACGGAGCAAAGCAATCCTGTTGACCTCCAGCCGCATAATGGGCATTTTCGGGACATGATTCCCCGCATGATCCTTCCCATCATCGTAGCCATGGGCCTGTGCGCGCTGCCCTTTACGCAGGCGAATGCCGGCAATACCACCGCGAAAGCGCGGCCCACTCCCGTCCACCACCATGTCACCATTGAGTCAATCAGTGCCGACTCGATCACGGTCGATCAGCCAGGTGGCGTAAAAACCTATAAGATCGGACCGCACACGGAAATCACCTTCAAGGGGCAGGATACGACGTACGATCAGCTCCAGGCCGGAATGCGAGTCGAGGTGACGCCGGACGCAGCGGATGAGGATACTGCCGGAGAAATTCAGGCCAACGATCCGCCGCACGATCCGACACCGCGGCCGAAGAAGTAATTGGCGCCCGGGCGAGCCTCCGCGCGGAAACCGTGCGGGGGACGGGCCGGGATGGAGTTTTTTTGCATTTTCGGCCATTTTACAGGGTTTTTTGCAAGTTTATGATTGCACCGATATGGCAACCCGTTAGGAAAAGGATCACAACATATGGCAGCTAAAGCACTTACCAAATCAGAAGTCCTCAACAAACTGGCGGACGCCACACAGACCCCCCGAAAGACCGCAGTACTCTTTCTCGATACCCTGGTAGGCCTCGCTTACAGCGAGACGAAGAAGAAGGGTGAATTCGTGATTCCGGGAATCGGGAAACTGGTAAAGCAAAAGCGGAAGGCGCGCACCGGGATCAATCCGAAGACTGGCGAGAAGATCAAGATCGCCGCGAAGACGGTGGTGAAGATCCGGATCGCCAAGGCGGCCAAGGACGCGATCTTCGGGGCGAAGTAGGTTCGCTGCGCGTGGGAGGCTAAGTTGGGGAGGGTGGCTGCTTTCGGCGGTTACCTTGGATGGGACTTATGGGACGGATAGGACCTATGAGACCTATGGGTTTGCCCTGACAGGTGCTGATAGACGCTTGATTGGGAAGGCTGGAGCGGTCAGCATCGAGCGCAGCCATGGACCGCTTCATTTTACGCCCAAATGCGGTGTGGATCGCGCTTTGCGGGCTGCTGCAATTAATGTTCAGCGGATCCACGCATGCGCGGGCGGAGGGGATTGCGGCAGTACAGTCACGACCGGGCGGGGAGGGTGCGCGGCGGGTGCTGCTGGTGCATGGCATTTACAACACCGGTGCTTACATGGGAAACATGCAGCGGATGCTGGAGGCGCGTGGATGGCAGGTGTATGCGGTCAGTCTCAAGCCGAATGATGCTTCGATTTCATTTGAGGCGATGGCGGTGCAGCTGAATGCGTTCGTCGCGGCGCATATCCCTGACGGGGAGAAGTTCGACCTGGTGGGATTCAGCATGGGCGGGCTGGTGTGCCGGTATTATATCCAGAAGATGGGCGGTAACAGCCGGGTGCGCCGGTTCGTGACGCTTTCGACACCGAATCATGGGACGCTCTGGGCGTGGCTGAGCGGACGCGTAGGGGTGAGGGAGATGCGGCCGCGGAGCACGTTCCTGGAGGAATTGAATTCGAATCCGGGGGTGCTAAAGCCGTTGGATTATACTTCGATTTACACGCCGCTGGATTTGACGATTGTGCCCCCGAGCAGCTCGCGGATGGCGGTGGCGCGCAATGTGGTGAGCTGGGTGCCATTCCACGCGCTGATGGTGTGGATGCCGGCGCCGATCCGGGAGGTGGAGCGGGCGCTGGAGGGGACGTAGGGCGGAATTTTGACAGGATGACAGGAGGAACAGGATGGGGGAGAAGGGGATTGGCCCGCGAGGTATTAATTGCGCCACTGCCGAAGGCGTATCCGATCAACTACTTTCGGTAACTATCTGAGCCGGGAACCATCGGGGTTTCTGGCTTCCTCATCTCGTCGAGTTGGGTAGTACGCCTTCTTATGCTGAAGTTGATAGAACATGATTCCGTGAATGCCATTCGCATCAGTTTTCCTTAATCTTCGTTTCCACACTTTAGCCAATGTTTTCTTGAGGACGGGCGCTGGAACGCGCACCCAGACTTCATCGATGAAGGCGATGTCCTGGTCTGGAGCGAAGATAACTGAGAATTCTTCGTCGGTTGCGGCAAAGATGTCATAGACGCAGTTCTCGGCTCCTTCGATGACTTGGATGTTCTTCATAGAAGGAAGGGCATTGTTCGTATCGCCTACTTATTCGGATTGGATGGGTCACCTTAGAAGACATGATGAAACCACTGTATTCTTCATCCTGTAAATCCTGTCATCCAGTCTAAATTTTACAAGTGGACTTAGCGGGCCATCCAGCCGCCGTCGACGGTGAGGATGGTGCCGGTGACGTAGTTGGAGGCGGGGGAGGCGAGGAAGAGGGTTGCGCCTTTGAGATCGTCTGCGGCACCCCAGCGGCCAGCGGGGATGCGGGCCAGGATGGCATCGCAACGTGCGGGATCGGCCCGGAGGGCCTCGGTGTTATCGGTGGAGATGTAGCCTGGGGCGATGGCGTTGACGCAGACGCCTTTGCCGGCCCATTCATTGGACAGCGCCATGGTTAGCTGGGCTATGCCGCCCTTGCTGGCGGCGTAACCGGGAACGGTGATGCCGCCCTGGAAGGAGAGGAGTGAGGCGGTGAAGATGACCTTGCCGGAGCCGCGCCGAATCATGTCGCGGCCGAATTCGCGGGCGAGGACGAAGGGGGCGCGGAGGTTGACCTCGATAACTTCATCCCAGAGAGGGTCCGCGTGCTCGGCAGCGGGCTGGCGCTTGATGGTGCCGGCATTACAAACGAGGATGTCTATTACCGGATGGTCGGATTTGACGTGGGAAATGAAACTGACAACGGATTGCCTGTTGGAGAAGTCACATTGGTAGGGGTAAAAGGACCGGCCAAGTGCGGTGACCTGGTTGCCGGTATCGCTGCCGGTAAGCTCGAGATTCGCGCTGACGCCGATGATATCGGCGCCGGCCTCGGCCAGGGCAAAGGTCATGGCGGCGCCGATGCCGCGGCGGCAACCGGTGACTAGGGCGACTTTCCCGTCGAGGCGGAATTGGTCGAGGATCATGGGTTATCTCAATGAGGGTATGGCAATGCCATCCATGTCGGTGAATCTTTGGTTTTCACCGCCCATGGCCCAGATGAAGGAGTAAGACTGGGTGGCGCATCCGCAATGAATGGACCAACTGGGGGATAGTACGGCCTGGCCATTGCGGAGGACGAGATGGCGGGTTTCATCGCCGGCGCCCATGAAGTGGAAGACGGCGGCGGAGTCGGGGAGATCGAAGTAAAAGTACACCTCGGACCGGCGCAGGTGGGTGTGCGGGGGCATGGTGTTCCATGTGCTGCCGGTCTTGAGCTGGGTGATGCCGGTGACGAGCTGGCAACTGGGGGCGCCGCCTTCGTGGATGTATTGCGCGATGGTGCGCTCATTGGCGGTGGCAGTGGAGCCGAGTTCCACGCGATTTGCGGAGGCCTGGGAGACCAGGCGGGTGGGGTGGCCGGCGTGGGCGGGATAACTGATGAAATAATAGCGGGCGGGATCCGAACCGTCGGATGATGCGAAGGCGATCTCGCGGCTGCCGCGGCCAATGTAAATAGCGTCGCGATGGGCGAGGGAGTAGGTATGGCCATCGACGGTAACCTGCCCGGGACCACCGAGATTGAAGGCGCCGGCTTCGCGCCGCTCGCAGAAGAAGTCGGAGGCCAGGGCTGGATCGTTGTCGAGGGTGATGGGTGCGGTGGTGGGGCTGATGCCGCCGAGGATGGTGCGCTCGGTCTCCCAGTAGGTGAGGGAGATGCGGCCGGGGATGAAGAGGTTCTCGACGAGGAAATGGCTGCGCAGCTCCTCGGTGGTCATGCGAAGGTATTGGTCTTTGCCGGTGGCGTAGCGGATTTGCATGGTGGGTAAGATAGGACTTATGGGACTAATGAGACCGATAGGAGTTATGGTGCGCGGGGGAGTGGGATATAAGAGGAGAGGTTATTTTTGTGACGATTGCGTGTCGAGCGTGACGGGGCCGAGGAGGCCTGAATCGGTCAGGGGCCAGCCGGCGGCGTTGAAGGGCTTGTAATTGATGCTCAGGATATCTGGGGGATCGAAGATCTTCCATGGGACCTTGCGAATGTCCATGTCCCGGATGCGGTTTGCGGAGACGTTGGTGACTTCGACTTCGAGGAGGTTGGCCTTCGGAAGAAGGCTGGTGGCTTCGACGCGCCAGGGGGGGATGATGAGGGTTCCGAGCGGCTTGCCGTTGAGACGGACGCGAGCGCTTTGGGCGACGTTACCTAGATCGATGGAGAAGGGTGCGTGTAGGTTGAAGGATGGAGGGGCATCGAATGTGAGGGAGTAAAGAGCGGTGCCGGCGAAAGCCTGGGCATCGGGTTCGGTGGCCCACGAAGTGAGGGTGCCGGTCTGGTAGGGGGCGGGGAGGGCGGGGCCGCCGGAGAGGAATTTGACGCTCCATGTGCCGGTAAGAGGGATGGAGGTGGTAGTTTCGCGCACGGGCCACGCGGGGCCGGACTCGGCTTCGGAGAAGGTGCGGAGGACGATGGATTGGCCGGGGTCGAGCTGGAGGCGGAGCTGGGTGTGGGTGCTGTCCGCGGCGCGGATGGAGGCAAGTCCGGTCTGGCCGGTCATCGGATCCATGACTGCGATGGAACGGGCGTGGGTGGAGAGGGTGACCCAGTCGTTGAGGGGCTGGTTGCCGAGGTTCGCGATGAAGTAGTCGAGGCCGGCGGGTGATGAGCGGCGGACATAGTGGACGCCGGGGTGGTCGGTCATTTGCTCGCGATGGACGCCGGAGTCCGCAAGGGCCTCTTCAATGTCGCTGGAGAGGACGGGAGCTGATTGTCCCGAGACAGCGCCGGTTATCCCGTGAAGTATCGATTGCAATTGCCGGCGCCGGTTGTCGAGGTCGGCAAGGCCGGGCACGTCGTCGGGGAGTTTCGTGTCGAAGATGACTGGGATGCCCTGGCGGGCGAGGGCGACTAGCTGGGTCATGGTCGCGACCGGCATGAGGTGGCTGGGCGGGATGACAATTGCGCGATAGCGCGAACCGCTGAGGACGAGGTGGCCATGGTCCAGCTTGATGTTCAGAAGCTGACGGTCGGAGATGTAATCGAAGGAGAAGCCGCGGTCCCAGAGCCGCTGGGCGGTTTTGCCGATGGGCTGGGTGTCGAACCAATTTCCGAGGATGTCGAAGTTTTGGACCATGCCCTGGGGATCGCTCCAGCGGTCGTAGATAGGCCAGTAGAGGAGGACGTCGTTATCGGAGCTGCCGGACTGGAGGATGGACTGGGAGCGGGTGATATAGGCGTTGAGTGTGGGGACGTCGCGCCAGATGGAGTTGCGCGGGTTCATCTCCGTGGAGGCGTAGAAACACCAGCCGGGCCATGGGGCTTCGTCGGGGGAATAGGCGGTGCCGTGGTAAATGACGTGGTTAATGCCGGCGAGGAACATGTCATCGACCAGGTTTTTCATCTCGGCGAGGGTCTCCGTGAAATGCTCGCTAAGCCAGGTGCCGGTCTCGGCGCCAGCGAGAGGCTTGCCGGCGACGTGAGCGGCGGAAGAGGCGAATTTTGAGACGAGGATGTTGCGGGCCAAGTGGAACATCTCGGTCTCGGGGATATCGGCGATGGCGTAGAGATCGAGGAGGTTGCCCGGGTCGCCGTGGGCCTGGTAGCGGGCTCGGGAGAAGTGGGCGTGTGCCCATCGGACCCAGATGGGCATGGACTCGAGGGTCAGGATATCCGAGATGGTCTCGCGATAGTCGGACTTGACGCGGGCGGTGTGATCGTCCTGCGCGGAGCCGAGGAGGGCTGGGAGCTCGGTCTGGAGGGGGTAGCCGCGGAGTTTTTGGAATTGCGCGAGGAAGTCGGGAGACCAATTCGAGTTGTACTCGTAGGAGTCCTGGAAGAGGGCGTTGAGGTGGGGGCGATAGCCGGCGGACGGGCCGCTAGGAAAGGTGTCGGCGAAGGGCTTTTGGAACCATTGCATGTAGCGGGTGATGGCATCCGGGTAGAAGGGATTGAGCATGGGGCCGGCACCGCCGGGGGCAGAACGCTTGACCATTTGGCCGGAGGGTTTTTGCGAGATGGCATAGACGCGCCAGGGGCCGCCGTCGGCGGTCCAATCGACGCGGCCATCGGGGCCGATGCGACGGGTGAGGTCGATGGGTTTTGAATTGGGGGAGAATGCGACGAGGGCCTGTGTCGAGACGGGATCGAAGGTGCCGGTGAGACTGGCACCGGGCTGTAAGTCCTGGGTCCTGGCGACGATGGAGGCATTGGCGTCGGCTGGGCTGACGGTGGGGCCGCCAAGGCACCAGCCGGTCCCGGTGGTCATGTCGGTTTCCATGCCGAGACTGACAGCGGACTTGATGGCGTGGTCGAGCATTTCCATCCATTTGGGGCTGAGGTAGGGTATCTCGCGATCCTTCCACCCTTTGACGCCATAGATGGGGGTGACCTCGACTCCGCCGAGGCCGGCGGCCTGGTAGCGGACGAGTTCGCGGTCGAGGTTTTGGGGATCGACGGCGCTGCCCATCCACCACCAACGGGTCCACGGACGCGTCTGGGCGGAGACTGGGGGCCAGGCGAGGGGATCCGCGGGCGCGGCGCGGCACAGTGCCGGGAGCAGGGCGAACGCGAGGAGGGCCAGGAGTTTCAAATGAAGATCTTATGCCGGGCCCGCGTCCGCCGGAGACGGGCTCGCATCCGGCGCAGGGGTGGGAGTCGGCTCCTTGGTCGGAGGGCCAACGTGGGCCACGGGGGTGGGGGAGATCGGGAAGGTATCGGCGCCGAAGAGTTTCTGGCATTCCATGCCGGCGTCGATGAATGGGCCCACGCCCTTGAGGTCGTTCGAGACGACGGGTTCGCCCAGCGTGTAGTATTTGAAACTGCCGTCGCGGTGCTTATCGAGGCCGGCGACCTTGCAGACGCGGGTTAGGTTGATGCTTTTGCCATCCTTGGCGAGGGTGACGAATTGCCAGACGATCCCGGCGTATCCCTTGCGAATGGCGGGGATATCAGTGCGGGGCAGGTAGCCGTGGTTGACTCCCTTGGCCAGGGCATAGACGAACATGCTCGATGAACTGGCTTCGAGATAGTTATTGGTTTTGGCGCCCTTGTCGGTGACCTGCCACCAGACGCCGGTATCCGGGTCCTGCCACTTCAGGATGCCGGCGGCGAATTTGTTCAACAGATCGATCAATTGAGGCCGGGCGGGGTGATCCTTTGGCATCGTGTCGAGCACATCCACCAGGGCCATGGCGTACCAGCCGATTGCGCGGCTCCAGAAGTTGGGCGACGTACCGGTCGTTGGGTTGGCCCAGTGCTGCTTTTTGCTCTCGTCCCACGCATGGTAAAAGAGGCCAGTCTTCGGGTCGTAGGTGTGTTCGCCGATGAGGGTAAACTGATTGCCGATGTCGTCGAAGTCCTTTGGTTCGTTGAAGTCCGTCGCATAGTCGGCGTAAAAGGGTTCACCCATGTAGAGGCCGTCGAGCCACATCTGGTTTGGGTAAACCGCCTTGTGCCAGAAGCCCCCTTCCTTGACGCGGGGATGTACCCTTAGTTGTTGGCGCAGGATATCGGCGGCTTTGCGATAGCGCGGATCGTGTGTGATCTCGAAGAGCTTGAGCGTGGCGACTCCAGATTCCACGTCGTCGAGGGAGTAGGGGATCTTAACGACGGGAAGCCCTTCGTCCGGCGTTGGGGTTACGGATACTCCCGGCTTCGGTTTAGGCTTGGGTCGTTTTTTCTCGTACGTGGTGATCTTTCCGTCCGGGGTAATGAAGGAGCTGATGACGGTCTCGGCCTTCTTCTCAAAACCGGGATCCCCTGACGCGTCGCTCAGCCGGATCAGCGCGTCGCAAAAGAGACCGGTGGTGTAATCCCACGAATTGTTGCCAATCGGGGTGCAGTAGAGATTGGTGCCGCCCCGCTGGATTTGCGAATCGGCCATGCGTACCGACCATTCGAGCGGAGTTTCGGCCACGAAACTGGTTGCGGCCCGTGCCGGGGATATTACCGCAGCGAGAAGGAGAGGGGGGAGGAAGCGAAACGGGATGGTTTTCAAGGAGGGGTAGGGGAGGAGGAGGGGGATTGGAGGGATTCGACCCAGAGATTCCGGAACTCGATGGGATAACCCTCCATCTGGAGGGCGATCTGGCCGGAATCGGTGGGCAGATTGGCGACAAAATTTTGGCGCAATCCATTGACGAAAACTTCAATGGACTTGCCCCGGCAATAAATGTCATCCCCATTCCACTGCCCCGCCGGCTTCTCATTGTCGTCCGCGAGCCGCTTGAGGGTCGGATTCGGACCGGGAGCCGGGAAAAGGAGCCCTCCCTGGGAGATCAGATCGCCCGAGGCCCCCCACTTGACCTGCACCTGGACGCTGTAGGGCCAGACCACATCAGGGGGATGCTGGAGCACGAAAATTCCGCTGTTATTCGTACCTTTTGCAGGCTGCCCCAGCCACCTCCACTCCGTGTGCAAATGAAAATTCGAAAACTCCGCATTCGTCCGCAAATACCCGGTCGGTTTGCCTTCGAGATGAATAGCATCACCGACGGCGCTCCAGTATCCGGTGGGATGGACGACCTGGCCCTTGAAGAATGCCGTCCAGCCGGTGAGATCCTTGCCATTCCATAGTTGGGTGGTGCCGGTGGGCGCTGCCCATGGGGTGGGCTGGATGGCAGGCTGGGTCTGCTGCGCGCCGGCCAGGCACGGGGTCAGGAGGAATAGCGCCACCAGCTGGGGGAGGAGTTTCATGGGGAGGGCGGGAGGTTAAATACCGGGGAACCGGGAAAGTTGCCGGGACAATCCTTGGGGGTGGATCGAAATTCTATTTGCAGCCACGGAATGTCAATACAAGGGGGAAGAAGAGGGGTCACGGATGGACACGGAATTAAGGGGCACAAAAAAACCAGGTCCGGATTGGTTACCGGACCTGGCGTTGAGTTTTGACGTTGAGTTTGGCGACTATTGCGGAGGGGGGGCCGGGTTGCCATTGGATCCCGGAGCTACGCCGCTTTTGCCGGCTCCGGAATCTCCGGTGCTGGGCGCAGTGGCCGCGCCGGAGCTTGTGTCATTCATTCCGGCTGCATCGGAAGAGGGAATCGGATTGCCATTGGAGCCCGGGGCCACGCCGCTCTTGCCAGCGCCACTGTCGCCAGCGGACTGATCGGGACGCGTTGCCGAGGAAGAACTGCTGCCGCCGAGGGCCATCGATGTCATTGACTTGGAACCATGATGCCCAGTGGCGATGCCGTGGGAATCCGCAATGCCCTCAATCATGGCGAGGTGATCCTTGATGACGGAGAGCGAATCGCTGGCGAATTGCTTCAAGTCGGCATTTTTCGCATCTGAGGACTCTTCGGTAAAGAGGTCCCGGTCCATGACATGGGCCTTTACCATCGCGCGGATATACGCCGCGTCGAAAGCCTTGCCGGTTTCCTTCGTCAGCTTGTCGATCAGCGCCTGTTGCTCCTCGTTCGGCTTGTCCGGGATTGTCAGGTTATCCTTGGTGGCGATCGCCTTGAGGTTATCGTTGATCTTGGAGTGATCGGTAACCATTTTCGATCCGAAGTCCTTCACGTCCTGGCTGTCGCCATTCTGCGAAGCGAGCTGCCCCAATTGGACTTCCGTGAGCCCGCCAGCGGCTGCTTTTTTTGCGAAAGTCGCGTCCAAAGATTTGTGGTGATGCTCTTCCTGGGCGCAGGCGGAATGGGTGAGGCCCACTGCGGCGCCGAAAGCCAATGTGTATACAAGGGTTTTAAATTTCATAGTGGTATGTGATTGGAATTCGGAGCGCGGAATAGGGCTGGTCGCCTCTTAGGGCTCGTCTCTCCATCCGGGGACAGCCCCAGTCCGAGTTCAGGCTGGCAATTTCGCCGGAAGTAAGTCTTCCTTCCGCCCCTACCGATGGCCGAAACGATTGAACTAGCTGTAAATGGCACGTTGATGCGGGGGCTGGAGTTGAATCCGAATCTGCTGAACGCGGGCGCGGTTTTCAAAGAGGAGACGCTCACAGAACCGGCCTACAGACTTTGGTCGATCCATGATCGGCACCCGGCGATGGTGCGCGTCACCCATGGGGGGACAGCGGTCGCAGTGGAAGTCTGGTCTGTGCCGCCACAGGGGATTGTTTCCATCCTCCTTGCGGAGCCACCGGGGCTGAGTATCGGTAAAGTAAGGCTCGAGGACGGCCGCACCGTATTGGGGGTGCTGGGAGAGCCGGCGCTGTGCGCAGGCTGCCGCGAGATCACCGTATTCGGCGGGTGGCGGGCCTATATTGCGAGCAAGTGAACCCGTAGACCAGTGTACGCATTGTACCGGAGGAGTGCGGTTATTTGCGCAACGGTGGCGTGGTTTGAACATCCGCTTTTAGTGGACCCTGGGTCTATTTAGCGGCCTTTTCCCTGTATGGAAGAGGAAATCTTTAATTAGCCGGTGCGACCGGCATCCCGTTTGCTAAGGGCGGTGTGCTGTCGAACCAACGAACCCGAATGACCGCTGCGGACGCGAGCCGCGGTTCCAGCCACGAAGCGCCCAGATCGCAGGGCGCGCGGCGGCCCTTACGCCCATGGAGCTGACAGGCAATGGAGCGGGAAGCGGGATCGAACCGGAATTAAGCGCTGGCCGGGGCCTTGGTGCCCCGGTCGGCGCGCGGTCATCCCGCCCAGGTTCCGCTCCAATACCGCCTTCCCCCGAGCATCGTTTCCAAGGGGCGAAGCTTTGCGCGTTGCTGGGGGTAATGGTCTCGCTCGCCCTTTTCTGCATACTATGGAAGCTCGAGAGCCGGGATGCGCAGGTGGAAGCGCGTGCAACGGCACGAGAGCGGACGGAATTGCTGCGAAACAAGATCCAATGCTCGATGGAAGTTCTCCATTCCATTGGCCAACTGTGTGCCAATGGCGGCGATATCTCCCGCGCCTGGTTCCGGGATTTCACCGGCGACGATATCGCGCGGCACCCCGAGATCCAGGCACTCTCCTGGGATCCCTTCGTTCCGCTCGCAGGCCGGCAAGCAGCGGAAGAACAGGCGCGGCAGGATGGAATCCCGGATTTTACTTTTACGGAGCTGAACTCGGCTGGGCGGCTCGTCCCGGCAGGAACCCGGCCATTCTATGTGCCGATCTATATGCTCGAGCCACTTTCGAAAAACCGCCCGGCTCTCGGATTCGACCTGAACTCCGATCCCGAACGCCGGGCCACGCTGGAGTCGGCCCGGGATAGCGGGCTGCCTCATGCCACCGGACCGTTGCGGCTCGTGCAGGAATCCGGCAAGCAGCTTGGTTTCCTGGTACTGCTCCCGGTTTACCGAGAGGGGTCGCCGGCACAGAAGCAACTCGCCGGGTATGTGTCGGCGGTATTCCGCATCGGCGACCTGGTGACCGATGCGTTCGGCGCCCAGGCACACGATGGGGAGATTTCCATTTACGAAGAAGGCAAGGTGAAGCCGATTTTTCGGCTCATGCCGGATGGACCGCCGCCCAGTTCCGATATCCTGCGCTGGACAGAACCGCTCGAGATTGCGGGGTTGCACTGGAATATCGAGTTCTGGTTCCAGAGTCATGAGATCGCGTGGGAGCCATGGGCGGGTCTTTTCTCAGGACTCCTGATCACCGTCCTGACCACGGTTTACATCATCCGCGGGGCGCGGCACACCGCGGAGATAGAGTGGCGTGTCATGGAACGCACGGCGGAACTTTCCGAGGAAATTGCGGTACGCAAGAAGGCGGAGCGGGAGCTGCGGCAGGCCGAGCAGAAATATCGCGGCATTTTTGAGAACGCCATTGAGGGCATCTTCCAAACTGCGCCCGATGGCCATTACCTCAGCGCGAACCCGGCGCTTGCCCGCATTTACGGTTACAATTCGCCCGAGGAACTCGTCGCCGCCTTGGGCGATATTGAGAGGCAGCTTTATGCGGAGCCCAGCAGGCGGGCGGAATTTATTCGACTGGTCCAACAGGATGGAGCAATTGCGGATTTCGAATCTCAAGTGAGAAGAAAGGATGGGCAGACGATCTGGATTTCAGAGACGGCGCGGGCGGTCTGCGGGGCGGATGGGCAGGTTCTCTACTATGAGGGGACGGTGCAGGATATCACGGAGCGGAAACGGTCGCGGCAGGCGCTGGAAGTGCGGGTAAAGGAGCGTACGGCGGACCTCGCTCATGCGAATGAAGCGCTGATCATCGAAATCACCGAGCGGAAGCGGGCGGAGGATGCAGCGGCGTCCGCCAGCAAGGCGAAGTCCGCATTCCTGGCCCACATGAGCCACGAGATTCGCACGCCGCTCAATGCCATCCTGGGTTACGCGCAGATCCTGCGGCGCGACCGCAGTTTGCAGCCCCGGCAGAAGGAGGCGATCGAGACCATCGCAAGCAGCGGCAATCATCTCTTCAACCTCATTGACGAAGTGTTGGACCTCTCGAAGATCGAGGCGGGGCGGATGGAACTGCAATGCGGGGACTTCGACCTGATCGAACTGATCGGCCGCATGGAGGGCATGTTCCGGCACCGTTGCGAGCAGAAGCGCCTCCGGCTCATCGTCGAGCCGCCGGATACGCCGCCGCGACTCGTCCGGGGGGACGAAGGGAAGCTGCGCCAGGTGCTGATCAACCTGTTGGGCAATGCGGCGAAATTTACCGATCGCGGGGAAGTCCGCCTGCGTGTCACCCGCGGCCCGGGGGAGGGGTACCAATTCGAGGTTTTGGACACCGGCATCGGCATTACCGCCGAGGAGCAGGCGGAGATATTCAAACCGTTCCAGCAGGGACATAGCGGGGCGAGCAAGGGGGGCACCGGCCTTGGCCTAGCGATCTCCGACCGGTACATTCAATTGATGGGCGGCCGGCTGCAGGCGGAGTCCACTCCTGGACATGGGGCGCGGTTTTTTTTCACGCTGGTGCTGCCGGAAAGCCCGCTGGATGGCCGGGCCAGGCTGCCCGACACCGATTGCATGCTGCGCCTGCCCCCGGACCGGCAGGTGAAGGCGCTGGTGGTGGATGACATCAAAGAGAACAGGGCCGTGCTGGCAGGCATGCTTACGGATATCGGGTGCGAAGTTCTGCTCGCTGAGTCCGCGGCCGTCGCCATCGACCTGGCGGAGCAGCGGAAGCCCGACATTATATTCATGGATATATGGATGCCCGAGATGAACGGCATCGACGCCACCCGCCGCATCCTGAGGCAGTTTCCCAAGGCGCGGATCGTCGCGCACTCCGCCTCGGCATTTGACCATGAGCAGCACCGTTACCTGGATGCCGGATTCGACGATTTCTTTGCCAAGCCGTTCCGTTACGAGCGCGTATGCGAATGCCTCTCGAGCGTGCTCGAGATCGATCTCGATCCCGAGCCGCGTCCGCCGGCGGATAGCCCGGCCGTACCATCGGCATTCATCCTGCCCGTGGGCCTTGCGTCCCGGTTGCGCCTGGCGGCGGAAATTCACAACGTCACCGAACTCCGGGCCTGCATCGACGAGGTCGCCTTGCTGGAGAACGGAACCTCCATGGCGGCCTGCCTTCGGGCATGGGCGGCTGGATACGAGATGGAGAAAATCATCGACGCGCTCGGGCCGCCCGCTCCGGCGCTTTCCTAAATAAATAGCAATTACCCACTCAGCATGTTCCCGAAAGAAAAACTCCTCGTCGCGGACGACAACCCGGTGAATATCAACGTCCTGAGGGATGCGCTGGAGCCGCACGGGTATGAGATCCTCGCGGCGCCCAACGGCGAAACCGCGCTCAAGATCGCCCAGCGGGCCCTGCCGGGGCTGATCCTGCTGGATATCATGATGCCGGGCATGGACGGCTTCGCCCTTTGCCGGCTGCTAAAGGCGATCGATGCCACGCGGGACATCCCGGTCATCTTCCTCACCGCCCGGCAGGAAATGGAGAGCCTCGCCGAGGCGTTCGAGGCCGGCGGCGTCGACTACGTCACGAAGCCGTTTCAGCCCGAGGAGATCATCATCCGGATCGAAAACCATCTGCGGACGCGCCGCCTGACACGCGAATTGACGGAAAAGAACGCCGCACTCGAGAAGAGCGCCGCGGAGCTAATGGCTGCGAACGAGCATTTACGCGAAGAGGTGTCCCGCCGCGAGCGCGCCGAGGATGCCGTGCAGGTCGCCGGGGAGAAGCTGGCCGTGCTTGCCAACCGGGAGGCTGATCGCTGGGGCGTGGCCGGTTTCATAGGGAAGAGCAAAACGGTCGCGCGGATTTTGCAGGATGTCCGGAAGCTGCATAACTTTGGCGCCACCAGCGTCCTTCTTACTGGAGAGAGCGGCACCGGGAAGGAATTGATCGCGCGCGCCATCCACTGCGGAGGGCAGCGAGCCAAGGAGCCGTTCATTCCGGTTAACTGCGTCGCCATACCCTCGGAGCTGGCGGAATCGATGTTCTTCGGCCACCTGAAGGGCTCCTTCACGGGGGCGATCAGTGACCGGAAAGGATTCTTTGAGCTCGCGGACCGTGGAACGTTGTTCCTGGATGAGATCGGGGACATGCCGCTGGCGCTCCAGGCGAAGCTGCTGCGGGTGCTTGAGGATGGTGTGATCATGCCGGTGGGCGCGGGTACCGGAAAGAAGGTGGACGTGCGTGTCATCGCGGCGACCAATGTTGATCTGCACACGAAGATCGCCGGTGGGGCGTTCCGGCAGGATCTCTATTTTCGCCTCGCCCGTTATACGGTGGTGACACCTCCATTGCGCGAACGGCCCGAGGATATTCCGATCCTGGCGCGGCATTTCCTCAACGTATTTGCCGTGGATATGGGGATGCGCGCGGTGGATATCGAGCAGGCGGCGCTGGATATTCTCGAACGGTATTCCTTCCCAGGAAATGTGAGAGAGTTGAAGAATATCATCGAGCGCGCGCTCATCGAGAGCGGGGGAAAAAGGGTTGAGGCGCGGCATCTCCACTTGCTGCGGGCGCCGGCAAGCCCAGCCGCTTCGATCAGCGCGACGCCACGGTATGCCGATTTGCCATTGAGCGTGGAGGCGGCGGAGGAGGAATTGATTCAGCGAGCGTTGTCACAAACCAGTGGAAACATTGCGGAGGCGGCGCGGCTCCTTGGGATCAATCGGACGCGCATTTACCGGAAGCTGGCTTCGAGCCGCACGCCGGGGGCGCCCCTTTCCTGAGAGATTGCTGCGAGAGATAAGGGATTATTAGCACAGGCGCGCGGAGGGCCTCCCGGCGTTTCTGATCTCCTGTTGAGGGTTGCCTGTGGCCCAAATTCAAAACTCCCATTTGATCTTGGAGCCAAGACTCCGGCTGTATTATGAACAAGGATGTTCGAGGCCATAATGGCTGCGACCCCTACCGATGAAGTTTTCGTGTCCCCATTGCGGGCAAAATCTGGATGCCGATGCGGACTGGGCCGGCGCCACAATTGATTGCCCGACCTGTAGCCAGCCTCTTGTTATTCCATCCTTCGAGGAGGCGAAACCTGTTCCAGCGCCACCCGCGGCGCCACAGCCAGTTCCACCCAAGACACCTCTCCCTCCGAAACGTCCTCCTTCGTCCGCGCGTAACCCGGTCTCTTCAGCGCGACCGTCCTATAGACCGTCTTTATCGGGCCAGCCGAGGATGCCTCAAAAAAAGAAGGGAGGCGGGATCGGCAGATTTTTGCTCATCGTCCTTCTCGCAGCAGGTGCGGCATTTGGATATCTTTGTTACAAAGACAATCAATCTCCCCGGCAAGTCCTGCAGAGATTGGTTGCCGTGTTTCAGCCGAACGAAGCCCCAGAGCCGACTCCCGCGCCCACTCCTGCACCGATTGCAAAAGTGTCTCCCACCCCGGTTCCGGAGCCAACGGCAATACCCTTGCCCGCTTCGACACCGATCCCCGTTTGGCTCGCCTGGACCGTGGCGCATAAGGATCGCTGGCCAAAGCAGGTAACCCTGCTGCGCGCTACCATATTTCCCATCGTCCTGAAGGGCCGAGTCGCTGGAACGGCGAAGGTGCCGCTCGGGGCGACAGTCGATGTGGCGGATATCGACTCCCAAAGCGTATCCGCGGTTTTCGATGGTGGCGGGCAACGCCTTCCGATCGCCGCTACCGATCTGCAGCAACGCGCCACGGCACAAATGGCCCAAGCGCAAGCTGAGTCACTATCCACCCCGGCGCCGATCCCTTCTCCCACGCCGATGGAAACACCGAGAGTCGCGCAAGTTGTGCCCCTCGCCACACCGGCGAATCCATTGCCTCCGCTCACCAAAACCGAAGTCGATGTCCCTGTCACCCTCACCAATACCGCTGATGGGTGGACGATGAGCAATGGCGATGTAAAGACCACGATCCTGAAGAACTCCGGCAAAATGGTCTCCTTGATATACAAGGGCAAGGAGACAATGAACCCCCGGGAATCGTGGGAGCAATTGCCGTCAGGCACAGTAACCCAGTCAGTGACCATTGACCCGGCAAGCAACGATGGCGAACGGGCCGAGGTGTCCGTGAAGGGGGTAAACGGCAGGATGGACATTGAGGTGCGGTACGCCATGGAACGCGGGCTCAGCGGCGTTTTCGCCTACGCGATTTATTCGCACCACGCGAATTATCCCGCCGGGGGCTTTGGGGAAAGCCGCTACGGCACCGAGCTGCGTTCGAACTTCGACTGGCTTTCGGTGGACAAGGACCGCAACATGCCGATGGCCAGCGATAGAGACCTCGGTGCCGGCGTAGTCGTTCATGCCAAGGAGCAGCGAATCCTCAGCACCGGCATTTACAAGAATTCCGTCGAGCACAAGTACAGTTATAGCAGCCAGTTGTACAAGGATCCCGCCTTCGGCTGGTCGAGCATTAAGGATCATATCGGCGTCTGGCTTATCAACGGATCCAACGAGTACATGGGCGGCGGCCCTACCCGGATTGATCTCGATTGTCACATGGGAGCCACGATTCTCGACTATTGGACCTCCGGCCACTACGCCGGCGGTGCGGAATGCGGTATCCCGGGCGGAGAAGACTGGACCAAGGTCGTCGGCCCGCTCCTAATGTATTGCAATTCGCTGGAAAGCCCCGAAACGCCAACCCAGGACGACCTCGATACCTTTGCGGCCACGGCTGGAAATCCCGTTATCCCGGCTGCCTGGACTGCCAATGCGAACGCCCTGTTCCAGGATGCCCTGGATGAGGCTAAAGTCATCAAAGCCCAGTGGCCTTTTCCCTGGGTGCAAGGCGTGGATTACCCGCAAAAGGCCCAGCGCGCTACCGTCACCGGCAGGCTGGTGCTCGACGACCCGCAGGCGGCATCGACCCAGTTGCCCAATTTAAATGTCGGCCTGGCCCACCCCGATTACATCGGCATGGGCGGGGCTTTCGCCGAGCGCTCGGGGAACGGCGACCTGGTCACGTGGCAACACGACGCGAAATACTACCAGTTCTGGACCGAGGGCAGCGAAGACGGCTCTTTCAACATTCCCAACGTCCGGCCTGGCACCTATACCCTCCACGCGTTTGCCGATGGCGTGCTTGGCGAGTTTGCGCAGACCAATGTTACTGTCGTGGCGGGACAGACTCTGAACCTGGGTAATCTTGACTGGAAGCCCGTGCGCTATGGCAAACAAATCTGGGAAATCGGCTACCCCGACCGTACCGGTGGCAAGTTCTTCAAGGGCGACGGCGCCGACTACTGGCTATGGGGCTGGCCCCTGCGTTACGCCCTCCTGTACCCCGACGACTTGACCTACACCATCGGCAAAAGCGACTACCACAAGGACTGGTTCTTTGAAGAAGTCCCGCACGCAACCAACCTCTCGTTTGTGAATCCTGAAGCGAAGGATCCCGCCAATCAGCGTTTCGGCTGGGTCAAAGCCGAATCTCAGGCCCAATACCCGAACACGAATGAAGCCGGTCCCTGGCGCGTCTACGGGCAGGGCAGGGCGACGACCTGGACCATCAAGTTCGACATGGATAAAGCCTCCCAAGGCAAGGCGACCCTGCGCGTGGCATTGGCCGGCGCCGATGGCGGCGGCGGACTGGCTGTGGCTGTCAATGGCCAGAACGTTGGCACCATTTCTCCCGTCGGCACCAATGCGTTGCGCTACAACACGGACAGGGGCATCTGGCGCGAATACACCCAGCCCTTCGACGGCGCGCTGCTGAAGCCCGGCGAAAATGAAATGAAGCTCACCGTCCCTGCCGGCGCTGTCACAAGTGGCGTCATCTGGGACTACCTGCGCCTCGAACTTAAAGAGGATTGATAGTCCGCCGGCGATTCCTTGGTGGAATGCCGTGAGCGGGAACCGATGCTGGAGGACTGCCATTACGGTAACGTCCTCTGCGCCGCTGCGTTAGATCCGTCGTACTCTGCGCTCAGAACCGGCGCGTTTCAAGTGTTCCAGCCGTAACACTTACAACACGGCTGGCACGTCAGCCCCGTACTGAGCCACTTGTTCAAGTTACACAGCGACAGTTACATCCATACCAGCAAATACACTGGCATGTGTCTAGCTAAGGCCGGTGGCGCTCCTCTAAACGCTGAGCCAAACAACAGAAACACCCAACCCAAGGAAACCGCAGTGATCAACAACAGAAAGATAATCAACAAATGTACCTTTGGCGCCATCGCCGCAGTGCTCGCATTGCAATGGACCGGCGCCCCGGCCCTGGCCGGCACCACCGTGAGCGCCCCGGCCAAGGAAGTGGTCACACCACCACCGCCGCCCTCATCGCCCATCGATCTGCTCCTGAATGTGGAGTTCTCGAACGCCTACGTCACGCCTCGCGGCATGATTGTCCATGACGAGGGCCTGACGATTCAACCGTTGTTGCTTGCCTTTATCAACCTGTACAAGGGCGACGGATTCATCGACAGCGCGAAGATCGTCGGTGGCGTCTGGAATGACTTCAGTACGAGCCCCGTGTCGGTGCATGCTCCATGGGGCAGCCCGGACAAGACCCACTATACCGAGATCGATCCGATCTTCGGCGTGTCGGTCGGGTTCCTGAAGAACTTCACGCTCGATGTGACTTACACGGCCTTCGTTGAACAAATACTTGATATCGGCACGTCAAACCATCTCGACACAAAGTTGAGCTTCAATGACACGCCATACCTTGGACCGTTCGCGATTCATCCGTTCTTTGAATACTGGCAGGAACTTACCGGCAAAGCTACGGATGCGGATGTGCCCGAGGCGGTGTTCGGCCCGTCATCCAAGTCGGGTTCGCATCCGGCGCCCGGTTCCAGTTACTACTTCAATGTCGGCATCGATCCGCAATATACCTTCGGCCCGAGCGTACTCGGCGGCCTGAAGATCGAGGCGCCGTGCAGTGTGCTGCTGCCCAATGAGCGGTTCTATGGTGATTACTATGGCCCGAGCTCAACGGTCGGGTTGTTCGAGCTGGGCGCCAAGGCGACCGTGCCGATCAGCTTCATCCCGGCGAGTTATGGGCACTGGTCATTCCACGTAGGGTTCAACTACTTTGACTTTGTGGATAACAACCTCTATCACCTCAATGAGTTCAACGCGCCGCAGCGGCCGAAGCGCACGATGTACCAGGTGTACGGCGGCTTCAGTGCGTTCTTTTAAGATCCACACTCTAACCACGGCCGTACCATGTCGCCCCGACACGTAGAAGCAGACCCTTATCCCTGGCCCTACAACGGCGATCTCCGGCCCGCGAATTCCGTCTTCATTGTCATAGACATGCAGACGGATTTCTGCGGGCCCGGGGGGTATGTTGACAAGATGGGGTATGACCTCTCGCTGACGCGGGCGCCCATCGGCCCCATCCAGCGGGTGTTCGGGGCGGTGCGGAAGCTCGGCTACCACGTCTTCCACACCCGGGAGGGGCATCGCCCGGATCTTTCCGATCTACCGGCGAACAAGCGCTGGCGCAGCCAGCGTATAGGCGCGGGCATCGGTGATCCGGGCCCTTGCGGACGCATCCTGACACGTGGCGAACCGGGATGGGACATCATCCCGGAACTCGCTCCTGTGCCTGGGGAACCAATCATCGACAAACCGGGCAAGGGCTCCTTTTACGGGACGGACTTGGATATGCTGCTGCGCCAGCGCGGGATCCAGAATATCATCCTGGCGGGGATCACCACGGATGTCTGTGTGCATACCACGATGCGCGAGGCGAACGACAGGGGCTTCGAGTGCCTGTTGCTGGAAGATTGCACGGGCGCGACCGATTACGGGAACTACCTGGCCGCGCTCAAGATGATCAAGATGCAGGGTGGAGTTTTTGGCGCGGTTTCGGACTCCGCGACATTCATTTCGGCGATCGAGTGAGGTTCGCGTGACCGCCCTGGGGTTGCAACGGCGAGCCAGGGAGGCTAGGTTTTGTTTTTCGTTCCCGGTATTACCCCTTTGCAAGCAGTCGTGAATCATGTTTTGGAAGGTCTCGATTTCGCCCGCCCGGGCGAATGGGAGTCGGAGATTCCCTGGAAACGGTTCCAACCGGGCGTGGAGATTCACCGCCTGTACGGGGATGGAGTGGCCGGGCCCTCGGCAGCATTGCTGCGGTTCCAGCCGGGCGGGAGGATTCCCCGGCATTCTCACACGGGTTACGAGCACATCATGGTGCTGACGGGTTCCCAGGAGGACGAGGACGGGGTGATCCGCGCAGGGGAGTTGCGCATTCATCCGCCAGGATCCAGCCATAGTGTGCGGAGCGAGTCAGGGTGCATCGTACTGGCCATCTATGAGAAGCCGGTGGCGTTTTTGCCGGATGGGGCAGTGGTGGAATAGGGTGTCAGTAACGGATTCAAGATACGGCTGAAGCGGGGAGTTCTGACGAAACCTCTGATAAATGCACCTGGCGCGAGGCGCCGGGTGAAGGAGTTCGTCATGAAAATCACGTTTATCACCATCTCAGTGGCAGCGGCTCTGGCCGCGGCACCGATCGCCAGCCAGGCAGCGGACAAGGAAGTTCAGAAGCCTAAATGCGCCTGCACGCAAAAGAAGAGCCCACAAGTGGCGTTGTTTGTGTCGGGACGGGGAGTCGCCAAGCAGCCTAGTCCCATGACGGAAAGCGTTACAAGTGGACAGACAGGGCAGGGGGGCGGGGTGACATTCTTCACAAAATAGTCAACCGGAATGGCTTGCGAGGCGGAAGCCTACGTTATCGCGGCGGTGGTGTAATTGCAGCCAGTCACGCCATGCGGAGCGGATAAGGCGCGGCATGTAGTCCCACGCCCCTCCCCGGATGACACGCTGGGCCTCGACGGGTGGGGTAAGGTAGTTTGGGCGCCATGGGTCTTCGACCCATTCGCATACGTTGCCGTGCATGTCGTACAAGCCGAAAGCGTTGGGCGGGTAGGCACCTTCGGGCGTGCGCTGGCCGGGACCGACGCGGAGGCAGTTTTCGTCGTGGAGAAAATTGGCGTTGGCTGGGGTGATTTCCGAGCCCCAGGCGAAAGGGGTGCGGGAGCCGGCGCGGCAGGCGTATTCCCACTCGGGTTCGGTGGGAAGGCGATAGGGGTGGCCGGTTTGGAGGGTGAGCCAGACGCAGTAAGACTGGGCGTCTTGCCAGCTCACGTTTACGACGGGGAGAGCGGGGTCTTCGTCGGGGGAGTGGTCTGGGGCGAAGGCGCGGTATTCGCGGCAGGTAACGGGGAAGCGGGCTATGGCGAAGGCGGGGATGGTTACACGGTGGGCAGGGCGCTCGGTTTCGTCGGCAAATTTATCGTCGGTTGTTTCGCCCATTACGAATTCCCCGGGCGGGATTTGGACCATCTGGGCCTTAGGGGTCATCGCGCCATTCCCCGTTTTCAATATTGGGCGGCGGGACGAGATCATAGTCGGTCCAGCCTGCGGTGAGGCCGCCATCGATCGCGATGTTTTGGCCCGTAATGTAGGCGGCTTCCCCGGATGCGAGGAAATGGCAGAGGGCGGCCACTTCGCCGGGCTCGCCGAGGCGGCCCAACGGCGTGCGGCGCTCGATGAATGGGATTTCGGGATTGTTGGGTATGCCGGTGACCGCGGGCGTGCGAATGGTCCCGGGGCTGATGGCGTTGACAGTAATGCGGCGATGGGCGAGTTCGAGGGCGCCGAGTTTTGTCAGATGGACAACGGCGGCCTTCGAGGCGGCGTAGGCTGTGCCGCCGGGGACGCCGATGATGCCGACGAAGGATGCGAGATTGATGACGCGGCCGCCATCGGCCAAACGGTGGGCGGCATGTTTGAGGCCGAAGGCGACACCGTTGACGTTGACGGCGAAGGTTCGCTCGAGGAGAGGGCCGGTGATGGAGTCGAAACCGACGCCCAATGGCTGGATGCCGGCGTTGCTGACCAACACGTCCACCTTACCGAAAGACTCGATGGCTGCGGCGAAGGCGTTCTCAATATCGGCCTCGATGGAGACGTCGCCGCGCAGGAACAGGGAGCCCGTTAGTTTTGCGATGTTAGTTGCATCCTCGCGGCGATCCATGATGAGGACGTCTGCGCCGTGATCGCGGAAGCGCTGGACGATCGCAACGCCGATCCCGGAGGAACCGCCGGTGACGATTATGGATTTTTGGGCGATGGAAAAGGCCATCGGGGCGGTGAGATTTTGGCGTGGCCTGAGGTCGCTCATCCCTCGACCGCTGACCATGGGGGTTGCTGGCCGGGGGCCGGCGGGCGGTCGTCGGTGGGGCGGACGCCGCGGATGCGGGCGGCGAGGTACCGATG
>Ga0302319_10006457_pt1 | contig 23271 bp, 18 predicted proteins | sample Bog_T0_2_FD_203319 | JGI IMG/M metagenome (GOLD analysis project Ga0302319, IMG submission 203319) | Peat permafrost microbial communities from Stordalen Mire near Abisko, Sweden - Bog_T0_2 | ecosystem: Environmental > Terrestrial > Soil > Wetlands > Peat | place: Sweden: Abisko, Stordalen Mire...
AGGATTAATCAAATACACTCGAGGTCAAGTGAATATAGTGGATCGTCGAGGACTGGAACAGGCCGCCTGCGAATGCTACCGTGCGCTCGTTCTACAGTCCTCGCGATGGAAGGATGAAACCCGGAGCACTTAGCTTTCCTGCTATTCCAACCTCAATCCAAGTTAGCCCGCTGAGCGCACCGCTAAACAGCCCCGCGCCGTGAGACGTGAGAGATCAGCGAGATGACAAACAACACCAGGAACACGAAGAACAGAATCTTGGCGACCCCGGCAGCTGCAACAGCAATGCCACCAAAACCCAGCACTCCGGCGATCAGTGCAATGACCAAAAATACTATCGTCCAGTAAAGCATTTTTCCCTCCTTGAGATGACCCGTGTCCGACCGAATAACTTCCGCTACGATGTGAACTCTACGTCTTCGACGCCCATAGACAAATCCCTTTCATACTGTAAGAAGCGGCGATGGTAGCTGTATTCGCTTTTTGATTCGGGCTTTGGTTTGTCAGCTATTAAAAGGAGGGAGCAGATACCGGTTCTCTCAAAACCCAGAAAATCAGTATCTGCTCGGGGGGCGTCTGTCGAGTAGAACTGTAACGTAACCCTGGGACCAGCCACTTTCCTATACTGTGAACATAGTATTTTTCGCGCGACTTTACCGTTCCGCAATTTTTTGTTTAAGGGGCGCAAGAAAAAGACCTCACGGATAATCCGGGAGGTCTTGTACGCTCATTCGTCCGAAAATTATTCTTCCATCAGTTTGCTACTCGCTGCGGAAGACTTCACAGCCTGCCGGCCAGAAGCAGAACCAGGAGCACCACTACCACCAGACCCAGACCGCCGCTCGGATAGTATCCCCAGCCTCGGCTATAGGGCCAGGAGGGCAGCGCTCCGATGAGCAGAATTACCAGAACCACAAGCAGAATCGTTGACATGTGTAACCTCCAATTAGATTTTTGGCACGCTTAACGTTCACCAGCCCTAACTACCCCAGCTATTCCGCGCGTGTTATCGGCTCGCGGATTCGTTGTCCTTAGGAGCTTGCAACTCGCCATGGTCCCCGGCCTGATTTGCATACTTTCGAACCGCGGCCTCAAACATTCCGGTCCCCGCTGGCGGACGCACTTTACCCGTCAAGATCGCGTCGAACGGAACAAACTTCCCATAGAGGAGGTGCGTCTCGTCTTTGTCTTGAGTGACCGCGGAGCCGGATAAGTCGACGCCGGCAAAAAGTCCCCGTGCGCGGGAATACGTGAGAAGTTCGGCTCTCATCTTCCAGTCGGTATCCGCCCCGGTATCGCGTCCCACCGGACCCGCAGCGGCCGAAGCGTCGGCGCCGATTTTGAATTTGCTGGAGAGTAAGTGCTCCATGCCCTGTTGATTCATTACGACCAGCACGAGATCAATCGCCTGGCCACCCAGCTGTAGACCCCAGCTTCCACCTGTAATGGTGATCGGTGCAGGCGCGCTCCAGCCACCATTGGCCAGCCGGCAAACCGCAACACCCTTTCCGTGGCTACCCCCGAATCCAACCGCAATCTTTACCATGGATGGGATCACCGCGATGCACTTCGCATCCTTCATGACTTTGTCTGGAATGGCTTTGTCTGGAGTACTCATGATCTCGTTGAGAACGTGGGCTGAGTTATCGATTCGTTTCTGGATGCTCGACTCGTCTTTCGTGTCGTCCTGAGAAAATCCCATTCCGACGAGTAGCAGGCAGCTGGCACCGAGCACCAGGACAAATCTCGGCAAAGTAGAACTGATCCTTTTCATAATGCGGACCTCTTCCGTTTCCGTGCTCGAAGCGAGCAACTGTTTTTGAATTTCCTACGCTTACAAGTTAGCCGCGACCACAACCGTCCTTCCATCCGGTGCACCCTGTAAATAGTGGCAGGCGCTTGCCTCACGCCGCAGCACAAAATCCTGTGCTCCTCCAGGTCCAAAAGGGTTTTCCGAACCGCAAATTGCAGGATTCATGGTATGGATCAGGCCCCCGAGAAAAGCGTTGCTGGTCGAATGGACATCTGTTTGCGCCAATCGCCGTAATAAAGCCATCGTTAAGCGGCGGTTTCAGTGTTCGACGGAAGTTCTCGCGATGCCGCAATATCCTGAGCTCCACTGCTTCGTAGAACCTGCTTGGCGCGATTACTCTGCTCCGCCGTCGCGCAGTGCACCGCCACAAGAATTCCACCTTTTAACATGCGCCCTTCATATTCTTTGGCTTCATACTCCGGAATCCCAATCCCGACCAAAGTTCCCGCAAAACCTCCCAGCGCTCCACCGATGCCGATGCCAGCCAGCGCGGCGAGCAGAGGTCCGGCGGCGAGTACCGGGCCAATTCCGGGAATGGCCAAAGCTCCGACTCCAACCAGCCATCCCATCGCGCCACCAACCGCAGCGCCCGACCCCGCACCTACCGCGGCGCCTTCCGGTGCCTTGGTCGATTGCTCGGTCGCCAACTCGCCTGATTTAATATTTTCCGGTAACAACACGGAAACGTCCGAGTTTGAAAATCCAGCAGCTTTCAACTCATCCATGGCGGATTCCACATCGCTGCGCTTCAGGTAAATTCCAAAAACGCTTCTATCGTTAGTCATGTGCGATCTCCTGGAAACAAGTCTAGAAGTCTAAAAATCTAAGAGATAGGTTGATCCTCCATCGAAACTTCGGCCATCAGGAGAACTCCTTAAATACGTCGGACCAGGCGGGTACGCGCAAAATATAGAGATGAAGCAAGGTAGATGATGATAAGGAACTCATGTGGCCGGGCGTGCTCGGAAAAGCCTATGCTTGACCGATCTGATGAAAATTGCACACCAGGAGCGGAGCGAAGCCGCGCCATTCGAGTGCGTTAGATCCGCCACCCGCCGGCACGAATGTACTAGTCTGACCTTGCCTCATGCCACGCCCGAAGTTACCGTAGGAAGATAGCGTAGTTCCAGGTTCAGCGAATCTAAGGTCGCCGCGCTGGACGAATCGCTTTTCGATCGAAGAAGGACATCATGATCGGAAAACTCATAACAACGGTCCCACTCCTTTTTTTTCCATCGCTGCTAGGTAGATTGCCCTATGTCCCATTCCTCTTCTTACTCCTTACGATCAGAACGGCGTCGACTCGCCGCGAGGAACAACTATGCGCATATTGAGCGTGCGGCTCGTCGTTTCTCTCATCCTGGGAATTACCGTGGTCTCGTTGGGGTTCTCCTATTATGAAGTCTTGCGGCAGAAGCTGACGCTGGAGAGCGAACTACAAAAGCAGGCCGAGGTTTTGGGCGAGACCGTTGCCGCGAATGTTGAAAAATCCTGGGATGGCGGACCTGCGCAAGAATCTCAAGAGTTGGAGAGCCTGGTACAGCGCCACGGGCAGGAGCAGCATCTGCTGGGCCTGGCTGTGTATGACCGCCAAGGCAACCCGATCGCGGTTACTTCTCGGCTGGGTCAGGTCTTTGCCGCGGTACCCTCCGAAGTCACCAAGGCAATCGCAGAAAACCGGGCCGAGGCCTCTTTCGACCGTATCGGCAAGGATCGGTTACACATTCTTGCCGTCCCCGTTCAACGCCAGAACGAGCTTCTGGGTGGCCTCGCCGTGGTGCATGACGCCGACTACATTCATTCCCAGAATTTGCGCCTCTGGCGCGAAGACTTTCTCAGGTTTCTCGTCCAGGTCTTCTTTATCGCTGTGATTACCGTTCTCATCGTGCGCTGGAGTATTGCCGGTCCGATCGCGCGAGCCGCGCAGTGGATGCGCGCCCTGCGCATGGGACGAATCTCCTCCCGCCAGCAAATGCCGGACCTGGATCTCTTCAAGCCCCTCGCCTGGGAAGTTGTAACCATGGCGGAGAGCCTCACCCAGGCGCGCAGCGCTGCGGAAAATGAAGCCCGCCTGCGGGAGGCCGGCGAATCGATGTGGACCGCCGACCGGCTCGCCATTCAAGTCGAGTCGAAGCTGGATGGTGGGCGTTTGATTGTCGTATCCAATCGCGAGCCCTATATTCACCAGCACAATGGCAAAGAAGTGGAAGTTACCGTTCCGGCCAGCGGGCTGGTTACCGCTCTGGAACCTGTGCTGCGGGCGTGCGATGGCTCCTGGATCGCCCATGGCAGCGGAGACGCCGACACCGAAGTGGTCGACGCTCACGACCGTATTCGCGTGCCCCCGGATGATCCCCGTTACACGCTGCGCCGCTTATGGCTGAGCAAAGAGGAAGAGGAAGGTTACTATTACGGCTTCGCCAACGAGGGCCTTTGGCCGCTCTGCCATATCGCTCATGAGCGCCCGAATTTTCGTGCGGCCGACTGGCAAATGTATCAGTCGGTAAATCGCAAGTTTGCCACCGCAGTCCTGCAAGAAATTGAGAATATCCACAAGCCTGTGATTCTGGTTCAGGATTATCATTTCGCACTCCTGCCAAAAATGATCAAAGAAATACGCCCTGATGCGCGCGTCGCCATCTTCTGGCACATTCCCTGGCCCAATCCTGAAGCCTTCGGAATCTGTCCTTGGCAGCGCCAGTTGGTGCTGGGATTGTTGGGCGCGGACCTGATCGGCTTCCATATTCAATCGCACTGCAATAATTTCCTGCAAACGGTGGACCGCACGATCGAGTCTCGTGTGGACTGGGAGCACTTTGCGGTATTGCGCCAGAGCCACCGCACCCTTGTTCGGCCTTTCCCCATCAGCGTCGATCTGGCCGACGACGAGTGGATCGAGAGCGAGCAATATGGGATTAACTACATCGAACGCACCGCGCTGATGCACAGCCTGGGAGTGGAAGGGTCCTTCCTGGGAATTGGGGTTGACCGGGTGGATTACACCAAGGGAATCCACGAGCGCTTCCTCGCCATCGAGCGCTTCCTCGAAAAATATCCCAAGTATCAAGGCGAGTTCACCTTCGTACAGATCGGTGCGCCCAGCCGAACTCATATCAAACGCTACCACGATCTGCTGGCGGAGTTGGAAGCCGAAGCCGAGCGTATCAATTGGCGCTTTCAATCCGGCAAATGGAAGCCGATCTTCTTTCTGAAACGCCAACACAACCACGCGGAAATCGACAAATACTATCGCGCAGCCGACCTCTGCTTAGTGACCTCCCTGCATGATGGTATGAATCTGGTGGCGAAGGAATTTCTGGCGGCGCGCCGCGACGAACGCGGAGTTCTGATTCTCAGCCAGTTCACCGGCGCCGCTCGCGAACTGCGGGACGCTCTCCTGGTCAACCCCTATGACATCGATCAAACTGCCGAGGCCATTCGGACTGCACTGGAGATGGCGCCGGAAGAGCGACAATTACGGGTTCACCGGATGCGCAAAGTGATCCGGGAGCACAATATTTACCGCTGGGCTGGAAACTTGGTGACGGAACTTTGCGAAGTTCGTCTGGATGGCGCAGAACGGCTCCCCGGGAAATCTCGCGGAGGAGTAGCAGCGGTTTGAGCGGTTGAATACTCGCGCCGCTTAGTAATCGCCCCGATTAGGGCTTGGCCGTGGCCTCAGGGTCGGCAGCAATTGTGACTTCCACTTCCGCTCCCGGTTTCAAGCGAACTTTGTCGCCATTCTCATCGGTCAGATTGTTCTCGATACGCAACTCTTTATACAGATGGTCGGCACCGTGAACCACAATCTGGGCTCGTTCCGGCTCGGCCGGAACGATCGGCTTGATGATTTTTTCCACGGTCGCGGGCAAAGTGGTGCTCGGCTTTTCGCTCATGGGCTCTCTGTTTTTTGTGTAACTTGAATTTAAATTCGATTTGCCTTTTAGAGATTATAGCCGAAGCAATCGTCCCCGTCCCGGCGTCACAACTCAAAAATCAGGCACTTATGATACGAGAGCCCTCAGAGTCCGGGAGGCTTTCCTCGCGCTGGAATCCGCGAACTGTCGAATTTGCGCAAGAGCGTCTAACAGGCTCGCGCGAACCGATCCGGGGCAAAAGCGCTGCACTTCCGAGTATTTGGCCCACACTTTTTTCTTTGAGGGAATACAGTGTTTCTGGTATGGTCTTGGAAGTTTGGGTGAGGTTTCCAGCAGGAACTTCGGTCCAATTTTTCACCGAGGACCAAATCCTGCTGAAAATAGCAACGCTATAGCTATTTTGCCAGACCTTTTTAGCCACACCTTGGACGCGCCCGCTCGCGCGTAGAGGGCAGTTTCAAAGGCAGTCCAGAAATTCCGGAAGCCAATAAATAACTGGAGAAGTCTAGCATGCCGAAGTATGCATTGTTCTTCGTGTGCCTGTCCACAATCTGTCCCTCGAGCGCCTTCGCCGGAGTTAACGTCAGCACCCCTGCCAACAATTCCACCTACCAGGGGTCCGTTCCCTTCGTAGCCACCGCGACCACCGGATGCGATAAGGGTGTAGGCTCCATGGGGATCTACACCGCCCCTGGAGTTTTATCCTACGTGGTAAACGGCTCCTCGCTGAACACCAGTCTGAATTTGTCTCCGGCGAAGTACGACACCGTGATCACCGAGTGGGATAATTGCGGAGGATCGTCCACCACTCCCATCACCGTCACCGTTACCTCCGGCGGGCAGTCGGGAGTGCATGTAACTTCCCCTGGAAACGGCAGTTCGGTCGGCTCTCCCGTGAATTTCACCGCCACGGCCACGACCACGTGCTCTCAAGGCGTAGCCTCCATGGGCATCTACACGGCCCCAGGTCAATTGGCTTACGTCGTAAACGGGGCCAGCATGAACTACAACTTGGCCCTGAATCCGGGTACCTACAATACGGTCGTCCAAGAGTGGGACAAATGCGGCGGAGCCGCCACCACTCCCGTCACGATTACCGTAACCGCGAGCGGCAGCTCGTTTTATAACCTGCAACGCAGTGGCGGATGGGGCCAGTTTGGTCAGGGACCTCCGGACTTTATCGATTGCTCTCCGTCTCCTTGTGACGGAATTTCTTTCTGGATGGCCCAGGGCATAAAATCGCCATCGATGAGCGGGAACTCTTCTGAATTCAATGTCGGAGGAAGCGCTCCTTACTCTGACGCTCTCTATAACAACCACCTCATCGGCGACCTTTCCTCCCAAGGCATTTACGATACGAACCACAAGCTGATTCCGACCCTGCACAACTTCACCTACGATGTCTACTTCTACGGCACCAATCTCGGGCTTTCGCAGGCAGTCGAGTTCGACATCAATCAGTTCTTCGACAACCTCGGATTTATCTGGGGTCACGAATGCCGGATTGCAGGTGGCAATGAGTGGGACGTCTGGGACAATCAGAACGCCCGCTGGACCCCGACTGGCATCCCTTGCTATCCCAACAGCAACGCTTGGAATCACCTCACCATCCAGGTGCAGAGAACTTCGAGCAACGAGCTGCTCTATCAATCGATCACTCTCAATGGAGTAACCAACAACCTGAACTGGACCTTTTCACCGGGCTCTGCTGTGGGCTGGTATGGTGTGACAATTAACTATCAAATGGACGGAAATTACAAACAACAGCCCTATGACGTCTACCTCGATGAGCTGACTTTCACCTATCAGTGAGAGCGAGACACACCGTTCGCGGGCTCTTCGCCCATTGAGCGACAGTTGGAAATTAAGACAGAAGCGGACCGCCCGGTGGTCCGCTTCTGTCTTTTTTTGCACGTAACGTCGGTAACTTGGAACAGCCCGGTTACTGATGGACAATAAAAGGCAACGCTGCACCTGTCCCTGTGTCCGCCTCACTGAGGTTGGGCCCGGCCACAGCGTGCATCGCGAGCAAGTTCGTTGCCTCATAGAGATTCGTCGACCTTCTCCGAATTGCGTCTGCAAGCGAAAGACCGATTGGTGGGCCGTACCGAACACTGAATGGAAAGTCGCCTATGGACGAGCGTAGAGCAGAGCGCTTTGGCCGATACGAGATCCTGGCCGAACTAGGGCGTGGCGCCATGGGGATCGTTTACAAGGCCCGCGATCCCAAGATCAATCGCGTCGTCGCGATCAAAACTTTTTCACTCGCCGGCCAACCACCCGAAGAGGAACAGGAATATCGCGAGCGTTTCTTCCGCGAGGCTGAAGCCGCAGGCCGCCTGTCGCATCCCGGAATCGTCACTGTCTTCGACGTTGGTGAGCAGCCCGAGAGCCGCTCTCCTTACATCGTGATGGAATTCGTGAGCGGCCAATCGCTCGACCAAATCCTGTCGCGCGACGATCATAAACTCCCCCTTGAGATCGCGTTGCAGCTAGCCCACGAGTTGGCCGAGGCTCTCGATTGCGCCCACGGACAGGGCGTAGTTCATCGCGACCTGAAGCCAGCCAACATTTTAATCACCGAAGACGGCCATGCCAAAATCGCCGACTTTGGAGTCGCCAAACTTAATCTCGCCAGCCACACTTTGGCCGGACGCGCGCTGGGCACGCCCGCCTACATGTCGCCGGAACAGTTGAACGGCGAAACCGTCGACGGACGATCCGATTTATTTTCTCTGGGGGTGGTTCTGTACACCACCTTGACAGGATACAGACCATTTCAGGGCAACAGCGCCATGACCGTGTCGTACAAGGTCGTCCACTGTGATCCCGTGGCCGCCAGCGTTCTGGACACTCAATTGCCGCAGGGACTCGATTACATCATCAACCGGGCGATGGCAAAAGATCCGGCGCAGCGCTATCAACGCGGCATGGAAATGGCTTTGGATATTCAGGATCTGCGCGACGGCCGGGAATTATGGAGCAAGGCTAAACAGCAAAGTCCGTCCAACGCCAGCGTGACCCCGATCGGGAGCGCAAAAGCCCGATTGTCTACCAAGATCCACGCGTGGAATTCCGCTGTATCCTCCTCAGCCGCGAACCCCAAGCCGGATGCCAAGGCTTCCTCTGAAAAACTAATCGGCAAGATGCGAAATTTGTACTTTGCCGGTGCGTTGCTTTTGGCTACCACTTTGCTTTTCGCGTTCCGGCTTAGCCACTTTGTTTCGCATACCACAGCGCAGCCTCAACCATCGATGCAATCGGCCGCGGCCCAGCCTTTCGCTCTTGCCGGCGACGCCGCCCCGGTAACCAGAGAGCCTATCCCGGCGGTTGCGGCCGCAGGTGAAAAGTCGGGTGCTCCATCGAGACCAGTTGCCGCCGATATCGCTCCCCACACAGAAATAAATAAACCTCCACAACTGACTCGAAAAGTACTTGCCCCCAGGAACGCTACACCTACTTTAAAACCTGAGGTCGCCGCGCCAGTCGCACCTGCTACTTTGGAAATTGAGATCGAGCACAGGTTCGCCGAGGCGCATCTCTCGATTTGGGTCGACGGAAACTTAACCTACACCCATCAACTGGAAGGCACCGACAAGAAACATCTGGTCGTCTTTCACCGCATGCAAGGCCACGAATTCCACGCCATGCCGATCCCTCCCGGACATCATCAACTGCGCGTCAAGGTTGTGTCCGACGCCGACACAACCGATCACTCCGCCACCCTCACGGGAGAGTTTTCCAGCGAAAAAGAAGCAACGCTACGGATCATCTTCGATAAGCATGGCGAGATGAATGTGACCTTAGACTAGAATCCGTTCCGCTCGGCCGCGCTGAAGATCTCTCGCAAGCCAAAGCACACTTTAGAGTCGACTTTTCCACCAGTAAACAAAGCGGAGAGCCTTATGGCTCCCCGCTGATTTTCTCGAGAATGCCTAGGCAACTTTGCGCGTCTTGCGCTTCGGTTGTTCCTCCTCATCCTCTTCCGCCTCCGCATCCGTGTCGGACTGATTCGCTTCAGCATTAATTTCTTTCGCCAGTTCGGTCAGCTTCTGATCGGTTTCCTTCTCTTCTTCCAGCGTTTCTTGCAGCAGGGACGCCTGCTCCGACTCGCCTAGAATTTCCGCGTATGCGATCACCGACCCGTAGCCCGCGATCTCATAATGCTCCACGCGCTGCGCGGCAGAGATAAGTGCGGCATCCATCACCGCGTCTTCGAAGTCATCCTCCATCACTTCGGCTCCCTCTTTCACCAGGCCTTCCATCCCCATACACTTCTTGCCGGTGCCTTTTTCGCCCATCTGTTCGAATATCCGTTGCAGACGCTGAACGTGTCCTTTCGTCTGCTCCAGATGCTCCTCAAATCCCTGTCGCAATTCTTCCGATGACGCTGCCTTAGCCAATTTCGGGAGCGCTTTAGTCAGTTGATTCTCGGCGCTGTATAAATCTTTCAACTCCTCAACATACAACTCTCTCAAAGAATTCTTGCTCATGATTTTCTCCTCGGTCAAAGTTTGCCAGCCACCCGGCAATAATTCTTCTCTTAGTTGCCGTCAATCGCTGAGCGGATGTTTGGAAAGCTGAAGAACTGAGGTCTCATTCGCACCACATATTCGCTAGAGCCGGCTGGGCAAGAGTCTGTCCGGCGGCGCGAGTGAAAGCGAGAATGTCGTGCGCGAAAAGAGATAGAGATAAAGAAGCTTGCAAGTAAATTAAAGAACTAAAAAATCAAGCCCAGGCATGGGATGTTCGACCGCAGGCGGCAACACTCTGGCGACGAAAACCCCACCAGCCCCTGCGGCATCGAATAATCGCTTGGAGCCAAGGCGGGAGTGTGCCGCGGAGTTGTCCAACAAACATTGCAATAAGAAAGGACCCCTCTAAATGTACGACCGCACGACCTGCAGGAGTTCCTGTTAAATGCCTAATTCTCCCCAACCCATAATTTGGCCCGGTCGTCCTTACCCCCTAGGTGCTACCTGGGACGGGGAAGGTGTGAACTTTGCGCTCTACTCAGAGCATGCGGAAAAAGTGGAATTGTGCCTGTTTGATATTTCAGGCAAACGCGAACTGTTCCGTGTCCTGCTTCCCGAGCAGACCGACATGGTTTGGCACGGGTACTTACCGGAGGCGCGACCGGGCCAATTGTACGCTTATCGCGCGTACGGGCCTTATGCCCCGGAGAAAGGACACAGATTCAATCCTCACAAGCTTCTGCTCGATCCCTATGGCAAGCAAATTCAAGGTTCGATTCATTGGAGCGATTCACATTTTGGTTATCGTGTGGGAAATAAACAAGAGGACTTGTCCTTTGATCGGCGTGACGACGCTGCGGGTATGCCCAAGAACCGGGTGATCGATTCCGCCTTCACCTGGGGCGCTGACTCGCCTCCGCGAATTCCTTGGCACAAGACTCTGATCTATGAACTTCACGTGAAAGGTTTCACCATGTGCCACCCCGATGTTCCGGCCCACTTACGCGGAACTTATGCCGGCTTGGCGACTGCCCCCATCATCGATTACCTTACGCGGCTCGGCGTCACCTCCATCGAACTAATGCCGGTGCACAGTTTTGTCGATGACCGTCAACTCGTCGAACGGGGCCTGCGCAATTATTGGGGGTATAACTCCATCGGCTTTTTTGCACCCGAACCGCTTTACCTTTCGACCAACTCGATCCGCGAATTTAAGACGATGGTGAAGACCTTGCACTCCGCCGGCCTCGAAGTCATTCTGGACGTGGTCTACAATCACACCGCGGAAGGCAATCATTTGGGTCCGACGCTGTCCCTCAAAGGTATCGATAACCGAACCTACTATCGGCTGACCCCAGACAATCCCCGATACTACATGGACTATACCGGTACGGGAAACACCCTGAACATGCAGCACCCTCGAGTGTTGCAGTTGATCATGGACAGCTTGCGTTATTGGGTGCTGGATATGCACGTCGATGGCTTTCGCTTCGACCTTGCGGCGACCCTCGCTCGCGAACTTCATGAAGTGAACCGCCTAGGTGCATTTCTTGACATCATCCATCAAGACCCAGTGCTCTCTCAAGTCAAGTTGATCGCCGAGCCCTGGGATCTGGGGGAAGGCGGATATCAGGTTGGAAACTTTCCCGTAGGCTGGGCGGAGTGGAATGATCGCTACCGTGACACAGTGCGCTCGTACTGGAAGGGGGACACCGGACTCGTAGGCGACTTGGCCTACCGCATGACCGGCTCCAGTGACCTTTACGGTCACAGCGGTCGCAGCCCTTACGCCAGCGTTAATTTCATTACCGCGCACGATGGCTTCACCTTGCAGGACTTAGTCAGCTACAACGACAAACACAACGAAGCCAATGGCGAAAACAATCGCGACGGCAACAACAATAATCGCAGCTGGAACTGCGGGGTTGAAGGCCCTACGGATGACCCCGGCATTCGTGCGTTGCGCGCCAAACAAAAGCGAAACCTGCTAGCCACTCTATTGCTTTCCCAAGGTGTTCCCATGATGTACGCGGGCGATGCGATGGGGCATAGCCAGAACGGCAACAACAACGCTTACTGCCAGGATAACGAGATAAGTTGGTTGAAGTGGGACCTGACACCGGACGACCGTGATCTGCTTACCTTCGTACAGCGCATGATTAGTCTACGTAAGCGTCACCCCATCTTTCGCCGTCGCCGTTTCTTTCAGGGACGTCCAATAAAAGGCGCGAGCATAAAAGATATTCTTTGGCTTAACTCTGGCGGCCACGAAATGACCGAGGATGAGTGGCGGAATTCCTCTGCCCAATGTCTGGGAATGTTTCTGTCTGGTCAGGGCCTGGAAGAAACCGACGAGCGCGGTCGCAAACTCTCGGATACCGACTTCCTCGTAATTCTCAATCCTTACCATGAGGATGTCCAATTCAAACTGCCGGAGTTTCGCCCTGACTCTCGTTGGATTGCATGGATGGATACTTCGCGCGAAGGTGGCTTGCGACCGGCTAACACTCACGACTCGGGCAGCGTCTACCCCTTGCAGTCACGGTCGCTCGTCGTCCTCATGGAGCGCCACGTCAACGGCAAGAAAGAAGAAACCAATGAAGCATCGTCATAACATGCCTTTCGGCGCCGAATGCCAGACAGATGGCTGTGTGCGCTTTCGTCTTTGGGCACCCGCAGCGGGGCATGTTGACCTTGTCCTCTTAAATGGCGATGACCCTCTCCTTCTTCCCCTGCATAGCTTGGGAAGTGGATGGTTTGAACTCGTCACGGATGCCGCGAAGGCCGGAAGCCTGTATCGATTTCGCGTCACGAACCTTAGCACCAATACTGTCCAGGATGTTCCGGACCCTGCCTCCCGCTTTCAACCTCAAGACGTTCATGGTCCGAGCGAAGTCATACATCCCCAAGCTTATGATTGGCAGGATGATGCATGGCCAGGCCGCCGGTGGGAAGAGGCTGTTATTTATGAACTTCACACCGGTGCTTTTACTAAGGCCGGTACTTTTTATGCTGTTGAGAATCATCTCGACTATCTTGCCCATCTGGGGATCACCGCCCTCGAACTAATGCCGGTATCGGATTTTCCCGGCCAGCGCAATTGGGGATACGACGGCGTCTTTCCCTTCGCGCCCGACAGCACTTACGGCCGTCCAGAAGATCTCAAGAGCTTAGTGCAGGCAGCTCACGCTCGCGGGATGATGATTTTTCTTGATGTTGTGTACAACCACTTTGGTCCGGAAGGAAATTATCTCGGCATCTACGCGCCCCAGTTCTTCACAGATCATCATAAGACTCCATGGGGCAACGCGATTAACTTCGATGCTCCGGGAAGCCGCACAGTACGTGACTTTTTTATTCACAACGTCCTCTATTGGCTGAACGAATATCGTTTCGACGGACTGCGATTCGACGCGGTTCATGAAATTCACGACGATTCCACTCCCGACATCCTCACTGAATTGGCTGTTGCTGTCCACGATTCCGTCGAACCGGATCACCAAGTGCATTTGATATTAGAAAATGAACGCAATCAATCCAGCCGCCTTCGCCGGACGCCCGATTGTAAGCCGCACAGTTATACAGCCCAGTGGGATGACGACATTCACCACACCCTTCATGTCCTAACTACCGGCGAACGCGATGGTTACTATTCAGATTACTCTGTCGACCCCCTCGGCCAATTAGGCCGTTGCCTTACAAGCGGTTTCGCCTATCAAGGAGATATCTCGCTCTACTCTAATGGCCAATCACGTGGCGAATGTACAAACGGACTGCCCCTGACGGCATTCATATCCTTCCTCCAGAATCATGATCAGATCGGCAATCGAGCTTTTGGGGATCGGTTGCTGACGCTCGCAGATCCTCGTGCCTTCCGTGCCGCGTTGGCTGTCGTGCTGCTTGCTCCTTTAACTCCTCTGATCTTCATGGGGGAAGAGTTCGGTGCTCAAACTCCATTCTTATTCTTTTGCGATTTCGGAAGAGACCTCGCCGCCGCCATCACTGCTGGCCGAAGAAATGAGTTCGCTCGCTTCACAAGGTTTAGCGATCCTGAAGCACGCAAGGCGATTCCTGATCCGAACGCCGCCAGTACCTTCGAATCTTCGCGGCTCGATTGGGACGCACTCAAACAAGATAACCATCAAGGCTGGTTAACACTGTATCGCAGGCTTCTAACCTTACGCTTCCAAGAAATCGTCCCCCATCTCTCTGGCGCGTGTCGCGTCCAAACAGCTTTTGAGTGCCTCGACGACCGTTGCTTTACGGCTGCATGGACTTTTGCCGACGCCGCCAAGCTCACGTTACTGGCAAACCTGAAAGCCCGTTCCGTTTCCATGCTTACCCCTCCCGGCTCCCGACTTATCTATGCCAGTGAAGGAACCGATGCGCTGTCGATACAGCAGGGTACCTTGCCGGCTTGGTCTGTTGCGTGGTTCCTCGACTTATGACGGACGATCTGAACGTACCTCGCGCTACATATCGCCTACAGCTCAATCGCGACTTCACTTTTGTGCAAGCCACGGCAATCGTTCCCTATCTAGCGGGATTAGGCATAAGCCACTGTTATATCTCCCCAATCCTAAAAGCGCGCCCCGGAAGCGCGCATGGGTACGACATTGTCGATCACAACTCTCTAAATCCGGAAATCGGTAGTGCTCAGGAATTCGACTGCTTCGTCAACACTCTTCATGCACATGGCATGGGCTTGATCCTGGATATCGTGCCCAACCACATGGCGGTGATGGGTAGTGATAATGCGTGGTGGCTTGATGTGCTGGAGAATGGCCAGTCTTCGGCGTATGCCGGCTTCTTCGACATTGACTGGCATCCGCCAAAGGATGAGCTTTATGGCAAAGTCTTAGTTCCTGTGCTGCACGATCATTACGGTGCCGTTCTTGAGAGCGGAGAACTTAAGGTGGTCTTCTGTGAACAAAGTGGGGCGTTTGACCTGACTTATCGCGGTCATCGTTTCCCCATCAGCCCACGAGAGTACCCGCGAGTGCTCTCTGGTGCAATGGAAGGACTCAGCAGCAAGTTAGGGGACCACTACCCGACCCTACTGGAGTTTAAGAGCCTTATCACTGCATTCAACCACTCACCGGGAAGACAAGAAATCCGTAGTAACCGCATCGCCGACCTTATGCGAGACAGAGAGATTAACAAGCGCCGTTTGGCTGACTTGTGCGCTCGGGTGCCAGAAATCGCCGTCGGCGTCAGAAGGGCAGTCAACGCTATCAACGGCGATCCTTCCGATCCCACCACCTTCGAGGAACTGCATGAGCTCATCAAAGCTCAGGCCTTCCGTCTAGCCAACTGGAGAGTGGCTTCCGATGATATAAACTACCGGCGCTTTTTCGACACGAATGACCTGGCTGGGCTTCGCATGGAAAACGAAGACGTGTTTGATGCGACTCACAGGCTTGTTCTTCGCTTTGTTGCGGAGGGTAAGGTCAATGGTCTCCGCGTGGATCACCCGGATGGTCTCTACGACCCTGCTCAATACTTCGAACGCTTGAAGAACCGTATCAAAGGGGCAACAAAGCTCGGTTTCTATCAGGACGATTCGAAACATGATGATAGGGAAAAAGGCGCTGAGATTCAGGACTCGGAACTTCTCAGTGACGCTGCCCGTTATGTGGTGATAGAGAAAATACTTACTGGAGCAGAACGGCTGCCCGCGAAGTGGCCGGTCTCGGGCACAACCGGTTATGACTTTTCAAATCTTGTTAACGGACTCTTTGTAGATTCTGCATCCGCCGTCAGTTTTGATCGGATCTATCATAGTGTGACGAGTGACGAAATCGATTTTGACCACTTGGCCTATCACTGTCGAAGGCTAATCATCCGGGTAGCCCTGGCTAGCGAACTAAACGTTCTTGCTAATCAACTGACTCGTATAGCCCTTGCCAAACGGCGCACCTGCGACTTCACCCTGAACAGTTTGCGCGAAGCGCTTATAGACGTAGTGGCGCATTTCCCCGTGTATCGCACTTATGTGACTCACTCGCAGATCTCGGACGACGATGTCCGCTACATCCACCAGGCCATTGCCGCAGCCGAGCGCTCCAGTCCTGCCGCAGATACCAGTGTCTTCGGTTTCGTCAGTGATGTGCTCCTGACTCGCATTGCGGACGGACAGGATTCAGCTTATCAACAATCGGTAATCGCTTTTGTGATGAAATTTCAGCAGTTCACCAGTCCCGTGATGGCGAAAGGTCTGGAGGACACAGCTTTTTATAGGTACAACCGTCTCGTCTCGCTGAACGATGTCGGCGGTGACCTGCGCAAGTTCGGAGTCACTACAGCCGACTTTCACGAAGCGAACCAGAAACGGCTCCGCGATTGGCCTCACACCATGCTTGCCACCAGCACCCATGATTCCAAGCGGTCTGAAGATGTGCGCTCGCGAATCAACGTGCTCTCGGAAATGCCAAGATCATGGACACTTCGAGTCCGGCAGTGGAGACGGACCAACCGTCGGCACACAAAACTCGTCAATGGCCGGCCAGCCCCGACCCCCAATGACGAGTACCTCCTGTATCAAACGTTGATCGGCGCTTGGCCCGTTGGGTCCCCTAATAAAGAAGTAGACTGGGCCGATTTCTGTGCGCGTATCCAGTCTTATATGTTAAAGGCCATACGAGAGGCCAAGCAGAACACTAGTTGGATCAATCGAAATGCCGAGTACGAAGAAGCTGTGTCTTCATTTGTGAAAGCTTTGATAGATCCCAACTCCAAAAATAAGTTTCTCCAAGATTTCTTACCGTTTCAGCGCCGCGTCGCCCAGCTTGGCGCTTGGAATAGCCTGTCTCAGACACTGCTTAAGCTGACCTGCCCTGGGGTTCCCGACATTTACCAGGGCAATGATTTATTTGATTTTAGCCTGGTCGACCCGGATAACAGACGTCCCCTGGATTATAACCGTCGTCAGCAATTGTTTCGTGAAATGCTTGAACCAGACCGCGATAATACTGCGTCTGGCGACTATTCTTCAATGGATAAGCTGTTGGTCGAAACATCTGAAATCGACAGACTCAAGTTTTATCTGACCTGGAAAGCTCTCACCCTTCGAAAACAGCAACCGAACATTTTCTCGGCAGGAGCCTACTTGCCGGTAGCCGTGGAAGGTCCCCAAGCAGAGCACGTGATCGCCTTCATCCGAAGATTCGAAAGCGTGAGCGTATTAGTAGTCGCACCGCGACTGATAGCCGGTCTGGTTGGCGACATAGACATTCCGCCAGTTGGAAGAAGAGTCTGGAAAAATACGACTCTGTTGCTTCCGTCCTGCCCTTGTTCGAAAGTATTTCGAAACGTTCTCACTGGAGAAATCGTCGATGTACAGAACCTGGACCCAGAAGGTCGGTCGGAACAAAGTATCGCTTCGCAAGCGCAGGACGAGGGTAGTACCGGCCCCTACAAGAGGGTGCCACTGTCCACCTTCTTGTCGAGGTTTCCGGTCGCCCTTTGCTCACAGTGACTCGCGAGACCTTATGGTAACCGGAAGTGAACCTGGCCAGTCTCCTCACTGCCGCCTGCTACAGGATTTCCCGTATGGACCCCCCGCCCGAGACCCGGGTATTTTAGAACCACCTGAACGTCTAGTCCCTGCTTGGGGAGATTTGCGATGACGACCCCCTCAACAAGCACAATAAAGGGTTGGCGAGAGCTTTATACAGCTGCACTGTTTGAGACGGACAGAAATCGAATGCCGGCTCGAATCGCCGATGCCGAACAAGCCATCGTAGCTCGGGCTCGCGAGCTTTTTTCCGCCGGTAACGATACCATCGAAGAAGATCAAGCCCTAGACGACGCTATGTACGCCTTGCGGGCGCTCCACAATTGCCTGCAGTTGCAACCGGCCGCCGCATAGGCACAACTTTTCCCGGCTTTTTTGGCTTACCGTCTCGATTCGAGTATTCGAGTCCGCGATTAGTAACTGGAGCTCCGTCTGACAGCACCTCGACGCGGCTCGCGCAGAACGCATACATTGCCTCGCCATCAAGTTCCCGTCTCACTTCTCGATCGACCTTCACTGGGAGCTTCGCATCAAAGCTTAACGTGGCAATTGGTCTCCAGCTCGCGTGGTTACTCATCTTGTCCATTCCAGTTGCTTGTGTCGCATGGACCATCACTCACGAGGAGATTTTCCGCGAACCTCGCGACTATTGCCAAGACCAATCGAAACATGCCGATACATTTTATCGGCGCAAATTTTTCTATCTATTCACTTGTGAATATTGTTTCAGCCATTACGTCGCCGCTTTCTTTCTTCTCTTAACTCGCTTCCGGCTGCTCTATGCTGACTGGCGCGGGTATCTGATCGCGTTCTTCGCTTTGGTCTGGGTCGCGAACCAGTATATGAGCGTATACAGCCATCTTCGCCTGGACATAAAACTCGAGCAGGTTAAAATCCACGCCGAACAAAAGCAAACTTCCATTGAAGAACGCAAAGCCGCCTGATGTTCGAAGCGGCTCTTCTTCAACAAGGCAAGCAGATTACCTTCGGGGCTGCTGTCTCGACTGCATCTCCTGCTGCTGCTGGACATGCCTCTCCTGTAATTGCTGAGTCTGCTGCTGGTGCCGTTGCTCCATCTGCTGCTTACTTTCGTCGCTGACCTTCTGTTGCTCGGCGGACTTATGCTCCCGGTCCTGCTGCCGCTGGAGTTTTTGCCGTTCCTTATTTTGTTTTGCAATCAGCTTGTCCTGCTGCTTCTGATACTTCCGATCGAGTTTTGCGTTTCCAGTGGTAGGCGCAGCCGGGCGTACATTCGGCGGAAGTTCACTAGGATGTACGGCTCGATTCTGCTGGCCATTGTCGCGCCCGGCTTCGCCGCGATTGGCCGGTGACGTATAAGCTCCGCCCGCTTCTCGAGCACTCACCACCCCACGGTCACGAAATGCCCCGGGCTTTGGAGTAGCGGCGATCGAAGGTTTACCGTGGTTCGCGGAAGCTCGCAACTCCGGGTTCGAGCGCGCTTCCTGAGCCTGCTGCGTCTGCGCGGCCACTGGAGGAATGTGGCGTTCATTCGCCGCGGCTTCTTCCCTAGGCGTAGGCCGTGCGCTGATACCGCCTTCCCCACCGTTGAATGCAACGTGAGATCCGTTATTCACGATGACCGTCCGGTTCACATAAACATTCCGGATGTTAACCGTGTTCACCTGCCATACGGCGCTGTTGTAGAAGAACGCTCCTCCGCGCCACTCGCCACCGAAAAATCCAGTGCCCCAGTAGCCAAATCCGTAGTTGATGCCACCATAAAATCCTACCTGCGGCCCCCAATATCCCTCATGAAAAATGAAGGCGCTCCCGCCCCAACCCCACCAGCCCGGAGTCCACAAGAAACCGACTTCGGGCGCCATCACCCATGTTCCCGGCACCCAGTAATAGTCGCTAAAGTCATAGTCGTAAGCCCAGTAGCCGGGAACCCACAACGCTCCCTCCTCCGGACATGGCGGTTGCTCATACACAGGAATGGGCGGTGGACCAATCGTGATCGCCACACCGATCTGCCCGAACGATGCCACCGATAGAAACAACACCGCCAGCGTAAGCCATAAGGACCGCACGGAAAAAAACTTAAGCATGGGTCTCCTCATGCCGACCATCCTTCGCTGTCCCGGTGCTGCGTTACGGCTACGGGTTGCGCGGATTGGAAGGCGCTATTCTGCTGAGAAAATACTGGCAAAACCACAGCCTTAAAGATGCTAGAGGATAATCGGAGTGGAGCAATAAGGTGAATCTTGTAGAAGATCGCGACCCGTTGCAGCCACCCGTACCATTGCATCGGCGGAGAGTTGGCTTACACTTTCCGGCCCCGAAGGGAGCGGCGGGAGAGTGATGCCAGGGAAGGAGAGTTCTATTACCTATGTCTTCGGAACGGACATTGAAGAATTTGGTCGGGGAGAGAGGATTTGAACCTCCGACCCCCTGGTCCCGAAGCAGAGAAGATCAAAAATCTAAGTGCTTCATTTGGTGTCGCATAGGGACAAAAAGCCAGTCTTTCTCTCGCCTCTCAGTTGAACCCCAGTTGTACCGAAATTCCGAATTCAGGTTTCTGCCGGATTCTAGGCGCTCTTCTCTGACGAACCACTCCGACGACGGAGCCACGCGTTAAGCTCCGGCGAGCCCCAAAGGTAACGGCGATGCTTCCCCAGCCTAAAGATCGGTATTGGATCGGCAGTCCGCGAACGTTTGCTCTGGTCAACGACCCAGCTTTCCTTGACCTTCAACCGCTGGGCAAGCTCCGTCGTGGTTAACACTTCGTAAGGGAATGGAGACGGAGACGCTTCCTGACTCTGCTGATGGTTCTTCATGCGTCCACCTTTCCGGTCGGGCATCAGTCGCCCCACCGCAGCATTTCTTGTATCGCTTCCCAGACCCACAGGGGCAGGGGTCGTTACGCTCAATCTTTAGAATGAAACAATCACGTTTATAGCTTGGGATGGTAGCCATTGGTATCTCAGCGTTCCGTCAATTTCTGTCCCGGACGACAAGCATAAGGCCATTCCAGTGTATTTCAAGTTGGAAAGGCAGCATTGATTCAGTTCTCGCCAAGAAACCCGCACGGACATGCCGGGAAAATTCTTGGGAGGCCCTCAGCAGAAACCGAAGGTGTGTTCGTGCCGGATCAAGTCGGGGTTTGCAAAAACAAAAACGCTAGATGTGCTGTCGGTTTGTCGGAGGAATTCCTGTCACTAGCGCCGTGAAAGCGTCAGAAGCGCTGATTGGACCGGCAGGGATCGCAAAGACCGAAGGCTGATCGTCTGTGGGTATCTCCTGTGTGATCCTTCGTTTCAGCTCCCGCGCCTGCTCTATGGTATCGACAAAGACATACTCGATTGCGGGTCTGCGAATTCTCTCCATGATGCCCCTCAGCACGTCAGGGTATCGTTCTTGATCGAAGGAGCCTATTTGAAGGATGATCGCCATGTGCGTAGTTTATCTTCACCGGGTTGGCCTATGCAAAAGAGAGTCAAGAACAGAGTTGCCAAAAGAGCGGCACGGAAGCTGAAGAGCGAAGAAGGAACCATCGATGAAGCCATTCGCTCGGTGAACCAACGGCTTAACATTGAAGAGGGCAAATCTCCGTACGAACTAAGGAAAGCTGCTAAGGATTCTGATCCCGATCCTCAGTAGACCTTCACTGTCTCGCACGGAACGTGCCGGAAGAATTTCTTCGAAGGTCCTGTGTAGAAGCGAGGGTGTACTGATGTTCTGGGCCGAATCGAGCTAAGAATTTCGAGCCGAAATTTGAAGTGTGAAGCGCAGTGAGGAGCTAGATCATGAGCCGCTTTCAGAGTTTTCTTAACATCTGGGCTATCGTAGGCCCTATCGTAGGCATTCTTCTTGGCAGTTGGCTCACAACGAGAAATCAGAGCCGACATTGGCTCCTCGACAATAAGCGATCTGAATACCGAGAGCTTCTCACCACAATCGCGGATGCTGGAAGCAAACTTCTTGTGTTTTGGGGACGAAATCCAGTGGTCGCAAGTGGAGAAGAACAATTCATGATCGGGGAGACGGCGAGACAATCAGTCGATGTGATTTACAACAGGCTGTTCATTTCAGATGAAGTCAAGAAGCTGGACGTGCTGAAGCGATGGGAAACTGCGATTGATGAACTTAGAAAAAGTCGCAATGTCGATGTGTTCGGAAAGTCGATGGATCAGATTATGGACGATATTCGCGCTGCTGCGCTCGCTGACTTTGAGTAAGGCCCTTCTGGAGAGCCGGAGTAGCATCGAGGATGCTGCGTTGAGTCCATGCCCCAGTGCGCTTGGTTCCCATGGGGAAGCTGACCTTCCCGGATCAGCCGCAGGACTTGCAGAAGGCAGCGGGCTAGAGTCTAGCAACCGAATATGACATGAATATCAAGTTTCCAGACTGGCTGTGGAAGCCGATTTCCGGCGGTTTGGGCTGCCGGTAGGGGTTTTGGGTCGAATAGGGTGTTTCAGAGGCGCAGGAAGCCTTTGTGACCACCAAGGTTGCGGTCTAACGAACTGGGTTGAGAACTGGGAGCCCGAACCGAAGTGATGCGTCCCTCTACATAGGCCCCCCGAGCTTTTCGAGAAACATCGGATCGTACGACTTCTCAACGAGGTTCGGACGCTGTGCGTGGGTGCCAGTAGCCAGAGTATTCCGTGTTGGAATACAATTTTTAGGGTTCCCCTTCCCCCCGAACTTTCGTCCCGCCACAGAAAGGGGCTGCCGCGTGAGAATTAAGTCTTCCCACATCAAGAATTTTCGATCTATTCTTGATGTTGAAATTGAGTTTGACAGTCTGACTGCTCTCGTGGGGAGAAATGGCGCTGGTAAATCCACGATTCTCAAAGGGACTGAACTGTTTTATCTGACCAACCCCCGCCTGTCACCAGAAGATTTTTACAACAGGGATGTTAAATCTCCGATTGAAATAACCCTTACCTTCGCCGACCTTGACGACGACGAAAAGGAACGGTTCAAGAGCTACATTCAACATTCTGAACTATCCGTCGTTCGGGTGCTGACCCAGACCGAGAACAAATATCACGGTTCAGCTCTTCAAAATCCGGAGTTCAAGCCTCTGCGAGAAAAGAACACTAGTGCTGCTGAAGTGAAAGAGGCGTACAAACACCTTCGCGAAGGCAACTACCAAGACTTGCCCGCGTATACCAACCGTGATGCGGTTCCGATTGTGATCAAGGAGTGGGAAGAGCAGCACTCTCAGTCGTGTGTGCGCGAACGCGACGATGGTCAGTTCTTTGGTTTCAAGCAGGTTGGGCAAGGCTACCTCGGTAAGGGCACGCGCTTCCTTTTGATTCCCGCTGTCCGCGAGGCCGCTCTTGATGCACACGAAGGCCGTGGTAGTGCGATCACGGAATTGATGGACCTCGTGGTTAGGAAGGCGTTGTTTGAGAAAGAGGAGGTCAAGAGCTTTCGAGAGCAAATGGAGAAGACGTACAACGAACTGTTTGACCCATCCAAACTCAAGGAATTGAGCACGCTATCGGAAAATCTTACCAACACGTTGAGAACGTATGTCATGAATGCCAGTGTGAATGTGTCGTGGGATACAGCGGGGGAAATTGCCATTCCGCAGCCACGAGCAAATATTCAGCTAGTTGA
>Ga0302319_10006462_pt1 | contig 23263 bp, 16 predicted proteins | sample Bog_T0_2_FD_203319 | JGI IMG/M metagenome (GOLD analysis project Ga0302319, IMG submission 203319) | Peat permafrost microbial communities from Stordalen Mire near Abisko, Sweden - Bog_T0_2 | ecosystem: Environmental > Terrestrial > Soil > Wetlands > Peat | place: Sweden: Abisko, Stordalen Mire...
GCCGAAAGCCTGAATGAGCTTTCGGAAGGCTTTGCCACCGCGATTACCGCGGGGCTTATGATGGTCTATGCGGTGCTGGTGCTGCTGTTCGGAACCTTCCTGCAGCCGATCACCATCCTGTTTTCGCTGCCGCTGTCGATCGGCGGCGCGATCATGGCGCTGCTCTTGACCGGCAAGCAGCTGACGACGCCGGTGTGGATCGGAATCCTGATGCTGATGGGTATCGTAACCAAGAACGCCATCATGCTGGTCGAATTCGCCGTCGAAGCTGTTCGCAATGGCAAGAAGCGTGACGCGGCGATCATCGATGCGGGCATGAAGCGGGCCCGTCCCATCATCATGACCACGATCGCGATGGTCGCCGGGATGATGCCGTCCGCGCTGGCCTTCGGTGCCGGCGGCGAATTCCGCTCGCCAATGGCGCTCGCGGTGATCGGTGGCCTGTTGTTCTCCACCGTGCTGTCGCTGTTGTTCGTTCCGGCGATGTTCCTGCTGATGGACGACATCGGATCGCTGTTCGGGCGGCTCGGCCGCAAGCTCCTGGTCTCGAGCGGCGACAGCGAAGCCGCGGCTGGCGATGATGTCGCGCAGCCACAATCGCCAACGTCGCGCATCGCGCCGGCCGCCGACTAGCGGGGAAGGCGGCATTTCAGCGCTGCTCATTCGGTACGCGCGTTATCGGCCGATGCGGATTCGGCAGCGGCGGACGCTGCCATTGCCGCCCGATCCTCGCGGGACTTTTGAAGCTCAGCGACCGCTCGTTCCGAAACCGGCAACGACGCGTGGCCTGCGAGGCTGCGCTGCGTCCCAGTCCCAGGCGGCACCGGTTCGAAGACGGCAACCAGTGCGCAAAGCGGTTGCGCCAGACGCGCCAGCAGCGGGCGCGGCGCGGCGCCGGATTGACAGATCGAGGACGCCTCCTTGGTGCTGGCCGCGCGACCCGGCTTGGCCGGAGCGGCGCGCGATAGCGACGGACAGCCCTGGCTGCCGCCGCGCGAGGCGCACCCCAACGGACCGCGCATGACGATGTTCCGCGCCGCCGACCAGCAGCTGCGGCAGCACGGATCGCTCCACCCATTCGCTGCCGAATGGATCGCACAGCCGCTTGCCGCGCGCTGCGCTGCCGCCCAGCGCATCCAATTGATCTTATAATCAGCGATCGCCTGCGCCACCGTGGTCCTTGGCGCCTTGTAGATCAACGGCATAGCGCCATGCCGTGCAGGCCTGCTGCCGCCGCGGGGGGCGGCGGGAGCCGCGGCAGGCAACGCCGGCTCGGCAGGCCGCGCTGTGGTATCGGCGCGCTGGCTGGGCTGGGAAGGCGCAGGTTGCGGAATCTGGGCGCCTGCCTTTGGCACCGGATTTTCCGCGCTGTCGACGGGCTGCGGCGGCGTTGGCTTGTCCTCCGCGGCAACCGGCGCCGTGGCCGAGGGACTTGGACGAGCTGAAGGTTCTGCGGCATCGGGAGGGGTTGGTGCGACGGCGGCTGGTGCGACGGCGGCATCCGGAGCCGGCGGCGCCGCATCGGGAATAGAAGCCACGACGTCCATCGGCACGGTTACCGCAGGCGCCGCCGGGGCGGGCACCGGACTGGCCACAGCCGGCGGCGCCGCGCTTCCAGACGGCACCAGCACCGCGGTGAAACGCTGCGTATCACCGGCCAGACCGAACAAATTCGACTCGATCACGAACTCCGATCGAACGAATCGGGACGTCCGGGCCGCGAGCTTTTCCATCGAAGCCGCGCATAGCCCGTCGCCATCGAAGCACAGCGATGCCCATCCCTGCTCGAAGCGCGCCTCGGGCAGCGATCTATCGGCTTCCGGCCGCACCAGCTGCGCCTCGAAAGTCGGATGGTCCGAGCTGTAGAACGCTGCGGCCAGCGCCAGGCCCTGATCGCCGCCAACCGCCGGGAGCGGCGCATCCGACTGCGCATGCCATTGCCTGGTCAGCTCCGCCGCGGCGAGTTGGTAGTAATTGCGCCCCTCCGGCAATGGATTGAAGTTCCGATAGAGCGCATGGAGCGGTGCCAGCAGGACGACCGACGCCAGCGCCATGCCCGTCACCAGCGCCGCAAGATTGACCGCACGGATACGTGCGACGGGACGGCGTGTACCGCAGACAATCACAATGGCGAACAGGAAGAGGCTTTGGACGCCCCAAAACGGCGTCAGATCGCTTCTCAGCGCGATCGCGGCGATGGCCGGAAAGATGATCGTCCCGACGGCGACAAGCAGCAACAGCAGCAGGCCGGGCTTGACCGCCCTGACGTGCCGGGCAAACCGCTTGAAGCGGCGGCCCCCGACCAGACTCCAGATCAACAGCGGGATCGCCAGCGCCAATGCCACGATCAGGACAGCCAGCAGCGTTTCAGTCAGCCAGGCGCCCGAGCTATTCTCGGCGAGTTGATCGATCGAACCACTGAACGACTTCATGCCCACCGTGGCCAGCCAATGCAGGTGCGGGCCGAGCACGGCCAATCCCGTGACCGTGGAAAACCATGGCGCCTGCGATGCGAAATACGCGCGTCGTTGCGGATGCACGACCGCCGCGAAAGCAAAGCTCAAGATCAGATACACGGAATGGTATTTGCCGAGCATGGCGAGCGCGGCCGTCGCACCCGCGGCGATGGCCCACTTGATGCCACCGTTTTCAAACGACCGCAGGAAGCAATAGGTGGCGATCGGCCACGTCAGCATTTGCGCCGCATCGGCGTTGAATCTTTCGAATCCGCTCTGGTAGATCGGCAGCAGCATCAGAAGCAGCAGCACGACGATCCTGTTGTCGCCCAGCACGAAGCGGCCTGCAATCAGATCGACCGCCCACAGAGCCAATGCCGCGGTGGTCAACGCAAGCAGCTGAAAAGACCAGTTGGTCAGCGGCAACACCGACGTCCAGGCATGCGCAAGCCAGGCTGCGAGCGGCGGATGTTTGGCGTAGCCCCACGCGAGACTGCGCCCCAACGACCAGGACTCCAGCGCGTCAGGGTGCAAATCCCCATTGCAGAAGGCGGTCGCCGCGAATGCCAGCCACACCGCCATGAATCCGATGAGCAGAAGCGGAACGGCCCAGCCGGCATCGATGCCGTCCATCCAGCCAAGAAACGGCCGGCGCCAAAGCGCACCGGCAATTTCGGGCCGCGCAGGCATGTCTGCGGATTCGAAGGACACAACTACTCCAGCGTGCAGTACCAAACTCTTCCTGCCGATTGTCGCGCCGCGAACAACGAGACAGCCTGCTTGCGCGATCGCGCAAGCACATGCCCATTGGATAGAAGTAATTGTTGTTCCAATTATAAAATATTGATGGTCCAATTGAGATTCGCCGGCATCCGAAGCTTGTCGCAACGGTTTGCTGCCGCCTCAATGGGATGCTCAGTCCGGCTGCAAGGAATTTTGACCAACCGCGCCGAACTCCTCCATGGTAGCCGTGGCCGGACCCGGCAGAAGCGCTGTCTCGCCGTCAGGCGGCACGATGACGGCGACAAAGCGCTGCTTGGCGCCGGGCTGTCCCAGCAGCGTCGATTCAAGAACAAACTCGGATTTGACGACGCGCGGAGCGCGCGCCGCGGTCTGTTCCAGGGTCGCCAGGCAATAGCTGTCGCCCTCGAAGCATATCGCAGCCCATCCGTGCACGAAAGACGTCTCAGGCGGCGCTTCCCGGCTCGAAAACACCAGCCGCTCATCAAACACCGGGTGATCGGGACTATAGAACGCCGCCGCGAAGGCCAAGACGTCGTCGCCGCCGACCGAGGGGAGCCCGGCGTCCGAAAACTGGTGCCAATATCGGGTCAACGCAACGGCCGATTTCTGGTAGAAATTGCGTCCCTCGTGCAACGGATTGTCGTTCCGATAGAGGGCGTGAACCGGGGCCGCCACCAGCGCGGACAGGAGCGAAATGCCGATGACGAAGACCGCCAGATTGACTGAATAAAATCGTTCGATCGGATAGCTCGCGCCACAGACGATCAGCACGCTGAACAGGAAAAGACCCTGCAGCGACCAGATCGGCGCCATGTCGGTTCTCAAGACGACAGCCGCAGCCACCGGAAGCAAGATGGTTCCCATTGCGACCCAAAACAGCAGATAAAGTCCCGGGACCATGGCCCGAAAATCGTCGGAAAATTTGGCCAGCCGATCCCTCACCATGAGGGTCCAGGTCGCCGCTGGCAGCGCCAGCACCAGCGCGACCCCGAGCACGAACTTGACCGCCTCGAGCACCGCCGAAGCGAGGTCTTTGCCGGCGTGGACGCCGATCGCGTAATGGATCGGCTTGGCGCCGGTCACAGCCAGCCAAACCAGATGCGGGCCGAGTGCGACCACGCCCATCGCCGCGGAAATCCAGGGCGCGAGCGAGCCGAAATACGCCCGGCGCTGCGGGTGACAAAGGGCGGCGAGCAGGAAACTCGCGATCAGCACCGCCGAGTAGTATTTGCCGAGCATCGCCAGCGCCGCCGCCGCTCCGGCGGCGATCGCCCATCCAATGCTGCGGGTTTCGAACGAACGCAGGAAACAATAGGTGGCGATCGGCCACGTCGCCAGCAGCACCGTATTGGCATTGAAGCGCTGCGCATGAAACTGGTAGGCCGGCAGCAGCATGAGTAACAGCAACACCAGCATTCGCTTATCGCCACGAACGAAGCGGCGTGAAATCAGATCGACCGCCCATAGCGCGATGGCCGAATTGGTCAGCGCCAGCAACTGAAATGACCAGTTGGCGAGCGGGAAGATCTCGGTCCAGGCACGCGCGACCCATCCCATCAACGGCGGATGTTTGCTGTAGCCCCATTCCAGGCTGCGGCCATAGCTCCAGGTTTCCAGCACGTCGGGGTGCAGGTCACCGCCGAAATAGGCGATCACCAGATAGACCTGCCAGATCGCCACGAATCCGATCAGCAGGAGCGGGATGGCCCAACCCGCTTCGATACCGTCCAGCCAATTCAGAAATGGTTTGCGCCAAGGCGCGGGAGAGACTTCTGAACGCGCGGCCATCGCCGACAACGAAATGGACATTGACACAGGAACTCACTCACACTTGGAACACACAATTTGGAGAACAACGGCCGATCGGTTCACCCAGCTCTGTCAGGCCGGGAGGCACGATCGATCGCGCGGCGCCATGCTGTTTGTTTCTGTTTGTTAAAAAATATTAATGGTGCAATTTCAGACGATTGGTGTCGCAAATGAGATGTTTGCACACGCAACGATGTTCGATCTCGCAATCGTTCGATCTACGGGATGCAACAGCACCGACAATGGACGCGGTGTCGATCGAGCGCGTCACGGCTGGATCGATCACGATGCAGGGCGTCGACCAATGTTTTCAATCGTACTTCCGGCCGCTGTGTTGGTGCTCATGCGAGCCTTCTGCTATCGACAGCATCTGAAACCGGGATCGGACGATTGATGAAGCATTCGCCTTGGTTTGGTCCGAAGCGCCAACTCCTGCTGGCAGCAGTTCTGCTCGGCCTCATGGTTCGGCACAGCCTCGCCGCCGATCCACCGGATGCCGCCAAGGGAACTGACGCGGGAACTGACAGGGGAGCGGCCGTCACCGTGCTGACGGCGGCGCAATCCTGTTTTGCCGATCTGGTCGAGGTGTCCGGCCTGGTTATTCCACGCCAGGAAACCGCCGCACGGCCCGAGCGTCCGGGGCTGAAGGTGGTGGAAATCCTGGCCGAGCCCGGGGATACGGTGTCGGTCGGGCAGACGCTGGCGCGTCTGAGCCCGCCGGAGGGCGGCACGGTGCTGGTGCAGGCACCGGTTGCTGGACTGATTTCCGCCTCGTCGGCGATCATCGGCGCGGTGGCTTCCGCGAAGGGTGAGGCGCTGTTTTCGATCATCGCCCGCGGCGAATTCGACGTGATAGGCTTGGTGCCTACCCAGGATCTTGACAAACTTGCCATCGATCAGCCGGCCCGCATCAAGGTGATCGGCGCCGGCGAGGTCGAGGGCCGCGTCAAGCGATTGGCGCCGACGGTGGAACCCAACAGCCAACTCGGCGAGGTCATCCTCTTGGTGACGTCCAAGCGGCGTCTTTTGGTGAACGCGTCGGCGCGGGCCGTGATTACGACCGGCAACAGCTGCAACCATGTCGCCGTCCCGCTGCAGGCGTTGCTTTACGGCAGCGCCGGCACCGTGGTGCAGGTGGTTCGGCGCGACCATGTCGAAACCAGGCGGGTGGAAATCGGATTGCGCTCGGGCGGCCTGGTCGAGATCCGCGAAGGAATCAAGGAAGGCGACCTGGTCGTAGTGCGTGCCGGCGCGCTGTTGCGAGAGGGCGATCCGGTTCGGCCCGTCACCGCGGCAAACGATGAGAAATAGCCGAAAACCGCCGCCCAGGAATCAGCAACCAGATCCTAGCCGCCGGCATTCCCGGCACCGCCGAGCAGCACCTGTTCCAGCAGCCTGGACGAGACCGCGGGGACCTGCTTGCCATCGGACGAACGCGCAACCGCGACCGCCGTGTTGTTGAACACGTCTTCGGCGCCGCTCCCCTCGGCATTGATGTGGTTGAGCAGTTCGGACACCAGCGCGCTGGTGTCCCCGGGGGAATCCTCGACCACCTGGTCCGGCGCGGCCGAGGTCAGGATCAGTGCGTTGTCCGGCGCGTTGATCGGCGCAAGCCCGTGGGAGAAGGCGCGGAAGCGGCGTTCGTAGGGATTGCGTCGGGATGCGTCGAGGACAACCAACTTGGCGCAAGCGCCCTGCTGGCTCATGGCGTCGAGCACCGACTCGACGCTGACACCATCGCGGCGCACATCGGTTTCGCTCCAGATCGCGGCATCGACCGGGATCATGTAGCTCTCGCGGCCAACCTGGACGCCATAGCCGCCGAAGAACAGCATGACCACGGAGTCCGGTCGGATCCTGGCTTGCAGTCGACCGATCGCACGGCTCATGTCGTCCTTGCCGGCATCCTCGATCAGATCGACCTCGAAGCCGTCACGCCGCAGCACTGCTGTCAGTGCCCGGGCATCATTGACCGGCTGGATCAAAGGCGTGCTGGCATCAGGATAGTGGCCATTGCCAATCACCAGCGCGATCCGCGCAGCCTTGTTGAAGACAGCGGCATCCGGCGCGATCGCGTCGGCCATGGCGGCTTGATTCGGTGCGCGCTTGTTCAAGGCCGCATTGGCGCCGATCGCCAGCGACACCAAGCCGGCCAGCGCAGCGGCGATGGTGATCGAACGGCGGGAGACGCGTAACGTCGCTGCATGCATCGCGTTTCAATCCTACTCAACGGCCGGCCAAGGCGCGCATCCACAATTGCGTTCGCGGCCATTTCGTTGTCGGGGTCGCCATCGGCTCTGCCGACCAATTGTGCACAATTTGCGGCACCGCAACAAACCCTGCATTAACCTGCACGGGGCTTGCCGGCAACCTCATTCGGCAACGGCTGCGCTGCCGCAGTTCCTCATTGGAATTGTGCTGAACAATCTTCTGCCCCTGTCAGCACCCACCATGATACCATCTAGTCGTCTTCGTCGGATTTGTACCGGATCAGCCGCTTCGGCGCGGGATTGCCGGCAACGGAGTTGCGGGGCAAGCGCCGCGAAACTATCGTGAGTGCCATCGCACTAAGTGAGACATGGCAGGCGCCCGGACCCTGGTAGGGCGGCCAAATTCGCATCACAATCCATTGGCAACGCGTAAGCGACATTGAAGACTGGCTGCTTCTCCATGTTGATGAAAATTTCGTTCGGGTTGGCGTTGCTGCTGCCATCGATCGCCAACGCCGCCGACATTACCGGTAATGCGAAAATTCGCGAGGGCAATCAGGTCCAGATCGGTACCAGCCGGATTCGGCTGGGCGGCATCGACGCGCCGTCGGTCGATCAGCTGTGCCTGAACCACATGGGCGAGCGCTGGAGCTGCGGGGTTGCCGCGCGCGACGAGCTGAGCAAATACGCCGATAACAAGAGCTGGACCTGCCACGTGCGCGAAACCGACCGCCGTGGCCGGCTGATCGCACGCTGCGAGATCGATGGCGAGGACATCCAGAAATGGATGGTGCGAAACGGCTGGGCGCTATCCTACGCGCGGTTTTCTCATGATTACGATGCCGACGAAAAGGCCGCGCGTGAGGCAAAGGCCGGGATGTGGCAGGGTGCCTTCATCGCGCCCTGGGACTGGCGCGTCCGCGACAGCAAGACCGTGATCCTCGGAGCCGCCAAACCGCCGGCGAACGCCCGCGCCATCCTGCTGGCTTCGGCATCGGGCCCGGTCGCGCCCTCGCCCGACTGCACGATCAAGGGTAATGTCAACAGCTCCGGCGAGTGCATCTACCACCAGCCCACCAGCCGCTGGTATGCGCAGATCAAGATGCAAATCAGCAAGGGCACGCGCTGGTTCTGTTCGGTCGATGAGGCCGAAGCCGCCGGCTGCCGCGAAACCCGCCGATAGAATCCAACCTGCGCTGCAAGGATATGTGCTTAAAAGCCTTGGCGATGGTTGACCGCCGGGTGGAACGTGGCTGATACCGAAAGCGTGCGCGTCGAGCCGAAGCATCACCATTCAAGGCTGGAGCGGTCGTTGCATGTCGCGCTCGTCGTGGTCCTGACCTACGCGCTGTTCGCCTATGTTCTGTTGCCGAGCCTTTGGACCCACTACGAGCACCAGCAAAGGCTCGCCACGCTGCCGATGCTGACGCAGACCGGGCAGGGTATCCCCGGCGACCCCATCAATGTCGGCCTGGTCGGCGACGACCACGAGGTTCGCTGCGCCATGCTGGCCGCTGGCTGGTATCTCGCCGACCCGGTGACGTTCCGATCTTCGATCGGCATCGCCGGCAGCGTCATGCTGCGCCGGCCCTACCATGCGGCACCGATCAGCAGTCTCTATTACGAGCACCGGGTCCAAGACCTTGCCTTCGAGCGCCCGGTTGGCAACAGCGCCGATCATCGCCATCACGTCCGGTTCTGGAAGGTTTTCAACGACGGCCAGGAGAAACGGCCGGTCTGGCTTGGCGCCGCGACTTTTGACAGCAGCATCGGAGTGAGCCACTATACCGGTGCTATCACCCACCATATCGCGCCCGATATCGACGCCGAGCGTAAGCTTCTGGCCGACGACCTCGAGGCCGCCGGTTTCGCGGCGGCCAAATATCAGGTCACCGGCATCGGCCCCACCGTGGCCGGGCATAATGGCGGTGGCGATCTGTATTATACCGACGGCGAAGTCTGGATTTTACGCCTGGTGGAGGGCTGTCAACAGCGAATCGGGCCCGCTACCGTCATCGCCAGTCCACCCGCCACCGAGTGGAAGGACCAGATCTGGCACGATATCGAAGACGCCTTGCGAAAATAGCCCGGCGGTCTTGAATTTCCCGTCATTCACCTGCATGCCTCTGTCTGCTTGCAGTGCTTCGAATGGATGCCAAGGCGCTGTGTCCGCCAGTCCTGCATTTACCTGCCGCCCGTTTTACTTGCCGCCAAGGAACAGAAATAATGGTTGTGCGCGCTGGCCGGGAATTCCTTGCGATTCCCGGGCCCACGACAATGCCCGATGAAGTGCTGCGCGCGATGCATCGCCCGGCGCTCGACATCTATTCCGACCAGATGGTCGAGCTGACCGACAGCCTGTTGCACGATCTCTCCAGATTGTTCGCCACCAGGGGCCGTTCGTACATTTATATCGCCAATGGCCATGGCGCCTGGGAGGCGGTGCTCAGCAATGTATTGTCGCGCGGCGACAAGGTCCTGGTGCTGGAAAGCGGCCGTTTCGCGGTCGGCTGGGGCCTTGCCGCCGCTGCGATGGGTGTCGAGGTCGAGGCGCTGCCGGGCGACTGGCGCCGCGCGGTCCGGCCGGCGGAGGTCGAGGCCCGGCTGCGACAGGACCGGGAACACCGGATCAAGGCGATCCTGGTGGTGCAGGTTGATACCGCCTCAAGTGCCTACAACGACATCGAGGCGATCGGCAAGGTCATCCGCGCGACCGGCCACCCGGCGCTGTTCCTGGTCGATGCCGTGGCCTCGCTCGGCTGCATGCCGTTCGAGATGGACGCATGGGGCATCGATGTCGCCATGTCCGGCTCGCAGAAGGGCCTGATGGCGCCCCCTGGATTGGGCTTCGTCGCTGTCAATGAGCGCGCCCGCGAGGTGCACCGGTCGGCCGGCCTGCGCACGCCGTATTGGGACTGGACCGAACGCGAAGGCCTGGAACATTATCGTAAATATGCCGGTACCGCGCCGATCCATCTGCTGTTTGCGCTGCGTCAGGCGATCGACATGCTGTTCGAGGAACAACTCGACAATGTCTTCCTGCGCCATCGCCTGCTGGCCGAGGCGGTGCGCCGTGCGGTCGCTGTGTGGTCCGAAGGACAGGTGCTCGGGTTCAACATCAAAGACCCCAAGGAGCGCGCCAACACGGTCACCACGGTGACGATGGCCCGCGGCCATGATCCCGCGGCGCTGCACCGTTACGCCAAGGAAAAATGCGGTGTGGTGCTTGGCGTCGGCATCGGCGAACTGGAGGGCCAGGCGTTCCGCATCGCCCATATGGGGCACATCAATGCGCCGATGATCCTGGGCACGCTCGGCGTCATCGAAGTCGCCCTCAAGGCGCTGCAGATCCCGCATGGCAAGGGCGGGGTCGAGGCGGCGATCGACTGGCTCGGCGAGAGTGTACCGGTCTGAGCGACAGATACGGCCATCACTTCCAACAGCCGCGAAAGAGCACCGGATGACCCCAGCCATCGGCCAGACCAGCGAACCCATCCAGGAAAAGGCCAGCCCGGCGCCTTTGGCGCCGCGCCGGCCGCATTCATTCACCACCCATGGCATCACGGTGGTCGACGATTACGCCTGGCTTAAGGATGACAACTGGCAGGAGGTATTGCGCGATCCCGCGGTGCTGAACCCGGATATACGCCATTATCTGGAGGCGGAGAACGCCTACACCGACAGCCTGCTCGGTCATACCGCCGGCTTACAGAAAACCCTGGTCGCCGAAATGCGCGGGCGCATCAAGGAAGATGACTCCAGCGTGCCGTCGCCGGACGGACCCTACGCTTATCTGCGCAAATTCCGCGACGGCGGCCAGCACGAATTATTCGGCCGCTGCCCACGCGATGGCGGCGAAATCGAGATCGTGCTCGACGGCGACGCATTGGCGGCCGACCACAGCTATTTCAAGTTCGGCGGCTCACGGCATTCGCCGGATCACCGGCTCCAGGCCTGGAGCGCGGATATCAAGGGCTCCGAATATTTTACAATCCGCGTGCGCGATTGGGCCGACAAGACCGATCTGGACGACCGCGTCGAGGAAACCGATGGCGCGGTGGTCTGGAGCACCGACTGCACGAGCTTTTTCTACGTCAAGCTCGATGATAACCACCGCCCGATGCAGGTCTGGCGGCACCGGCTCGGCACACCGCAGACCGACGACCTCCTGGTCTACGAAGAACAGGACGCCGGCTGGTTCACGCATCTGCATGAAAGCGCCAGCGGCCGCTTCTGCGTGATCGCCGGCGGCGACCACGAAACCTCCGAGCAGCAGCTGATCGATCTGGCCGATCCCGACGCGGCGCCGCGATTGGTCGCGGCTCGCGAGGCCGGCGTGCAATATTCGATCGCCGACCGCGGCGACGAATTGTTCATTCTGACCAATGCCGGCGGCGCGATCGATTTCAAGATCGTGACGGCGCCGCTGCACTCGCCGCAGCGCGCCCACTGGCGCGACCTGATCGGCCATCGCGAAGGCGTCTACCTGATCGATTTCGAACTTTATGCCGGGCATCTGGTGCGGCTCGAGCGCGCCCACGCTTTACCCGCCATCATCATCCGCGATCTCGAAACCGGCGCGGAGCATGCCATCGCGTTCGACGAGGCGGCCTATTCGCTGGACACTATGGGTGGCTATGAGTTCGACACCACGCGCCTGCGGTTTTCCTATTCCTCGATGACGACGCCGTCGGAGGTCTACGATTACGACATGGCAGACCGGGCGCGAAGCTTGCGCAAGCGCCAGGAGATTCCGTCCGGCCACAACCCGACCGACTACGTGACCACCCGAATCATGGCGCCCGCGCCGGATGGCGAGCAGGTGCCGGTCTCGATCCTGCATCGCCGTGATCTCAGCCGCGACGGCAGCGCCCCGCTGCTGCTTTACGGCTACGGCTCCTATGGCATGGCGATGCCGGCATCGTTTTCGGCCAACCGGCTGTCCCTGGTCGATCGCGGTTTTGTCTATGCCATCGCCCACATCCGCGGCGGCACCGACCAGGGCTGGGGCTGGTATCTTGACGGCAAGCGCGACCGGAAGACCAACAGCTTTGACGATTTCGCCGCCAGCGCGCGCGCCCTGATCGACGCCGGCTACACCAGCCAGAGGCGCATCGTCGGCCATGGCGGCAGCGCCGGCGGCATGCTGATGGGCGCGGTCGCCAACCGCGCCGGCGAGTTATTCGCCGGCATCGTCGCCGAAGTGCCGTTCGTCGACGTGCTCAACACCATGCTCGACGACACCTTGCCGCTGACGCCGCCGGAATGGCCGGAATGGGGCAACCCGATCGAGAGCGCGGAGGATTTCACGACCATTTTGTCCTATTCGCCTTATGACAATGTCGTCGCAAAGGATTATCCGGCGATCCTGGCGATGGCCGGCTTGACCGACCCGCGCGTCACCTATTGGGAGCCGGCGAAATGGATCGCCCGGCTGCGCGCGACCATGACCTCGGGCGGCCCGGTGATGCTGCGCACCAATATGGGCGCCGGCCATGGCGGCGCTTCCGGGCGTTTCAACCGCCTCGATGAGGTCGCGATCGTCTATGCCTTCGCGCTGTGGGCGGTGGGTATGGCGGCGCGCAGCGAGCTGCGAGTTGACGGCGGTCCAGGCCCCGGAGCAGCCGCGCGATCACCGGGTTCCGGGCTTCGCCCATAGGCGCAAGCTTAAGCGGAACCTGTCGTAGGCCGGACCACAAAAATATCGAAAACAACCCCATGCAAAGTAAAGTGGCCGCGGCATCAGGAAGGCTTTGGCATCAATAGATCGCAGGCTCGCCGACCGGGGGGCCGAAACTGGTTTCGAGAAAATCGAAATCGCAACCCTCATGCGCCTGGCGGATATGGCGGGTGAACATCCAGCCATAGCCACGCTCAAACCGGGTGGCAGGCTTGATCCAGTTGGCGCGGCGTTGCGCGAGTTCCGCATCGGCAACCTCGAGATGGATGCTGCGCGCGGCGACATCGAGCGTGATGCGGTCGCCATTGCGCACCAGTGCCAGCGGGCCGCCGATGTAGGATTCCGGCGCGACATGCAGGATGCAGGCGCCGTAGCTGGTGCCGCTCATGCGCGCATCGGACAATCGCACCATGTCGCGCACGCCCTGCTTCACGAGCTTGGTCGGGATCGGCAGCATACCCCATTCCGGCATCCCCGGCCCGCCCTGCGGCCCGGCATTGCGCAGGATCAGGACGTGGTCTGCGGTGACGTCGAGGTCGGGATCATCGATGGCCTGCTTCAGCGACGGATAATCGTCGAATACCAGCGCCGGGCCGCTGTGCCTGAGGAAGCGCGGCTCACAGGCCGAAGGTTTTATGACGCAGCCGTCCGGCGCCAGGTTGCCCTTGAGCACGGCCAGCGCACCCTCGGCATAGATCGGTTCCGTGAGCCGCCGAATGACGTCGTCATTGTATACCTCGGCCGCCGCAATGTTCTCGCCGAGTGTCCTGCCGGTGACGGTCAGGCAGTCGAGATGCAGATGCGCCGTTAATCGGCTCATCAGCCCGGGTAGCCCGCCGGCGTAGAAAAAATCCTCCATCAGATAGCGGTCACCGCTCGGCCTGACATTGGCGATGACAGGCACTTTGCGGCTGGCGGCCTCGAAATCGTCCAGCCCAATATCCTGGCCGGCGCGGCGCGCCTGCGCGATCAGATGGATGATGGCATTGGTCGAGCACCCCATCGCCATCGCCACGACGATGGCGTTCTCGAACGCCGCGCGGGTCTGGATCTGTCGCGGCGTCAGATCCTCCCATACCATCTCGACGATGCGGCGGCCCGACTCGGAAGCCATGCGGATATGGCCGGCATCGGCCGCCGGAATCGAGGAGGCGCCGGGCAGGGTCATGCCGATCGCCTCGGCGATCGCGGTCATGGTCGACGCCGTGCCCATGGTCATGCAGGTGCCATAGCTGCGGGCTATGCCGGCCTCGACATCGACCCAGTCCTTGTCGGAGATCGTTCCGGCGCGGCGATCGTCCCAGTATTTCCAGGCGTCGGAACCCGACCCCAGCGTCCGGCCCTTCCAGTTGCCGCGCAGCATCGGGCCGGCCGGAAGATAGATCGCGGGCAAGTTCATGCTAGTGGCGCCCAACAGCAAAGCCGGCGTGGTCTTGTCGCAGCCCCCCATCAATACCACGCCGTCGACGGGATGGCCGCGCAAAAGTTCCTCGGCATCCATCGCCAGCAGGTTGCGGTAGAGCATGGTAGTTGGCTTTAAAAACGATTCCGACAGCGACAATGCCGGCAGTTCCATCGGAAAGCCCCCGGCCATCAGGACGCCGCGCTTGACGTCATCGACCCGGCTTTTGAAATGCATGTGGCAGGGCTGCGCATCCGACCAGGTGTTGAGAATCGCGATCACGGGGCGACCCTGCCACTCCTCCGGGGCGTAGCCCATCTGCATGGCACGCGAGCGATGACCAAAGGCGCGGAGATCGTCGGGCGCAAACCAGCGGCCGCTGCGCAGCATGTCAGGGGTTTTCCGATTGGCCATGGCGGGCACCTGTCCGAGACCTTGCAAAAAGGTCATCTCACAGCCGCGCCATGCACCGCAAGTCTGTAGCAGCAAGGACGGCCGCTGCGAGAACACTGGCATATGGGAGGTCTTGCAAGGAGACAGCCGGTCGGCAGGGAGGTTACGAATCACGCGTTGTTGCCGCGCCCCGCGGTCGTCTGCCTGATAGGATGAACAGCCAAGCTCCCGCGCGCTGTTTTTTTTCAGCCGCACCGAAGGTGTCAATCAAACTAAACGCTTGCGCGTCAGGCGTAACGGTTTCACAACTCTTAATTGAACCAAACGATTGATAACGGAAAGATTCGCTTTGGCAAAAATTCTGATTATCGACGATGACGGCGCCGTTCGGGCCACCATCAAGCTTCTGCTTGAACGGGCGGGCCATGATGTTGTGGTCGCCAGCGACGGCCGTAACGGACTCGCAACGTTTGAGGCCGGCACATTTGATCTGTTGTTTCTCGACATCTTCATGCCTCGAATGGACGGGTTGGAGACCATGCGACTGATCCGCCTGCAACATCCGCTGATCCCGATCATCATCATCTCCGGGCGGCCGTTTACCCTTGATGCAGGCTCAGCGCCTGATTTCCTGACGATGGCGACCAAGCTTGGCGCCGTCTCCAGTCTGCAAAAGCCCTTCAAGCCCGCTGCTTTGCTGGCGGCAGTGGAACGTTGTCTTGAGGCGGCGAGGCGCCCGCAGCCGTCGGCGGCCAGAACCAGCGATGTCAACACCGGCCCGTGTCCCCCTCAAATCGGACAGTGACCGCCGGCCCGAACAGGGGCTTCTGATACGGTCGCACGAGGCCACTTTAGGCGATGATGTCTCGTTCGGCGGCCGCCGGAACCAAGGTCCCGAGCGAAACCGGGCCTGTCGCCGGCAGGCCAGTCCAAGGCCGGCCAAACCAAAGCAAAAAAGGTCACATAAAACGGTTTTCCACCTCCGCTTTAATTGACGGTATTATATCTGTCCCGTACAATTACGGCGCGAGGTCCGGTAAAATAATCAGGGCTGGCTGCAAGGCGCAGTGGATACTCTCGGCGGGTTTGCCGGCGCTTTCAGGTGACTCGACCATCAGCTCAGCTCTCGGATTGGGAAGCCCAATATTGGGATTAGATCTTGTTTCAGGAAGGTCGGTCTTGGCAAAATTTTGCATCATAAGTCAGGACCGCGCCGGATCGAGGTCGCCGCGCGGGCGTCGCCATTCGTCCCGCAGCTGGTGATGTTATCTCCCTTCCATAACATCGAGACGCCGCCACTTTTGCGGTCAGGTGCCGCCGCGAGATACGCCAAAATCCGCGCCAAGGTGAAGTTGACGCTGACCGCCAGACTGGCGATAGGTATGATCCTGCTGGTAACGACCGCCGTCTTCGCGTGCGGGTGGCTGAGCTATCGCAGCCTGGAGCCAGCCCTGGGGGCACGGCTCGCGATACGTCTCCAGATCTATACCAATCTGATCGCCAGCCGACTTCAGGGCGAAGTCGGCGGGGTGCGCGCCTACATTACGGGCGTCCGCAGCCGAGCGGCGGTCAATGGCATGGCACTCGCCTATTTTAATGGCGGGTTTGATCCGATTGATCATATTCAGGAAGCGGACTGGCGCGCACGTGTGGGTGAACGGATGCTGGCTGATCTGAGCAGTAATCCGACCTACACTCAATTCCGTTTGATCAGGATCGACGACGACGGCCCACGCGAACTCCTTCGCATTGAGCGGTCGGGTCCGGACGAAGCGCTCCGGGTCGTTTCCGAGGCGGAACTGATCAGTCAGGGCCAGATGCCGGGCCTCAAGGAGGCGATCAATCTCAATGAGGATGACATCTATGTTTCGCCCATAGACCTTCGTGACGATGGCGGCGTCGGCCAAACCCCGACCATGCGGGTCGCGGCGCCGATCTTCACACCCGGCGGCAAGCGCTTTGGCTTTGTGATGGTCAGCATCGATATGCAGCCCGCCCTGGATCGCGTCCGTTCAGCTGCGCGGGCCGGTATCCAGATCTATCTGGTAGACGGCAGGGGTGACTATCTCGTCGATTCCGAATCCAAACGGGAGTTCGGTTCGAAGTCCGGCATGGCGGCCAATTGGGCCGCCGACTTTCCCAGCCTCGCGCCCTTCTCAAGATCGACCAAAGGCAACGAAGTTATTTCGCCGGATGAAGCGGGACAGTCCGGCGCCTTGGCCATGGTGCCGGTGCTGCTGGCGAGCAAGCAGTGGGTCGGAGTCATCGGAAAAATGCCGCACGAGCTCTTTGTAGCGCCGGCGGCGATTCTTCTGAATACGTCGACACGGATCGGATTGATCGCGGTTTTTTTCGCCGGCGCGTCGGCATTCTTCTTCGCGCGGTCGCAGACCCGACCGATCCGCGAACTGACCACGGCGGTCGAAGCCATGGGCAGGACCGGAACCTTCAAGATCTCACTTGAATCGGCTGGCGAGACCGGGATTCTGGCGCGTGCATTCGCGCGCGTGATGAGCGACGTCAACGCCAAGACCGCCGCGCTGGAGCGGGAGATCCAGGAGCATCGCTGGACCGAGATGGCCAGGGATCGTCACGCCCAGCGCGAGAGTCTGTTCAGCGCCGCGGTGGAATCCTCCAATGACGCGATCATCATGAAGTCTCTGGATGGTACGATCACAGGCTGGAATGCGGCCGCGGAACGCATGTTCGGATATGCCGCCTCCGAAGTGATCGGCCGAAGCATTGACCTCATCATGCCGGCTGAGCGCCTGCCTGAGCTGCACGACATTCTGCGCCGCGTCGGCCGTGGAGAAAAGATCGAGCACCACGAGACCGTGCATTTGCACCGGGACGGCCGTCAAATCGATGTGTCGGTCGGCATATCCGCGATTAGGACGCCCTCGGGCGCGATCATCGGTGCATCCAACACCGCGCGGGATATCACCGAGGCCAAGCGAACCCAGCGGAAGCTGAACCAGGAGATCGAGGAGCGGCGGCGCATCTTTGACACCTCTCAGGATCTGATCCTGATCACCGATCCGAAGGGCGTTCTGGTTCAAGTCAGTCCGAGCGCATTGGCGATCCTCGGCTACCTGCCCAACGAAATGACTGGCCGTCGCGCCGACCTGTTTGTCCATAATGACGACATCGACGATACGCGCGAACAACTTCGGGCAGCCCGGCTTGGCAGAGCCGCGCATAGCTTTGATTCCAGACTGATCCACAAGGATGGCCGGATGGTCACGCTTTCCTGGGTCGGGACCTGGTCCGAGCCGGTCAAGCGCTATTTCTTCATCGGCCGTGACATGACCGAAAGCCGCCGGGCACAGGCGACGCTTCGCGAAAGCGAACAATTGGCCCACGGAATCATCGACACCGCGCTCGATGCCTTCGTCCAGATCGACGCCGACGGCAGCATTCTGGACTGGAACACCCAGGCCGAGAAGATCTTCGGATGGCCGCGCACGGAGGCTCTGGGACAGAACTTCATTGAGCTTGCGGTAGTGGACGCCGATCGCGAAAAATTGAGGTCAGGGCTGAGGAGCGTTTTGAACGCCAGAACGGACCACACGGTTGGACGCCGCCACGAGATCCTGTCTCGGCGGCGCGACGGAAGCGAATTTACCGCGGAATTGAGCGTTACGGCACTCAGCCGCCGGGGAGGGTTCGTTTTCAACGGATTCTTCCGCGATCTCACCGACAAGATCGCGGCCGAGGAACGGCTCAGGCAGGCCGAGAAAATGGAGGCGCTGGGCCAGCTCACAGGCGGCATCGCCCATGATTTCAACAATATTCTGACGGTGATCACCGGAACAATCGAAATTCTGGCCGGCGCTGTCGAGAAGGAGCCGCAGCTCGCGGCCATCACGCGGATGATCGACGCCGCCGCAGTGCGCGGCGCCAATCTAACCCAGCAGCTTCTCGCATTCGCCCGAAAGCAACCGCTGCAGCCACAAGAGACAGACGTCAATACGCTAATCATTGATACCATCAAGATGCTGAGGACAACGCTAGGCGAACAGATCGAAATCGAATCGATCTTTGAGGATGATTGCTGCGTCGCTACCGTCGATCCCAACCAGCTTGCAACCGCTATTCTCAATCTTTCGATCAATGCCCGCGATGCCATGCCCGATGGCGGCAAGCTGATCCTGGAAACCGGGATGGCTTCACTCGACGAAAACTACGTCAACACGCATGATGACGTTCGACCCGGCCGCTATGTCCTGATCGCCGTGAGCGACACAGGGACCGGCATCGCTCCCGACAAGCTTGACAAGGTTTTCAATCCGTTCTTCACCTCGAAGGGCCCCGGCAAGGGCACCGGCCTCGGCCTGAGCATGGTCTACGGCTTCGTCAAACAATCCGCCGGACATATCAAGATTTATAGCGAGGAGGGCCATGGTACGACGATCAAGATGTACCTGCCTCCGGGGAGTGGGGCCGCACGCAGTTCGGACATGTCGGGGGCGCCAAGCCTGCAAGGCGGCCAGGAAACCATTCTCGTCGTCGAGGACGACAAGCTGGTGAGGGACTACGTGTTGACGCAGCTGCATTCGCTGGGCTATGTCACACTGGACGCGGGCAACGCGGCGGAAGCGCTCGCCCTGGTCGAGGCGGGCCACGCATTCGACCTGCTTTTCACCGATATGATCATGCCCGGCGCCATGAACGGACGCCAGCTGGCGGACGAGATTGAGAGCAGAAGACCCGGCTTGAAGGTTCTCTATACTTCCGGCTACACCGAAAACGCGATCATTCATCACGGCCGGCTCGACTCCGGCGTCTTGCTGCTCGCCAAACCCTATCGCAAGTCGGACATGGCCGCGATGATCCGCAGGGCGCTTGCCAATTGAAGCCGGCCGGTTTGCCTGGGGTTCATGGAGCTCGCGGTGCCGTCATCACGATTCGAATCAGATCGGCCGCGTTCCTTGCGCCGAGTTTTTTCATGATGTTGGCACGGTGGTCCTCGATTGTACGCGGGCTGATGCCAAGCTGCCGGCCGGCCTCCTTGTTGGAAGCGCCAGCGGCGAATTGCTCCAAAACCTCTCGTTCCCGACGCGTCAACGGCTCGCGCCCGGGAAAATGAAGCGATGCTACCTTCAAGGCGGAGTCCTCCGCCTGGCGGCGCGCATAGGCGGCGATCGCCTCGTCCAGCCGACCAACAATCTCGCTGCCCCGAAAAGGCTTCTCAATGAAATCCAGCGCCCCGTTCTTGATGGCGCTAACCGCCATTGCAATATCGCCCTGCCCGGAGATCATGAAAATCGGCGCAGGATAATCCTCGCCGTGAAGCTCCATCAGAATGTCGAGTCCCGACTTCCCGGGAATGTGCACATCGAGCAGAATGCAAGACGGCGTCCGCGTGCGCGCCACCGCCAATAAAGCGGCGCCGTCTGCAAAACAGATCACCTGATAACCTCCTGCCGACAAAACCATCGACAGCGTTTCACGAACCGCAGGGTCGTCATCAACCACGAAAATTTCGCCTCGGGAGACTGGTTTTTCGCTCATGTGCAATCGTCCAGGGAAAGTGAAGCAGGCAAATGCGGACCGGCCGATACTGCGCCGGTATGGGTTCGAATACGACCGTATTAGTACGGGACGGGGCCTTAACGCACAAGTAGCGCCGGAGACCTAAAAGCGAGCTCTCTAGGACAGTGCACTGACTGGAAGTCGTCGGTGCAATGGTAGATTGCAACCATTCAATAGGGATTATTAACGCTAACGCCTGGGCTCCCCATCCTCATGTGGCGGGCAGCCATTTGATGGTATGATGCCTCAACAGGTCATTGGCATCACGGAACCTTGCGGTTAGCGCCGGTCCTTGGCTGATGAAGTCGATCCGTTTCACCAAGCCAGTAGACTATCGTGCACGAAGCCCTCTCCGCGAAGCCCGATTTGGTCGATCGCGCGTAACGCGACGCTTAAAGCGCCAACTGCATATGAACACTACCGTGCTTATTGCGGGAGGCCAGACAGCGAGATCTGAATACGCCACGCAGCGACACGCAGGATCGCAGATGCCTATCCAGCGATCGCGCTTACGCGCATCTTCCACATCTTTATAAGCGCATTCAAGCGCCCATGGTTTCGCTGTTCGACGAAGCTCCTCCAGCGGCCTTGTTCTTGTTCTTACCTCTTAGAAACTGAACCTCGATCTCAGTGCCGTTGACCCGAACGAGTTCGCAGCGGCGATAGGCAAGACCGGTCGACGACAGCAGCAGAAAAAATTCTTTGAGATTTAGGCCCTGAATGGAGCCCTCCACGGTAAGTTTAGCATCGCCGTCCGAGATCGCGTTGAGCATACAGTCGCGACGCCAGGTCCCGTCAATGCCCATGATGCAGACGCCATATCCACGACTGAAAGTCACGCGTTCCGGAGGTCGGGCTTGTTCGGTCATTTTCAGCGCCCTCCCAGACCGGCGGCCTTCGCCGGGGCGTCGCTCAACGTTGCTCGCGAACTGTTGGGTCGATACAAGCCGCGACGTTCCGGATAGGGCCTGAAGGCATCGGTAAGGCCGACCACGGTTTCCGCCGCACCGAGCACAAGAAACCCATCCGACTCGATGGCTTTGGCGAGGCGGTTGAAAATCTTGATCTTGGTATCCTGATCAAAATAGATCAGCACGTTGCGGCAGAAGATGATGTCGAAGATGCCAAGCTGGGAAAAGTCGTGCAGCAAATTCAATTGCCGATGCTGAACCATGGCGCGAATGTCGGGATTGATCTGCCAAACTTCCCCGGTCTGCTTGAAATATTTGACCAGCATCTGAATCGGAAGCCCGCGTTGAACCTCGAATTGACTGTAGATTCCGGCCTTCGATTTTTCGAGAACCTCTTGCGAGAGATCTGTAGCCACGAGTTCGATTCGCCAGCCCGCCAGCGCGGCACCCATTTCCTTCAAACATATCGCCAGCGAATACGGTTCCTGTCCTGTCGACCCAGCCGCGCACCAGATGCGAATACTCTTGCGGCCGGCGCGAGCCTGTAGGATCGCAGGCATGATCGACTCGCGGAAATGATCGAATGGAACCTTGTCACGGAAGAAGAACGTTTCATTGGTGGTCATCGCTTCGACCACCTGGCTGATCAGCGATGCCGAGCCGGTCTTCATCTTTTGCACAAGTTCGCTGATACCGGGAAGGCCGGCTTTCCGCGCCAGTGGCAGAAGACGGCTCTCGATCAAATATTGCTTGTCGGCCGAAAGGTCGAGACCGGAATTGTCTTTGAGAAGCTTGCGAAGGTATTCATAATCGGGCGGGGTCACGGGCGGCCTCTCATGAGATGTCGGGAATATTCCGTTGTCGCCGGCGAGCGACGTCGCGGAGCAGCTTCACGTCGGACGGCCAAGCGACCGGCCGGCGGACGGGCAATCCGCCTGCGAGAACCCTCGGCTCTCGTCCGGCGATCGCGCCGGTCAATTGCTCTGACGACGGGCTCTGTGCTCATGTATCGACCTCACGCAACCTGTTACAAACGTGAACCGCCGGTCTAAGCCGGTGTTGCCGGCTCGATCAAACCGACTTCCTGGAACTTGGCTGCGACAATATCCTTGTCAAACGGCTTCATGATGTATTCGTTGGCGCCGGCATTAAGCGCCCGGGCGATATGGTCGATTCCGTTTTCGGTGGTGCAGAACACCACCTTGGGAACCTCGCCGCCGGGCATGCGGCGCAGATTGCCGAGGAATTCGTAGCCGTCCATGATCGGCATGTTCCAGTCGAGCAGGATGGCGTCGGGGAATCCGCGCTTGCAGACCTCCAGCGCCTTCTCGCCATCCTCGGCCTCGATGATCTGGAAATCCATGCTTTCCAGGATCCGCCTTGCAATTTTTCGAATGACGCTTGAGTCATCCACGACCAGGCATGTTCTCATTTCAGACTTCTCCAAAGCGGGCTGTTGCGTTTGCAACCCAATCAGGCGGCCAATGTTGTCTTCGGTACGATTTCGAGCACGCGATCGACGTCGAGAACGACCATCAGCTGACCGTCGAGGCGATGCACTCCGCCGGCGAGCTTGGCCATGCGGGGATCGAGGTTGACGGGATTGTCCTCGCAACCGTCATCGGGCAGCTTCAGCACCTCGCCGATCTGATCGATCAACAGGCCATAGGATTCGCCGCGCAGATCGACGCCGACCGCCATCGGTGGCTTGCCGTCATCATTCTTGGGCATGCCGAGGCGGGCGCGCATGTCGATCACCGTGACGATGCGGCCGCGCAGATTGAGGACGCCGGCAATTTCGCTCGGGGACAGCGGCACCCGGGTCAACCGCTCCGGCATGAATACATCCTGGACCTGCGAGATTGGCAGGCCGAACAGCTGACTGCCGATCATGGCCGTGACATATTCGGCCACCGTACCTTGGATTGATTCGCTCTTGCTGTTCATGCCTAGATCCTTCATGTCCGGGCTGGAGCCGCGGTCCCGCCGAGCCGGTTTCATGCCGCCCGGCTGTTCTCGGCGGTCTGTTCCTTCAGGGCCGCGATCAGCCCTGGACGGTCGAACTTGGCGACGTAGTCGTGGAAGCCGGCCTGGCGGCCGCGTTCGATCGCCGCCGGCGACAC
>Ga0302319_10006463_pt1 | contig 23262 bp, 20 predicted proteins | sample Bog_T0_2_FD_203319 | JGI IMG/M metagenome (GOLD analysis project Ga0302319, IMG submission 203319) | Peat permafrost microbial communities from Stordalen Mire near Abisko, Sweden - Bog_T0_2 | ecosystem: Environmental > Terrestrial > Soil > Wetlands > Peat | place: Sweden: Abisko, Stordalen Mire...
TGTGGCGCTCGTATTTCCTGTATTCCGCCAGCGAAGTAAAAATAGCATATGAGACATAATGGCACATTTCAAGGCAGTATGACGGACGGTCATGACCGGGGATTCCTGGCCGGCCAGCTTGAGCTGGCACCTGGCTGGTAAGCGCCGTAGTGGTAGCGCATGGCTAAGGTTGCCTCGTCGTTCAGGAGACGCCAGAACATCGGCTTAACCGCGTTGACGAGGATTAACGATAAATCGCCCTGACTGTGCCTCATGGCCAAACGCCGGCGCGATGGTTGCGGCCTGCCGGCTAGCGAACCGCTCCGACGTGCCGGAGGCGGCTTCGTTGTCCGTGACCTACCGTGGACGGTGGAGAAGCTGCGCGTCATCCCGCCATTTGAATTTGATAGCCGGGGTCAGTGCCCTCGATGGCCTCCCAAACAAGGCGCAAGGGGGCGTTATGGCGTGGATGACCCTGTAGGCAATCCTCGACGAGCACATCGCAAAGAAGCTGGGGTGAACAGAGATTCAGCTTTTGATTGGTTTTTCGTTGGCTAGAGGCATAAAATCGACAATCTGATCAACCACCTCTGAATCCAAATGCCAGCCACGAATTTAATGTGAAGCAAAAATTCCATGCCCTGCTGTTCGTGCTGGTGTTGCTCGCTGGCATCAATCCAACCACCGCCCAGGGGACGCGTTTTTTCGGATTGCCGGCCCTACAGCGACCACCATCACGGCGTTTAACCCGGATGGCCGGCTGGTCTGGAGCAATGCGCAGCCGGGCGCGGCTTATACCGTCCAGACCGTCACCGCCTTGCCGGGTGGAAGCAATTGGCTGGATTATAATCAATTCAGCGCCACGAATGACATGAACACCAACCAGATCAATGTCTTCAATCCACCTGTCGGCATGGCGGTCATTCCGTCAGGATCGTTCACCAGGGGGGACACGCTCGATGGCGAAACCATATGGGAAATCCCAGTTCATGGTTAAACCAAGCCGGGCCCGGCAAGCGCGCAATGATAAATAATTCGGAACCAGAAGAATTGAGGTCGCATCTCTGGCAAAGTCCGGGAGCGGCTGCGGAATCCGTTGCCAACAAATCGCCCACCCCCGCCGCACCGTGCTTCACCGCTGAACCCGGCCAACTCCCATCAACCGCGCATGCCACTCTCGCCGGGCGAAACAAACTGCGCGCGGTTTTGCCGCATGAATGGATCTTCGGCGCGTTTCTATTTTTGACCGGCCTGCGGTTGCTGATTCATGGCGGCGCGGCGCGGGTGTGGTCCTATTGGTTTCTGGGCTGCTGGCTGGCCGGACTGGCTGTTTTTTTCTGGGCGGAACAGAACCTGACGCCGGCGCGCTGGCGGGTGCGGCTGCTGTTTTATCCGGCGGCAATGGGCATTGCCTTTTATGCCCTGGGCCTGGCGGTGCCGTTGCTGGGCAATCCAAAAGTTGACCCGTTGCTGCTCGATTGGGATCGGGCATTGCTGGGCGAAACTCCGGCGGTGGCTTGGGAGCCGTGGTTGCGACCGTGGCTGGAAAATCTGGCGATGGTGGGCTATTTGTTTTTCTTTTATTACCTGATTACGGGCCCTGGCCGTTATTGCCTGCGGAATTTGCGCCTGTTTCGCCAATGCATCGTGGGCTTGTTCACGCTGTACGGGCTGGCGTTCATGGGCTACACGGTGCTGCCCGCCGGCGGTCCACATCGCTGGATGACCTTTGCCACGCCGCTGCACGGCTGGCTGCTGGAGTGGACGCTGAAACCGGTGAACGGCGCGAGCAATTCTGTGGATGCCTTTCCCAGCGTGCATCTGGCGGCGACGTTGTATCTGCTATTGTTTGACTGGCAGCACTCGCGCCGACGGTTTTGGTGGGTGCTGCTGCCATGTTTGCTGCTGTGGTTTTCCACACTGTATTTGCGGTTCCATTATTTCGTGGACCTGCTGGCGGGCGCGGTGGTGGCGCTGGCCGGCTGGTGGATGGCTCAACGCTATGCGGCCGTCACGGACGGACAGCCGATGCTCGCTTCCTAGTTCAATCAGCCACCGGCTTCACGTTGCAATCCACCACGAACCTTGTTCCACCAGTGGTCTGGAGCACCGTTTCTCCTGCGCCAGTTGCAGTCAATACGAACAACGCAGTGACCAATTCAATCTTCGGCGCGCAGATGTTTTACCGGTTAAGCCAGTAGTTATTCACGGAGAATGAGATTCGTGTCCCCTTGAAAATTCGCGCGTGTGGGATTGACGTTGATATTTCGCCCTGTCTGTGCGTCATGGCCAAACGCCGGCGCGACGTTTGCGCCCTGCCGGAAAGCGAACCGCTCCGACGTGCCGGAGGCGGCTTCGTTGTCCGTGACCTACCGTGGACGGTGGAGAAGCTGCGCGTCATCCTCTAGCGACAACTAAACTTCCCGCTGAGGAAAATTAAATGTCGTTGACGGCGTCATCCCGCCGTTTGAATTTGATAGCCGGGGTCAGTGCCCTCGGTGGCCTCCCAAACAAGGCGCAGGGGGGCGTTATGGGCGTGGATGGCCCTGTAGGCAATTGGGCCACCGAAGCGGTCTGCCCCGGGTCACAGTGGCTACTTCCCGCACGGCACCTTCATCGGCGTTGACTTCCGGTGTGGGCGGGGACCTTAAATAATTTGTCACACTTCCGGTTCGGTGAACATAATTGGTATATGCCGGACAACGACGACCTCGCTCTGCTGACACAATATGCCGGAGGTGATGAATCCGCCTTCACCCGGCTGGTGGAGCGGTATATCAATCTGGTCTATTCCACCGCCCTACGACAGGTTTGCAATCCATCCCAAGCCGAGGAAATCACGCAGGCGGTTTTCATCATTCTGACGCGGAAGGCAAAATTGATCAGTCCCAAGACCATCTTGTCCGGCTGGCTTTATCAAACCACACGCCTGACAGCCGCAAACTTTTTGCGGTCGGAAATCCGCCGACAGCATCGTGAACAGGAGGCTTATATGCAATCCACCCTGGCCGAATCAGACCCAGCCGCTTGGGAACACATCACCCCGTTGCTGGATGAAGCCATGGGGCGGCTGGGTGAGACCGATCGCAATGCCATCCTCCTGCGGTTTTTTGAAAACAAAACCCCGCCGGAAGTCGCCACGGCCTTAAAATTGAACGAGGCGGCGGCGCGCAAGCGCCTGAGCCGCGCGCTGGAGAAACTGCGGAAGTTCTTTACGAAGCGCGGGGTGGTTCTCCCGGTGGCGGTCCTGACCGCTGCGATTTCAGCAAATTCCGTCCAGGCCGCACCAGGGGGGCTGGCGGCGACAATTTCCGCGTCGGCGGTAAAAGGGGCGGCCGTCGCGGCAACCGTTTCAACCCTGGTGAAAGGAACGCTCAAACTTATGACCTACGCCAAATTTAAAATGGCGCTTTGGATCGGTGCGGGAATCGTGCTGGCCGGTGGTACAACGACGCTGGTGCTGGCCGGCGGGGGCGCGAGCGGTGACCTTACCGGTCAAATCATCCAATTTGCCCAGGACCGGTATGCTTCCATGACGAGCTACAGTGACCGGGGGGAATCCGTGGCCGTTGTGAACGGCTCAACCCTTACCACTGAATTCACCGTCAAACTGGCCCGACCGAATCTTTACCGCATCGAATGGTCTCAGGCGACGGAATACATGACGAACGGCGGCGTCGTCTGGTCCGCTGGGAATGGCGATTTCATGGTGGGCCGGTTTGAGTTGTTGAACCGGGGGGGCAAAGCGACTCAATTTAAGGACCAGGAGGCGGCTTTGAGCAGTGCGACCGGCATTTCTGGTGGGGCTGCGGCAACCATTCCGGGCACTTTCTTCAAGCTGAACTGGGGCGACCAGCTCGGCGCTCCAGTGTCAAATTACAGGCTGCAACCGGACGGCAAAGTGGATGACCTGGATTGTTACGTCCTTTCCCGGGAATTGAAGAAAGGCGTCACACGAACCCTTTGGATTGGGAAGCGGGACTTTTTAATTCATCAGGTCCGTAGTGTGACGAGTGCCAAAGTCATGGCAGACGTGCTGGCCGCCGCCATAAAAACTCATCCTGAATTGGCCGCTCACCAAATGAACCTACCCAAAACCGAGGAGCTCACCGCGACTGAAACCCACACAGACATCGTCGTGAATCCGAAGCTGGTGGCGGCGGACTTTACCCGATGAAATCGAAGAGGAGAATCGTCAGCCGCCCCTTGAAAATCCGCCGCCGGGATTGGCATTGATATTTCGCCCATGCCGTTACGTCTGGCCGACGCCTCGGCGCCGTACCCAGTGGTCAGGGGGCGTGCAGGTAGCGTTTTGCCGTGGTGGCGTGCAACCGAGTGACTACTACAGGGGTTGGTGGCGTTACCCTGGAGGTCCATCCAGAGATCGCTCACCCCATTTTCCCCCGGCTCACCTTGTTAAACCGACACCGGCCACGTTGTCAAAGTCGCTCGGCCGGGGCAGGGTGCATTTGGTTTTCACCGACAATTTGATCAAGGATTGCCTTGAACTTGCGTTTGGCGGCGGACACCGAGGTGTACGACCAGCCGGTAAAACCCCCGCTGCTGCTGGCGTTATATACGGCCGGCGGCCGGTTGGCCTGTCACCGAACCATTCTTCTTGGTGTAGCCCAGTGACGAACAGTCTACCGCCAGGAATGTTCTACGTTGAAATATCGAATCGCGGTGGTTCTGAGCCGCACAGTCATATTTTACCTGGCAATTGAGTCAGATAAATTCTATCGGTGATTGAAAACCATGATTCAGGATATTTTCTACATCCCCCTCCTAGCAATCCTAAGCCTCCTGCGCCTCCTGCACCTCTTTAACCTCTGGTCCACTCGGCTTTAAACCCAAGTTTTTGAAACCATAGCGCGCTGTAGGCCGGCCAAGCATGTCATGCATGCGCATCACGCAATGGGATTTGGCTACCCCAAATTGTTCCAGCACAGCCCGAGCCAATTTATCCTGGAAAACCCATTTTGGAAACATTGCCTTGCCTGTTGTTTCACAAAACGCAACGTAGCCGTCAAACATTTCCTCCGTACTCAGATCACTGCCTTCGCGTCGGTCCACGCAATCCCTCAAATACAACCTGAGACCCTCAGGTTCATCAGGGCGTTCAAAGGCACAGATTTTCTTGAGCATCGCAAAGATTGGTTGTACGTGGTCGCCGGGCGGGAAGTGGTCTGGGTCACGGGCAGCAAATTGTTGGAGGCAGGTCAATATCGATTGCTTCAAAACGTATTGAGAAAGCGGCTCTCGTTTTGATTCACCATATAGTTGAGTATAAAATCGGTCATTGTTTAATTCATACTCCAGGGACAACAAGTCAGCCAAATAGAAAGCCACGGCATTATAATTCAGCCACCAACGCCGCGGCCCAATCTGCCGAACGAATTTGCCAAACTGGCTTTCGATCCGCTCCAGCAGGAAAGCGTCGTACGTGTAGAGGTGCCATTTTATGTCGGCAAATCTGACGGTGGCGATGGCGGTGCCAAACTGTTGAAATGTCTGTGAAACCTCGGGGTTCACTCTTTCAATGATGGTCGGTAAGAGGCCATTCGAAATCCAAATTATCTTAGGTAAGATAGAAGTTTCAGGTCGCCATCCATCCAAGATCCTCACCCATACAAAAGCCAGCTGGTCCCAGCTTGTGATCAAGGTGGAAGTGTGCCATGGATTTCGTTTTTTAAATAGTTCGAATTCTGAATCGCCGGGCGCCCGTCGCATCACCACGGCAAAGATGTTTGAAGGCGGGCCGCACGGCACCGTTAGGAATTTCCCAGATTCTTTGATTTGAAGTACATCTAACAACCCCCGAATAAATTCTGGTATGCGTGAATCGTCCTGCTGAACCATCTCAAGGCCGTCGCCAAAGATGGCTTTGGCCCGGTTCGTCGGTTCATCTTGGAGCAGGGGACTCTGTTCGCCGGCAGCCGGATTAATGGCTCCGGTTTCACTGGCCGACGCTTGGCCGGACGGGCAGGGTGGTGAACCGGCGGTCGTTGGCGGAATAGGCTGACCAGCGGCCATAGCAGCGGATGACACCGGTGTGCCTGCCGCCGTACCGGCGGTTGCGGGTGAAGCCGAACCCCCGGCGTGATGGCCGGTGGAGGCGGTTGTCTTGGTGGATGGAGTGTTTGTTGTTGATGTGTTCATTGTGTTTAGATTGATCGTTGCTTGCTATTTAGGAATGTTAGGATGTCCTTTCTAATTTTTCCCTTAGTGCGGTAGGCTTTTCTAACCCAAGCCAAATAATCTGGGTCTAGCTGATAGATTTCATCGAAAGTTTTGCCTTTATATCTGCCGCTGGGCATGACGTGGAGCACAGGGCGGGGGTTGAATTGCTCCGAGTATGGAGTTGGCGGCGAAACCGGCGACTTCGATTCCGGTGCGGAAACCTTTGCCAGCAGGTCCCCGTAGCCCGCCAAATCAACACCATTTTTGCGGCCAATCTTAATCAACATCGTGGCCGCGTTGATCTTCTCGCCTTTCGTAGCGGCTGGGCAGCGGGCAAGCCGGGCGAGTTTCTGGAGCTTCTCAAGAATTTTGCTTGGCATACGCGGTCTCCATATCAATTATCGTGATGATCGCATTCAACACGTCCTCGTGAAGGTAAAGAAGGAGTTGGTCGGCCGTAGCCGCGAAGGCCATCTCGATGAAGCCGGCATCGGCTAGAAAACTCAAGCCGCGATACACTGCCTCGCGTGATCCGATATGATCGAACTCCGCGACCGATGTGTTGCGCCATTGGTATGGCATGAACAGGTGGGTATTGTTGACAAATTGAAACTGCTCATTGACCTCAAATAAATCGACGATCGTACGGTAAAGATTTAACAGCAGTATGGGGCTGAGCTCGACTGTGAACTCAGCGGGTTTCTCTCGGGCATTTACCAAAGGATCATTGGCGGCCGGTGCGATGGACGCCAGCGTCTCGATGCGGTTGGTTGATTTCAAGCCGCCGGCGGTTGGCTGGGCCGTCGAGGGTTGGTTATTAATCAAATTATGCATGATTTATTGTGGGTTTTGTTTAGGTTGTTCCGGGTTGTTCGTTGATTTGGTTCTTCAACCCATGCGCTCTGGCGGCGGCTTGCCGTTTCGGAGTTTCTGTCTGTTTGATATTTCATCTCATCCTTACGCAACCGTCTCATGGCTTTTGGGGTAAAATCCCTAAAAATGACAAAAACTCATTTAAAAATGGGCATTCCAATAAATAAATGCGTCTCATTCTTGTCTCATCGCAGCCTTCAATTCAAACGCCTGCCGAGTGTCACGACTGTCACGACTGTCACGGGCTAGTCTGTCGATATTCACTTTCGCCAAAGAGGGCTGTCACCGGCATCGCATAAAGTTTTTTGGAGCTTAAACCCGTTCTGAGTCCATCTGATCACCATCACAACATGTTTGTTGTGTGACAGTCGTGACACTCGTTGAGTGCCATCTCGCGTCACAAGACGGATGTTTATCCACCAAACGTGAAGGTTCAGAGACAAAGCCAGCGATGAGACAAGGGTGAGACGACAAAATATATTGTAAGCAACTGCTATTCAATGTATCGCGCCTGTTTTGGCACAAAGAATCCTTCAAATCCGTGAGACGGTTACATAAGGGTGTAGTGACGCAAACAAACAAAACTAACTATTAAACTATGAATAAAGCAACATCACCAACAACTGACGGTCTGAATCAAAATCCTATGCACAACAAAATAATCTTGAACACCAAGGTCGTCCTGACCAAGGCCCAGAAGAGGGCAAAATATACTTTCACTGACAAATACCAGAACGGAAAGCCTGTTTTCCGAGTCCCGTCAGGCAAAGTGATCAACCTGGAGAGCGCATTTGCGCACAAGCGCCTATGTGACGGCCCGACTTTTACAATGGGGCTGCTGTGCCATTTCTCGTGCAGTTTTTGTTACGTGGAAAGCCTGCTCTCTCGGCACTCCGCCATCACCCGAATCTGCAAAGAGTATGGACTCACGGCCGATCAGATAGTCGTCGAGAAAGAAAATCCTTTACCCATCCTCCAAGATCAACTCATTGATGCCAAAGGCCGTCGGCGTTACCCGGACCCGAACGACCGCCGCGTGATTTTCGCGTCGCCGCTTGTTGATGTCGCCGCTAATCAAGCCACCGCCCTGCAGACGGTCGCCGCATGCCGATTGATTCTGGAAAATACGGAATGGCAAATTCGGCTTTTAAGCAAGTCGGCGCTGCTCAAGTCAGTGGCTGAGCAATTGGTCGAGTTCAAACACCGTGTTATTTACGGCCTCAGCTCGGGCACATTTGATGACCGTCTAGCTGGTTCGTTTGAAAGGGGCACATCCTCGCCAACCGCGCGTATGCGCGCATTGCATTGGCTACAGGACAACGGATTCCGGACGTTCGCCATGATCTGCCCGAGCTTGCCGCAATTAGATTACGATGGGTTCGCCCGTGATACTGCGGAACGAGTGCGCGTGGACCGTTGCGAGCACGTCTGGTGCGAGGTTCTCAACGTCCGTGGAAACTCGTTGGTGAACACCGTCGCCGCGCTGACTACCAACGGATTCGGCTCCGAGGCTGAACAACTGATGCAAGTGAGCGGTTCAAAAAATCGGGACACCTGGGAAGCGTATGCCCGTGCCACATTCCAGGCGCACGCTGCCGTCGTGCCAGCCGACAAGCTTCGGTTCCTGCAATATGTCCAAAAAGACCACGTTGCCTGGTGGCGTGGTCAGGAGTGCCGCGGTGCAGTCCTATTGGGCAAGCATGTCCAGAATCATTCCGTGACTGACGGAGTTCAAACGGTTTAAAAGCAAAATAATACCAGGCATATCAGGCGATTCTTTCAAAACTTTAAGAATCGCCTGATTTCCATTTCACGTTGGCGACAATCGATATGCCGGGCAGGGCGCAGCCATGCCTGTGTCGAATAAGGCCAGTTGCCGGCAAAATGCCAGATCCATTCACATCACCAGCCAAGGAGCAGCAGCACTGTTAATAATATTTTGTTGAGGTAGCAGGCGCTTTGGGTTTAGGCCTTGATGCTGGCTTGGATGCAGCAGGATTAGGTGATGTTGCTGGAGGTGCCGTAAAATGCCCTAATCGAAATATTACGGTTTTAGGTTCAGGTCGAGACGTTGCAAATTATGTTGACCGGCCGGGATTCAACACATTTACCGGGAAAGGTATAGACCCACTCGATTGGAATAGAGAAAATGCATTATGGCTAAATAGGGCGCTTCAGAATGGTGATGAATTCTGGCTTGTAACTAATCCTACTGCACACCAAAATCTGATGACTAGTGTCGGTGCTCAATCAGCGTATCTCAATCTTGAATTGCCGATGGTAAGTCATTATAGTGATTCTGAAGCTTTTAACATGTATTTAATGTTGGCTAAATAATTATATTGTTACAACCATGCGTGATTCAAAATTATTTGATGAGGCGGTTGAAAAGTTCTTTCGGCCGATTGCGCAAAAACTGCATCTTTCACTTGCCAGAATTCAAGAAGGCATCTACGACATGCCTTCTCGGTTTTTCATTCTGCGTATCCGACTTGATACCGGCCATGCTAGAGGACTTAATGTAATTCTAAGACCAGCGTCATGGCCAGATATTGATGAAAACGACCCAAAAACCCCACAGTTAGGCATCGTCTGTTTTGCGCAGTTTTACGGAGAACAAATACAACAAACACTTATTAAAGTTTATACGGACGAGGACTTTTTGAATCAAACAAAGTTACTTGTCGAAGCAGTAGAACGCTTTGGTGTTCCTTACCTGCTTGGGCAGAAAGATGACTTTGAAGCTGTCAGAGAATTCATAAAGAAGCGCGGTGAGCCGGAATTGCAAAAAATCAAGGAAATACAACGTATCATAGAACATAATATGCCATCAGTTCGGCAGGAGTGGATTATCCCAGAAGATGAGATGCCTCAATGAAGTTGACTTGGCACGCATATGTGGTTAAATCACGACCCCATCCAGGAACGAGGAGGGCTGAAATCTTTATGAGGCGATGGGAAATGACCCCATAAACGAGATTGATCCCTACGGACTAGACAACATTTATGGTGGGTATTCCGGCGGCACTTACAACAACAATGTCCCGAACATCACTTTGTCAGGTCCGGTCGGAGGTGGCCCTGTTAACACTCAGTATAATGGTGGTGGTTTAGGTGATCCTTTATTCCTGTTGACACTCGAAGCAGGAGGTCCGGCTTGGATCGTGGGCGGTGCTGTTGGAGGTGGAGGGCGACTAAGACTTGCTGCAAAACTTATTTTTGCGGCTGGCAAGCTATCGGAGGAAACAAGCCATGTCCGAATTCGAATGTGTCGGCACCAGATGCGGCCGCGTCAGGAACGCCGTTGCCAGCTCCGATTTCACCTGACACCTTGATCCCGATTACGGGTAAATGTTACTTTTAAGTCAGGATCGAAGCGCAGGGTAAAGGCATATCGAAGGTATTTCATCCAAAAGCAAAAGGCCACTCCCTAAAAGAGTGGCCTTCGCAATTTCCCCCACAAATCACTTCTTCTCAGCAGCCTTCTTCGCCGCCCATCTAGCTTTGGCCGCAGCACTGATTTTGGCTTTGGCTTCGGCGCTCATCACAAATTTCTTTTTAGCGGGTTTAGCAGCAACGACTTTAGGGGCAGTTTTAACACCCTTGATCTTTGCCCATCTCAACTTCTGGGCTGCTTTGATCCTAGCAATACCTTCAGCACTGATCTTCTTCTTCGCCCTTTTTACAGGCTCGGCAGTTTTAGGTGCAGTCTCGGGTTTTGCTGCTTGAAACTTGGCCCAGCGCTTCTTTTGTGCAGCCTTGATTTTGGCTAGGTGAGTTAGGCTGATTTTACGTTTAGCCGGTTCAGTGCCTTTGACTAGGACTTCTGCTTCGGTTCCAGAAATAGCAGCGAGTTGAGATTGAAGCTTGGCGATCTTTTCTATCAGATCAGCAGCTTCCCGTAGTTGGTTTGAGGTCAGATTTAAGATACTCATGCAGGTATTAAAGCACTGGTCTGATCTTAAGGAAAGAGCAAAATGTAAGCCCTATCCTTACGCACCTGTCCACTTGCAGAAATTATTGGCTGGCCTTGGATTCACGGACGAGCTTGACCGCCAACGTGAATTTGATGCTGCCGTGACCAGAATCCGACCTAGCCTACAATCCATTCACAAAGCTAAGGAATTGGCTTTGAGTTTGGCGGATGAATTCACACTTCGCCCACAACAGAAGCAGGTTTATGCGGCGGTTGAGCAGATCATGACCAGCGACAACAATATCAGTACTTGGGAAAACACTCTGCTATCGGAACTGCGGCTGAAATTCAGACTATAAAAATATGAAATCTTCCTACGAAATTGCGATGGAGCGTTTGAATAAAACAGCCCCAACTACGAAGACCACGCCGAAACAGAAAAAGGAATTGGCGGAGCTGGATTCGCTTTACGCCGCCAAAATTGCTGAACGTGAACTTGCTTTGCGTCGTGAAATTGCCCAAGTCCGTGATGCTGAAAAGGAGGAAATGTTGCGTGATCAACTTGTTCAAGAGCGCAAGAAACTCCAGGCTGATTTGGAGGAGAAAAAGGAACAAGTGCGGAGTGGGAAGGGCTGAAAATAAAATGGCTGGCGTGGGCGTATCTACCACTGACCGACTCCAAACACCGAACTGTCTGCAACCGTCAACTGCACTCACGTCCACACCAGCCAAAGCAACATCGTCCTGTTTCCGAGGATGTCAATGGGTTAAGAAAAAAACGCAATTCCCTCAATAAAATCAGCAGTTTTATCTTGTTGAGTCATTTCCATCCATATTTAATAGGGGTTCAGCAAACATCAAACAACAAAATACAATCAAATCATGGCCAAAGCTCTGACCAAATCCCAAATCGTCTCTGAAATCGCTGACAAAAACAGCCTCACCAAAAAGCAAGCCGTCGAAATTCTGGAACAACTCGCTGCGCTAGCCTACAAACATGCCAAGGACTCGTTCACTATTCCAGGTCTCGGCAAGCTTGTTCTGGTCAATCGTAAAGCTAGGGTCGGCCGTAATCCTGCAACTGGTGAAACGATCCAAATTAAGGCCAAGAAAGTCGTGAAGTTCCGCGTAGCCAAAGCTGCTAAAGATGCGATTCTCGGTGTGAAGAAATAATTTTAGAATTCTCGCAAAGGCACTCTGATCGTTTCGGATTCAGGGTGCCTTTTTTTATGATGGCGTGATGGGAAATCTGGAATTTTCAGAAGTCGTTTACCTCAAGCCCCATTAATTTCGTTGCGTATTTTCCAAGCCTTCCGCCAAATTCAAGAGCTGTTCACGGGCCTGCTCAATGTTGAATATGGCCTTTTTAATGTCAGGATTTGGCATTGAGAGTGCCGCTGTTGCAATGCTCAAGATGGCGTCGATGTCTAAAAGTTCTTCTTTCATATTGCGTCAGATTTCGGGCAAAACGGGTATTCGTTAATTTGCGCTTTTGGAATCAGCCTCGCAAGATTTGATGTTTTTAGCTGTGCCGGATATGGACAGGCCGGCAATTGAGAAGTTGGCCATTCAGACTGATTTTGAGGAGATCGGGGGGAGCGCAGAACAGACAAAAAGAGCGGACTGGGCAGATGGTATTGCTGTGAAAACTGGTCAGGATTCGGAAACTTATAGCGTAAATCTGGTTCAAAAATCTGATACTGCAATCTGATACTACTTGCCTGTTTTTGAGCCTTTTTGTGTCCTTTTCGGGGTCTTTGGCTGATGTCTAAAAGCTGAGGATAGGCTTGTGAATACAGGTGATTTCTCGTGAGTCCGATTGAGGGACGTTCCCGTTCTTGAATTAGAAATCCGCTGCTCTATCCATTTGAGCTACGGGAGCGCAAATTTAGAACAGCATAGCCGCTCCCAATATTTTGCCAAGATGCATCCTGGCAAAGTGAAATCACCGCAATCAATGATCCGTCAGGATGCGACGATGCAGAACACCATCGCCCCGACGACGGTGGCGGTGGCGCGGTTTTTCACCGACAGATTGCGCCGGGCGGCGGGATTAAAAAATGGTTTTGGCGATGGAAGTGCTTGCGGACGGACACCAAATCTATTTTCATTTGCAGCCGGAGCGGGCAAAACGTTCCGGCTGTTTTTTATCAAAATGATTTCGCCCACCGCGCTGAAAAAACTCGCCGCCCAGCACGGCACGCCGCTGTTTGTCGTGGACCACGCCGAATTGCGCGCGACCTACGCCACCTTCAAAAAATATCTGCCGCGCGTCCAGGCTTACTACGCGGTCAAGGCCAATTCCGATCCGGCCATCGTCCGCACGCTTTACAAGGCGGGCGCGAGTTTTGATGTCGCCTCGATGCCGGAATTCCAGACAGTTTACGAAAACATCAAGCACCTGCCCGCGAAGGAACGGCAGGACTGGATCTGGGACAAGATCATTTACGCCAATCCGATCAAGCCGGTGGAGACGCTACGCGAACTCAATCAATACAAGCCCCTCGTGACGTTCGACAATTTTGAGGAAATCCGGAAAATTAAAAAATTCGCGCCGCAGGCCGGACTCGTGCTGCGCCTGAAAGTGCCGAACACCGGCGCGATGGTGGAATTATCCTCCAAATTCGGCGCATCGCCGGGCGAGGCGGTGGACATGATTCTCGAAGCGGACAAGCTCGGCCTGACAGTCGAGGGCATCAGCTTTCACGTCGGCAGCCAGACGACGAATTTTGAAAACTACGTGCAGGCCATCGCGCTGGCGTCGAACATTTTCAAGGAGGCGAAAGATCGCGGCTATACCAAGATGAACCTGCTGGACATCGGCGGCGGTTTTCCCGCGCCGTATGATGCGAGCGTGAAACCATTCCGCGAACTCGCCAAGGTCATCAACGGCGAATTGGACCGCCTGTTTCCAAAATCTTCCGGCGTGCAAATTCTCGCCGAGCCGGGCCGTTTCCTCTGCGCGACCGCCGCGACCGCCGTTTCCAAAATCGTCGGCAAGGCGGTTCGCGACGGCAAGCTCTGCTACTATATCAACGACGGCGTGTATCACACGTTCTCCGGCGTGATTTTTGACCACTGCCATTACCATCTGAAATCGTTCAAGAAAGGCGCGACGCAAATCTGCTCCATCTTCGGTCCGACCTGCGACGCGCTGGATGTGGTTTCGATGGCGGAAAATCTGCCGGAACTGGAACTGGACGATTTGCTTTACAGCGAACAAATCGGCGCCTACAGCCACGCGTCCTCAACTTATTTCAATGGCTTCCCGCCGGCGGCGGTGGTGCAGGTGAACCAGTAACCGGGACGCAACACGCTTATTGCGCTCGCACACGATAGAAGCGAGTGGCGGCATTTATCCCACTGGCGTCGCTGAAATAATTCGTCCCGTTGACCAGCGCATTGGTCTGCACCGGCTGCCATGCTGGCGGGGCCAGATTCGTACAGGTTTCCACCACGGCGGCAGCATTGGTGGCCCAGGAAATGGTGAAGCCGAACCGATTGTATTGCGCGTCCAAGCTGGCGCTATTGGCCAGGATCACGGGATTGGGCAAATACCACGGTGCGGTAGGCCAGCCGCCAAAATTTGTGCCCCAGCCAGCGGTGCCCGGCAGATAGTAAACCGTGCCGTTATTCGTAAAAATCGAGCCATTCGCGCTGGGCGCATTGCCCAGGCAATAGGCGTTGGTTATGGCAAAACAGGCGTCAAAGGCAAAGTCACCAATGCGGTTGACGCTGGCGGGAATGACACAGCTTCCAAACTGGCCGGCGGGAGCTTGAAGCAGCGAGGTTAACGTCTTGTTGAACAAGACTCCGGAGTCACTGGCGTAGCTGGGATTTTGCGCGACCACGCTGATGCTGGCAAGCGGGCATTGCCAGAACGCCCGGTCTCCAATGTTGGTGACACTGGCGGGAATCGTCACACCAATCAAGCCGCAGTTGTTAAACGCAAAGTTGCCGATGCTGGTGACGCCATCGGGGATAGATACGTTGGTGAGATAGAGGCTTCCCTCGAACGCGTGGTCGGCGATGGTCGTGACGCCGTCGGGAATGGCATAGCTGCCACGCTGACCTCCGGGAAACTGGAGCAGCGTGGTCAAGGATTTGTCGAACAACACGCCGGCCACGCTGGCGTAGTCGGGGTTGCCGGCGTCCACCGCGATATTCGTCAACCCACCTTCGCTGTCGGCAAACGCCGCGATGCCGATGCTGGTGACACTGGCTGGAAGCGTCACGTTACCCAGCCGATTGCAGCCCGAGAACGCGAAGTTGCCGATGTTTTTTACCCCGTCGGAAATGGCCACGTTGTAAAGGCAATCGTAGCTGTTCCAGAAGGCATAGTCCCCCACACTGATAACGCTGGAGGGAATCATCAAGTTGCCGCAGCCGCTGTGATAAAACGCCCCATAACCAAGATTGGTCACGCTGTTAGGAATGGTTACCGGACCCAAATTCCAACAATAGACGAACGCCCACTCGATGTCGGTGACACTCTTCGGAATCGTCACGCTGACAAGCCCGTTGAAAGGGGAATCGAATAAGCCAGCACTTCCTTGCCCTTTGAGAACGGTGACAGGCAGTCCACCGATGGCACTCGGTATGTTCAGGGCATAGACATTTCCCAGCGAACAATGGATGATAGTAGCCGGGCCATTGGTGATTTGATATGTGAACGAAACGCCGTTGGTTGCATATTCGAACGCCGTGGGCAAGCCGGCAAAGGTTGCGCCCCAACCGCCGGTGCCCGGCAACACACCCGGCGGAGCATAGACCGTGACCTTATTGTCGCCGGCAAAGGTCGTATTGTCCGCATTCGGCACCAAGGCCGGCATGGCCAAAAACGGTGGGTATCCCGGGAAAAAGACAGTCGTCAGTGCCGGGCAACCGGCGAAGGCGCAGCTTCCGAGGTTGGTGACACTGGGGTAAATCACCACGTTGGTCAATAGTTGGCAGTCCGAAAAGGCATTGGTGCCAATGCTGATTGTGCCGGCATAGCCGCCCAAAAACACGGAATTCAAGGTGCCATCGGCGAATGCCGCCGGGGCGATGTTGGAGACACTGGCAGGAATATTATAGCCCCCCGTCATGCCACAAGGATATTGGATGAGCGTGGTCATAGTCTTGTCGAACAACACGCCGGCGGCATCGTTGGTGTAGCAGGAATTGCCGGCGTGAACCGTTATGTTGGTCAGCTCATAGCAGGCCCGGAACGGACTGGTCCCGATATGGGTGACACTGGGCGAAATCGTCACGCTGGTCAGGCCGCAGTTGTCGAACGCCTCATTTCCGATGCTGCTGACAACTTCGCCCAGACCAGCCACGTTCGTGAGGCTGTCATCTGAAAAGAAAGCCTGATCGCCAATGCTGACATAGGAAAAGCTGTAGATCGCCACGCTCTTCAAATCATGGCAGTAACTGAATGCATTCTGCCCGATGTTGGTGACACCGGGCGGTATGGCAACAGAGAGGAAGTTCCAATCAGCTCCCATAAATGCGCCGTCACCAATGCTCGTGACCGGCAGGCCGTTAATTATGCCGGGAATTGCGACGTCCTCATTCGTGCCGGTATAGCCGGTAACGGTGATGCTGCCGTTGTTGGTCACACAAGTGAATTGCGCCCGGGCCGCCCCGGCGGCAAGCAGCAGGCCCAGCAGCACTAACGCCGGAAGCAGTTCATTGGAAAGCGAACGCCTTGATTTGGATTTCATGATTTTCCCCGGTTAAGTTGAGGGCATCGGGTTCCGCGATTCGCCTTGACCGCCACCGGGCCAATGATTTCGCGGGAAAGCTGGACGGACAAAACAACAGTTGTCAGCCTGACGCGTGGAACGGGTGCGGCCGACGGTGAAACTTCCGCTGTCCACCTTGTTCAGCATTACCCGACGCATATACAAATTAACAATCATTGTCAACACTTTTTTTCATTAATCCGGCTTCGATCACGCGGTAAATCTGCCGGAAACCTCAAATTGGCGGAACGGCCTTACCACAAACGAGTGCGGCCAACCGTGACGCCTCCTCGACGCATTTCACCGGTTTCCCGCCGGCGGCAGCGGTGCATGCGAACCAGTAAGCCGGCGGTTTTGGCGAGTTTTGGTTTGGCAATCGCAGCAGGGCTGCGTATCGTAACAGCAGTAATTTTATCGCCATGCCCAAGAAAAAGCCGACCAAACTCGCGGGCGGGCCGGTCTCCCGGTTCATCCAGCATCATTACCGGCATTTCAACGCCGCGTCGCTCGTGGACGCCGCGAAAGGCTACGTTGCGCATCTGGACAAGGGCGGACGCATGATGATCACACTGGCGGGCGCGATGAGCACCGCCGAACTCGGCCTGTCGCTCGCCGAAATGATCCGCCGCGACAAGGTGCATCTCATCACTTGCACCGGTGCGAATCTGGAGGAAGACGTGTTCAACCTCGTCGCGCACGATTACTATGAACGCGTGCCGGGCTATCGCTCACTGACGGCGGCAGATGAACAGGCTTTGCTCAACCGCCACATGAACCGTGTGACGGACACGTGCATACCCGAAGGCGAAGCGATGCGGCGCATGGAAAAAGCCATGCTCGAAGTCTGGACCGCCGCCGACAAAAAGGGCGAACGCTATTTTCCACACGAATTTTTCTACCAGGTTCTGCGCAGCGGCAAATACGAAAAGTATTACCAGATTGACCCGAAAGATTCCTGGATGCTCGCCGCGGCGGAAAAAAATCTACCCATCGTCGTGCCCGGCTGGGAAGACGCCACGCTCGGCAACATGTATGCCGCTGCCGTCATCCGCGGCGATGTTAAAAACGTCCACACCGTCCGCACCGGCATCGAATATATGACGTGGCTGGCGGAATTTTACACGCGGACGACGAAGAAAAGTGTGCTCGGCATGTTTCAAATCGGCGGCGGCATCGCCGGCGATTTCCCGATCTGCGTCGTGCCGATGCTGCACCAGGATTTGGGCCGCACCGGCGTGCCGCTGTGGGGTTATTTCTGCCAAATCAGCGATTCCACCACGAGCTACGGCAGTTATTCCGGCGCGGTGCCGAACGAAAAAATCACCTGGGGCAAGCTCGGCGCGAAGACGCCGAAATACATCATCGAATCCGACGCCACCATTGTTGCCCCGCTGATTTTTGCGCACGTATTAGGATGGTAAAATGAAACCAAACGATTTTTCCGATTCACGCGTTCTCGTCACCGGCGGTGCCGGCTTCATCGGCAGTGGGCTGGTCTGGGCGCTGAACCGGCGCGGCTGCGACAACATCGTCGTCTGCGACATCCTAGGCACCAACGAAAAATGGCGCAACCTCACGCCGCTACGCTTTGCCGATTACGTCGAGGCCACCGATTTGTTGCCGCACCTGCAAAGCGGTGCGCTGGGAAAGTTTGATCTGGTGCTGCACTTAGGCGCGTGCTCGGCCACGACGGAAAAAGACGCGACTTATCTGGCCAAAAATAATTACGAATTCACTAAAGATCTCGCGCACTGGTCGCTCGCGCAAAAAACGCGCTTCGTTTATGCGTCCTCCGCCGCAACTTACGGCGACGGTTCCGCCGGCATGGAAGACGATGAGACCAAGCTCGACACGCTGCGGCCGCTGAATATGTATGGCTACTCGAAACATCTTTTCGATTTGCACGCCAAACGCGCCGGCATTCTGAACAAGATGGTCGGACTGAAATACTTCAATGTTTTCGGCCCGAACGAGGATCACAAGGGCGACATGCGCTCGCTAGTCCACAAGAGTTTTGCGCAGGTGCAGAGCAAGGGCGTCATCCAGTTGTTCAAGAGCTACCGCAAGGAATACCAGGACGGCGAGCAGAAGCGCGATTTTCTTTACGTCAAAGATTGCGTGGCGATGACGCTGCACCTGGCCGCGACGCCCAAGGCGAACGGCCTATTTAACATCGGCAGCGGCGGCGCACGGTCGTGGCTTGATCTGGCGAACGCGGTCTTTGCCGCAACGAAAAAGAAACCGGTCATCAAATTCATCGAGATGCCAGAAGTGATCCGCGGCAAATACCAGTATTTCACGCAGGCAAACCTGCTGCGGCTGCGCGGGGCGGGTTATGCCGCGCCGGTCACATCGCTCGAAAATGCCGTCTTCGATTACGTTCGCAAGTATCTCGTGCCGGACAAGCGGCTGGATCCGGCGGTGGAGTGAACCCGCATTTTCAATGAGCAGTGAAAAGCGTGGGTGCCGATTGATTCGTGGAGGACAGCCTTTTATCCTGAACCAAGAATTCCAATGATACCAATCACTGCCTCCAATCCAGTTCCTTTCCGGCAACGGACGCCGCTGGCGGCTGCCGGTTCAGTGTTTATCACCGTTTTTCTCGTAGTGGTGATCATCACCACCGCCATCACTTTCATTTTGCCGGAGAGCTTTGCCAGCACCGCGCGCATCAAGGTGGAACCCGAGGTGCCGCCGATCCCGCCGACCGCCGGTGAATTTCATTTCGATCCGTATTTTATCCAGACGACGTTTGAAATCATCCAATCGCCGCCCATTCTTAATCCGGTCATAGACAAACTAAATCTGAACGTCGCGTGGGGCAGAAAGTATTTTGCCGGCCAGACGCTCAAATCCAGCCAAACCTTGGAAATTCTGAAACAGCGTCTCCAACTCGCCCCGATGGGCAATACCGGCTTGGTTGCCATTACGGCTTATAGCGACGACCGGAATGAGACGGCGCAAATCGCCAATGCCGTCGCTGAATCTTACCGGGATTTCCGGGTGTTATCCGTCGGCAAAACGGTCGGGCGAGTGCCAAAAGATTCGCTGGTGCAAATCACCGACCGGGCCCAGCCGGGTCTGGTGCCGGTGAGGCCAAACAAACCGTTGAACATTTGTCTTGGCGCGGTGGCCGGAGCTTTTCTAGGGTTGGTGGCTGGTGGCATTGCCGCGCTCGTCGCTTCCAAGCGTGGAAATCGCGGCTGACCTTTTTAGTTCAATCCTCCGCGAACAGATATTCCAATTCTATCTCGCCATTTAGAAAGCATTTTTTCCTTTATTAACAACGTTTCAGAATGTCTTTGACACATCGGGATGTGTGCGATATTGTGTGCAGTAGAAAGACATTATATTATGGCATCAATCAAGGAACGCGCAGGAAGCCCTTATTGGATTTGCTGCTATCGAAAGGCGAACGGCGAACGAACCCAGCGCAGCACGAAACAGGAAGACAAGGATAACGCGTGGAAAGTGTGCCTTGCGTGGGCGGAAGCGGAACGTAAGGCGGGGAAAGGCATCTTGACTGAAGCCCAAGCTCGCCGGGTGATTTCTGAAATTGTGGAGCGAACCACGGGCGAGACTTTGGACTTTTACACGGTGGAAGGCTGGCTTAACGATTGGCTGGCCGGCAAAAAACAAACGCGCAGCGAAGGCACAGGTGAAAGTTATAAGTCGGTGGTGAATAGCTTCATCAAGCATCTTGGCAAACGTGCAGACTTGAACATAGCACACATCAGCCCGCGCGATGTGCAAACCTTCCGGGATGCTGAAATCAAGGCTGGCAAATCGGGGCGGACGTGCAATCGTGGCGTGAGCGTGATCCGCACCGCGTTTAACGCAGCCCGCCGGCAAGGATTGGTCCAAACGAATCCGGCAGAAGCCTTGGATGCTCTGACATACAAGGCGCAAGCCAAGGAAATCTTCACGGCGGAACAGGTGTCGGATTTGCTGACGGCTGCCCCTTCCGAAGAATGGCGCGGGGCAATTTTGTTCGCTTATTTCACCGGCGCGCGGCTTGGGGATGTGGGGGGCATGAAATGGACCGCAATTGATTTATCCGCCAAGGTGATCCGCTTCACGCCGAAGAAAACCGCCCGCACGGGAAAGCAAATCACTATCCCCCTGCATCCCGACTTGGAAGCCTACTTGCTGAAGATTGCGGGACAGGATAATCCCGAAGCCTTTCTTTTCCCCACACTGGCGGATCGTGAAACCGGCGGAACGCGGGGACTTTCAACAGCCTTTGCCGGCATCATGGAAGCAGCTGGTATCGCGTCAGGCCCAGCCGTGAAACGCAAGGGCATGCGTGGGCGCACTGTGTCCAAGCTTTCCTTCCATTCTTTCCGACATGGATTCAATTCAATCATGGCAAACAAAAATGTCGCCCAGGAAATCCGCCAATTGCTTACCGGCCACTCATCGGCTGAAATGAATAACAATTACACTCATCATGAACTTGAACCATTGCGGGCAGCGGTGAAGGTGATCCCCAGCATCAAGACCAAATGAAGTGCGGATACACATATTCTTCCTGCCATAAAACCATCGTCGCTAAACCCTATTTTTTCAAATAGATTTCAACACTTCCAGAACTTTCGGATCTTTCTTCAACTCCTCTTCCCCATTGGCGATTAACTTCTGTACTTCGACTTCGTCAAGGAGTCGCTCAACAGCGATTTCTACGGGTGAATAATCATTGATATGTTTATCTAGCATCACATCGCGGATCTTTTTATCCGGGATTTTATTAATCGCATCTTTTAATATTTGATTCTCTTCATCGCACTCAGCTTGCTCTGACGGATCAAGTTTTTCGTACAGCCCTTCTGGAACACTCTTCTTTACATTTTCGTCAGATTCTTGATCGGTGGTCGCCTTTGAATCGGAGTACTTTTCCAATTCAGTGTTCGCGGTATTTTCTTCTGGTGATTCCGAGGTGGGCGGCTTGGTTTTAGATCCTGAAGATGAGGCATTACGTACGATTCGTTTCTCACCCGCAGGAATTCCATTTCGATTCAATATTGTTTTAAAATCTTTCAACCAAAGGCCAAAGGATGCGCGGCTAACTCCATGCCTGCCAGCGATTAGCTTGTCCCTCAATGTTGTGTTATTAAAAAGTTTAAATAGACTGTCAGTGGTCGGGAATTTACCAGCGAAGTTCTGTTTTTGAATTTCAAGTAAAACGACTTCAGGTATTTCTTTTCTTTTACCTTCAGCAAACGCGGCCGCCATGCGTGGGTTTTTATTAAGATCTAGGATCGGAGTTGTAACTTCTTTAAATTCTTTAGTAACTGCGCGAACGCCGACGATGATCGCTTCGGCACTAGATGTTAACTTATTAGCACCCGTTTCACATACTTTCTCAATATCATTCGTTAAATCGTTTAGCAGCATTTTAAGATGTTTTAAAAGCGGGTGATTTGCCATATCAATGCTTGATTGACAGCTATCCAGACTTTCTTTTTCACAATTAATATGCCCATTGAGCAAAACCATCATATGATTACAGAATACCCCCTGCGCAGCAACGAGAGCTTTGAAATCACTCTCAATGACTGCAAGATGGTCTGGGTTTATATTCTCCTCATCATATAAACCGCACTGTAGTGGTCCACACTGGTTTAATAGTGAATCAAATCTGGAAACCATCTCCAATTCGGCAATCGGCAATTGGAATCGGCAGGTAGGATTTATAGTGGCCGCGATGCTCCGGCAGAATTTGGCCGACCAGCTTTGCAATAGCAAATTAAACGATATTCTCACTTCTGGCACTTCTTCGCATTCAGTTCGCACCACCGGACCACACTGTGCGCTTGCCATTGGAGCTGTTAGAATACGACCAAGTTTCCTATTTCCTTGCCTACGACTAAATTCGATTTCGATACTAAGAATATTCGTTCGCAAGCCCTGCATGCCTTCAAGCAACTGATTCATCGCGGCCCACGCTATTGCAACATTCTTCCACGAACAGCTTGCTTGCTGACGTTTGATTTCCTCGGACATTTTTTCCGCTTCTTGCTGCACTTTGGCCAAACACTTCCGTATCTCGGTGATTTTTCCTTTTATGGGATCCTCTGTTTCGGTGATCCCTTCAAGATTATCCAAAGATTTTAATACCGGATTAAGTATCCATTTAACGCGGTCCTGGAAACTTTTTATCAGTTCATCCAACACCGCCGGATTTGATCTGGCTAGGATTTCACAAAAGAGAAGCTCCCCTCGTTTTGCATGGTCTGAACTCTCAAACTTGAAATGCGCGTCGATGGACCCAATATGATTCCTACAAGGTTTACATGTTTCCTATAATTGCCCTCTCGGGACTTGTGCTGGAACTACGCATCCAGACGTTAATCGCAAGCATGACACTGCTTGAGTTGGCAAGGCACAGTTTTACAACCATGCCTTGCACCCGATTCTGGATTTTGAGGTCGCGCTGGTTTTGAAGTTCTTTCCAGCGCACTAGTGCAATGTAACACATGAACGGGTTACGTTTTAATTCGATGTTTTGGGTTGGTGTAAGTCCACTTGATCGGCGTGGCGGTTTTATTGTAGTGGCGAATATAACGCAGCAGTTTGGAGCGCAGG
>Ga0302319_10006466_pt1 | contig 23256 bp, 24 predicted proteins | sample Bog_T0_2_FD_203319 | JGI IMG/M metagenome (GOLD analysis project Ga0302319, IMG submission 203319) | Peat permafrost microbial communities from Stordalen Mire near Abisko, Sweden - Bog_T0_2 | ecosystem: Environmental > Terrestrial > Soil > Wetlands > Peat | place: Sweden: Abisko, Stordalen Mire...
TAGCCCGGCTCGGGGCTCTCGTAAAGGGCGAGGATGAGGACTTCATTATCAGAGCCGGTCATCCCATCTAGGTACCCAAACTGCTTTTGGGGAAGGGAGAGCACATCGGGACGGCGGAACATTTTTCCCTCCGATAGGCGGTGCTCGTAGAACTGCACTCCCGGGTAGTTACTGCAAACATAGTAGAAGTCCCACACGTCGGGATCGTCGGTGGGATACCAATGCAAGCCGTTTGGTGTCGTCAAGGGCGGAGCATCCACAAGGGGCTCGCTTATCGCTCCATCCGGCGCCACCCTCAGAAGACGACCCTCCCCAGGTCGGAAATTGGTGCCACCCACATAGAAGGCCCCATCCGGCCCCGCCTTGCCGTCGTTGTAAACCACTCCATGGCTTGCCCGTTCCGCCTCCGGATGGACAAAAAAAGACAACTTGCGCGTCTTGAGATCGAGGAGGATGAGGCCTACAGAGGTAGCGCAGAGAAGCCGGTGGTCAGTCGTAGGCGCCAGGCAGCCGAGCACGGGCGTCTTGTCGTCGGGGTGCAGCAATCCGTTGGCCAGCAGAAGTGCGGCGAGATCGATATTCTCGGTCCGGCCATCATCGACCTGAGTGACACGAAGGATACAGCGCCGGGCGTCGGTGGTCAGCAATCGGCCATCGAACATCAATGGGCCCTCACCCAAAATCACGCGCCGACCTCCATCGAGGTCGGGTGCTACGAAGACGTTTGCTTTCATGTCCCTCACCTCTTTGGAAACTTATAGAAGGGGTTTTCACGGCCTTCCATGCTTGCGATGTGCAGTTGCTCATGACCCTCGACGATCGATGGGTCCAAGTGAACCAGTCCGTAGCAACAGGTTTCGCTGCCCACGCGCACCGCCCAACCGGCGTCCCCATAGCTATAGTGCCACCATTCGTCCCGGCAGTTCGAAAATCCGGCGCCCAGCATTGTGTTGACAAGCAGATCGCGGTTGGTCTGGGCTTGGGGCGTCAAGCCGAAAACATAGGTGGGCGCGCCGGCAAGCCGCTCGTAAGGCGACCACACATCCAATTCATTGCCGTCGAGGTCTTCGATGTTAAGGTCAATGGCGGCTCCAGTGCAGTGGCCCGGAGGCGCCTTCTGGTCGGTGGGGGCGATCCACCGGCAAATCGTTCGCCGAATCGCGGCATGGCTGCGATCTGGAAAGACTTCCTTCGCAGACTTGTACATAAAGTCGTAAATGCGTTGCTGTCTGGCCAGCGTCCGGAAGCAGTCTCCGACCGCAAATCGCAGCCCATCCGGCAAACTCCGCGCGGCTACGGCGAGCATTTCGGCCACCGACTGGCGAAGGTAGTGGATGGTGGCTGGGCGGGTCACTCGAATGCGGGGGACGCACTCCACGATATTGACCAGCGGCTCCCCATTCTCAATCTCCCGAATGCGGTTCAGGGATCGGATCGGTTCTGGGCGCCCCTTGGTGCTGTCCCAGGCCACTAACCGTGTCCCCTTCCCACGGGAACGACGATCGTGTCATTGGGTTGAATCTCAGGATCGGGCTTGGCGCCGCTCCGGATGGCGAGCAGGTCGTACCGCACCCGCTTGGTACTGCCAAATGGGAGCAGTTCCACCCGGGTCAGGTTCGCCCGGTCTTTGGGTCCTCCGGCGGCGGTGATCGCGTCGGACAGACGCATGCCCTTTCGCCATTCGACGACGCCTGGATTTACGACGGCGCCCTTCACGGAAACGTATTCGAGGTCGACGCTGACGCCAATCCGAAGCACGTCGCCTCGCAGCAACACGGTTTCCGACGTCGCAGGCATGCTGTCGCCGTTTCGCTGGATCGAGATTTTGGTGGCGTCGGCATGGGCGGAAAGGCCACCCGAAGCGGCGAGGGCGTCGGCCACCGTCAGCCCATCATGGAAAGGCATTGTGCCGGCCTTGTTGACGCCACCGAGCACCGTTACCTGGTCGCTCCCGACCCCGACTGGCACGGTGATGGTGTCGCCCGGTCGAAGCAGAATATCACCGGGCGCCGCAGCGTCGACCAAAAGGTCTTTGCCGAGCGCATCGGTGATGTGAACCCTGTGAAGATCGGCCGTATCCGTGGGGCCGATCTCAGCCAATAGGGCGGCGAGCGTGAGCCCAGCGCGAAATGGCGCCACCCCGGGGTAGCGAACGGCGCCCCCGAACGCGAGGGCTGCGTGAGGGTCGGCGGTCATCCATAGCTGGACAGTTGCCAAACTGCCGAACGCGAAGAGGCGCTCATCGAGCGCCTGACGAACAACATCCAGGTTCTGCCCCGCCACGCCTACCCTGCCGACGACGGGCACATCCATGAACCCGTCGTCGCCAATCGTGCGTGTCACATTAAGCCTAGGATCTTGCACGCACACAAGGCGAATGTGCTGGCCCGGCTTGAGAGCAGAGTCGCCAAAGGCTCCGAGGCACAGTATCAAGAAGATGGCGGCAGTCAGGAGGCGGCTCATGGGGTGAGCGTCCATTTTACCGGCTTCGACTCGCTATCCCATCTTCTTATCGCCAAGCAGCGTTTGAATGAAGCAAGTCTGGCCCGTATGCCAAGTCATATTCCAATAGTGGGCGAGCATGACCGATGAGATCTTCCACGGTTCGGGTCCGAAGAAGGTCATGGTGTCTTCGAGTTTCTCGTCCGGCACCGCTTGAATGGCGGCGATCGTCTTGGCAGTCCCCTCCCGGAGGGCGGCCTCGGCCTTCTCCACGGTGTCCAGCTTCTTGCGCGCTTCTTCGAATGCCGCCATCGAGGCTTCGTCAAAGACAGGGGGCTCGAACGTGGCGAGCAGGTGAGGATAGAACCCAGCGATGACCGCGCACTCCTGCAACTGGTCTAGCGCACTACGGCCCTCACCCAAGGGCGACCAATCGGCTTTGTCGGCTGGCACTCGTCGCACCTGGCGGAGGAGCCCTTCCATAGCTCGGTTCGTTTCGTCGGCGATAAAGTCTTGTACTCTCATAGTCTTTCCATGTTAGTAGACGTATGACTGCTTATGCAAGTGGGTTGGCCACTATTTTTCCTCCAGACTTACTCTTTTCTTATCTCCCGTGGGCAAGCGTGGGAAGATGCATACGATCACGGGCGTAACATAACTTAAATGAGCGACAGCGGTTTTCAAATGGATCGCTGCGCAATCATTTTTGGCGGTCGTTCCCGCCAGGGCGTACGGATCTATGATCGCATCAAGGAGCAATTCGGGGGCCAGGTGCGGCAAATGGAAGTGCTTTCACGCCCTGAACACCTTGCCGATATCGTTCGGAAAGCGGCATCGAGCGGTGTGAACCTGATCGCGGTGGCCGGTGGAGATGGCAGCATCAATCACGCGCTCGCCCCTATCATGGATAACGACCTCACGATGGGTCTTATCCCGACGGGCACGGGGAACGCATTGGCCCATGAACTGGGCGTTCCCGTTAATCCGATCGAGGCATTTGAGTGGATGTTTACAGAGGCCAAGGTGCGACCGATCGACGTCGGAGTCTTCAACGGGAAGCCATTTGCCACAGTGGCGACCTTGGGCCTCACGACGAAAATCGCCCAAGAACTCCAATCCACATCCAAGGGGGCGTTCGGCCGATTGGCTTATGTGCCCGCCATCATTCGCGCCCTAAGAGTCACCTTACCGTTCGCGGTCGACATGGAGGCAGGCAAAGAGGCGTTCCACGGCAAGGCGGTTCAAATCGTCGTTGCCGCCGGTAGGGACCACGGGGGGCCGTTTCTTACCACTCCAAACGCTGCTAACGATGATGGGTTATTAAGCATCTATGCGGTGCGTCCGGAAAACAACCTGACGTTTGCCGCCTACGGACTGGCATTGGTGGCCGGGCGTCAGACGATGCTTCGCAACGTTTGGTCATGCGAAGCCCCTTCCGTACGCATTAGCGTTCGAAAGGAGGGCCGGTTCATCGTCGATGGTGATCCCCATCGAGCCAAGGTGGCCGAGATTTCTATTCGTCCGAGGGCAATCCGCGTACTGGCTGCCGGCTAAACGGGTAGAGCCGAGATTTTCAATCTCGGCTCTACCCAGCGGCGCCTGAGCGGTCCCCCGGTTTATTGGACGATCACGTTCGTGGCGTTGGAGGTTCCACCGCCGGGCACGGGATTCACTACCGTCACGGGCACCGTTTTTCCGATGGTGTAGTAGGCGGCGGGAACATTGGCGGTGAGTTCGACGGGGGAGATGTACTGGGTGACCAAGCCCAGGCCGCCCCATTTCACCGTGGAAGTCGCCAGAAAGCCCGTGCCATTCACCGTGATGCTGAAGCCAGCTCCGCCGTGATGAACCATCGTTGGATTGGTGGAGTTCGTTGTTGGCGTCGGATTCAGGTTGAAGACATTGAAGTTCAGGGGAGCTGAAACGGATCCGTCTGCGAACTTCACTGTCACGAGAGCATTTCCGGCGTCCGCCAGGTCGGCCCGCGAGACCTCAGCCTCAATGTGGCAAGGCTTTATGGTGGTCGTGGGGAGCGCCGCGCCGTTCCAGTACACGGTGGTTCCGCTTGAGAAGCCCGAGCCGTTAACCGTCAATTCGAAGTTGGTGCCATGAACGACGCGCGAGGCCGGGCTTAGCGATGCTGCGCCCTCAAGGGGAAGGGTTGCATACCAAATGGACGAGCCGGTTGACGTGTTCGCGGTCCCCAGCATTCCAGTTCCGTCGTTGGTGAGCTTCTGCACGGCATAGCCAGACAATCCGGAGCTGCCCAGGTTATAGCTGTTCAGCAGATCAGAAAGCTGGTACGTTCCGACGCCCGGCTGATAGAAGGCGCCGGCAGCGTAGAATCGTGAGTCGCTTCCGATGGGCATGCCAGTTTGTCCCAGATCGGCAATTGCGCCGGAAGAGACGGTCTGAACAAGGCCGTGCATGCTCTCGTCGGAGTTCTGGTATTGGCCATAGAAGTACTTGCCGTCCGGAGTGACTGCGACACCAAACACCCTGGTGTAGCCGGGGAACACCTGCCCCAATTGAGCGGAGCTGTTGTTCCAAACAACGGGCGTTCCGGTCCCGTCGGCATTCTGCCCCACGCACAAAGAACCATCATCCGAACTGCTGAACGGGAAGAAACTCCCGATCACCCGTGTTCCGGTTGCCGCACTCCAAGTGAAGGCGTGATTTTGATTTCCGCTAACATCCTGGAAGTAGCCATAGGCGATTGAGCCATCGGCCGAGCACGTCTTGACCACGTAGGAATCGACGCCGGCAGGCGCGGGTATCAGGGTGTAGACGTCCGCCACTGAAGTAGCTCCCAGAATCACCTGGTAACTCTTAAGACTCCCCGCGAAGGAGAAGGGAAAGCAGATGCCACCGTTGGCCGAGAGAGGGCCGGTAGAGACCTGAAGTGAAAGCGTATGGGAGTACGCATAGTTCTTGTAGATTTGTGTTGTGTAGTTCGAATCGTTGAAAACTAAGAAGGTCGAACCGTCCTCTGAGAGATTGAATGGGGGAAGGCTAGAAGGAAGGTAGAAATAGTAGCCCTGCGACTGCGAATAGATGTAGTATTCGTGAGCCGTTGAGTACCCGTACCCCGTAAAGGTGTTCCCGTTGCCGGACATTTGGGTGATGTATTGCGGGTTAAGGTAAGGATCAGATGGAAGGATTTGGAACGACTGGGCTTGACCTAGGCACGTCAAGAGAATCGAGCTCGCCAGCACTGGCAGAACTTTTGTAAATGCGCATTTGAAATAGAACATGAAACCACCTGCGAGACCGTCAAAGGGTCATCGCTATGCTTCCTTATGCTTGGGCGCCATGCCGAGCGGCTGCCGCAGCATCTGGTAGCGAGACATAGTGTGCGATCACCTCGTTACAATTAGCGTGACAAATTGGAAATCTTAGTAGAATTTCGGGGGAAGCCTTCCTTGGCGTGGCCACCGCCCGGCGATGGACCCCCCAGCCAGGACGGGGGAGAGAATGGCGTATTCGACTACGGGTTCGCCGGAGTGGCGCCGTTCATCAGATCGCGCTGAACGTTCGATTCGGTATCGAGGGCAGTGTAGTCGGCGGCCACCTTCGTCGGATCGGGCGTGTCATCCAGGAGGGCGGGGTAGATCATCCCAATCAGATGTATCGGTAGCTTATCGAAGGTGAAGGATCTTGGGGCTCCCTGGCTGAACTGAAATGCGTATGTCCCATCTGAGTTCAGCCATGCCTGCACCGGGCGACTCACCACACTTGGAGCGGCGATGACCGGCTTGCTCTTCGGATAAAGGGCCATCTGCCCCTGGAACCAAACCTTGAATGCAGCCATTCTGTCCCACCGATCCTTGGCGGCAAGCCCATCGGGGCTGGTTGCCCAGGATTGGGCAGCGATCCAGGCCGACATTCCCTCAAAATCGCGATTCGTCCACCGCTTCTCGGATTCTTCGGTGTATCCGGGAAGGGTCGCCCGCTTCATCTCTTCCTGGGCGACGTTAATGGCGTTCTCTCCCTGATCGGCCGCCTCTGAAGCAAGGCGATCGGTGTTCTGATCACGAAGCGTCGCATCGGTCGGCGCAGGTGATGCAGGAGGCGCTGAAACCGTCACCGGCCCCAAAGCGGCGCCGCTAAGCGGCGGCGAATCGGCTTGCTTCGCCTGAGGTTTCTCAACCTCGGCCTTCAGCTCCTGGAGCTGACGCTCCACTTCGGAGTTACGATAAGGTGATCGGGTGACGACGACCGTTGCGGGCAGCACGTCATGGTTTTGCCAGGGCTTATAGCGCATGGCGGCCACTCCAAGAACGATCACGACGAACGATGCCCACGCCCAAGGCGCGGCACGATGAGACCGGTTCGGACGGCTCGCGGCCTTCTTCCCGGCTTTGCCCCTCGGGGCAATCTCAAATGCCTCAATGGGATCGGAGATTCCCTTCAGTGTCCGGGCCCCGATCGACTTCGGCATGATCCCGAGCTTGGGCTTGACCACCTCATAGGTAATTCTTGAAAGGACGATGCCGCCCGGTGAGGCCAGCTCCTGCAAGCGATAGGCGACATTGACTCCGTCACCGTGGGCGTCGTCATCCGAAAGATAGACGTCTCCAAGGTGGATCCCAATTCGATGGGACAGACTGGCCTTCTCCGCCTCGCCAAGGCGTTCCTGAATCTCCAAGGCGCAAAGAACGGCATCGCCTGCGCTTCCGAAGACCATCATGAGGCCGTCCCCTGTCGATTTGAGCGCACGACCGGAATGCTTTTCGCAGAGCTCGCGCATCACCGCAAAATCGTCCGCAAGCATGGCCAGCGTGCGATCCTCATTCTCCCGCATGCTCTGACTTGACCCGACCGCGTCACTGAACACGATCGCCGCTAATTGGTGCCGCCCCGCCATCTCTCTCAGCATAGACGTATCTCATGGCCCTTGGGTTAAGTGGCCCTTGCCCCATTATTCTTCAACAAAAAATTCGGGGCAACGGTTGCCGAGTTTAGCTACAAGGTGCACGATGGTCATCCCTGGGATGGCGGCCCTGGCCCATGTTGACCGGGTGAAGATACTTGCTCGGTGAACCGACCATTACCTTTCACACCCGGTTTTGGGGGTGACGCATCGTGCTGGGGTTGTTCTGCGTCCTCAAAACAAGGTAAGGTGCGACGTCTTGCAGCTAGGCAAAGGAGGAACAATGCGCAACTGCTTGAGATTGATCTTGGGCTTCGTGCTGACCGCAGGTATCGCGGCAGCGGTGATGGCCCAGGAAGAGGAGAGCGGCGAACAAACGGTGCTACGCACCGAACGAGTCGTCTTGCCGTTCTCAACAAAAATTCAGGATTCGCGCCAAGTGGCGGCGGGCGAGGAGAGAATCCTCAATCCCGGAAAGGCCGGATATGTGGAGCGGACCTATGAGGTCACCCTCTTTCAGGGGCGGTTTGCGGGACGCCTATTGGTGAAAGAGGTGCGAACAGCACCCATTCCTCGGATTGTGCTTCGGGGAGACGATGGCATCGCCCTTCCGGCGGCGGCCCGTGGCCGCTACGTGCGGGCAAGGACTCTCTCAATGGACGCCACCGCTTACGATTGCTCGCCGAGGTCGAATGGAGGATATGCGGAAACCGCTTCGGGAACCCGTTTGCGCCATGGCGTGGTGGCCGTCGATCCTGATGTGATTCCCCTTGGCTCCGTCCTTTACATCGAAGGCTATGGGATGGCCGTTGCTTCCGACACTGGGGGCAGTATTCATGGCCACCGCATCGATCTGTGCTTCGACTCCCGGTCGAAGGTCAACGAGTTCGGGCGGCAGAGGGTAACCGTTCACGTGTTGCGTGCGGCTCGATGATCCTGGCCGTCTTCGAAGTTTCCTAGGCCGCCATGGCCTGAGCGCCGATAAAGCGCTCGGGCAGCATTTCTTGGTTTCGGCACAGGTAGCCGCCTCCATCGCGGGGCGGCTATCGGCATGTCGGGGCCTTCTGGAAATCGGGCCGGGACCTGGCATTCTCACCGGTCCGCTCAGTGATACGGCGGAGCAGATGGTTGCCCTTGAGATTGATCCGCGGATGGGGCCCCTGCTCGCGGAGTCCGCGCCAAAGGCGGACATTGTTTTCGGCGACGCGCTTAGCTATCCGCTTTGCGACCTTCTCGAACGCCTGCCTGAGCCCCGTGGACTCGTATCCAATTTGCCGTACTACATCACGGGTCCCTTGCTTGATCGTATTTCGGAGGCAAGGCGGCACTTTGCGATCGCGGTGCTGATGATGCAGCAGGAAGTGGCCGACAAAATCGCCGCCCCGGCAGGAAACGGCGCCCGCGGCGCCGTCTCCGTCCACCTTCAGTCCTGCTTTGAAATTGAACACGTCATCAAGGCGCCGGCTTCTGCCTTCTTGCCGCCGCCGAAGGTTGACAGCGCGGTGCTCGCCTTCACACCCCGGATCTCCCTGGTGACAGCCGAGCGGGAGACGATGTTCGTCAAATTCGTCAGAGCAGGCTTTGTTCAGCCAAGAAAGACGCTTGCCAACAATCTCGCCTCTTGGGGGCGGGAGAAGGTCGAGGGGGTATTGGGCGTTCTCGGGTTGCCTCTTCTCGTTCGACCTCATCAACTCAAAGAGGGAGACTGGATCGCGTTACTGGAGGCCCTCCAGTGATCGACGCTTCCTTTGTCAAGGCGCGGGCGGCGGATCTTGGGTTCTTGGGTTTGGGGGTTGCGGCGGCGGACCGGCCGCCCCACTACGACGCTTATCTCAATTGGATCGATGCCGGCAACCAGGGCGAGATGGACTATCTCGAACGACATACGCGGCTCAAAGTGCATCCCGACCGCCTGCTAGATGGCTGCCGAAGCGTGATTGCCGTCAGCCTTTCCTACTCACAACCGAACCCCGCTGCGACCGGCCAACCCCGTATCGCCCGATACGCCCTCGGGCGCGACTATCACCGGGTCCTGCGGTCCAAACTGCGCACACTTCAAGGCCGACTCGCCGAGGCTTATCCTCATGCCCGATGGAGGATCTGCGTCGACTCCGCGCCTCTGATGGAACGGGACTTTGCCCATATGGCGGGCTTGGGCTGGTTCGGAAAAAACACTTGCCTGATCGATTCAAAGTCCGGAAGCTGGTTCGTACTGGGGTTCCTCCTGAGCGACCTCACGATCTCTCCTGATCAGCCGGCCATCGGAGGCTGCGGAACATGCCAGAAGTGCATCGATGCCTGCCCGACCGATGCCATCGCGTTTCGCGATGGGCGGTGGCAAGTGCTCGCATCGCGTTGCGTGAGCTACCTGACGATCGAGCATCAGGGCGACATTTCCGAGGAACTTAAGGCCGGAGTGGGCGATTGGACCTTTGGCTGCGACATCTGCCAAGAAGTGTGCCCTTTCAACGAGCCACGACCATCCCAGCCTCTGCGCGCTCGAACGACCGAGGAAGAGGCGTTCTTGGAACGACGACGCTGGCCATCCTTGATGGAGTTGGCCCAGATTAAAGAAGGAGATTGGGACGTCCTGACCCGCGGCTCCCCCGTGCGGCGATCGGGTTATGCAGGCTTACTGCGCAACGCGGCGCTGAACATCCAAAATATGGGGCCAGAAACACCAAAATGAATGCTTGTTTGGCGAACCATGCCTCCCTCAGCAAAAAGCTGTTGGATAATAATTGCTCGGCACTCCACGATGGCTCAAACACTCGCCCAAATCGAGAACTCCCCGGTAGAGGCCCTTTCTGGCCGGTGGATGGTTAGAATTTTCAATAACGATCACACACCCGTCTTGGCGGTTATCCATATTCTTATGGTTGCGACAGGTTGCAGCCGCGAAGAAGCGGAAATCGAAACTTGGGAAGCAGAACACTACGGACAAGCGTCCGTTCATTTCGATGGTGAAATCGAGTGCCGGAGGGTCGCTGGCGTGATCGGCAAAATCGGAGTTCAGACGGCAGTCTGTCCGGAGTGGGAGAACTGATGCCGCACGTAGTCGAACGACCCGACAGCCATCTCCAGGAGCAGGAAGTCGCCCAACGACCCTGGATCGTTCGGGTCTTTAACAACGATCACAACACCTATCAAGAGGTGATGATGATCCTCATGCTGGCCACTGCCTGCAACGCGGAAGAGGCTTACATCGAAGCTTGGGAGATCGATCACTTGGGTTCAAGCGTCGTCCATGAAGCCGCAGAGATCGAGTGCCGTGCGGCCGCAAAAGTGATCTCAAGCATCGGCATTCGCGTCGAGGTCATGCAAGAATAGAAACTGTCGCAGACGTGGCGACTCTCCTATCCGTACTTTCAGAGGGCGTCACCAAACGCATTTCCGAACCTTATGAAGATCCTCCGCCTTGTCCTCGGCTTCGTGCTTCTCGGCTCGATCTCGGCACTCGCCGACAACCCCCCGATCAGCACGGGCGCTAAGAATGATGTGGTGGCGAGCATCGTCGACACGCTGGAGCACAACGCCTACGTGCCCGGTGTCAACTTTGAGAAAGTTTCGGACCTATTTGCCTCCGCCAAACCCGATATCGACCGAGCGACCAACAACGACGAATTCAAGGACGCCGTCAACTCCGCGTTGCGAAAGTTGGGCATCAGTCACGACGTGCTCTACACGCCCGACATGTTGGCCCAGCGACGTACCCAAACATCCATCGGAATCGGGGTTCAAGTCTCACTTCAGGACAACCGCCTCAACATCGCGCGCGTGCTTCCCGACAGTCCAGCAGCCGACGCCGGACTCATGCCCGGCGACGCGGTCGTCGCAGTCGATGGAAGACCGCCCGACAATCTCACCGTCATGGCCGGCCCCGAGGGCGGTTCACTGACCATCACCGTGCTCACCTATGGGGGCCAAACTAGGACCATCACGTTGGTGCGGCGCCGGTTCTCCACCTCCCTACCGGAGACGCTGGCGTGGATCGACCATCGAACGGCGATCCTGACGATCCCGACGTTCGACATGAGCTACGACCGTGGCCGGGTTGAGGAATTGGCGAGGGAGGCCGCCGCTGCAGACTTCTTGGTCATTGATCTTCGGTCCAACCCCGGCGGCGTGGTGGCCAATATGACCCACATGCTGGGGCTCTTCATTCCACAGGACAAGCCAATCGGCACACTCATCACCAAGCATGTCGTGGAGCAGTACGTATCTGAGACCAAGGGCGATCCCAACAATCTCGCGGCCATTGCCAGTTGGAGCCGGCAGAAGATCCGCCCTGCGCCCAGCGTAAGCATTTACACCGGACGAATCGCCGTACTCATCAACCATACGTCGGGAAGTGCGGCCGAAATGGCGGCCATCGCTCTCAAGGAAGATGTCGGGGCGACCATCGTTGGCGAGAAAAGCGCGGGCAAGGTATTGGTGTCGATCCTTGGCGATCTCCCCCACGGCTTCGAAATTCAGTATCCGATCATGGACTATATCACGGTGGGAGGTAAGCGACTTGAGGGCGTCGGGGTGATGCCCGACATCCTCGCGAAGGACCCGAAGGTCATTCGAAAGGACGTCTTCGACGAGCCCCTGCAAACTGCCCTCAGTCTGGAGCACCAGACCGACGAAAAGAACAGCGGCCTAAGCATGGCAGGCGCCTCCGGGCCCAATCATTCCTAACCCGATTGCGTCCCCGCATCGCCGAGGGGTAGCCTGTGCCGCTCATGGGCATTGACACCACCAGCGCCCGCTTCCTCATGCTTTGCGCCCATAGCGGCGTCGACTTCAGCCGCACCCTCATGCTGGGCCGGCAGGAAATCCATTCCAATCCCCAGCGCCTTTCCCTGGCAGCCGCCGAGTGCGGATTCCCTCTTGGAGATCAGACAGTGATCGACATGATGCGGGAGCGGCCGGCCTACGCGGAGCCTTTATTCCACGCCCTGGGTGCGGTCACGGTGGACTCAATGGATGCCGCCGATTATGAAGACGCCACAATCCTCCATGACCTGAACGATCCGATCGGAGATGAGCTGAAGGGACGCTTTACCGCCGTCTTCGATGGCGGAACCTTGGAGCACGTGTTCCAGTTCCCCACCGCCCTCAAGAACGCAATGGAAATGTTGGAAGTAGGGGGGACCCTCATGACCATCACCACCGCCAACAATCTCCTGGGGCATGGCTTCTACCAATTCAGCCCCGAACTGTTCTTTCGAGCGTTTAGCGCCGAGAACGGCTTCGTGACGGAGGGGTGCTATTTGTATGAAAACAGCGGACTGGGAGACCTGAATGGCGAGGTGCGCTCCGTCAAAGACCCGCTTGAAATGAAACGACGGGTGACCCTGAGAAACTCCGACGAGACGCTCATCGTCGTGCGTGCTCTCAAGGTGGCAGAGAGGCTTGTCTTTGCCCGCACGCCGCAACAGAGCGACTACGAGGCGGCCTGGCAAACTCCAAGCCAGGGTTCCGCTCCGCGAAAGCTCAAAATCTCGGCCAATAAGGCGCTACGCCTCCGTTTACGCGAAGTGGCCTGGCCGCTAAAGCAATGGGTCCGATCCGTTCAATATGGAGTCCGCAACGATCGCTACGATCCTCAAGCCTACCGAAAGGTTCGATTCGCAGCAGGACTGCTCCCCGAAATGAAGCAGGCCCACGAAGCGGCCAGCACGCGCCTCAGCCCTAACCAGGCTTTAGTACAAACGCCGATTTGGGAATAGGCGAGCCCAGCGTGAGATAACGAAATACCCGAGTGCTCCGTATCCCGACATCGCGGCCACGGCCATCCATCGAATGGCCATCGATCCGGAGCGGCAGCCCATCCCGGTGGCGTATCACGATGTCAATGCGCACGGACCCGTTTCGAAGCTGAAGGATATCGCAACGCGTCCCCTGCTCATTCATGGCCCCCATCAGGCGGAGTTTCATCCCAGGCTTCGGCAAGGTCGAAAGGGGGCTCTCGCCGTAGGCCCACGCCCTCACCGAAGGCTCCAGCGTGAGACCACCCCTGACCCCAAGGGGCACGAGGCTGATGATGGGTCCCTTTGCCTTGCCGGCGATTTTGTGCGTCTTGACCATCGCCCAACCACCTGAGTAAGAAACCGAGCCTGAAGGCGTGTCTTCCCGAATACTCCCGTGATCCATGCGGATATGGAAGGAGCCCAGTGTTCCCCTGACCGTGTAGGTCAATGGCATGGCAGCCTCAAACGAGTTCAGAGCACGATGCCATACCGAGCGGGCCCGCTCGCTTTCGATTTGGGGCTGGTAGGTCGGCAAATGCTGGACGAAGTAGTTGTGCTGGGTCGGGGGAACGAGGATCATAATTTGCCAAGCCCTGGCGGGGCCGAACTCTGTCCGGAAAGCAGTGCCAGAGCAAACACGGTCGCGACGAAAGGGAACGATGACCATACCTCTGACGGCAACTGGGCGCCAAAAAGGTTGGTCCCCTGGAATTGAATTTGAAGTGCGCTGAAGAAGCCAAAGGCAAGGCAGGCTACGGCAGCGCGGACTGGCTTCCAACCGCCAAGGATGAGCGCGGCGAGCGCGATATATCCACGTCCGTCGGTCATGCCATCCACATAACGACTAGCGTGGGTGACGATGAGCACGCCGCTCAGTCCGCTGAACACCCCCGTCGCGAACAAGCCTCCAAGACGGATCCGGTCGGGACGAAGTCCCGCTAGCCTCGCCTTTCTCGGGTCGCCACCTGCTGCCTTTAACCAAAGGCCGCCGCGAGTAGTCGCCGCGTAAATCGCCACCAGCACTGGCAGGGAAACCGCCAATACGTAATACAGCGACTCGGGAAGGACGGGGATCTTGTCGGGAGTATCGACGGTGATCAGGCGCTGGCTCATGTAGTTGGTGCCGCCAAGGGCCACCGCATTGATGCCCATGCCGCTGATGATTGGGTTCATCCGATAGTTCTGAGTCAGGAGCCAATGGAGCATGCTGAGCAACACCGCTGAGGTGAGCCCGCCCGCAACCCCGAGCCAAGCCGAGCCGGTCGCCAACCCTATCAAGGCGGTTGCGCAGCATGAAGTGATCATCATCCCTTCCAAGGCGATGTTTATCACCCCGGACCTCTCGCTCGTATAACCCCCGAGAGCGGCGAGCATCAAAGGAGCGCTCAGAGCCAGCGTTGATCCGAGGAGCAGCCCGATCTCACCCATGATCGCCGCCTCCTTTCCTCGTCCGGAACGCGGCCGAGACGACGATGACAACCCCCAAGACCACCCCTACGATCCCCTTGGGCACACCGAGGATTTGGATGGCGGAGCCGCCCTTCTCCAGTACTCCGAAGAGGAGCGCCGAGGGAACCAACGCGAGTGGATGGGCTCCGGCCAGGAGCGCAACACCGAGCGCATCAAAACCATAGCCGGGCGAGAATCCATCGTAGTAGCGATGCTCGACCGCCGCCACCTGCAGCGCCCCCGCCAGCCCGGCGAGGGCTCCCGACATAAGCATTGCCTTGACCTGGACGACGCGCCGATCAATCCCGGCGAATTCGGCGGCGACGGGATTCTCGCCTACCGCCATGAGTTCGTATCCGGCGACGGTGCGGCGCAGCCACCAGGCCAGCCAAAGGGCGGCAAGTAGACCGGCGACGAGGGCGGCGTTGATCTCGACCGCCCCCGGGGTAGCCATCGGCATCCGCTGCGCGATGTAGGAGGTGGTCACGCTCTGCTGCGTCGGGTCGCGGAAGACCTTGGTGACCAGACTGGCCGTGAATAGGGCGGCGATGCTGTTCAACATGATGGTGGTGATCACCTCATGGCCACCGCGATAGGCTTTGATGAGGCCGGCTGGCGCCGCCCAAAGTGCGCCGCCGAGCGCGCCGGTGACGAGGCCGGCCAGGAGGCCGCCAGCGCCGGGAAGATGGATGGCGGTCACCGCGCAGGTCAAGGCCCCCACCAGCAGTTGCCCTTCGACTCCGATGTTGAACAGACCGGCCCTCAGGCCGAGCATCACCGCAACCCCGGCGAGCAAAAGGGGCGCGGTCTCGCGCAAGGTGCCACTCCATGCGGCTGGGGAACCCATGCTTCCCTTCGCAAGCCCGGTCAGGACGTCGACGGGCGGCGTCCCGCTCATTTGGAGAGCGGCAAAGAGAACACCAGCCGAACCTGCCAGCAACGCAAGGTTGCGTCCGTTTGCAGCGAAGGACGCCTTCATCCCGCTTCCACCATCATTTGGCCGATGACGATCGGGTTGCGCTCCACACCCGGCGGGGGCGAGCGGAGCACGCCACGACTCATCACCATCAGTCGGTCGCAATTCGCCAGGAGTTCGTCGAGATCGAAGCCAACCACGATAGCGGCAGCGCCAGCGGCGCAGGCGCTCCGTATGCCTTCATAGACCTCACGGGTCGCCAGCAGGTCCAGGCCTCGCGCGGGCTGAAAGGCAAGCAGCAGCTTGGCGCCTGGATAAAGTGCTCGTCCCGCCACCAGCCGCTGCTGGTTACCACCCGATAGAGACCGGACGGGCATGCTAAGCGAACTATATTTGACGCCGAACCGTTCGACGATCTCCTGCGCGGCACGGCTTCGGGCGCCAAGCCGGACCAGGTTGCCATGCACCATCTGCGGGAGCCGATGGAGGCCCAGCACACTATTCCACTCCAGGTTCCAGTCCTCAACGACCCCCTCGGCCAGGCGGTCCTCGGGGATGACCCGGATCCCCATTTGAACTCGCTTTCCGGTGGGGATGTGCTGCAAACCCCGGCCTGCAAACCGCAGGTTCCCTGTGACTTGGGGCTGGAGGCCGAGGATTGCGCGCAGCAGCTCCCGCTGCCCGTTCCCATCCACGCCGATGACGCCCAGAAGCTCGCCCTCTCGCAGCGTGAGTTCCGCGTCTCTGAGGGGTGTCCCGATCGCATTTAGTCCGCTGATTTCGAGGAGGGGCGGACCCAGGGTTGGGTAATAGGCCGCGGGGGGTTCAAGCTTGCGTCCGACAATCATCTCGGCAAGCTCGAACGCACTTGTCTGAGCCACCGGCATCGCCCCGATCAGCCGTCCCGCCCTGAGCACGGTGACCTCCTCGCAATATCGGGTGACGTCGCCCAGGTGGTGGGTTACGAAGAGGACGGTAGCGCCCTCCTCGGCCAGGCGCCGAAAGGTCCCGAACAGCGCCTCGCCATCGGCAGGCGATAGCATGGCGGTGGGCTCGTCAAGAATCATGATCCGGGCCCCGCGCCAGAGGAGCTTGAGCACCTCTAGCCGCTGGGCGGCGGCCGGCGACAGCCGTCCGGCTGGCAAGTTCCAATCAAAGCGGAAGCCAAGCCTGGAAGCGAGTTCTTCGGCCCTTGCGCGGACGGCGCCAAGTTTAAGGAACGGGCCTCCCTCCGCGCCCAGAATGAGGTTTTCAAGGCAGTTGAGATCTGGGATGAGCGCCGGATGCTGGCTCATCATGCCCACCCCTGCCTGAATGGCGGATCGGGAGGAGCCAAAGTGCTGAGCCTTGCCTCCGAGCTCGATGCTTCCGCTCTCGGGAGAAAGGGCGCCATAGAGCGCCCGCATCAAGGTGGTCTTCCCCGCCCCGTTTTCTCCCACTATGGCGTGAAGGGTTCCCGCGTGGGCCGTGAGGCTCACGTTGTCCAGCGCCTTGAACGCGCCGAACGACTTAGATATATCCGTCATTCGGACCGAAGGTGGGCTTTGGAGCTCAACAGGCATTGGCGTGAGTTGGTGGAGGGGCGGTCCACGCCATTGGAGGCGCCCCATCGCATGGCAAGTCGCCATCCTACCCTGATGCGCCGACGCGAGAACAACGAAGCTTGAAGGGCAGCTGCAGGGAGGGCAGTCGCTCTCAAGTTAGGGTTGAATTCGGGCCCAGATGGGCCGCTATCGTGTAGCCTGGGGCGACGGCGAAGCCGGAGCCCAGCTGCGGCCGCCCTAGACAGATCCCAGAAGCACCGCGTACAAGGCCGCTGTGGTCCAATCTCCATGACCCGCCTCTTGCAGATGCGCCAAGAGCCCGTCCACAACCTCGGTGCCGGGGATTTGGGCGCCGATTTCGGCGGCGGCTTGGCGGCAGTAGCCGAAGTCCTTGCGCTGGTTCAGCACGCTGAATCCTGGCGTCCAATCTTCGGCGAGGATCTTGGGACCGTAGTTTTGGAAGGCCCAGCTTCCACCGGCGCCGCCCCCGATCATGTCCTTGGTCAGCTCCAGGTCGAGTCCGGCTTTCTTGGCGAAGGCAAGAGTTTCGCAGAGACCCATGAGGGCGCCGCCCACCGCGATTTGGTTGGCGAGCTTCATCGTTTGACCCTGGCCGGGGCCGCCGACTCGGCGAGCGTCCTTGGCGTAGGGCTGGACGATCTCGAGGGCATCGGCCACATCGGCCTCATCGCCTCCCAGAAAGATGGTTAGCTGCCCTTTCTGGGCGCCCATCGAGCCCCCGGTCACCGGGGCGTCCACAAAGCGCAGGCCGCCCCCCCTCAACTCCTCGTGCAATTCCTTGGCGGCGTGAGGGGCAATGGTTGAATGATCGATGATGAGGGTTCCCCGCTTTGCCACTTTGGCGATCTGCCCGGCAAGATCGCGCACGTCCTCCGAACGGGTCACGCAAAGCAGGATGGCGTCTGCCTTGGCAGCAAGCTCCTCAAGTGAGGGGGCCACGGTAGCGCCGATCTGGCTCAGGGCGATGGTCTTTGCAGGTGTGCGATTCCACACCGTGACATGAGACCCCGCCTTCACAAGGTGTCCTGCCATCGGTGCGCCCATCACGCCGAGTCCCACGAATCCTAGCTCTTTCATCGGAATGAGGCTACCCGGCCTGCTTTGGAGAAAAACATTTCGTGTTTCATCGAAATATCGCCTATAATCATTTCGATGAACGACGAAATGAAGGTTCGCGTCTTCAAGGCCCTCAGTGATCCCACCCGGCTCCACATCCTTGAATTCCTCGCCTGCTGCTGCTGCGGACGGGCCGCGATCCAGGAGGATGGCGGCGTCGAGGGAAGGACGGCGGGAGAAGTTTGCTGCCACATCACCGGCATTGACCGTGTCACTTCGACCGTTTCTCACCACCTTCATGAGTTGGCGAACGCCGATCTGATCCGGATCGAGCGACGCGGCAAGACCGCTGTTTGCACCCTCGTGCCCGAAACCATGCTCGCTCTTGCGGCCCACCTGACCGGACTTGCTTCCGGAGAGGATCAGGGGGCTTGTTGCTAGTCCTCAAGGAGAAAACCCATGTCCAACGATCTCACCTCTCGCGACGACGTTCGCGAAGTCATTCGACAGAAATACGGCGAAGCCGCCCTCCGCGTCATGAATAGCTCGTCCGGCGCCTGCTGCGGTGGCGACGTCAAGGAGGAAAACGCCGGTTGCTGCGGCCAACTCGGCGGCGGCTCCTGCTGCTCATCCGACGTGATCACCGGCGGACTTTACTCCGACCTTGAAGCCACGGAAATCCCGGAGACGGCCCTCCTCGCATCGCTCGGTTGCGGAAATCCCACTGCACTTGCCGAACTTCATGCGGGAGAAGTGGTCTTGGACCTGGGGTCGGGAGGCGGAATCGACGTCCTCCTCTCCGCCCGCCGCGTCGGCCCCACCGGCTTTGCCTACGGCCTCGATATGACCGATGAAATGTTAAACCTGGCCGAGCGGAACAAGGCAGAAACTGGCCTTGAGAACGTGAAGTTCATGAAGGGGCACATAGAAGAGATTCCCTTACCGGACGCCTCCGTGGATGTGATCATCTCGAACTGCGTGATCAACCTGTCTGCCGACAAGGACCAGGTCATCCGAGAGGCGTATCGAGTGCTGAAGCCGGGTGGCCGCTTCGCCGTGTCCGACGTAGTGACCGACGGCGAGCTTCCGGAGTCAATCCGCAAGGACGTGGAGGCGATGGTTGGATGTGTCGCCGGAGCGCTTGACCGCGACGCTTACCTGTCCAAATTGCGAGCGGCCGGGTTCACCGACGTGGAGGTCCAGCCGACCCGCTACTACAAGGTCTCGGACATGCAGGATTGGGCGCCTGCCGCCATCGCCGCCCTCACCCAAGCAGAAAGGGACCTTCTCGACGCGGGCACGATCTTTGGGGCGTTTATACGGGCAGTCAAGCAATGAAACCTATCCGCATCCTCTACGTGTGCGTGCACAATGCCGGTCGTTCGCAAATGGCCGAGGCACTGACCAACCATCTTGCTCGCCAACGCGGCCTGGCCGTGGTCGCCGAATCCGCCGGCACGGTGGGCGGCAAGGGCCTAAACCCGCTCGCCGTTCAAGCCCTGGCTGAGATCGGGGTGTCGATGGAGGGGCAAGCCCCCAAGTTGATGACCCCAGAAATGGTCGAGGGTGCGGACCGGGTCATCTCAATGGGCTGCGGTGTGGATGCGGATGCATGCCCGGTCCGCTTCATCCTTGCGGAGGACTGGGGGCTCGACGATCCGGCCGGACGGTCGATGGATGAGGTGAACCGGATTCGCGACGAGATCCGCGCCAAGGTTGAGAACCTCCTTGCCGAGGTGGAGTCCAAATGCTGCTGAAGCGGGTCGCCGCCGAAGCAGTCGGCACCTTTGGGATCGTTTTCCCACCCATCGCGCTATCGGCGACGAGCGCGCTTGCCGGAGGAGCGGCCGGCCTGTTGCCGGCTGCCCTCATCTCTGGATTTACAGTGACGGCGATGATCTATGCCCTGGGCCCAATTTCAGCGGCTCACTTTAATCCGGCGGTGACCCTGGGGTTCGCGGTGACACGCCGATTTCCTTGGCGGCATGTGCCTTCTTATTGGGCGGCTCAATTCACCGGCGCGTTGGTTGCTGCTCTCGCCGCGGAGCTTCTTTACGGGCCCGGGCATGGCGTTCACGTCCCCGCGCATCCCAACTTGATCGTTAGTAATGTCGGCACCGAGGTCGCGATCACGTTCCTTTTGATGCTCGTCATCATGGCGGTCGCCACCGATCGGAGAATCCATGCGGCGGTTCCGGGATTGGCGATTGGGCTGACGGTGATCTGCGGCGTGCTGATCGGCGGGCCGGTGACCGGTGGCTCGATGAATCCTGCTCGCTCAGCCGGGCCGGCGCTCGTCGCCGGCGGCCAGGCAGTCGGGGTTCTGTGGCTGTACTTCTTGGGGCCCCTGTTGGGGGCGGTGCTGGGCGCACTGGCCTTTGAAGGGCTGCGGATACGGCATGAGCACGCGGTGGGGGCGCCGGGCGACCTTGGCGGCTAAGTGCTCTGGAGAGCCCCGGTCTTCTTCAGCCGCAGCCAGGAGCGGGTGATCGGACCGAGGATAAAGAACGAGCCGAAGCATAGGAAAGCGAAGGTCAACAGGACCCCTTTGCGCCCGGCTTCAACCATCGCTGCCAAATCAAAGCCACTTTGGGAAGGGTCGTCGGGCATGGTGAGAAGCTGAATGGGCTGGCCTCTCTGAAGGTGGTTGGCGGGATTAAAGGCGGCGATGCCCGTGTATTTAACCCCGGCGACCGTATAGGAATACGCTGCGGTGGCGCTATTCAACTGGTCGCCCACTTGGAAGTCAAGGACGACTCCGGTGGTGTGGATGCCACGTGCAGCTAATTTGTTCGCCAGCAGCCACTGAGTGGCGGCCGCCTTCCACCCAAATAGGTAGCCGATGAATCCCGCGAAGACGAGCCAGCTGAGAAGCACGACCCGCATGTTCTTGGGGGTGTACTCGGTGGGCAAGGCATTTCCTGACATAGGACCGCATTTTGGCACAGGACCAGGCTGCCCGCGGTCAGTCTCCGGTCGGCACGATGTCGGCCCGTTCCACCATCAGTACCACGCACCGCTCTGGCGCTCGCGTTCGGTGCTCAAGTTGGCGAGGCACGACAAAGCCCTGGCCCGGGTCAAGGGCGACCGTTCGGGCGGGGAGGTCAATCAGGAACCTTCCCTCAACACAATAAAAGAACTCATCAAGCTCATCGTGCTTATGCCAATGGTATTCGCCCTTGAGGACGCCCAGTCGAACCACGGCGTCGTTGACCTTGCAGAGGGTTTGGTTGTACCAGGGGTGGGTCACGGCGGAAATGAGGGCGGGAGTATCCACAACCTCTAGGGGTCCGAATCGGATGTCCAGGTGGGTCTCATAAGGAAAGTCTTCGGGGTTGCTCATTGGATGATTATTCCCCCGAACATGCGTCGACACCGAGATGTTGGCTATTGAGTGATAGTATATGTAGTGCGGCAAAGTTGCCGCGGAGGCACGGCGATGGTCAAAGTCGAGTGGAAGGGTGAAAGGATTTTCGAGGGGCACACCGACTCGGGCAATCGGTTGCGGATGAACGCCGCGCCAGACACGACCAATCGCGACCGCCTACCTACACCCGCCGAAGCTTTTCTCGCGGCCGGGGCCGCCTGCTCGGCCAATCATGTGCTTGAGATCCTTGAGAACATGCATCAAAGAGTGACCGCCTACTGGGTCGAGGCAGAGTGTGAGCACCCCCACGCAGGGCCTTACCCTCGCCCCTATGTGACCGTCGTGTTGCGGCACTGTCTGCAGGGCGAGAACCTCGATATTCGAACCTGCGAACATGCGATCCGGCTGAGCGACGAGAAGTATTGCACGGAAATCTCCACCCTTCGAGGCTCCGCCGAGATCGATTCGATCTTGGAAGTCAAAGGCGAAGAGGGGCTGCTCCTATAGGCCCTGGAAGCGGACGGTCGTCCCAAAGGCATGGGCCGGAAAGCCCTCCATCTCACCAAATGCCTCAACGATCGGAGCGAGATTGGCAAGGTCATCCTTGCTTAGCATGCTGACGCTCTGCACCTTCACAAAGTCGAGAACGTTGACCGGGCTTCCGAACCTCGCCGCGCCCGAGGTGGGCAGGGTGTGGCTGGGGCCAATGGCGAAATCGCCCGCGCTCTCCGGCGTGTATTCGCCAAGCAGGACACAGCCGGCATTCTTGATGTGGGGAAGCAAGGGCTCAGGGTCCTCAACGGCGACGGTGAGATGCTCAGGGGCGATGAGGTTCACGAGGTCAAGTGCCTCTGACATGTTACGGGCGACGAAAGCCATCCCGAAGTCCGCGAGAGCCTTTCGCAAGGTGGCCTCGCGGGGAGCACCCGCGATCTGGCGTTCCGCTTCCGCCAATATTTGATCGAGCTTGCCGGGGGAAAGGGTCACCAGGAAACCTGCGTTATCCTCGGCGTGCTCGACCTGGGTAAGGAGGTCGGCGGCGGCGAACACCGGGTTGGCGGTCTCATCGGCAAGTACGCATACCTCGCTTGAACCAGCATAGCCATCAAGCCCAACTGCCCCCCAAAGCTGGCGCTTCGCCTCGTTGACGAAGCGGTTGCCAGGTCCGGCGATTTTATCTACCGGCGTGATCGATTCGGTACCCAGGGCCAGTGCGGCGATCGCATAGGCGCCTCCGGCCTTGATCACCTCGGTGACGTCAAGCTCTCGCAGGGCGAACAGAATCCCCGGATGGAGCACGCCTCGCTTCGACGATGGGGTGGTCACGACGATGCGAGGTACGCCCGCTGCCCGCGCGGGGCCGACATTCATCACTACCGAACTCGGGTAAAAAGCCAGACCGCCAGGCACGTAGATCCCCGCGCTCTCCAGAACAAGCAGTCTCTGGCCCACATTTTGCCCCTGCAGGGTCCAGCGTCCCTCGGGATATGCCAAATCGAGCCGTGCCTTCTGCGAAAGATGGAAGTCGGTTACTCGCTTCAATGCCGCTCGGATAGCCTCGGCATGGAATTCCGTGAGCCCCTCGCCGGCGGATTCCCATTCCAATTCGGTTACGAGGATCGACTCCAGGTGAGGGCAATCGAAGCGGCGCGCCCCCTCGAGGAGGGCGGCGTCGCCACGCTGCCGGACGTCGGCGATGATCTTCGCCACCGCTTCCTCAACGCCGGTTGCATGGGAATGAAGTCGCTTTCGCAGCAGACCGATGGCATCTTCGCGTGCAGAGTCGACGATTCGCAGCAGGCTCAAGAAATCAACTCCAAAGCCCGCCCGAGCCGAGTAACCATCCGCTC
>Ga0302319_10006469_pt1 | contig 23242 bp, 27 predicted proteins | sample Bog_T0_2_FD_203319 | JGI IMG/M metagenome (GOLD analysis project Ga0302319, IMG submission 203319) | Peat permafrost microbial communities from Stordalen Mire near Abisko, Sweden - Bog_T0_2 | ecosystem: Environmental > Terrestrial > Soil > Wetlands > Peat | place: Sweden: Abisko, Stordalen Mire...
CGCCAAAGCCTCGCCAACCGCGGCGCAGTGATCGGGCTTGGGTCGGCGGATCCACATGCCGTCGAGAAAAGTCACCATCGCGGCCGGACGGCCGGCCAGCGTACCGAGCACGCCGTCTTGTTTGTTTTTCACCGGCTGCGGACAGGTGATGCCTTTGTCCGCCAGATGCTCCATGAGCGCAAGAAAGAACGGCAGGTCGCCCGCCGCGACGCGCTTTTCATAGAGCGTGAGAATGAAATTGCCGGCGCTGGTGTGCACCAGGAAATTTGAATTCTCCACGCCTTCGGCGATGCCCTTATACGAGCGCAACTCGCCGACATCGTAAGCGGCGAGGAATTGATTGAGATCGTCGGCCGAGACGTCGGTATAGACGGCCATGAATTACTCCGCCGCCTGATTCTCCCGCAGCGGGCGGGGCAGCGGAAAGAACACCCCCTCCTCGGCGGCGGAGATGGATTCGACGCTCACAGTGTAACGCTGCGCAAAAGCGTCGATGATCTCCTCGACCAGCACTTCCGGCGCCGAGGCGCCCGCGGTGATGCCGAGCCGCGCGATATTGCCGAATTCGTTCCAGTCGATATCGGCGGCGCGTTGCACCAGCGCCGCGCGCGGACAGCCGGCGCGCTCGGCCACTTCCTTGAGCCGCTGCGAATTCGACGAGTTGGGCGCGCCGACCACGATCATGGCGTCGACAATGGGCGCGACGCGCTTGACCGCTTCCTGGCGGTTGGTGGTCGCGTAGCAGATGTCTTCCTTGTTCGGGCCGACAATGTCCGGGAAACGCCGCTTGAGCAGGTCGACGATTTCGGCGGTGTCATGCACCGACAGCGTGGTCTGCGTCACATAAGCAATATTTTTCGGATCGCGCGGCCGGTAGGCCGTGGCGTCCGCCAGCGTCTCGATCAGGTTGACCGCGCCTGGCGGCAACTGACCCATGGTGCCGATGACTTCCGGGTGACCGGCATGGCCGATCAGCAATATCTCGCGGCCGCGCCGGTGGTGAATCTCGGCCTCGCGATGGACTTTCGTCACCAGCGGACAGGTGGCGTCGAGCGCGAACAGTTTGCGCTTGGCGGCTTCCTCCGGCACTGAGCGCGGCACGCCATGCGCGGAAAAAATGACCGGCGCGGCGGTATCTTCCGGCACTTCGTCGAGCTCCTCGACGAAAATCGCGCCCTTGGCGCGCAGGCTTTCGACCACGTAACGGTTATGCACGATTTCGTGGCGGACATAGACCGGCGGCCCGTATAGCGCGAGCGCGCGCTCCACCGATTCGATGGCGCGCACGACGCCGGCGCAGAATCCGCGTGGCGAGCACAGCAATACCTTGAGCGCGGGCTTTTCGGCGTTCACGGCCATCACGTCCTTAAAATAGCGCGTATTTGCACGCAGTTTCACCCAGTGTTGGGATGCGCCGGCCCACCCTGTCAAGCCGGAATGGTTGCAGAACCGGGGCGAAATCCCTATATTCCGGCCTCATTCCGATCATCCCCGATGATCTGGCTTCGCCCGGCGGGCGGGCGAAGCGTTGAGGAGATTTGCCATGTCGACACCAGCGCCATTGATGCCGAAAGCCACCGCCGTATGGCTGCTGGACAATACCGCGCTGTCGTTCGACCAGATCGCGGAGTTCTGCAAGTTGCATCCGCTCGAGATCAAGGCGATCGCCGATGGCGACTCGGCCATGGGCATCAAGGGGCTCGACCCGATCCTGACCGGGCAATTGACCCGCGAGCAGATCACCGCGGCGGAAGCCGACCACAGCCTCAAACTGACGCTGACGGAGGCCAAGGTTGCCAGTTCGCAGCCGGACCGCGGCGGCAAGAAAGGCCCGCGCTATACGCCCGTCTCGCGCCGCCAGGACAGGCCCAACGCCATTCTGTGGCTGGTGCGCAATCATCCCGAACTGAAAGACAGCGCGATCATGCGCCTCGTCGGAACCACCAAGTCGACGATTTCCGCGATCCGCGACCGCACCCATTGGAACGCCGCGACCTTGGCGCCGATGGATCCGGTGACGCTTGGCCTCGCCACACAGACCGACCTCGATTTCGAGGTCAACCGCGCCAACAAGGAAAAGCCGGCGCCCGCCGATTCGGGCGCGACGCTGTTGCCGGCGGCCGAGACCACCGCGCGCAAGGAAGCCGAAACCGCAGCCGCGCACGAAGCCAGCCAAAAACCGGGCGGCGATCTCGATGTCGGCGCGGTGTTTGCCAAGCTCAAGCAGCTCGGCGGCAAGAACGAACCGAGCGGCGAGTAATTCGATACCGCGCAAACGATGCGCCGCTGCGCCTTCGCATCGGTAGCATTACGTATGCGCGCTTGATTTAAGTTCCCGTTCATAAAAATGGCTCACGGTCGTCGTGCCTGGGGCGAGCAATGCGCGGATGAGTAAACCACGCAACCGGTCGCTTCTTTTTACGGCTGTCGAGTAACGGGCCGATCCACGGTCCGTCAATATTCCGGTCGCGCGCTGCCGAACCCACCCGGCAAACGCGCGGCCGGTTTTTTCGATAAGACCCTAAAACAAATGCGGCAATTCATTCCCGAACGCGCTTTTTAAAATTGCGGGGCTTTGGCCGAAGCCGCCAGCTTCTTCCCTCTCTCCTTGTGCGAGAGGGAAGAAAGATTGCCGCGCGCGGGGAGAGGTGAAGCGCGCTAACCGCCCACGCCCTTTCCCTTCAACGCCGCGCCGATTTCGCCGAGGATGGCCGGGTCGTCGATGGTGGCCGGCATTTCCCATTGGTCGCCATCGGCCATTTTCTTGATGGTGCCACGCAGGATTTTTCCGGAGCGCGTCTTGGGCAGGCGCGCCACCGTGATCGCCAACTTGAACGACGCCACCGGACCAATTATTTCGCGCACCAGCTTGACGATTTCCTGCTCGATCTCGGCGGGCGGGCGCGTCACGCCGGCCTTCAAGACGATGAAGCCGCACGGCACTTCGCCCTTCATGTCGTCCTTGATGCCGAGCACGGCGCATTCGGCGACATCCGGATGGCCGGCCAAGACCTCTTCCATGCCGCCGGTCGAGAGCCTGTGGCCGGCGACATTGATGATGTCGTCGGTGCGGCTCATGACATAGACGTAGCCGTCCTGGTCGAGATAACCGGCATCCGCGGTTTTGTAGTAGCCGGGGAATTCGTTCAGATAGGATTCGCGCATGCGCGCATCCTGGTGCCACAGCGTCGGCAGGCTGGCCGGCGGCAGCGGCAGGCGCACTACGATTGAGCCAATCTTATTGACCGGCAATTTGTGGTTGGCCTCGTCGACAATGTCGATGGCATAGCCCGGCATCGGCACGCAGGCCGAGCCGTATTTGACCGGCAACGCGCCAAGGCCGACCGGATTGCCGGCGATGCACCAGCCGGTCTCGGTCTGCCACCAGTGATCGATGACCGGCACTTTGAGCACTTCCTCGGCCCATTGGATGGTCGGCGCGTCGGCGCGCTCGCCGGCCAGAAACAGCGTACGGAATTTCGACAGATCATATTGCTTGAGCAGCTTGGCGTCCGGGTCCTCCTTGCGGATGGCGCGAAACGCGGTCGGCGCCGTGAACAGCGCGACCACGCCGTGATCGGCGCAAACGCGCCAGAACGCGCCGGCGTCGGGCGTGCCGACCGGTTTGCCCTCATAGAGTACCGAAGTGGCGCCGTGAAACAGCGGCGCGTAGATGATGTAGCTGTGGCCGACCACCCAGCCAATGTCGGAAGCGCACCAGAAAATTTCGCCCGGATCGATATTGTAGAGATTCTTCATCGACCATTTCAGCGCGACCATGTGGCCGCCATTGTCGCGCACCACGCCTTTGGGAATGCCGGTGGTGCCCGACGTGTAGAGAATATAGAGCGGGTCGGTGGCGAGGACGGGAACGCATTCGGATGTCTTGGCGAAATTGACCGCGTGTTCCCAGGTTTTGCGCCAATCGTGGTCGCGGCCATTGACGAGCGCCGCCTCGCATTGCGGACGCTGGAGAATGAGACAGGCTTCAGGCTTGTGCGTGGCGAGGCGGATCGCCTCGTCGAGCAGCGGCTTATAGAGCACGACGCGCGTGCCTTCGATGCCACAGCTCGCCGACAGAACCATTTTCGGCTTACAGTCATTGATGCGGGTGGCGAGTTCCTTGGCCGCGAAGCCGCCGAACACCACGGAGTGGATGGCGCCGATGCGCGCGCAGGCCAGCATCGCAAACACGGCTTCCGGCACCATCGGCATATAGAGGATAACGACATCGCCTTTTTTGATGCCGAAATCGCGCAGCATGGCGCCGAGCAATTGCACTTCCGACAGCAGGCGGCCGTAAGTGAAGGTCTGTTTGGTGTTGGTGACGGGCGAGTCGTAGATCAGGGCGGCCTGCTGGCCGCGCCCGGCCAGCACATGGCGGTCGATGGCGTTGTAGCAGGTGTTGCAAACGGCGTCGGGAAACCAGCGGCCGTAGATGCCGGCTTTTGCGTCGAAGATGTTCTTCGGCTTCTCGATCCAGTCGATGGCCTGCGCCGCTTCGCCCCAGAAGCCCTGCGGATCGTTTTGCCAGCGCCCATAGACGTCATGGTAGCGGCTTTTCGGCGTCGTCATGGCGTTCCGTCCCGGTCTTCTCTTTTGGTCTTTGCCGGCGATTGTGGAACGGCCAGCTAAACCAAACAAGACTTACAGCAAAACAGGCCTGCATAAACAAGGCTGGCAAAGCGCCGGTTCCTTGCGTAGGCAGGGCGGCCAGGAAAGCCGCCCTTTGACCATCATCACCGATCCGCTGTTCTACCTGCTCGCCGTGCCGGCCGTGATCGCGCTTGGCATATCCAAGGGCGGCTTTGCCGGCGTGGGCCAAATGGCAACGCCGATGCTGGCTTTGGTGATGCCACCTTTGGAGGCGGCCGCCATCATGCTGCCCATCATGATCGTGCAGGACGCGGTCGCGGTGGCGGTCTACCGCAAGGACTATAACGCGCACATTCTGGCGATTGTGCTGCCGGGCGCGGTTGTCGGCGTGGCCTGCGGCTGGCTGCTGGCCGCGCATATTTCCAATGCCTCGGTGCGTATATTTACGGGAGGGGCCACCATTGCCTTCGTGCTCTATAACTGGCTTGGCCCCAAACGCATCGCCGATGATGTGGTCAAAGATGTCGGCGGCGCCAGCGTTCCGCTCGGTTTGTTTTGCGGCATGCTGTCGGGCTTCTCTTCGACCATCGCGCAGGCCGGCGGGCCGCCCTATCAGATCTATGTGCTGGCGCAGAAACTGCCGAAAATGACCTTTGTCGGCACCACCGCCATCGCTTTCGCCAGCGTCAACTGGATGAAAGTGGTGCCCTATTTCGCGCTCGGGCAATTTTCCACCAAGGGGCTCGGCACTTCGCTGGTGCTGCTTCCGCTGGCGATTGCCACCAATGTGCTGGGCTTCTGGCTGGTGCGGGTGACGCCGCAGGAATTGTTCTACCGCGTCACTTATATTGTCATGTTCATTATTTCAGTCGAACTGGTGCGCGAGGGCGTGCTGGAGATGATGCACGGCTGACAAGCGCGCTGCCCTTGGCTAGGTTTCTTTTGAGAGGAAACACCCAATGGCGAAAACGCCCTACGATACTGACCTGGACCGCAATCCGGCGAATTTCCAGCCGCTGACGCCGCTCGGCTTTCTTGAGCGCGCGGCGAATGTGTTCCCGGATCATACGGCCATTATCCACGGCAAGCTCCGGCGCAATTACCGCGATTTCTATGCCCGCGCGCGGCAGCTTGCTTCCGCCTTGTCGAAGCGCGGCATCAAGCGCGGCGACACGGTGTCGGTGCTGCTCGCCAATACGCCGGCGGCGCTCGAGTGCCACTACGGCGTGCCGATGGCGCAAGGCGTGCTCAATACGCTCAACACCCGGCTCGATGCCGCGATTATCGCCTTCGCGCTCGACCACGCCGAGGCCAAGGTCGTGATTACCGACCGCGAGTTTTCCAAGACGATGAAAGAGGCGCTGGCCCTGTGTAAGGCGAAGCCCCTGGTCATCGACTACGACGATCTGGAATATTCCGGCGCCGGCGAACGGCTGGGCGAAATCGAATACGAGGAATTCATCGCGAGCGGCGATCCGGATTATGTCTGGGCCATGCCGGACGACGAATGGGACGCCATTTGCCTCAATTATACCAGCGGCACCACCGGCGATCCGAAAGGCGTCGTCTATCATCACCGCGGCGCGCATTTGCTGGCCATGGGCAATGTCATCACCTGCGCCATGCGCCAGCATCCGGTGTATTTGTGGACGCTGCCGATGTTCCACTGCAACGGCTGGTGCTTTCCCTGGACGGTGTCGATTGTCGCCGGCACGCATGTCTGTCTGCGGCAGGTGCGCGCCAGCGCCATGTATGACGCCATCGCGATGCATAAGGTGACGCATTTGTGCGGCGCGCCGATCGTGATGGCGACCTTGCTCAATGCCAGCAAAGCCGAGAAAAAACCGCTGCCGCATATCGTGAATTTCGCCACCGCCGCGGCGCCGCCGCCGGAATCGGTGCTGGCCGCGATGAAATCCGCCGGTTTCAACGTCACCCATGTTTACGGTCTGACCGAATGCTACGGACCTTCGGTGGTCAACGAATGGCACGGCGAATGGGACGCCCTGCACGGCCCTGAGCAGGCGCAGAAGAAAGCGCGCCAGGGCGTGCGCTATCCGGTGCTGGAAGGGCTCGACGTGCGCGATCCCGACACCATGGTGCCGGTTAAGCGCGACGGCGAGGCCATGGGCGAAGTCATGATGCGCGGCAATGTGGTGATGAAGGGCTATCTCAAGAACAAGGCTTCGACCGAGAAGGCCTTTTTCGGCGGCTGGTTTCACACCGGCGATCTCGGCGTGATGTATCAAGACGGCTATATCCAGCTCAAGGACCGCTCCAAGGACATCATCATTTCCGGCGGCGAGAATATTTCCTCAATCGAAGTGGAGGATGCTTTGTACAAGCATCCCGCCGTCGCCGCGGCCGCGGTGGTTGCAAAACCCGACGAGAAATGGGGCGAGACGCCGTGCGCCTTCATCGAATTAAAGCCCGGCGCGGAGGCCAGCGCCGATGAGCTGACGCAGTGGTGCAAGAAAAATCTCGCGGGCTACAAAGTGCCGCGCTTTATTGTGTTTGCGGAAATCCCCAAGACCAGCACGGGGAAGATTCAGAAGTTCAAGCTGCGGGAGATGGCGAAGGCAGTATAGCCGCCCTACCGCTCGCCGAGCGGACGGCCGTTGGGCTGGAACATGCTGTCGGTGTTGAAATTCCGGTCGGCATTCTGCCGGGTGCCGAATTGCAGCGTGGTGTTGCCCTGCTTGATCGTAGTTGGGCCGTTGTTGTTGCCGGTGCCGGAGAACCGTTCGTCCGGATCGGTGTAGCGCGCCGAGCCGTCGCTATTGGTGTTGGTGGTGTTGTCGAACGTGAAAGCATGCGCCGCGGAAGCCACCAACACACTTGCGCAAAAGGCAGCGGCGAAGGCGACATGGCGCATGCGGCAAAGGGGCTGGCGGTTCATAGCTGCCTCACGGTTTTCATTTAAGTTTTAGAGCAGATTGAGCGGATTCGCTTGCCCTTTTTAGGAGCAGATCGGAACAATAAGGCTGCAAAACGGCAAACGCAAATCCGTAGGTTCCCCGATTCATCTGGCCCGGTATTTGCTTAGTCTTGCGTGGGACTAGGGAAGCGTCAGGGGCCAACCGGATGGAGATGCTCCTTGCCGACAAATCTGCCGCCTCCCCGCGCTAAAGCAAAGCGCTCGGTCTTCACCGTCGCGCTCAACGCCTTCATGCTCGGCAGCGCCCTGATCCTGGCCGCCGCGGTGGTGTTGCAGGAGGAGCGCTATGCCATGGGCCGGCCGGACGTCGCGGGCGTGACCGGAACGTTCACGCAGCCGGTTCCAATCGACATGACGAGTGAAACGATGGCTTTGCCGCCACTTAATTAAGCGGCACGACCAGCCCTACTCCAGTTTCAAATTGAGCTTGCGTACCAGCGCGCCCCATTTCTTTTCCTCGCGGTCGAGGTCGGCGGCATAGGCCTGCGGCGTCATGGGCAGCGCTTCGGCGCCTTCATTGGCGAGGCGCTTCTGCACTTCCTCGGTGGCGAGCACGGTATTGAGCGCCTTGTTGAGCCGCTCAATGATCGGCTTCGGCGTGCCCGCCGGCGCCGACAATCCATAACGTAGCGCCACCTCGAAACCAGGTAGGCCGGACTCATCCATCGTTGGTAGAGCGGGCAAGATGTTCGAGCGCTTGGCGCTCGTTATCGCGATGGCGCGCAAGGTGCCGGCTTTGACGTTGCCGAGCGCGGCCGGGATCGGCATGAACATCATCGAGATATGGCCGCCGATCAAATCGCCGAGCGCCGGGCCGTTGCCCTTGTAGGGAATGTGCTGCATGTGAACGCCGATATCGCTGGCGAGCAATTCGCCGGCGAGATGATTGACGGTGCCGACGCCGGGCGAGCCGTATTGCATCGGCGAGCTTTGCGCCTTGATGTATTTGATCAGCTCGGCGAGCGAATGCACCGGCAGCGACGGGTTGATGACCAGCAAATTCGGCGCTACGCCGATCATGCCGATCGGCTCGAAATCCTTGCGCGGATCGTAGCGGGGATTGCCATAGGCCGCGGGCGCGATCGCGAATGTGCCGGTGTAACTGAGGATGATCGTGTAGCCGTCGGGGGTGGCCTTGGCCGCGTAGCGGGTGGCGAGCGTGCCGCCAGCGCCGGCGCGATTTTCGACGACGATCTGCTGGCCGAGCAAGTCCGACATTTTGTCGGCGACGTTGCGCGCCATCACCGTGGTGCTGCCGCCGGGCGGAAACGGCACGATCAGGGTAATGGGCCGTGTCGGATAATCTTGCGCTTGCGTCACTTGCGGCAGAGCGGCGAGTAAAGCCGTCAGCCATAGCGCCGCCAATATCCTGATCGATGTCCGCATTGCGAGCCTCCCCTGACGCGGCCCGCTGCGGGGTGGCCGCGAAAGGCGTCAGGCCTCGGGCAGTTCCACTGACGTGCGGGTCTTGGCCGCGGCATCATATATCGTGACCTGGATCACGGGAAATTTCTTCTTGAGTTCGAGGCCCACTTTCATCGCATCCGCCAATGCCGGATATTGCGACTTGATCTTGCCGTCCACCGTGACCGCGAAGCCCTCGACCGGGAATGCGTCGCCACGCAGGTTTCGGGGCCGCTTGTCTTCGGGTTCGCTCATTTTGGGTTCCTTTGCCATGACCCATAGCTAAGCCATGCACGGGCCTATGGGCAGTAGCTGATGGGATTTCTTTTGGGCGCTTAATAAGCGCCCGAAAGCGCTTTATTCGACCTTAAGCCCGAGTTTGTGCACGAGGCCCGACCATTTGGTCTCTTCCTTGTCGATATCCTCGGCATATTCGGCCGGCGTCGAGGTCATTGGGTCGCCGCCCTCGTTGTGGATCTGTTTCTTGACCTCATCGGTATCGACCAATTTGGCCAATTCGACACTGAGCTTGTCGATGATTTCCTTCGGCGTGCCGGCCGGTGCCAACAGGCCGTAATGCAGCACGGCTTCGAAGCCGGGCATGCCGGATTCATCGAAGGTCGGCACATCCGGCAATAGCGAGAAGCGCTTCTTGCTGGTGACTGCGACGGCGCGGAGATTTCCGGACGCGATATTGCCGAGCGCCGGCGGCAGCACGCCGAAGGCGATCGGAATGTGGTCGCCGAGCAGATCGGTCATCACCGGCGCCGTGCCTTTGTACGGGATGATGGCGACATCGACTCCGGCCACCGATTTGAACAGTTCGGCGCACATATAGCCGCCAGTGCCAATGGCCGAAGTGCCGAGATTGAGTTTGCCCGGCTGTTTTTTGGCGAGCGCGATGAATTCGGCGATGGTCTTGGCCGGGAACGAAGGGTTCGCCAGAAGCGCCACCGGCATGGAAGCAACCAGGCCGATCGGCGCAAAGTCGCGGCGCGGGTTCATGTCGAGCTTGGCATAGAGGCTTGGGTTGATCGAGATGGTGCCAGTGTGGCCGAGCAGCAGCGTGTAGCCGTCGGGCGCCGCTTTGGCGACCGCGCGGGTGCCGATAGTGCCGCCGGCGCCGCCACGATTATCGACGATCACCTGCTGCTTAAGCGAATCCGTCAGCTTGGCCGCGACCACGCGCGCCATGGCGTCAACGCCACCACCCGGCGGATAGGGCACGATCAGGGTGATGGTGCGGGTCGGGTAGTCGATGGCATGGGCACAGCCCAGGCTTGCGAGCGTGCAGGCAAGCGCGGCGACGATGGCGGCGGCGAATGAGCGCATGAATTTCCCCCGGGCCGATAATTCGGCGGCCCAAAAACGGCGGCCATTAATTGGCCGCTCAAGATTGCGATCATTATGATTTAAATCGATGCGGGCGGAAACACAAAACCACCGCCCCGCGCATTATGGCGGACCGGAGGTGGCGCCTGGAAGCTGATCGGCGGATTTGAAACCGGGTCAGTGCACGCTGGCGTTTTCGCTGTGCCGCAGACGCTCGATTTCGTCTTTTAAGTACAATTTTCGACGCTTTAGTTCGACTACTTTTAGATCATCGGTGGCGGGATGTGCCAGGCAATCGTTGATTTGAGCTTCGAGCGCCTGGTGCTTTTTTTCGAGTTCCGAAAGGTGCGACTGCATCGACATTCAGCATGTCTCCTCAATCAGTGTCCCCTAATGGAGTTAAGCCTAGCGCAGACTCAGTACAAGGGCGACGATACACCCGCGACCGCGGTGCGGCAAACCGACTAAGACCATCACGAAGCCATTGATCGGGAGCGATTTTTCTGGCCGCTTGAACGGCGTTGTGGAAAACGCGATAATTATTTTGGCCGCGCCGAACCGGATACCGGCGCGCAGCAAAATCAGCGGTGGCGATGAACGACAATGACGAAATCGCATTGCGCGAGCAGCTGGCGCGCCTGCAACAGGAGCATCGCGATCTCGATGCGGCAATCGCGGCGCTCGCCGGCTCGCCCGGCTCCGACCTGATCCAGGTCCAGCGCCTCAAGAAGCGCAAGCTGGTGTTGCGCGACAAGATCCGCCGCATCGACGACCAACTCACGCCGGATATTATCGCGTAGCGGGCAATCCCCGTGGGATCATGTAAATTGGCAGGATAAAGGGTGACGATGACAAGACTGTCTGGCGCGGATCCGACCGCCCGCAAGCTCGCTATCGGGCTTCTCGCACTGATGGCCGCCTGGCTGCATTATTCACCGGCCCACGCCCAATCGGCCGATTTGGTTTTGTGCGACCGGCTCGCCGCCGACCCCTACGATCCCGACAAGCCGGCCGATATCAAAGGTACGGCAACTGTCGCCGCTTCCGATATCGCGACCGCCCTCAAGTTTTGCAAAATCGCGGCGGCCGGATCGCGCCGGGCGATGTATCAACTCGGCCGCGCCTATGCCGCCAACCGGCAAATGCCGGAAGCGATCGGCGCCTATCGCAAGGCCGCCGACAAGGGCTCTACCTCCGCCATGGTCGAACTCGGCGTGCTCTATGGCACCGGCGCAGGCGTGGCCAAGGACCCGGCCGAGGCGCGCAAATTATTCGAGCGCGCGGCGGCGGCCGGCAATCCGCGCGCCGCCACCAATCTCGCTGCGCTCTCGGGCGACGGCGGTGCGCCGGTAGATGCCGCGCAAACGCGCGCCATGCTTTCGTCCGGCTCGGAGGCCAATTCGGCAGAAGCGCAATTTCAGCTTGGCATAATGGCCGCCAATGGCATCGGCGGCCCGCAGGACGACGTTGTCGCGCGCGCGCTGTTTGAAAAGGCAGCCGCGCAAAATCATCCCGGCGCGCTGGAATGGATGGGGGCCTTTGCCCTGCTCGGGCGCGGCGGGCCCAAGGACGAGAGCGCCGCCAAGACTTATTACGCGCGCGCCGCCGCGCTCGGCAATGAAGACGCCAAGGCCGCGCTCAAGCGTATCGAATGTCCGTATGTGCTCAAGGACAAGCGCGGCAACGTCATGACCAATCTTTGCTTCTGACGCAAAGCGCTAGCCGCGCCGCTCTTTCTTGCGCGCATACATCGCCCGGTCCGCCGCGTCGCTGATCGCGGCCGGCGTGGCGTCGCCCGAAATGGGCACGACGCCGGCGCTGGCAGAAACGCAAATCCGGTCCTTGCCGGCGCCGGTACCGGCGGAAGCGATGGCGGCTTCCAGTTCGCGCGCCTTGGCGACCGCATGGGCCTCGCTGAGATTCCACATCAGCACGGCGAATTCATCACCGCCCAGGCGCGCCACAATATCGGAGGCGCGCACCTGGCCGGTGAGCTCGCGCGCCACCGCCACGAGCAAGGCATCGCCGGCGGCATGGCCATATTGGTCGTTGACGGCCTTGAAGCCGTCGAGATCGATATAGATCAGCGCGGCTGAGGTGCCGTAGCGCTTCACATAAGAAATCGAGCGTGCCAATTCGCGGTCGAAGCCGCGGCGGTTGAGGATGTCGAGCAACGGGTCGACATCGGCGTGCGCCTCAAGTTCGGCGATTCTCCACTCGGCGTGGGTCAAGGCGATCTTGAGCCGCTCGATTTCGGCAAGCAGCAGGGCTGCCTGCCCGACCGCCGCATTGCCACCCGCTATTGGCTCATTAACGGCCACGAAGGATCCTTCCGTAGCCCCCCATCAAAGCTGGATTGTATTGACCGTCCGGTTTTCGATTTCGCCGCGCACTCTGGCGTAAAGCTTGGGATTGCGGGCGGAAAGAATTTGCAAGGCGGCGAGCACCGCGTTGGACGGTTCGAGCACAGTCATCACCGGAACGGCGCTTGGCGCGCGCAATGACGACCAGACATCTTCGGGGAATTCCTTGGCGCTGGCCGGCACGGTGATAACAGGCGCCGCCGACAGAGCGGAGAGCACGGGTCCCGCGCCGTTCGAGCGGCCGATAAAGGCGATCACCACCGTGTTCGGGACTTCCTGCAGCATCTTGTAGAGAGTTGCAGCGCCCCGCACCGGCTCTTTGTGGACCGAGCAGGTCACGACCGTCATCAGGTCCTTGAGATCGCCGAGCGCCTCGGAGAAGGCGTCGGTCTTGTCCTTTTCCGAACCGCGCCAAAGAATGATGCGCTGTTGCGGTACATGGAAGCGGCTGGTGACATCCGCGACATGGGCATATTTGGCCGCGACATCGTCGAGCGCGCCGCCGTCGCGATAGACCTGCTTGTCGATATAGGCGCCGCTCTCGATCACGCGCCAGGAATCATTGTCGATAACATCGGCGAGCAGCAGATTGCCGTTGGTGTCGTAGCCGAACTCGACCTTGAGATCGACCAGCCGGCCTTCTTCGAGTTGCCAGGCTTTTTCCAGCGCGAGAAAGGCCTGGCGCGCGATGCGGCGCATTTCGGGGAAGCTTTTGAATTCGTCGGCACGGCCGAAAACTTCCGAAACCGGCAATACGAGAAACGGCTCCTGCCCCGGCAAGGGCTTGGCCGGGTTGAACAGCTTTATCTCCGGGGCGCCATCGGCGTAATCCATGAACGGATCGTCGGCGACCAGCGGCTTGCCCTTCCAGTTCTTGTCTTTGGTCTTGAGATAGAACTCGACGATCAAATGCGGAAACAACTGACCCTTGGCGAGATGCGGATTGCGCTTGAGAAACGAGCCATGCGCTTCGCGCCGCACCACCACCTCGTAAGGCAGCATTTCGCAGTTCGGCGCGGAAAACGAATTTGGGCCCTCCTGCCGGTCGAAGGCGACCGGGATGCCGCAAGCTTTCAACAGGCGGAAGACATTGGACGTGGTAGCGGTGGCAAGCCGCCCCTTGTCTGGGATGATATCGTGCTTGGCGCCGTCGCCAGCCGTGATGTCGTCCTTGGCTACGACGGTCACCATGCCGGCGCTGCCTTTGATCTTGTAGATCTTCTTGGTCTTGCCCTCGGCGACCATCTCGCCCAAGGCCTTGTCGCCCAGGGCCTTGTCGCCCAAGGCGGTTTGAGAATGCTTCACGGCCACGCGTTCTGACATTTTAGCGTCCACAGCCCGATCCCGTATTCAGGGAATTGAGAGGAATATTGCGCGGGCACCATACTATCGAAGGTCCACGAGAGCCAAATCGCTTTGTGGGTGGTTTTCCCCCGAAATTGACAGGCGTTCCCTTACCTCAAGCCGCCCGATGGCTCGTGATCTTCTTGATCTGGGCCGAAATTTTATCTTCCGCGGTTTCCAGGTCGTATTGGCCCTGCAAGTTCAGCCAGAAGGCCGCCGTGGTCTTAAAAAGCTTGCCGAGCCGCAGTGCCGTATCGGCAGTCACAGCCGTTTCTTCGCGCGCCAACCGCTCGATTCGGGTCCGCGGAACCCCAATCGAAGCCGCGACGGCATAGGGCGTCAGTTTCACCGGCTTGAGAAACTCTTCCCGCAGGACCTCGCCGGGGTGAACCGGCGCGAGCTTTTTAGCCATCTTATATTCCTCGATTATCAGGGTCCGGACCATTCCAGTCCCCTCGCCTGCCTAGTGATAGTCGACGATCTCCACCTCATCCGGCCCGGTTTCGGTCCATCTAAATACGATCCGCCATTCATCGTTGATGCGGACCGAATGCCTGCCGACGAAATTGCCTCGCAACGCCTCAAGCCGGTTGCCAGGCGGTGACTTCAGGTCGGCCAAGACGCCAGCATTATTGACCATTACCAATTTCCGGCGGGCCGTCTTGGCCACGTCAGCCGGGAACCCTTTCGGGACTGCGCGGTCACGAAGGATCTTCTCCGCGAATTCCCCCCCTGAACCCCCGGATCATGGCCTCAACGTATCATACCGAGATACGTATACAAGGTTTTAGTATCTGGACATGATACTAAATATTCTAAGAGTGGTCTTTGTAAATAATTCGTGATAAAGTTGTAAATCGTTTTGTCCGGAACCAACCGCCATGGCCCTGCCCGCCCGATTTCCCGACCGCCTGCGCCTGCCGCTCGATTTCGAGCCGGCCGGGCTTGCCGCCGGCCTGGCGAATTTTTCAAAAGCGGCGTGGATCGAGCATTTCGTCAAACAGAATTACGACGGCGATTGGAGCGTGGTCGCGCTGCGGGGGCCGGCCACCGCCAAGCACCCGATCCAGACGATCTATTCCGATCCGAGTTGCACCGACTTTGCCGATACCGCGATGCTGGCGGGCTCGCCCCATTTCCGCGCCGTGCTGGCGGCGTTCGCCTGCCCGCTCCAGTCGGTGCGGCTGATGCGGCTTACGCCCGGCTCGGTCATCAAGGAACACCACGATAACGACCTTAGCTTCGAGCAAGGCACAGTGCGCATCCACATCCCGGTAGTGACCAATGCGCATGTCGATTTTCGGCTCAATGGGGCGCGCTGCGTCATGCCGGCGGGTTCAAGCTGGTATCTGCGCCTGTCGGACCCTCACAGCGTGGCCAACCGGGGGCAGAGCGACCGCGTCCATCTGGTGATCGATGCCGTGGTCAATGACTGGGTGGCCGCCCTGTTCGAGCGGGCGGCGGCCAGGGGCCGGGCGGCGTAGTTTCGCTATCGCAAGACCGGCGCGGTGGTGTCAGCGTTGTAATAGATCGTCGCCAGCAACAGCGTGACAAAGTAAGTCCAGCCGACAAAAGGCACGAACCGCACGACCAGCGTCTTGTACAACACGCGGGTGGAATCTTTGCCGAGATTCTCGGCAATCACCGCCAAGGCGTCCGGCAGCACTATGGCCCGCATCAGGCGCTCAAGCTCAAGCGCGGCAAGGCCGTAGCGCTTCGCCTTGACCGCAGCACCGGCATCCTTGAGCGCAGCCATCAGCGCGCGGTTGCTTCTGAGCTGCGCGAACAAAGCGACCCGTCGTTCGAGCCCCAATGCGGCCAGCACAATCGTGAGCAGCACATCGTCGATGCCATCGCCATGCAGCGGCTCAATCTGCGCCAGCGGCTCTTGGAGCATGGCCTCGACCTCCTCCGAGGTCGGCGCCAGCCGGATGACCAGCGGCTGCATCGTGAGCGCCAGGTCGAGTTCGCGCATTGGCACCACGAGCAGCCAATCGTCCTCGCTGACACGGCCGTTGAACACCGCGGCAAGATCGCGCGCCAGCCAGACCTGCTCGGCGCGGAAGCGGCGCACCGCATTGGCGCTGCGCTCGGGGCCGTCGGCGACCGTCAGGCGCAGCAAATTGTCGGCGCGGCGAGCCAGCCGGCCAACATCGCGCCTCGCGTCTTGGGCGGCCTGGCTGATGGAGTTCGCGGTAAAGGTCTGCGCCGCTAAAAGCCGTGGCGCGAAAACCACGGCCGCCACCAGCCCAAAAGCCCTCCGGAACAGGCCCCGCCGGCGTGTTATTGAGCCCAACCCTCCCCGGCGGCGGAGCGGCGCAACCATCGGCATCCCCTGGCAAAATCGGCGGCCGGCGCCCACTAAAGCCGGCCAGACGGCGGATTGTGGACTCTTAACCCCCTTTCTGCTACTGCCGCCCGACTCAAAGGCGTCCTTTGGGCCCTGCCTTTGGGGCTTTTTGACCAAAACCCGATCCGCGCCACCAACGAAGGAGCAAGCGTGCAAGTTCTTGTTCGAGACAACAATGTCGATCAGGCCCTCAAGGCGCTGAAGAAAAAGATGCAGCGTGAGGGCATTTTCCGCGAGATGAAGCTCCGCGGCCATTACGAAAAACCATCCGAAAAGAAGGCGCGGGAAAAGGCGGAAGCGATCCGCCGGGCCCGCAAACTCGCGCGCAAGAAGATGCAGCGCGAAGGCCTGCTGCCCATGAAGCCGCGCGTCGTTCCCGGCGCTGCCGGTCCTGGCGGCGCAGGTGGTCCTGGCGGCGGTGGTCGCGGCCGCGGCGGTCCTGGCGGCGGCGGCGGATCGCGTTTCTGATCGCTTAAGCGGACGGGTTTAGAAATTTCAAAGCGCGGGTCCCAAACTGGCCCGCGCTTTTGCTTTTGCGCTATGGGCGGCGCAACCCCACTTGGCCCGAAAAGCCGCTATTGCAATCCCGCCAGAAATTCCTCGATCGGCTTGGGCGCGCCGAAGCCGTCGAGATTGACGTGGCCGCCGCCCGCAAAGCGCACCATGCGCTTGGGCAAGATTTTGGATTCTGGGGCGAGCGCGAACAGCCGCTCGCCAAAGCGGATCGGAACGATGGGGTCGGCGTCGCCATGCAGCACCAGAAGCGGCGCTGTTACTTGCGCGATGCGCCGGTCGGAATGCCAGGAATCCTTGATCAGCCAGCGCACCGGCAAGAACGGATAATGCGCGGCGCCGACATCGGCCGTTGAGGTGAACGGCGCGTCGAGGATCACTCCGGCAACCGGGCGCCTGGCGGCAAGCGCCACCGCCACCGCGGTGCCGAGCGACTCGCCAAACAGCACGATACGGTTGGCCGGAATCCGCGCCGCGGCAAAATCATAGGCGGCCAGCGCATCGCGGATCAGGCCGACCTCGGTGGGCGTTCCGGTCGAGCCGCCAAAGCCACGATAGCATAGCGCCAATAGGCCGGTGCCGTCGGCTGTAAGCCAAGTGAAGCGCTCGGCGCGCAGATTGAGTCCGTCGGCGTTGCCCTGGAAATAAAGCACCAGCTTCTTGCTGGTGCGCGCCGGGACGTACCAGGCGAGTAATTTCTCGCCGTCATCGCTTTGAAAGGTCACTTCGCTGGCCCGCGGCAGGCCGGAATCGCCGGGCGGCATGTGGATCGGATTGGGGAAATACAGAAGCGAGCGCTGAAACAGATACATCAGCGCGAGCAAGCCGCCATAGCCGAGGACCAGGGCGACCACGAGCCATTTCAGCGTCAACATGCAAAACCCATATCACAACCGTGACCGGCACGGGGTTGCCCGGACGGCCCGATCGCCCTAGCCTGACGGTAATAGAGCCCGCGTCACAAGCGGGCGCCCATCGGGAGAAACACCATGCCCAGGCTGCGCTATATCGAGGAATCCGAAAAGACGCCGCAGACCAGCGCTATGATCGAGTCGGCCAAAAAGACCGGAGCGCCCGACCCGCGCGTGGTCAACATCATGACGCGCGGCAAGCTCGGCACCGCCTGGGTCGAATATTGGAACAAGCTGCTCTATGACGGCGTGTTGCCGCACAAGCTCAAGGAAATGTGCCGCATCAAGATTTCGGTCGCACATCAATGCGGCTATTGCTCGACGGTTCGCTCCAATGTCGCCAAGGCCGAAGGCCTGACCGAGGACATGATCAACGATCTGTTTTCCTATCAGACCAGCCGGCATTTCACGCCGCGCGAGAAAGCGGCGCTGCGTTACGCCGATCTGTTCAAGCAAGGCGAGCACGCCATTGACAAGGACGAGGTCTATACCGATCTCGCGAAGCATTTCAGCGACGAGGAAATCATCGAACTCGGTCTGCTGTGCGCGCAGACCGACGGCGTCGGCAAGCTCGTAAAATCTTTTAACGTGCTCAGTTGGGAAGATGCCTGCGAACTCAATCCGCGGCTGGCGCAGGCTTCGCCGTCGCAACAGGCGGCGGAATAGACCTCACGGATCGAGCGGGAACGCCATCGTGCTCATCAGCGCCAGCGCCGGCTGGCGGGTGTCGAGCCGCGTGTGCTGCACCACCACCGGCACGCTCGACACAATGACGCTGGAAAAATCCGTGCCCTTGGGGATCGTTTCCGGGTCGGTAAAGTCGTCGAAACGCAAATGCCGCGTGCGTTGCGCGGCGACGATGAATTTGAAAGGCCCGGCCGGCGCTCGGTTGGCGAAATAGACGGTAATATCGACCTGCGCATCCTCGTCGGCGGTGTTGAGAATACACACCGTTTCGTGGCTCAGGAGTTCGCGCGTCGTGCCGGTGGAATCCGGCGGAATATAGCCTTCCGCGATGGCCCAGCTATAGCGCCCGACAGGCATGGTCATGATACCGTTCCTTTATTCCGCCGCTTGGTCCGACGATTGGCCATTGCCACATGGTTGCATACCACGGGCGGCGTGATAGCAAAGCGACGCTATGACGCCAACGCCCAGCATCCGCCCCGCAACGAGTACCGACAATGACGCCATTTGGCGCATTCTCGAACCGGCGTTCCGCGCCGGCGAGACCTATCCGATCCCGCGCGACATCACCCGCGCCGACGCGCTGGCTTACTGGCAAACGCCCGGCCATGAAGTGTTCGTGGCCGAACAAGACGGCGAAATCGCCGGCACCTATTATCTGCGCGCCAATAACCGCGGCGGCGGCGGCCATGTCGCCAATTGCGGCTATATCGTCGCGCCGCAATCCATGGGGCGGGGCGTGGCGCGGGCGATGTGCGAGCACTCGCTTGAGCGGGCGCGCGGGCGCGGCTTTACCGGCATGCAGTTCAATTTCGTGATCGCCTCGAATGAGCGGGCCGTGCGGCTGTGGCGCTCCTGCGGCTTTTCGATAGTGGGTACGCTGCCGTCCGCTTTCCGGCACCCGCTTTTGGGCCTGGTCGATGCGCTGGTCATGGTAAGGCCGCTTTAAGCCAGCGCGCTCGCCGGCATACTCTTTGATTTCATTAAGAAAAACTACCCAGTCGCACGCTCATTTAATTGCAACATGATTGCAACTTTATTTGAACCTGCGCGTTACTGTCGCGGGGTGGGTCCGGTGACGTAAAAGCAGCGTCGAGACTTGGATTACTTGCGTGGATTCGGGGCAGAATGGACGAGCCGGTCGGCTTTCTCGAAAGCGAACTGGAAAGAGCTTTGGCCGCCCGCGGTGACGCGCCGGGCGCGGATAATGTCGTGCCGATTTCGGCGGCGCTGAATTCGCAAGCCACCTTGCGCGAGCGCGAGCGCCGGTTTCGTCAACTGCTCGATGCCCTGCCCGCCGCCGTCTACACCACCGACGCCGAGGGCCGGATCACCTATTACAACGAATCCGCCGCCGAATTGTGGGGCCACCGGCCGCCGCTCGGCTCGAGCGAATGGTGCGGCTCGTGGAAACTGTTTTGGCCGGACGGCACGCCGCTACCGCCTGACCAATGCCCGATGGCGGTCGCGCTCAGGGAAAACCGGCCGGTGCGCGGGCTGGAAGCGGCCGCCGAGCGGCCCGACGGCACGCGTGTGCCGTTCATTGCCTATCCAACGCCGCTGCACGATGAGTCCGGCAAACTGGTCGGCGCCGTCAACATGCTGGTCGACATCACCGAGCGCAAGCGCGCCGACGAACAACAGGCGCTGCTGGTGCGCGAACTCCATCACCGCGTCAAAAATACGCTCGCCACTGTGCAAGCGATCATGGGCTCGACCGCGCGTTCGGCCGACACGATCGAGGAATTCAAGACCGCGTTGATCGGCCGCATCGGCGCGCTGGCCAAGACGCATCGCCTGCTCACCGACGATACCGACGCCGTTTCGTTCGGCGACCTGCTGCATAACGAACTCGACGCCTTCGACGACGGCACCGATGGCCGCATCACGCTGAGCGGTCCGGTGGTTTATCTGTCGTCGCAACTCGCGGTTTCGCTCGGCATGGCGGTGCATGAACTCACTACCAACGCCGCGAAATACGGCTCGCTCTCGGTCTATGGCGGCAAGGTGGATGTGACTTGGAGCACGACCACCGAGGCGACGCGCCGCACGCTCGATTTCGACTGGGTGGAAAGCGGCGGCCCGGCGGTTTCGGCGCCCAAACGGCAAGGCTTCGGTTCTAGGTTGTTGGAATTCGTGCTGCCCGGCCAGATCCAGGCGACCGCTGCCATCGACTACCGGCGCGAAGGCGTGCAAATGCATTGCGCCGTGCCGCTGCCGCTGCCGCTCGAAGCCGCGGACTAGCGCGCATTCCAGATGACGCCCGCGGCCAATCCGCCGATATAAGCCCAGGCGCTGGAGTTAATTTTAGAAAAGGCCTGGTTTGCAACTAAAGTCAGCGGACGCTACTTCAAAGCGGTTGAAACGCTCTTGAACGTCGAGTTCAATGAAGTGCCAATACCGTTCACAGCCGCGACAATCACAATCGAAAGTCCTGCCGCGATCAGACAGTATTCGATAGCGGTAGCTCCGGAATCCTCGGCAAGGAATTGGCGGACTTTTGCAAACATGAATTCTAAAATGCGCCTTTACAGATAAAGAAGCATTAAGCGAAGCAAAGAGATTACGGGTTAAATCCGGCTTATATTGCCAGAAGATACGCGAGCTAACGGCTGCTGTAGGTCAATCTCCGCGTGGCTTTCAACCTCCGGGTGCGCTTTTTCCGTCGTTGCTCCAATGGCGGCCAAATTATTGCGCCGATCGGTTGAGGCGGCTGCCAAAACCGGAACTCGAGCCGTTTTCGCGTTCGAAAGGTAGAGTTGCCAACTGGAGAGGCCCTTGGCGCGTATAAGCCCACGGGCTGACGCCGCTCCAAGCGAAATTGTGTGGTTTGATTCAAATTAGCCGCGACTTACGGGTAAACAATAATTCCCTTGGTCTAACGTCATCGCCGATTCAAACAAATTCACCCCGAACGGCTATTCGGAAAATTTTCGCGGGCCTCCTTTGACACATAATATAAAGCTCGATCTCGCCGATTACGTTTCTGCGGAAATCGTGGTCGTCGACCAATCCGGCGCCGTCGTGCACTGTAATCGAAAGTGGGAAGAAACCGCGAAATCCGGCGGCCTTTTGCTGAAACAGCCGCGTTGGAACTATATCGCAGAATGCGAGGCAGCAATCCAACGTGGTTGCGATGTGGCGGAAGTTCTCGCTGGATTGCGTGCGGTCTTGCAAGGGAAGTTACCTTCGTTTGTCGCTACCTACGCTTGCCCATTCAATCGACTGTACCACTGGTTTGAAGTGCTGATTTCGGTAGCCGAAATCAGCGGCACAAGGCATGCCATACTGATGCATGTTGACGTTTCGGCGATGCAACGCGATGCGCTCACAGGACTGCCAAACCGAGCGATGTTCGATGCACAATTGCACTTGGCCTTGTCGCTGGCGCAAGAGGCCGGAAGCCGCACAGGAATCATTATTGTCGACATGAACAATCTAAAACTTCTCAACGATAAGCACGGCCACCACATCGGAGATGAGGCCTTGAAGGCGCTCGCACTGGAGCTCAAGAATAAGGTCGGTCCGGATTGTGTGGCGACAAGGATCGGCGGCGACGAATTTGGTGTGGTCCTTCCAGTCAATTACGATATGCTTTTCGCTCGCCGAGTGCGCGCCCACTTCGAATCCGGGATCGTTTGCTCAATCGGACCTGCGCAACATCCAATATTGGTATCGGCCAGCGTCGGATTCGCGCTTTATCCGGACGACGGCACGACTTCCGGCGGTCTTTTCAGCGCAGCCGACAAATCGATGTACGCACACAAGCGCGGTGCGTCGGTCGCTTAGCCACCGTATTCAGCAACGCCAATAACGGCGACTCGGAGCTTTTCCAACAGCCAAGATCAGGGCGCGTCAAAGCCTTTCGACTTCATAACCGCCAGCGCATTGGGTGACGCGATAAACGACGATAAAGCCTTTGCCGCCTGCATTTGATTGCTGTTCGTAAGAATTCCGGCGACGTAAGAGTTTAATTTCTTGGCCTGAGCGGGCAAAACACCCGCCAGTTCCGTGCCGGGTCCATTTGCAGAACTGATCACCCATATCGCCAAGTCAGCCTCGCCGTTTGCGACGGCTTCCCGAGCTACGGCGCCTGACGAGAACGTCTTGATTTTCGGCTTTATCGTGTCGGCAATTTGAAGCCGCTCGATTAAGTCCGCAAAATACTTTCCGCTGGCACTGCTTGCGGGATCGCCGGCGGCTATCAATTTTGCGTTCAGCAACGCCTGCTTGAGCCCGTGAACCGTGCTCACGTCGGGCTTTGTGGTACCTTTCGGAACGATTACACCAAATGCGAGCTTTGCAATGGGGGCTGCGCTATCCTCGACAATCTTGCCCTCATCCTGAAGTTGTTCGATCTGCTTGGGTGACAGGATCGCCAAGTCGGCCGTTTTTCCGGCTTGGATTTCCGTGACGAGTGCTGAAGTGGATGAATAGGAAATCGTGACCTGATTGCCTGAGGAACGTTCAAACTGCGGGATTAGATCGCTGAGTGCGGGCTTGAGTGCTTGCGGCGCCAACACTGTCAGCTCCGCGGCGTGCGCAAGATTGATGGCCACCGTGAAAGCCACGATCGCCGCTAACGCAGAGATAGACTGCCGCAACTTCGCCGATCGTTTTGCCATTGACGCTCCGGCACAAAGTTGGCCGGCCCCCGGGGCCTTAACGTAGGAACCAAGCTCAGGTTCCTGATCCTGCTAGATGCACATTAGCAGCCATTTCGGATGGTTCCCATCACGTCCGCTTTACCCCCAAAAGCGGACGCGGTGCTTGGCTCACCGTTATTAATTGTTATTTAAAGGTG
>Ga0302319_10006470_pt1 | contig 23241 bp, 17 predicted proteins | sample Bog_T0_2_FD_203319 | JGI IMG/M metagenome (GOLD analysis project Ga0302319, IMG submission 203319) | Peat permafrost microbial communities from Stordalen Mire near Abisko, Sweden - Bog_T0_2 | ecosystem: Environmental > Terrestrial > Soil > Wetlands > Peat | place: Sweden: Abisko, Stordalen Mire...
AGCCGCCGTGTTGCCTTCCTCCTACTCGGAATGGAGTCAGCATCCTGTTCTTCCGGCTTTTCGAAGCTCAATCGCCCGGCCCACCAATGCCTCTGTCCTACGCTTCAAGCGCCACCTCACGATGACACCTGCAAGACTAGAGGTCAGGTTGGATTCGCTACTTCCTTTCCTGCAGGGGACTTGCACCCCCTACAACATGCCGGTTTAACCCGGCGCTCTCCGGTTGGCCGGTCATTCGTTCGGAACTCCGGAATCCTTCTAAGAAACAGTCCAGCTCTCCAACGCCAGAATAACTGTAGCAAGGCTGGGGCGCTTAGCGGAGGTTCGCGGCTGAGCGAGGAGAGAGAAGTTTGTCACCGGACATGATAGCCTTCCAAATACACCTCAAGAACCCTCCGACTCGTCGGCTGACATTGGCTATGGCCACGGTCTCAGGGACAAACGGGAGATATTGAAATGAAGCGTTTTTTGCGTGGGTAGCCGACCAGCACAGACCACCATGCAACATCTCCTGTTGGTAACCGAGGTTCTGTTGCGCTGGATGTGTGCTGGACTGGAACCTGAATGAAAGAATTTGGAATGATGGATGCGATCTGGACGCAGTTCAGAACCCGATTGGAAGCCGCCCTTCCCGGATGCACCAGTCGCCTTGCCCCAGCGGACGATGCTTCAGTAGCGCAGTTTGAATTCCGCGTTGGCACCGCCTTTCCGGCTGACTTCAAGCGGTATCTTCAACTCGCCGGTGGTCGCAACGATCACGGTCCATCTCTTCCGGAGTTCGGCTATCTGTCGCTGCAAAGCCTGGCCGAAATCCAGGCGGACCGAAACATGCTCATTTTTCTATTTAGAGACGAGCCGCCCGTAAACCACATTCAAGAGAACAAGCTGAAGCCGCGCATCTGGGATCCCTTGTGGATTCCATTTATGGAATTCAATGGCACCGATCGCCTGCTGATAGACCTTAACCCGGGTAGGAACGGTCACTTCGGACAGGTGGTCTATGATTACCCGGGAAATGACTGGGAGGCCGATTCTGCCGTACGATATCAAAGCTTCCCCAAATTTATTGAAGACGCGAGTGACCGGCTCCGCAAATCCCTCTATGAGATCAAAGACGGCCGGATCGTCTTCCCCGATTGGCCATAGAAGCTCTAAGCGGACAAAGTTACTGGTTCTATTAACGCCATCGCCTGGAGGGGACTCCGGCGGACGCGCACACGAAGGAAGTGTTTCATCAATCCTGGGATCGGCTTGGCGGAGCATGAATGCCGCTTCTTGATTGCTCGCGAGATCCTCCATATCGGGCTGGCGCTCAATCACCGATGTGATTGGCGCAAAGATCAATGATCGACTCGCAAGCCTCGCAGGGCGACAACGCAAACTGACGCAAACAACATTTCAATGCACGTTCCGAGGCCTGTTGCCGCAGATCGCTCCTGAAAAACGCCCCAGAGTCGAGGATTGGTGTCGTGCCAGGTTGGTCGGCTACTCGGAAGTAACCTGCATCCGCCGATCAAAACCTGGAGCCCACTTGCAGAAAATCGTAGCTTGTGGCGATTCCCAGCGGCACGTTCGTGAATTAGCAACTAGCGAACAGTATCCGCGCCCGCACTCAGCGCCAATGCCTTTGCGGCGCGCAATGTGGCTACCGGGTCGCCGGTGGGATGGAACTCCATGGCCACGTTGTGGCGATAGTTCAACTGCGCCAGCTTGCGGTAGATATTTGTGTAGTTGATCTCGCCGGTGCCGGGCTCGTGGCGGCCGGGCACGTCGGCCACATGGATGAGACCGATGACATCGATGTGCTTGTCGAGCTTCTCAATCAGGTTGCCCTCGGCGATCTGCTCGTGAAAAAGGTCGTACAAAAACTGCACTTGCGGATGATTCACCTGGCGTACGATCTCGATGGCTTCGGCGGCGGAGGTGAGGAAGTACTTCGGATTCTCTTCGGGATCGATGCACTCGAGCAGCAGCCGCACCGGCTGGCCGTTGATGGTGCGGCCTTCGACGAGAGCTGCGGCGCGCTTGAGCGTCTCCGCACAGCTACGGTGCTGCGCAAAGCGCGACAGCCCCGGAAGCACGTTGCCGGAGAGCAGAATGATGGCCGGGCAGCCGAGGGTTTCCATGGGAACGAGCACCTGGGTTAGCTCGGCCAGCAGCGCCTCGCGGCTGGCGGGGTCGGCGATGCCGTGGGCCAGACCTGCGGTGGCGTCGAAGGTGATACCAAGCCGGTTGCGCGTGTTGTTAGCGAGGGCAAAGTCGGCAGCGGACCACTTTCCGTTGTATTCGCCCACCAGCTCGACATTGGTGTAGCCGGCTTCGGCTACTTTTTCCAGCCGCTGCTCAAAAGGCAGCTCGGTAAAGACTGTCCAGAGCATCACGGACAGCCCAAATGGCGGGGCGGGGGGTTGTGGCGCTTGCGCGCCGGCGGCGGTCGCTGCCTTGAGCGGGGCGGCAACGGCACTCAGGGCAGCCGTGGCCAGGGCTTGCGTAAAGGTGCGGCGATTCATGCGAACCTCCTATGACCTCTTTTTGGCCTTCGATTCCGACGGAGCTTTGCGGAAGCGGCACAGAGCTTCCCAATCCTTTTCCGTCTGGTCGGCATAGAGGCAGCCGAACTTGGCCAGCGCCTCGGCAAAACCGTCTCCCGTGCCAAGGTAGCCGGCGATGACCAGCGGGTCGCCGGAGCGGGCATGTCCGCGCGCCAGCAGTTCGCCACAGACCTCGCCGTAGGCCTGCAAGCCGCCGCCGGCCAGATCTTCCAGCTCGATGGAACCCTTGTGATCGTTGAGCTGGCGGACGAGATATTGCCGTCCGGCGATGTGCGTCCAGCCCAGGAATGGATCGGACTGCACCTGCATGGCCTTCTGCCCTTCCGCAACGCGCTGGCCGTTGTGCTGGACCGGGTGCGCGTCGGGCAGATAAGCCGAGTAGCCCGAGGCCGGCTCCTCTTTGATTTGCAGGAAGAGCGGGTCGGCGGGGCCATTGCCCTCAAAGTAGACGCAGTAATCGCGCAGGCCCACCGAGCCTGTGCCCACCACCTTGAAAGCCACGTCCACAGGCCGGTAGAACGACAAGAGGTGCTGCCGCTGCGGCTCCAGCATCTCGCGGTAAGGCCCCAGCGAAGCCAGCACAGCTTCAGCCTGCGCGCCGGTAACGCGGGTGAGCGCGGGCTTGACCTCTTTGAAGCGGCGAGGTGCACCGGGTTTACTCGACTCCGGCTCGGTGAGCTGTTCCAAGGTATGCGCCGGCGTGGCCCGCTCAGCTTTCGTCAGCGCCGCATGCACCGGCGCAACCGAGTCAAGTCTGTGAACCTGGAAGCGGCCCACTTCGAGGATGGGCATATGGGCGAAGGCGCGCATCTGGGCGCTATAGCGCTCGATGCATCTTTCCACGGTCTGGCGCGCGGCAGATTCCTTGTGGCCCGATCCGCGCCCGGCCAGCACCAGCGATGCGGCCATCCGCTTCAAATCCCACTCGAAGGGTCCGCGAATGGTTTCGTCAAAGTCGTTGATGTCGAAGACGAGCCTTCCTTCGGGCGTGGCAAACGCCCCCAGGTTGCGCACGTGCGCATCGCCGCAGAGCTGGCTGACGATGCCTGTGGAAGGCAGCAGGGCGAGGTCAGCAGCCATCACCGGCACCGCCCCGCGAAAGTAGCCGAAGGGCGATGCCGCCATCAGTTCGTACTTGAGCTTGATGAGCGCGGGTACGCGGCCGCGCATGGAGCGGTCGAGCAGCTTCAAAGGCGGCGTCTTGCGCGCTTTGGTGTTGAGTTCGCTGTGTTCCTGGCGGCCCACCTGCTTGCGCCGCGCCTGGCCGAGATTCGTGCGTTCTTCCGGAGTCGCCCAATGCATGATCCGGAACATACACGCTCCGGCGGTGGGGTGCAAGCGGAAGTTCTGCAAAGGGCTTTTTGCGGAATCTCTTGTGACACATCTAATACCAGATGAACGATTCGTATAGGTATACCGTCTTGTTTGCGTGCGGCCTAACAGCGCGTTCAGTTACATAACGGGCAACATCGGATTTCCTAATTTTTTCGACAAGGACTGTTCATGCGAAAGAGTGATACAGGATTCACACTCCTTGATCTTCTCATGATGATGTTTTGGGTGCTTTGCTGCATGCTTCTAGATGTCATGACCCGACACTGCTTGGGTATTGCTACCCCGAGCAGCGGTTTGCTTGCCGTTTTCCTGCTCGGATATTTCGTATGCTTTGTGGCCAGTTTGATTCTCTCTGGGAAACATATGAGAAAGTGGGCAACGGCCTTGATATTTTGCCTACCACTTTGCGTTGCCATTCTTTTCGTTTGTTTCCTCAGGCATTGGTGGGAGATGGTTTTTTTCGTTGATTTTGCATTCGGATTCTATGCTCCAGTTCTCTGGTTGTGGACTTTTATCTTGCTTTCGATATTACTTGATTCGTTTCCAGTTTGCAGCAGCGGAAAATGTCGTGGTAAACGGGATTTCGCGGTATCCCCATCTTGCTACTACAGTAACGAAGATAGGCCAGTAGATGGGTTGACTGAGTATAAGTGCAAATGCGGTGACGAATATGTGCGCCGCGGGAAGAGATTCATGGCCCTCGATTCTGAGCGCAATCCTCACCCCTATAAAAAGCTTGTCGGCTTTCACAAATGGGCAGACGATACGGATCAATGAGGCTGCCGTTTCGATCATGTTCCAATCCCAAGGCGCATTTGCGCAGACTCTGTAATTTACACTTTTCCTTGGAGGCTCCGCGCCCTTAGATCGCATCCTGAAAAGCCAGGATGGGCTCGGTCTCCCGGAGGAATCTCCTTTGACGCGTGCAGCTGCGCTTTTGCTCTCATCCGTAGTTTCCCTTTCCTTCGTGGCTTCTTCCTGCGCGGGTCAAGAACCTGCCGCGCAGGCTGGTCAAAAGCCGCTGACCGTGGAAGCCATCTTCTCCCATGGCCCGCTGATCGGGACTCCGCCAGAGGATCTCACCTGGTCGCCGGATGGAAAGCACCTGACGTATCTCGATGGCGGCGAGCTTGTGGACCTTGCCCCAGGCCAGAAACCCGAAGATTCCAAGCCGCATGTGCTGGTGAGCCGCGCCAAGCTGGCTGCACTGTCAGGCGCTGAAGGCTCTGAGACAGACCGCGACCATCGCGACCGTTACAAGATGGCAAGCTACATTTGGGCGCCAGACTCGGCGCATCTGCTCTTTGACTCGAACGGGCGGCTGTGGCTCTACGATCTACGCAACGGCACGGGCCTGGAGATCGCTTTTAGCGGGGCAGGCTCGGGCGACGACCCCAAGTTCTCACCCAACGGCGAATTTATATCCTTCATTCGCGACCATGGGCTTTCCATTGTTCGGCTGCGCGATCCCGGTTCGCCCACGGCGGCGGTCGCCCCAGCGCCCAAGCCGGAGACTGGCGTGGTTGCCCTCAACGGTGAGGTGGATTGGGTTTACGAAGAGGAGCTGGAAACGCGCAGCAACTACTTCTGGTCCCCAGACTCGAAGAGCCTGGCCTACCTCCAGATGAATGAGACCGATGTGCCGCAGTATCTGATCGAAGATTGGATTCCTACGCACGCAAAGTTCGATTTGCAGCGCTTTCCGCAGCCGGGCGATCCCAATCCCGAGGTCCGCGTGGGCGTGGTCGGCATCGGTGGCGGCAAGACGGTATGGGTCAAGCTGCCGATTCACCCCGGACAGGATTACATTCCGCGCTTTGGCTGGGCAGATAGCAAGACACTTTGGATCGAGACGCTGACCCGCGACCACAAACACAGGGATCTCTATTTTGCCGATGCCGCCACCGGCCTGGCTCATGCGGCGCTGCACCTTGCCGATGGCAAGTTCATCGACGATCTCTACGATATTTCCGTAGGCGCGGGCAAAATCGTTCTGATTGACTGGGCCGACGGCCACAACCATCTCTATCTCTACGGCTATGACCAGGCCGATCCCACCCGGTCCGAAGCCAAGCTCGAGCGGCAACTGACCAAGGGCGACTTCGAGGTGGGCGAGGTTCTGCGCGTAGACGCTCAAAGCAAGCTGATCGACTACGCCTCCAATGAGGGCAACCCTCTGGAGCAGCAGTTCTGGCAAGTGAGCTTTGCCGGCGAGCGCAGGCAGTTGAGCACAGGCGCGGGACGCCATGAAGGCACGTTTGCTCCGGCGGGGGACGCATTCACCGACAAGCATTCCACGCGCCTCGATCCGCCCACCATGAGCCTCTGCGAATCGGCGGGCAAGTGCCAGGTCTTTTGGCAGACGCGCGCTGTGGAACCGTATCGCCTGCGCGCGCCGGTGCAGATTGAGGTGAAGGCCCACGATGGCAGCACGCTCTATGCCACGCTGCTCTTGCCGGAGGGCGACCCAACTCCTGGCTCCAAAACTCCAGAATCGGTGCCGCTAATTGTGAATCCTTACGGAGGGCCCGGCGTGCAGGCGGTGGCCAACCGCTGGGGCGATGGCCTGCTGTTCGACGAACTGCTGGCCCAGCATGGTTTTGCCGTGCTTCATGCCGACAATCGTGGCATGGACCGGCGCGGGCGGGAATTTGCGCAGGCGGCTTATCACAACTTTGGACCTGTGCAGTTGGAAGACCAGTTGACCGTGCTGGATGCCGCGCTGGCCCAATATCCGCAACTGGACAAGAAGCGCCTGGGATGGTGGGGATGGAGCTGGGGCGGCACATTCACACTCTATGCGCTCTCTCACTCCGACCGCTTCCGTGCCGGGGTTGCGGTGGCGCCGGTGACCGACTGGCGCGACTACGACTCAATATATACCGAGCGCTATATGAGCCAGCCGGCGGAGTTTGCTTCGGGTTATCGCGACTTTTCCGTGGTCAACTCGGCGGCCAATCTCAAAGGGCGCCTCCTGCTGGCGCAGGGAACGGGCGATGACAACGTGCATATGGAGAATATGGTCCAGTATGTGCAGAAGCTGATCGAAGCCGATATCCCCTACGATCTGCAAATCTACCCGCGCAAGACGCATTCGATTGCCGGCCCGGATGTGCGGACGCATCTATACAAACGGATTCTGGCGCATTTTGAGGAGTATCTGAGGCCGCCGGTGCAATGAGGGCGAAGTCAACTCATCGATGAGCCTGTCGCTGATGAAGTCACCTTAGCAGAATCACGCCCCAAGCTTCGTCGCCGCAGTCCGTGTTGCATAGCAAAAAGTCTAGCTGGCCAAGATAGTCTATGAACTTGCCATTCTGTTTCTCCCGCTTGAAGGTCCACGCCCGAACCGCTTTCTCAACTGGCTGCAAAGCAAACGGGATTCCGCTGATGCTCTTCGCGCAAACAACTCTGCCCGACGTGCCAACAAGAACGGATACGATGATCGTGCTGCTAAAGTCCAACTTTTTGAGGAAAGGTGAGTCCAGGTCAACTTTGTGGGTGGCTCGTTTCTTCATTTCATCGGACGTGAATCGGACGGTGTTGCCTTCCCTCGTTTGCAAGAGCGGACCGGAAAAGTCGCAGGGCAGGCTAGGCTGCAGTGTTTGACCATATGCTCCGGAAGCAAGAGAGAACAGTACGCAGCCGAGAGGAATCAGCCTCATATCAAAATTAGACACCGCGGCGAGCAAAAAAAGGACATTGCGCATTTCACATCGCAACCAAGCCAATTGCAAGGCCCGAAAAGCTTGACCCACTAGCAATCTGTTACATATTGTGTCGTTTGAAGATGTCATCCTTGTCGCGGCTGGGACACTCCGAGCATCCCAGGCAACAGACGAGCAGCACTGCCACACCGACCGTAACCAGGACGGAGAGGACGCTTGCGTTGACAACAAGCCAGTGCATGAGGTGCTGCATACTCGGCAACCCTATCCCCAAGGAATCCCATAACTCTGTAGCGAATTGACCGTCGCGGCACAGAGCTTGCCCTGCGGGTTTGACGTTTTCCCGCGCAATAGGTTGATCATCGGCAGGATTTCATGAATCTCCACTTGTTTTAAAGAGAAGACAAGGCGAAAATAGGAGCAGATGGCAGCCAACGCCAATTCGACCCTGAACCCCATGGTGGACCTTGGCCCTGCCGAATTCCATCCCCCAATACAGGCAGCAGGCACCGACCCAAAGGAGACGGAAAAGATTCCTGAGGGTAATCGTGCGGCGGGTACGGCCCTGAACTGGCTCTTCGTCGATCTGAACTCCTACTTCGCCTCGGTAGAGCAGGAGGTGCGGCCTGAGTTGCGCGGGCGTCCGGTGGGCATTGTGCCCATGATGGCCGACACCACCTGCTGCATTGCCGCCAGTTACGAGGCCAAGGCCTATGGCGTGAAGACCGGAACCATCGTCGCCGACGCCAAGCGCATGTGCCCCGGCCTGGTGCTGGTGGAGGCGCGCCACGAGATCTATGTGGATTACCATCATCGCATTGTCGAGGCCGTGGAGAGCTGCCTGCCGGTGACCGCTGTGCTCTCGATTGATGAGATGGCTTGCCGGCTGATGGGCCGCGAGCGCCCGCTGCTGGCGGCGCTGGAGCTGGGGCGGCGTGTGAAGGCGCGCATTCTTGAACAGGTTGGCCCCATGCTGCGCAGCTCGGTGGGCCTCGCAACCAACCGCTATCTGGCCAAGGTGGCCAGCGACATGGAGAAGCCAAACGGCTTGGTGGCGCTTCCGCTGGACATTCTGCCTGAGGCATTGCGCCAGCTTACTTTGCGCGATCTGCCCGGTGTCGGCTCACGTACGGAAAAGCGGCTAAACGAGCAGGGCATCCGCACCGTGGAAGAGCTGCTGGCGCTCAGCTGCGAACAGGCTGGCCAGCTTTGGGGCTCAGTGTGGGGCGAGCGGCTTTGGCATTGGCTCCAGGGCGAAGACTTCGATATGTCGGAGACCGAGCATCTGAAGTCCATGAGCCATCAGCACGTGCTGGCGCCCGATATGCGCACGCCGGAGAAGGCCTGGGCGGTGGCTCACAAGCTGCTCCACAAGGCCGCCATGCGCCTGCGAGCGGCCCACTTATGGGCTGGCAGCATCGGGCTGGCCATCGGCTTCGCGGTCCCGCGCAGTGAGAATACTCCAGTGAGCCGCTACGGCGCGCCGACGAGGGGTTGGAAAGGCGAACTGCGCCTGAGCGAGTGCCAGGACAACCAGACGCTGATTGCCGCGCTGAGCCGTCTTTGGGCCTCGCGGCCCACAGGAGCGCAGTTCGAGCATCCGTACTTCATCGGCGTTCATCTGAATGGCCTGGTGCCCGACCGCCTGCATTCGCTCAATCTCTTTGAGGGAACGGAGGATGAGCAGAGCCGGACGCGGTTGCAGGCCGCCATGGACGAGCTGAATCACAAGTACGGCTTGAGTACGCTGGCTCCCGCCACCATGCTCACCGCCTTCAAGGCCGCGCCCACCCGCATCGCCTTCCATAGCATTCCCGATCTTTTCTGAGCGGAAAACATGTTTGGATTGACATTGAAAGAACTCTGGCGGAGCTTGCGGCAGGGGCAATTGCCGACTGCATTTTCGCGCATTTGATTTTGCTTTTCAATTTTAGATGGTAGCGATATCATTGTCCGGACCGAAAGTTCACGCCGATTTTGGGCCGCTTGCGCATCGCGTGCCCCAAAGAGCAGACTGGGCCGCTATAGAAAAATCAAAAAATCAGGAGCATTGAAATGATGAATTTGAGGCGGGACGCGGCATTGTGTATCGGAATCGGGCTGAGCCTTTTCATGACGGCTTGCGGCGGAGGAGGCGGAGGCACCACGACCCCACCTCCTCCAACAACGCACGTGCTCACCGTCAACTCGACTGCCCCTGCAAGCGGCGTCGCCATCACCGCCTCTCCCGCGGACCTCAACAGCAAGACCAGCGGATCGACGGGGTTCACGCTCAGCTACGATGCGGGAACGTCTGTTACCTTGACCGCGCCCGCCACCTCGAGCGGCAACACTTTTTCATCGTGGACCGGATGCAGCACGGCCAGCACCGTCACCTGCACGGTAACATTGAATGCCGATACGACCGTCACGGCCAACTACACCGTTCCGGTAGCCTACACGCTCACGGTGAATTCGACCACCCCGGCCAGCGGCGTGGCCATCACTGCGTCCCCAGCAGACAACACCAGCAAGACTTCTGGATCGACAGGATTCACCCTGAGCTACAATGCCGGCACGGCCGTGACGCTGACCGCGCCCGCCACCTCGAGCGGCAACAACTTTTCTTCGTGGACTGGATGCACCAGTACCAACGGCGCAACCTGTACGGTGACGTTAAATTCCAATACGACAGTCACGGCCAACTACGCTGCCGTTTATGTTCTCACTGTCAACTCGACCACCCCGGCCAGCGGCGTCGCTATCACTGCCTCTCCCGCGGATCTCAGCAGCAAGACCACTGGGTCGACTGCATTTACACTCAGCTACGCTGCCGGCAGCTCCGTTACGCTGACCGCGCCTGCCACGTCCGGCAGCAATGCCTTTTCGTCCTGGTCGGGATGTACCACTGCCAGCACCGTCACCTGCAGCGTGACGCTGAACACCAGTACGACGGTCACGGCCAACTATACCGTTCCTGGAAAGATTGCGCCCACGGTCACTGTTACGCCGGCGGCCTCGCTCGTTGGGACAACGCAGGCGTTATCTGTGACGGTTGCCGTCAGCGGCGGCGCAAGCAATCCGACGCCTACAGGTTCCGTTGTGCTCACCAGCGGAACCTATACCTCGGCGGCGGCGACTCTGAGCAGCGGCAGCGCCCAGATCACCATTCCTGCCGGTTCATTGGCTGTGGGCTCTGATACGCTGCAGGGCAGCTATACACCGGACTCGGCCAGCTCCGCTACTTATCTCACGGCCACGGGAACATCGGGATCAATTACCGTGGCCGCGCCCAGCACAGTAACCGTGAACGAGTCGGTTACCGGCCCTGCCGTCACCGATCAGCTTCTCGGCATGAATATGGCGGTTTGGAACAATACGGCCCTATCAGCGGCTGTTTCCCCGTTCCAGGCCGCCGGCATCAAGGCGGTGCGTTGGCCGGGCGGATCGACTTCCGACGACTATCATTGGGAAGGCGCCAGCAACAACCCATCGAACCCCAGTCTTTGCCCCATCGGTAGTTACAACTTTCCGAACGATACGTTTGCGGACTTCGTCACCGACCTGGCGGTTCCGGCCGGCCTGGATATTGCGCTTACGGCGGATTACGGCACGAACGCGGCCTGCACCGGACCCGGCGACCCAGCCGAGGCGGCCGCATGGGTAGCAAACGCGTTGACTCTCGGCGTCACGGTGAGCCATATGACCGTCGGCAACGAGGAGTATGGAAGCTGGGAGACAGACAATCACACCCTCAAGAACAATGGGGCAACCTACGCCGCCGCAGTGGCGGGAACCAGCGGGTATTATCACCTGATTAAGGCCGCATCTCCGAATACGCAGGTCGGCGTGGACGTGGAACCTAGCTATGCTCCCTGGGATCAGGATGTGCTATCGGGCGCGCCTTACGATTTCGTGGAATATCACTACTATCCAGAAACGCCAGGCAGCGAAAGCGATACCATCATCACCCAGCAGGCGGCGCAGCAGTTGACCACGAACATCAATACCATCAGGTCGGAACTGACGAAGTGGGGGAAACCCGGCACGCCGATTTACGTCGGCGAGATCGGCGGGCCTTACAGCAATCCGGGCAAGCAAAGCTGGTCGATTACCCAGGGCTTGTTTGCAGGCCAAGTGTTGGGCGAGATGATGAACGATGGTATCTCGCGCCTGACCTGGTGGATCGGTTTCGGCAATTGTAACGGCACCGGCAGCCCCAGCGGTTCCGCAAATCTCAGTGCCTCGCTCTATGGATGGCAGGATTTCGGCGCCTACAATGTCTTCTCCGATGGACCTTCCGATACCACCTGTCTCGGCGCGGGGCCCCTCGGCACCCTGTCACCCACGGCGAGAGCATTTCAGCTCTTCAGCAATGTGGCAGTCGATGGCGAAAATGCGTTGACTGCAACCGTGACCGGCGATAAGACGGATGTGCGCGCCTATGCGGCTACGCATAGCGGCGGCACGGCGCTGGTACTCTTCAACCTGAACCAAACCACGAATCAGCTGGTCACGGTCACGCTTTCGGGTCAATCCGCATCGACAGGCGTCACCGTCGAGACCTACAACAAGGCCCTCTACGATCTGTCTGGTTCGCCAACCGGATTTTTCCCGGACCCGGTCGGGACCAGCACATGGGCACCCCCCACCACAACCAGTCTGGGCGCGCAGAGCCTCCCGTTGACCCTGACCCTGACTCCGTGGAGCATGAACGTGGTGATCATCCGCTAAGAAAGCCGATCGGGCTCTGGCGCGCGAACCCGCGATAGGTACAGCGGCATTCACTTTCCCAAAGCCAGCGACGGATCGGCGGAAAGCGAACTGTCGGCGAAGTCCCTCGCCTGCAAGCGCGGCCAGGCTGCGGCGGCGATCATGGCGGCGTTGTCTGTGGAGAGCGCTAGGGTCGGGAACGCAATGCGTATGCCGCGCGCGGCGCCTTCGGCGGTGAATCGCTGCCGGAGTTCGCGGTTGGCGGCGACGCCCCCGGTCACCAAAATCCGCCGTGTCCCCAGAGACTCAGCGGCAGCAAAGGTCTTCTTCATCAGGTCGCCAACCACCGCATGTTGGAAGCTGGCGATCAAGTCGAGCGTCTGCGGGTCGCAGGTTGCCAGCGCGGCTTCCACGGTGGGCAGCGCCGGGGCGTCGGCACCGGTAAAGAGCGCCTCCCGTCGGGCTTCGGCCTCGGGCCGCAGGTTGTGCAGTTCAACGTAGCGCAGCACGGCCGTCTTGATGCCCGATAACGAGAAGAGAAAATGTGGATTGAGGTCGGCGATCGGGGCCGTGCGGGCGGCTTTGGTCCTCGGAGCCTTGCCGGCCAGATGCAGCTTGGTCTTGATCTGCGAAAACGCGAAAGGTACGGCGCGCGGGTTGCCGTGCAGAGCGAGAGCGTCGATCCACGGGCCTCCCGGATAGCCGAATCCCAGCAGCTTGGCCACCTTGTCATAAGCCTCGCCGGCTGCGTCGTCGAGCGTGCGCCCCACCAGCTTGTAACTCCAAGAGCCGTTGGCTGGGCGCGCCAGATAAAGATGCGTGTGCCCGCCAGAAACAACCAGAGCCAATGCCGCCTCGTCCTCTGGCAAACCCTGCCCGTCGCCCAACGGCCCCGGCAAGGACCGCTCATGCAACAGCACCGCATGGATATGCCCTTCCAGGTGGTTGACGGCGATCAGGGGCAGCCCGCTCGCAAAGGCCAGCGCTTTGGCGTACGTAATGCCCACCAACAGCGCTCCGGCAAGCCCCGGCCCGCTGGTCACGGCGATGGCGTCCAGATCGGCAAGCGTCACATGAGCCTGCGCCAGCGCCGCGCGAACGACCGGCACAATCGCGCGCAGATGCTCGCGGCTGGCCAGCTCGGGAACCACTCCGCCATACCGCGCATGGGTCGCGACCTGCGAAGCGACCACCGACGAAAGCGTGCGCGCGCCTCGCTCGACAACCGCCGCCGCCGTCTCGTCGCACGAGGACTCAATACCGAGGATCAGGCCGGCACTCATGGATCTAGTTTAGTAGTCAGGAACGATCGCAGATGAGCTGGACCCGGATTCGAGAGCGATTTCCACTCTGCTAACTCTCGTCTGTGGCTTACTCGGCCGCCGCGATGGCCTCGGCAATGCGGTCGATGGCCTTGACTTCGGCTTCGCTCCCCGGCCGGCGGCCATTCACCAGAATCGAAAACGCCAGCGTTTTGCCGCTGGCCGCTGTCAGGTAGCCGGAAAGCGCGTTCACCTCGTTGGATGTTCCGGTCTTGGCCCACAGCCGGCCCTTCAACGCCGAGTTCCTGAATCGCGAGGCCAGCGTGCCGTCCACTCCGGCCACGGGCAGGGTCTCGCGCCACGCCGGCCCCCACGGCTGCCGCGCGGCATACGCCAGCAGTTGCGTCAAGGCGCGCGGAGCGATGCGGTCGTCCGGGCTCATACCGGAGCCGTCATAGAGATAGAAGTCGCCATCCTCCACACCAGCGCCGGCAAGAAACTGCCGGACGACACGCGCGCCCTGGGCAAAGCTTCCTTCCGTGCCATGCACCTTGCCCAACAGCCGCAACAGCAGCTCGGCGTGCAGGTTCTGGCTCGTCTTATTGATCACCGTCACATCCTGGGCCACCGGCACGGAGATATGTGTCGCCAGCACCTTGCGGCTCTTGAGCGGCGCAGCTACCGTGGGCAGATCGGCGCGGGTCAGCTTGAGTGGTTGCGCCCGCTCGCTGTCAAAGTCGCCCGATCCTATCGAGTATTTGTGCTGAGAGTCCGCGGTTCCCGTGACGTTAACACCGCGGCTCCTGAGCGCCTCTTTGAAGGCCGCGGCGGTAAACTCTGCCGGATCTTCGACGGCCAGCGCTGCATGGAAGCCCGTAGCCGGCGCATTGCCCCAGGCACGCACCAGCATCGCGCCGGGACGGCGTTCCAGCCCTGGCCGGCTGGCTGGTTGCCCAGCCTGGCCCGCATCCCCCACCGTCATCGAGTTATCCAGCGTGTAGTAGTCGATGTTCGGCGTCCAGACGGCAGTTGCCGCTCCAGTCTTAGGCCCAGCCGGCGAGTCCGGATCGGCCCCAATCGTCAGCTCTGCCGCGTTCTCATTGAAGCTGAGCGCGGAGACCGCTGCGCCATAGCTCCATTGCAGGTCGTCCCAGGCCCAGCTGCGCCCGTAAGGCTCATCGAGAAAGAAGGTGTCGTCGCCCACCACGCTGCCGTCCACGGTCCGCACCCCGGTCTGCACAACCTCTTCGGCCAACAGGTTCAGCACGTCCATTGCCTTCGGCGGAGTTTTCGCCTCGCCCGCATCGGAAGCAGCCGCGGCGGGATTTGCGCCAGCCGGATTCGCTTCCGGCATCCGATATGGGTACTGCCGCGCGCTCAGCGTGGGGTCGCCCGCGCCCAGCAGAATCAGGTCGCCTTGCAGCACGCCCTGGCTGTCGATCGGCCCTCCGGCCACAACGGTTGTTGTCCAGGTCAGCGACTCCACCGGCAGCAGGGCATAGGCAGCCGCCGTCGTGGCCAGTTTGGTATTCGAGGCCGGGGTCAACAGCAGCCGCTCATTCAGCCCATAGATCGACTGGCCATCCATTGTCGTCACGCTGATGCCGACCTGAGCATGACTCAACGCCGGCTCGGCCAGAATCGCGCTGATGCGCTCGGCCAGCGGGCCTTTTGCCGGAGCAGAGCGCGCCGTTGAATGCGCTGCGGGCCTCGCGCCGCCTTGCCCCGGCGCTTGCCCGAACAGCCCAATGGAAGAAACCAGAACCGCTGCCAGCAGCGACAGGATTTGCCGTGAGAATTTCATGCAGGGAGTTTAGCAGGAGACAGCCAGATGTGCGGCGTACCATCGAAAGGAGGCGGTCCTTTCCCATGCTCGACGCTTCCTGGAGGAAGGGATTTGCTTCTTGAATGGCGATCAATCCCAAAAAAATGACTTCATTGACGAGAACGATGGGGCAATGGCGACTTCGCACCCGGACACTGGAGCTGGGCTCCCGCACGCTCGTGATGGGCGTGGTCAATATTGCGCCGGACTCCTTCAGCGACGGAGGGCTCTTCGCGGATTCCGAAGCGGCGGTTGCGCACGCACTGCGCCTGCTGGACGAAGGCGCGGATATTCTCGATCTCGGCGCGGAGAGTACACGGCCCGGTTCTCGCGCGGGGTTGAACGCTAGCGGAGCCGATTCCGAGCTTGGCCCGGCGGTGAGCGCGGAAGAGGAGCAGGCCCGCCTGCTGCCGGTTCTCGAAGGAATTCTGGCTGCGAGGCCCAAGGCAATCGTCTCCGTGGATACGTACAAAGCCACGACTGCGCACGCGGCCCTTGCCGCCGGCGCTGAAATCGTCAACGACGTCAGCGGCTTCCTGTGGGATGCGGAGATGGCAGCCGTCTGCGCCGAGTCCCGTTGCGGTCTCGTCCTGATGCACACGCGGGGACGGCCCGAGGAGTGGCGCACCCAGCCGCAACTGGCCGCCGACGAACTGTTGGCCACAGTGCGCGGCGGGTTGGCGGCAAGCCTGGCCGCTGCCGCGCAAGCGCGCGCTGCGACTGAGTCCATTGTGCTCGATCCCGGTTACGGCTTCGGCAAGCGCTTCGACGAGAACTATGTCCTCCTCGCTCGCCAGGCGGAGCTGCTCTCGCTGGGCCGCCCGCTGCTGGCCGGGGTCAGCCGCAAGTCCTTCCTGGGCCGTACGTTGGCGCCGCTTTTCGGCGGACAGGATGCTCCCGTTAGGGCTCGCGAGACAGCCAGCCTCGCTGCGCTGGTCGCAGCCATCCTCCACGGAGCATCCATCGTTCGTGTCCATGCCGTCCGGCCGGCGGTTGAAGCGGCTCTCATCGCGGATGCTGTGCTTTTGGCGCGACCCGAGTAGGCTCCCGCCCGGGGTTCTCCGCACGCATCGAGCCACTTGACAATGAGTGGTGTTCTTGTGCCGATTCCGGGTTTCCAGCGCGGCTCGGAAATTCTCTGCAAGGTTTTAAAAATAAGTTAGGAGGGTGGGTGTATTGATTAAATCGTAACTAGGAGCAGGTACCGATCAGGCAGGTTTCTGAGAGATTGATCCGGGGAATGCGGATGCAACTTCCACTCCTGCGGCGACTTCTTTCAAGGGTTTTTCTGTCCGTCCTTATTGTGCGCCTGCGGGGCGTAATTTTGCGCAAGGGGCAGGTGAAGGGTTGTCGCTTCCCAGGCCCCGAAAGCGGAACCTGGGTTACCCGGCTCCGATGCAGCCATGGCAAGTTCGACGGCAGCCTGCGCTGACGATTCGCGATTGAGGTGCTACGGCACCCGCTTGAAATCCACATGGCCGTGCATAAGCTTGCCGTTCGCCAGCGTTAACGTCCAGTCTTCGATGTGATGGTTCGCATCGATCAAATTGAAGACGGCGTGGCTCACATGCCCTACCTGGTTGCTGCCGGGAGCATCCACCAGATCGAACTCCACCGTCTTCCCATCTGCTGAGGGCCGAGCCACCAAATGCGGCCTGTTGGCGAAATCGCAGTAGTGAAGCAACGTTAGCCGGTCGCTGTCGAGATAGAAAACGGTGACCTCTGGACCAGGTGTACTCAACTCATGAATCAACGCGTTTCCATGAGATGCAACGCGGATGCAAAGGGGCAGCAGCTGGTCCGTGCCCCAGGCAGGATCGTCCGTCGTGATCTGACCTTTCCAAGTTCCCGCTAGCGTCTTCAACAGATCGAAAGACTTCTGCGCATCGGAACTGGCAACGGGCTTGTCAGAAGACTGTCCGTGTGCCACGGCACACACACTCAGCAAGGCGATTGAAGCAAGGCGAAGTAATTTCACGATTCTCTCCTGTTGGCTTTACGCTAACCGGCGCAGGAAAGTTCTGCGATATTAGCGAGGATGCTGGAGAGATTGATCCAGGGAACGCGGACGCAACGTCCACCCCCTCGGCGATTCCTTCATGGTTTTCGCTATTTCCATTGTGCGCCGGCTAGCGCAATTTTGTGCAAGGGTTAGGGGAAAGATTCCAGAGCCCCAGGCTCCAAAAGAGGGACCTCCACCCACGGACCCACCCAGAGGGTACCCGCCTGTCCGTGTGAACCCCGGCCCTGGGGCGACCGCGGTACTCTTCGATCTTAGTTTACCTATTGATATTTATTCAAACTTGTTCTCTATCTGCAACTAAAGCAGCGCCTTTAAACCAATCAGAGGTCATACCTCGGATACTCCGCAGATTTCAGGCAAACGGATTATCTATTTTGTTCACAGCGCGATGTATTTTGTTATTGACATTTCTGGATTCGTGTAACTAGACTTCGCGGCTGGAGTGGTCTGACCAATTCCTGATCCCTCTAAATTCCCAAATCACAAAAGGATGGTTCCATGAGCAATCCCCACATGATCCATTTCCAAGAATTCGCCGCCGCTGTTCTGCTTGTCGCAGCATCGTCTGGCGCACAAACCTTGGCGACTGGCGACAGCCGCAGCGTAAGCCAACCAAGCTATCCCGCCGTTTGCACAACTCTCTCCGCACAGTTCAACACATCGCAGCGTTCGTCTCCGCCAACCACAGACGACACCAGCCGCATTCAGGCCGCGCTCACATCTTGTGCCGGAACGGGCAAGAGCGTGGTGCTTGCCGCATCGGGATCGAACAACGCCTTCTACTCAGACTCAATCACGGTAAGCGGCGAAGGACTGGTCGTCAATTCTGGTGTTACTCTCTACGGCAACACCGGCTACGCGAAGCAGTTTCAGTTGGTTTATGCCACTGGAGCCAATGCTTTCATCGGTGGACCAGGAATGATCGACGGCCGCGGTGACATTGTGAGCGGAACTCCGCGCCTGGTCGAAGCCGAGTTTCTGACCAACTTCATCATCTACAACGTGACTCTAACGCAAGCAAAACATCCCAATCTTTACATTCAGTCCGGCAATGGGGCCACTGTATGGGGTGTCACGATTCGCACACCCGCCAATCGCAAGAACGCCGATGGCATTGATATTGACAGCATCACCAACGTGACGGTCGCCAACTCTTCGGTGAATGCAGGCGACGACGGAATCGCCGTGAAGACCAATGTAAGTGCCGCATCGAACATCACCGTGAAAAACAGCAAATTCTACGGCACGCACGGACTGTCGATTGGCAGCCAGACAATGTATGGCGTGAGCAATGTCTTGTTCACTGGCAACTACGTCTATGGCACCGACCTGAACGGGGTCATCTCAACTGACCCCAATGCTATACGAGTCAAGACTGACCCGGCCTGCGGCGGACCGGTTAACAGGGTTACTTACACCAATACCTGCATGACAGGGATCAAGCACCTGATTGTGCTGGACACAGCATATGGCAGTTGCTCAGGCAACGCTGGTATTCCGGTCTTCACAAACATCGTAGTCAATGGAGCCTTATCGACCAACTCGGACACAAAGAACGCCTACTCGCGGTTCAGAGGCTACAGCGCGAGTTACAGAATCAACGCCTATATCGCCAATATCGCATTGGACACAAACAAGCAGAATACCGACCAGGACGCAATTGTTGACCTGGACAACGTAGATGGCTTCTTGCCGGCCGGCACAGACGTGACAACCGGCGCTTTCACCCTGAGCGGCAGCGTGCCGACCTGCTCCTTCTAATTCAACCGCTTCGAACCATGCGTGCGCCCTGTACAAATAGGCCACACGCATGGTTCGACGATTTGTTCAGAAACTAACCACAAGGTTTTGAAAATAGATAGGGAGTATGTGGTCTTAATTAAATGGTTATTAGGAGAAGGACCGGATCGGGCAGGTTCCTGAGAGATTGATCCAGCGAACGCGGACGCAACTTCCACCCCTGCGGCGACTTCTTGCATGGGTTTCTCTATCCCCTTTGTGCGCTGGCGGGTTGTAACTTTGTGCAAGGAGCAGGGAAAGGGTTGTGGTTTCCAAGGCCCCGAGCAGACGCGGGACACCCGGCGATGAAAGGGCTAGATCGGAGAGCGGAGGTTCGAGCAATGTGGTGCCCCACCCACCCGCGATAAAACTACGGAAGGATGGGGCACCCGGCTACGCGCCGCTTCTGGATGAGCTGAACGGAATGACTTATCCGGAAACCGTAGGTTCCCATTCATCTCCAGTGGATGGGGCTTCTCCACCCTGGCGATTGAGGATGCGACGGAAGGCCTCGCGGTCGGCGCGGTTGCGGCGCAGCGAGAAGAACTCCTCGGCTTGCATGGCGGCAATCTTCTCCGCGGCGGCGACTACCAGGAATTGATTCATGCTGGTTCCGTCGCGGTCGCTGATGGTTTCAAGAGCCGTCTTGAGGGAAACCGGCAGCCGCAGGGGAAAGGTGGCGATTTTCGTGGTCATGGTTTGATCCTCCTTAGGGCTTCGCCGGGACGAATTACGGCGATGCCAAAACTGCGCTCCGCGTCGCGAAGATCCTTCACATTAAATGTCACGATGGCCTCTGCCCGCCCATTCACTGCTGCCTCAAGAACCAGTTCGTCGCCGGGATCGTGGAGCTGAGGCCGCCACCGAAAATACGATTGCACGGGCTCGGCCATTGCGATCAGGCCGTCTACAAAGATCCCGGCCTCCGAGGCGGTGAGCCCAGCCGCCAGCCGGTGCTCTGCCAACATGCATTTGGCTTCGTATTCCAGGGCCAGAGCCACGCTAAACAGCATCGTCGCCCTGCCGTCATCGATCCGCCGCAGCAGTTCTGCCGATCCACCTCGCGGACTCCGCATAGCGGCGACAACAACGTCGGTGTCGAGCAAAATCCTCACCGAGAAAATGATACCACATCGCGGGCGATGTCATGACAATAAGACTTTGGACTCAAAAAGCTGGGGAGAGTTTGTGGTATCCCAGGTCCCAAATGCGGGACTTGGGGTACCCGGCACCCGGCCATCCGTACTTGCTGCACCCGCTACCGAACTACGCGCCAAGGTGAGGTTGTAGCCCAGGTCTTTAGCTGATCGGTTGCCCACTGCGTGGATTTGTCTTTGTGACAGGAGGTGCAGGGATTGGGGATTCCTAACTGGTCTGTCTCGGCTGGCGTGATGAAGCGGAAAGTGTGGGCGCTGACGTAATTGTCTTTGATGGTCTGTTCGATCTTGGGCATGTGGCAGGCTATGCATTTGCTTCCGGCGCTGCTTTCGGCATGGTGTGTGTGCTCGCTGACTGTGCCGTGGAGGCCTGCGGGGTTCTCCTTGGTGTGACAGTCGAGGCAGAGGGCATTTCCGGCAATCTTGAGATTCGACGCGTTCGCGGGGCTGTGAACCTGGTGGCAATCAAAGCAGCGAAGTCCGCGATGATACATGACGCTTTGGACAAAGTCGTTGGCCTGCATGCGGTTCTTATGCGAGGTGAGGTCGGGGTACTGATAGAAATTGGCGACGCCGGGCTTGGTTTCTTCAAGCTGCCAATAGTCTGCCAGACGCGCGCCGGGTAGATAGCCGACGGGCCAATCGTAGTGCTTGCCTGCGATGGGATCGATGAGAGGGCGGCCCTGGCTGTGGCACTGCATGCAGGTGTCGTTGGCGCGGACGTAGTCGAGGGTATCGGGATTGACGATGTTTTTGCGCGTAGGGTGGTCAACGTGGAGGCTGCCGGGGCCATGGCACTTTTCGCAGCCGACATTCCACTCGGTGACCTGCTTGGTCTCTATGTCGTAGTTGACTGAGTGGCACCCGTCGCAGGTGGGGCCGGTGGGGCGGTCGAAGTTGGTTGGACCGTAGAAGGGCACCCACCAGTCGGTACCCGGTTCAACGTGATAAGGGAGCCACTTGGCCTTTTTGACATCCCACTGGGCGGGGAGCGGAAAGTAGTCGTCGCCGCGTTTGGTGAAATAGCGCTGCTTCCAGCGGCTACCGTAGACGAAGGCCACCTGATCGAGGCCAAAAGTGCGAACGGGATCGTCATGAGCGAAGTCGCCGAGAACGGCTTCGGGGTGCTCCCTTGGATCGCGGACAACGTTGGCCATGCGGGTCTGCTTCCAGCCGCTGTACTCCTTTTCGTGGCATTTTTTGCAGGCCTCGGAGGCGACGAAGTGGGACTTGGGGTCGTCGGCGCGGGCTGGGGAGGCGAGGAGGAGCAGGAGAGGAATTGCGGCAAGTGGTGGAAGGATCCTTATTGGCTTCAAGAGAACTCCTTGTGTAAGTCAATATCGATCGGTTCGGGTAGGAGTTCACGGTTTCCCAGATCCCAAAGGCGGGATCTTATGCACCCGATCTGTTGAGAGATCGTCGAGATGCGGGAACCCGCCAAGCTCCGGAAAGGCCAAGGACATTGACCGGGTGCGAAAACCCAGTCAATGCCCCTGAGGCCTTGGATTGCATCCTTGATAAATGGCGCCTAAGCCTTGGCCAGCACGCCGCCGCTCACGCGCTCTTTCAGGATTTCGTGGGCGTGGGCGAGGAACTCGTCCAGCGGAATCTTGCCGGCATCGACGTCAGCTAAGATGGCGCGCTGGGCGGCGTACTCCCTGTTCACGATGCCGGCCTTGGATTGCAACATGCGCCAGGCCTTGCGGCGCTCGACGCAGAACATGACCAGTTGGCGCGAGAGGGCGCGGTACTCGGTCTTGCCGTTCTCTTCGTACGTGATGTAAACGCCGAAGTCGGGAATGAAGGCGCGGTGGCCGGGAGTGAGATAGCGGCGATAGACCACGTCCTGCTGGGTGATGCGGACCAGCATGTTGTCCAGCGTGATGAGCTTGGCCGCCGCTTCGGGCTTGATCTTCTTCAAGTGGTTGCGGAAGCGGGCTTCGGTGGTGCACCAGTGGGCCACGGTGTAGCGCGAGGTCTCGCCGGTGACCTTGTTCTTGGTTTCGTACCAGTCGAGATCGGGCGACGGATTGCCCTTGATGTCAAGAGCTTCCTGATAGGTTTCACCGAGGCGCGGGTTGAAGACGAACTCCGGCACGCCGCGCGAATCGCGCACGCGCTGGGCCTGGTGGAGAGCCATGTCGTCGGCCACGCCGTGCTCCGGCTGGCAGGTGGTAAAAGCCTGGATGAACAAGGTGCCGCGGTACTCAAGGCCATCGAGGATGGCGCGGTAGAGCTTGGGGGCATTGGCCATGGAGACCTGCGCCACGAAGGGCGAACCGTGCCCGGCGAGGAAGGTTTCAGCCACCGTCTTCTTCTCGGTGTTCTTGCCCTGGGTGGCCGCGCCAAAGACGTTCATGTCGTTGCCGCCCAGCATGGGAGTGGAGTCAGAGTTCTGCCCGCCGGTGTTGGAGTAGACCTGCGTATCGAGCATAAGAACCTTGACGTTGGGCCGGTTTTGCAGAATCACCTTGGACATGTTCTGGTAGCCGATGTCGCCCATGCCGCCGTCGCCGCCCACCGCCCAAACCTTGGGCAGCTCGACAATCTCCTGATCGGTCATCAATGCATCGGTGAAGTGGCTGAGGTGGTAATACTCCTCGGCGTCGATGACGTCCGAGCTGCCGCCGTCGGAAGAAGCTCCGTCTGCTGAGGCCCCGGCGTCGCGGGTGAGGAGGATGTCAGCCAGGCGCTCGGGGATGACGGAGCGGCGCGCATGGTCCACGATGAAACTTTCACCCATAAGCCAGCCCACGGTGACGCCGTCCTGGAAGAGCGAATTCATCCACGGATAGGGGTGAGGATTGTTAGGCGCGGTGGAACCGTAGACGGTGTTGCAGCCAGTATGCGCGGCCATGGCCATGACAGACATGCCGTTGGCCAGGCGCCCGTCCACTGCCTGCAGGTTCTTGTGGTTGAAGGCTTCCGTCAGCAGTACCGCAGCAATG
>Ga0302319_10006471_pt1 | contig 23238 bp, 20 predicted proteins | sample Bog_T0_2_FD_203319 | JGI IMG/M metagenome (GOLD analysis project Ga0302319, IMG submission 203319) | Peat permafrost microbial communities from Stordalen Mire near Abisko, Sweden - Bog_T0_2 | ecosystem: Environmental > Terrestrial > Soil > Wetlands > Peat | place: Sweden: Abisko, Stordalen Mire...
TACCAGCGTGCCGGCAGCGGTTCGTAACGCGCCACGCGTCACCATCGACGCGGCGCGCGTGAAGGGCAGCCTGAGCCTGCTCGGCGCAAGGCTCGATGACATCGATTTGCGCGACTACCACGACACTGTCAGCAAAAGCTCGCCGCTGGTGCGGCTACTGGAGCCGGCCGGCGATCCGCTACCGAGTTTCGTGCAGTTTGGCTGGAGCGCCGCCGATGGCACCAAGGTGCCCGACGACAGCACGACCTGGGCGAGCAGCGGCGGCGACCTGACCAGCACGCATCCCGTGAGCCTGAAATGGGATAACGGCCAGGGCCAGGTGTTCCAGATCGATCTGTCGGTGGACGCCAACTACGCGTTTTCGGCGGTCCAGACAGTGCGGAACAGCGGCCAGCGCGCGATTTCGGTGTTGCCTTGGCAGCGCGTGCGGCGCGACTACACGCCGCCGCCCTCCGGCTACGGATCGGTGTTCGAAGGCCTGATGGGCGCATTCAACGGCCGCACGCACCAGCTGAAATACGCCGATGTGCGCAAGGCGGCCGATGCGGCCGCGGGCACTGCCTATACCGATACCAGCACCGGCGGCTGGACCGGCATCGTGGACAAGTATTGGCTGACGGCCATCGTGCCGGCGCAGACCGCGCCCAGCCAGGCCACCTGGTTCTACGGCCATGACGATGGGGTGGATCACTACCAGTCCAGCCTGCAACCGGTCAGCGTGCAGACGGCGCAGCCGGGGCAGACGCTGGAATACAAGACGCATGTGTTCGTCGGCGCCAAGGAAGTGGGCCTGCTGCAGCGCTATGAGACGCAACTGCCGGCGCCGCTGCTGAGCTATTCGGTTGATTGGGGCCGGCTGTATTTCATCAGCCAGCCAATCTTCACAGCGATCGACTTCATATTCTCGATAACCGGCAATTTCGGCATCGCGATTCTGGTGTTCACGCTGTTCGTCAAAATCCTGTTCTACCCGCTGGCCTCGAAATCGTACGAGAGCATGGGCAAGATGCGGCTGCTGGCGCCGAAGGTGCAGGCGGCGCGGGAACGGCACAAGGACGATCCCGCCAAGCAGCAGGCGGCGATGATGGAAGTGTATAAGCAGGAGGGTGTGAACCCCGCGGCGCAGTTGGGCGGCTGTTTGCCGATGCTGCTGCAGGTGCCGGTATTCATCGCACTCTACACGGTGCTGCTGGTGACGATCGAAATGCGGCACGCGCCGTTCTTCGGCTGGATCCACGATTTGTCGGTGACCGATCCGACCAACGTGTTCAATCTGTTCGGGCTGATCCCGTACGATCCTTCCGCGATTTCGCCGCAGCTGCATCTGGGCGTGTTCCCGATCATCCTTGGCGCGTCGATGTACTTTCAGCAGAAGCTGAACCCGCCGCCGCCGGACCCGACGCAGGCGCGCATCTTTCAGTTCATGCCGTTGATTTTCATGTTCATGATGGGCCAGGCGCCGGCGGGGCTGGTGATTTACTGGTGCTGGAACAACGTGCTGACTATTGGGCAGCAGTGGTGGATCCAGCGGCACGCTACGCTCAAGAAGGTTAAGGTTTAAGGCCAGGGGCTCTGCCCCTGGACCCCGCTGGGGACAAGTCCCCAGACCCCATTACTTGGTACAAACAACATGCCGCCGGCTGAGCAAACTGAAGTGGGTCTGGGGCCTCAGGCCCCAGCGGGGGTCCAGGGGGCAGAGCCCCCTGGCCTAAAACCCGAACAAATCGAAGCCGGTAGGGTCCTGTTCGCGCAAGCCTGCAACTTCTTCTACGCCGCCCAAAGTATCGACCAGATGCCCGAGCCCCTGGGCCCGGAGATCGCTTTCGCCGGCCGCTCCAACGTGGGCAAATCCTCGCTGGTCAATGCGCTGACCGGCCAGAAGGCGCTGGCCCGTGCCTCGAACCAGCCGGGCCGCACCAAGCAGCTGAATTTTTTCAACCTCGGTGACCGGCTGATCCTGGTGGATATGCCGGGCTATGGCTACGCGCAGGCCGCCAAGGAGGTGAAACGCGACTGGCAGGGGCTGATGTTCGGCTATTTGCGCGGCCGGCCGGATTTGCGCCGCGTGGTGCTGCTGCTGGATTCTCGCATCGAGGTGAAGGCGTCCGACCACGCGGCGATGGAGCTGCTGGACCGCGCGGCAGTGACGTATCAGCTGGTGCTGACAAAGGCGGACGGCATCAAACCGCCGGCTTTGGCGAAGAAGCTGATCGAGGTGGAGCGGCTGGCGAAGAAGCACCCCGCGGCATACCCGGAGGTGGTGGCGACGAGCAGCGAAACCGGGATGGGGATCGACGTGCTGCGGGCGCAGTTGGCGATGCTGAGCTGAGGCGGCGGGAGGCCGATACGCCGACTGTTTATCGCGCCGAGGGCTTTCGCGTTTATTTCTACAGCCGGGAAACCGGTACGCCGCCGCATGTGCATGCCGACCGCGCGGGCGCTAGGCAATGGTCTAGTAGCCGATGAAATTCGTTTGGCTGTCAGGCTGCCGAGGGAACGTTCCGCGACGCTGGTGGGATGGCGCGCCCTAGTTGACGTGCTTCGTCGAGCCAAGCCGCGATAGCGTCGGCACCGTTGCGCGCGACGTCCTCGCGCGTCTCGCCGTCGGACATGCAACTGGGCAAGTCCGGCACCGTGGCCAGATACCCGCCGCCGTCCCCGTCAGTCAGCTTCTCGATCAGCACAGGATCGTCAGGGTTGGCCATCAGCGTCTCCTGGCGTGTGGCGGCTCGTGTCGCAGTTCAGCTGACGATAAGGCAAAACGGTTCTTTTTTGAAAAAAAGAACCAAAAAACTTTTGCACTTGCGGCCCCGCCATCTCCCCAATACGTACGCCAATTCACAAAAGTTTTTGCTTCTTTTTTCAAAAAGAAGCGCTTCCTTCCTTCTCCTAGCGCCTTGACCCAGCGCAACCCGCCCCCTAGCAACCGCGCGCCATGAACGATCAGTCCGAACACCTGCGGCGCGCTACCGAACAGGCCAGCATTCTGGCCCAGGCGTTGCCGTTCCTGCGGCGTTATGCGGGCGCCACGATCGTTATCAAGTATGGCGGTCACGCCATGGGCGACCCCACGCTTGCCGCAGAGTTCGGCCGCGATATCGCGCTGCTGAAGCAGGTGGGCGTGAACCCGGTGGTGGTGCATGGCGGCGGCCCGCAGATCAACGCCATGCTGGACCGGCTGCACATCCAGTCCCGCTTCGTGGACGGGCTGCGGGTGACCGACGAGGCCATGGTGGAAGTGGTTGAAATGGTGCTGTCCGGCACCGTCAACAAACAGGTCACCGCGCTGATCAACAACGCCGGGGCGCTGGCCGTGGGCATATCGGGCAAGGATGGCGGGCTGATCCGCGCCCGGAAAATGACGCGCACGGTGATCGACCCGGAAAGCCATGTCGAGCATGTGCAGGATCTGGGCCTGGTGGGCGAGCCGGAGGCGGTGGACGTGCGCGTAATCCACGCGCTGACCGGCAGCGGGCTGATCCCGGTGGTGGCGCCGGTGGGCATGGGCGCCGATGGCCAGACCTACAATATCAATTCGGACGACGCGGCCGGCGCCATCGCCGGCGCGCTGAACGCGACGCGGCTGCTGATGCTGACCGATGTGGCCGGCGTGCTGGATGCCAATAAGAACCTAATTCCTGAATTGTCGGCGCGCGAGGCGCATGCGGCGATCGCCGATGGCACCATCAGCGGCGGCATGATCCCCAAGGTGGAGAACTGCCTGAAGGCGGTGCAGCAGGGCGCGCGTGGCGCGGTGATCCTGGATGGGCGCGTGCCACATGCCGTGCTGTTGGAGTTGTTCACCGAAGCGGGCCCGGGCACCCTGATCCACCGATGAGCATAGATCTGCGCAGTCATATCGAGGCGGTGTGGGAACGGCGCGATACGCTGACGCCGCAGACCGTGGGACCGGATCGTCAGACGATCGAAGCTGCGCTAAAGCGTCTCGATGACGGTGAATTGCGCGTGGCCGAATACCTGGGCAACGCCTGGACCACGCATGTGTGGCTGAAGCAGGCCGTGCTGCTGTCGTTCCGCCTCGCCGCCAGCCGCCCCATGCCCGGTCCTGGCGGTGCGCCGGTATTCGACAAAGTGCCGATGAAGTTCGAGGGCTGGGGCGATAATCATTTCAGCGCCGCCGGGTTTCGCGCCGTGCCGGGCGCCGTGGTGCGCCACAGCGCCTATATCGCGCCGGGCGTGGTGCTGATGCCGTGCTTCGTCAACGTCGGCGCCTATGTCGGGCGCGGCACGATGATTGATACCTGGGCCACGGTGGGCAGTTGCGCGCAGATCGGCGCCAATTGCCATATCAGCGGGGGCACCGGCATAGGCGGGGTGCTGGAACCGCTGCAGGCCGGCCCGGTGATCATTGAGGATGATTGTTTCATTGGCGCGCGCAGCGAAGTGGCCGAGGGTGTGATTGTCGAGCGCGGCAGCGTGATTTCGATGGGCGTTTTCCTGGGCGCGTCCACAAAGATCGTCGATCGCGCGACAGGCGAAATCTTCGTGGGGCGGGTGCCGGCGTTCAGCGTGGTGGTGCCGGGCACTTTGCCGGGCAAACCTCTGCCGAATGGCGAGCCAGGGCCGGGGCTGGCCTGCGCGGTTATTGTTAAGCGCGTGGATGCGCAGACGCGGTCGAAGACTTCGATTAATGATTTGTTGCGAGATTAAGGAAGGCCTTCTTTTTTGAAAAAAAGAAGCAAAAAACTTTTGTCCGGCTATCGCCGACTCTATGAGCAAAAGTTTTTTGGTCCTTTTTTTCAAAAAAGGACTGCTTCCTTCTGATGGATCCGCTGACGCTGGAGCGGCAAGGCCTGGCCCAGAAAGCCGCCGGCCGCTTCGACGAAGCAATAGCCTCGTTCACGCAACTAACGCGCCTGGCGCCGCAATCGCACGGCGCCTTCTACAATCTGGGTAACACGTATCTGGCGGCCAACCAGCTGGCCGAGGCCGTGGACGCCTACCGTCGCGCGGTGCGGCTGGCGCCGCGTTTCGGTCATGCCCACAACAACCTGGGGCTGGCGTTGCTGTCGCTGGGGCAAACGGAGCACGCAGCGGCCAGCTTCGCGCGCGCGGCGGCGTTGGACCCCGGTAACCCGGGCACGCAGCATCTGGCGGGCCATGCGCTGCTGCGGCTGGGCCGCGCGGCGGAGGCGCTGGCGTATCTGCGCGAGGCCGATCGGCTGGCGCCGCATCAGGCGGTGATCGTGACCGATCTGGGCGACGCGCTGCGCCGCACCGGGGCGTTCCGGGAGGTGGCGCCATTCGCGCGCGAGGCGGCCACGTTGTCGCCGGGGCGCATCGAGGTGTGGAACAATCTGGCCAATGCGGAGCGCGACCTCTACCGGTTCGATGAAGCCGAGGCGGCGAGCCGCCACGCGCTGACGCTGCAGCCGGAGAACGCCGAGGTGCACTACAACCTGGCGCTGACGCTGCTGGCGGCCGGGCGGCTGGCCGAAGCCTGGCCGCATTGGGAGTATCGCTGGGACGCGGTGCCGGGGGCGCGGCGGCGTTTCCCCGGGCCACGCTGGGACGGGCGCGATCTGGCGGGCGGCACGCTGTATTTGCATGCGGAGCAGGGCCAGGGCGATACGCTGCATTTCTGCCGCTACGCCATGCTGGCCGCATCCCGGGCCAATGTGGTTTTGGGCGTGCAGCCGACGCTGGTGCGGCTACTGCGGACACTGCCGGGCGTGCGCGTGGTCTCCGAGCTCGATGCGCCGCCGGAGTTCGCGGCGCAGGCGCCGCTGGCCAGCTTGCCGGAAGCGTTCGGCACGGATGTGGGCGCGATCCCGGCGCCGGTGCCGTATCTGGCGGCCGAGCCGGACCTGGCGGCGTCGTGGGGGGCGCGGCTGGGGACGCTGCCCGGGTTGCGCGTTGGCTTGGTCTGGGCCGGCAACAAGGATTTCCCGTTCGATTTCGCCCGCTCGATCCGGTGCGGCCGGTTCGACGCGCTGGGGGGGATCGAGGGCGTCAGCTTCGTCTCCCTGCAGGTGGGGGCGGGCGCGAAACCCGCTCTGAAGATGGCGGACTGGACAGCAGCACTGCGCGATTTCGCCGACACGGCGGCGCTGATCGCCGTACTGGACCTGGTGATCGGCGTTGATACCGCCGTGGTGCACCTGGCCGGCGCGCTGGGGCGGCCCGTGTGGCTGTTGAACCGGTTCGCCGGCGACTGGCGCTGGGGCGCGGAGGGCGAGGAATGCGCCTGGTATCCGACGATGCGGCAGTTCCGGCAGGCCGAGCCGGGGGAATGGGCGCCGGTGTTGGAGCGGGTGCGGCGGGAACTGGCGGCAAAAGCTGGCGGAGATGCTGCCCCTCGGTGACGTCGCTGCCTTCCCCTGGGTGGCGCCAAAGGCTATAGGCGCGGGTTCGTGCGGGCCGGGCGTCCGGTATTTTAGCAGGTAAGAGGGTCCAGCGTGCGCATTGCAATGATCGGCGGCGGTTATGTGGGCCTGGTGTCCGGGGCCTGCTTCGCCGAGCTGGGCAACGATGTCGCCGTGGTGGAAGCCGATCCGGCGAAACTGGCCAGCCTGAGGGCCGGCGGCATTCCGATCTTTGAGCCCGGCCTCGACAAGCTTGTTGCCGATAACGCGCGCGCGGGGCGGCTGAGCTTCGGCGACGATATCGCCGCCGCGGTGGCCGGCGTGGATGCCGTGTTTATTGCCGTGGGCACGCCGACCCGCCGCGGCGATGGCCACGCCGATCTGAGCTACGTGTATGCCGCCGTGGAGCAGGTGGCGCGCCAGCTGACCGGCTATACGGTTATTGTTACGAAATCGACGGTGCCGGTGGGCACCGGCAGGCGCATTCACGAAATTCTCGATACCGTGCGGCCCGACCTTGACGTGGACGTGGCGAGCAATCCGGAGTTTTTGCGCGAAGGCAGCGCGATCGGCGATTTCATGCGGCCGGACCGGGTGGTGATCGGCGCCGAAACCGAGCGTGCGCGCGAAGTATTAAGAATGCTCTACCGGCCACTGTATCTGATCGAAGCGCCGATTCTGTTTACCAATTTGGAAACCGCCGAGCTGATAAAATACGCGGCGAATTCGTTCCTGGCCATGAAAGTCACGTTCATTAACGAAATGGCCGATGTTTGCGAGCGGTCCGGCGCCGATGTGCACGATGTGGCGCGCGGCATCGGCCTGGATGGGCGGATTGGGCGCAAATTCCTGCATCCTGGCCCCGGGTTTGGCGGCAGCTGCTTCCCCAAGGACACGCTGGCCATGGTGCGCATCGCGCAGGATCATGGCGCGCCGAGCCGGCTGATCGAGGCCGTGGTGGCGGTGAACGACGCGCGCAAGGCCAGCATGGCGGCGCGCATCGTGGCGGCCGCCGGCGGGTCGGTGCGCGGCCGGACCATTGCTGTGCTGGGCCTGACCTTCAAGCCGGAAACCGACGATATGCGCGACGCGCCGTCGGTCCCGATCGTGGGGCGGTTGGTCGAGGATGGCGCCACGGTGCGCGCCTTCGATCCGGAAGGCATGGAGCAAGCCAAACCCTTGCTGCCATCCGAGGTGATTTATTGCCGCGATGCTTTGGATGCCGCGCAGAACGCGGATCTTCTTGTGGTGATTACGGAATGGAACGAATTCCGCGCCATCGAGCCACAGCGGCTGCGCGAGGCGATGCGTGGCAACCTTGTTGTGGATTTGCGCAATCTTTATGAGCCGGCGGCGATGCGCGCGGCCGGCTTTACCTATTCCAGCATCGGACGGCCATGAGGTTGCGCGGCGCGGTGCGAATGATCGGTCCGGCGTTTGCATTACTGGTGATGGCCCTGGCGGCGCTTGTGGCGCCACCGGTGGCGGCGCAACAAATCCCGGCGATCCAGCCGCTGCCGGACGCCCTGGCGATTCAGCCGGACCCGCATGATTATGTACGGCGCACCGATTCGACGCTGTACGCGATGGGCAATCCGCTGCGTTTCGGCGGCATCAATGTCGGTTCGCTTTTTCTGCGGCGCGGCGCTGACGGCGAGATCGTGCCAACGGACTTTGAGACCGTGGATCTGTTCGGCACGATGCAGGTGTTCAGCGCCAACTATGTGCGGTCGGTCTCCATGGGGATTTCGGCCGGGTGCGCGGATTGCGTGCTGCCCGCGCCCGGGCCATTGAACAAGGCCGCGCTGCGGCGGATGGACCACGTGCTGAAGCTTGCCCACGACAATGGGGTGAAGCTGATTATCGTACTGGCCGGCGGCGGCAGCACCTGCCCGGCGGTGCCCGACGCGGTGCGCGATACGGCCTGTGTGTTCGCGCGCTGGCGCGGCTTGCCACCGTCGGCGTTTTTTACCGATGCCGGAACACGCAGCGATTTCGCGGCCGCGGTCGTGGCTCTGTTGAAGCATGTGAACGCCGAAACGGGCATTCCGTACCGCAGCGATACCGCGATCGCCGCATGGGAAAATTGCGACGGCTGCGGCGCCGGGATCGACCCCGCCGTGCTGGCCGATTGGACCGAATTTCTGGGCCGCACGATCAAGACGGAAGATGCGAAGCATCTTTACGAGAACGGCGCGTTTGCCGGCCGCCTGGCCAATGTGCCGCCGGCGCGGCTGGCGTTGCCGAGCGTGGATATTGTCGGCGACCGTATTGAGGGCGATCCGGATGCGGGGCCGGACCGGTTCGAGCCCGCGCTGAACGCGGTGACCGGGGCTTCACGCGTGTATGTCATCGATTCCTACGATTGGAGCGATGCAACGTGGCGCACGCCGGCGGATCTGGTTGCTTTCGTCGAGGAGGTGTTCCTGGACCGCCGCCTGTCGGGCGCTTTTGTTAGCGACGTCATGGGCCATGCCGACCAGGGCGGCTACGTGAAGGCGCCACAAGGCGTGCTGCCACCGCTATATACGCCGGGGTTTGCGATCGGCGGCATGGATGAAGCCGACGTGCGAAAGCGCGCCCGCGCGGTGCGGCGGATGACGTTCCGGATGATGGATCTGATGCCCGTGGCGTATCCGCAGCCGGACGCACCGACGATCCTTTCAGCCGTGCATGGCAAACTCCGCTGGCAGGGCGCCGCCGGGGCGCTAAATTACAGCATCGAGCGCAGCCCCGACCTGACGACGATCGGATCATGGCAAACCCTGTGCGACCATTGCGCGACGGACGAGAACCCGATGTGGCAGGACCCCAACGTGCCGGCCGGACAGGTTTGGTATCGGATGTTGCCGTTCAATGTGAATAGCCACGAGGGGCATCCGTCGGATCCGGTGGCCGATAAGTAAAGGAAAGCGCTTCTTTTTGAAAAAAAGAAGCAAAAACTTTTGCGCGGCTGTCGCCGGCTAGTCAGCGGCAACTCGCAAAAGTTTTTTGGTTCTTTTTTTCAAAAAAGAACTGCTTCCTTAAGCCTTGCAGCTAAGCCCATTCAGCAGCGTATCGATCGAAAAATCCACCAGCGTCCAGAGGTCGCGTTGCAGGCGCTGCTGCAAATCGATGGCCGCCGATGTGACGCCGTGCATGCAGGTCCAGAGCGATTCACCGACCAGCACCGGATCGGCCGGGCGGAAAATGCCAGCATCGATCAGGCCTGTCACGGCGCTGACCAGCACGTCGAACGACATATTGGCGATGTCGACCTCGTCGCAGGACGTCGCCAGGGACATGTCACGGTCTTTCGGGCCGTTGAAGGTCAGGCGATATTCGTCCGCCCGCTCCAGGCCGAAACTGACATAGGCGCGCAGGCCGGCGCGCAGGCGCACCAGCGGCGGCTCGGTGGAGTGCTGCGTGCTGCGCAGGATGACGAGCAGTTCGGAGAAGAAATCCTCGGCGATCGCTTTAAGGATCGCGTCCTTGTCGGCGAAATGCAGGTAGATGGCGGTGGGCGAGACGCCGACCTCTGCTGCAATGCGGCGCATGGTGGCGTGGGCGAAACCTTCCTCGATGAACAGCCGCTTGGCAGCGTCCAGTATCTCACCGCGGCGCGAGGCGCCTTGGCCGCGGGGCTTGCGGGTGCGGACCGGGCAGGGTTCAATCACGTGATTCATAAGGTTATGTCTGTTCACCTATGGCCCAAAAATCAACTCTAAAGCGCGTAGTTTTGACCGGCACCGCGTTTCTTTTCGTAATAGGCCCGGCGCGGGCTGCCGAAACCTGCTTTCAGGCTCTGGCACAGACGCGCGGCTATTCGCTGGGCGCGCCGGTGCACACGATTCCCACCCCGGACGGGCGGTCTGTGCTGTATCTGCGCAGCGGACCGCGCGATACCCATCTGGGGCTTTACCAGTATCAGTTGCAATCCCATGCGGAGCACGCGCTGGCACAGCCGGCGGCCGCCGAGCACCTGAGCGTGGAGGAAAAAGCGCGCCGCGAGCGGGCGCGCATGACGATGACCGGCATTACCGACTTCGCGTTGAGCGACGACGGCAGCCGCATCCTGGTTTCCCAGGCCGACCAGCTCTCCACCATCGATCTGCCCGGCGGCGGCCAGAAAGCCGTGCCCGGCAGTGGCTGGATCGCGCCGCGCCTGGCGCCGGATGGCAGCGCCGTGGCCGTGGTGCGCGATAACGATTTGCATGTGGTGGAACTGGCGAGCGGCCAAGACACGCAGCTGACGAAGGGGGCCAGCACTACTCTGACGCACGGGCTGGCCGAATTCGCCGCCGCCGAGGAGCTGGAGCGGGCGGACGGCACGTGGTGGGCGCCCGATGGGCAGCATCTGGTGTACGAGGAAGCCGATACCTCCGGCGTGGAGAAGCATTTCATCGCCGACCCCGAGCACCCTTCGGTGGCGCCGGTGGAGTTCCGCTATCCGCGGGCCGGCACGGCGAACGCAAAGCTGCGGCTGGGGATTATTCCTCGCGCGGGCGGCAAGACGGTGTGGATCGACTGGGACCACGCGGCCTTCCCGTATGTCGCCGATGTGATCTGGCGCAAGGATGGCAAGCTTTCGCTGGTGCTGCTGCCGCGGCTGCAAACTGCGGTGGCCGTGTTCAGCGTTGACCCGGCGACGGGCAAGACCACGCGGCTGCTGACCGATACCGACGCGGCCTGGATCAACCTGCATCCACAATATGGGCTGGGCTTGAGCGGCGCCAAGGCGCTGCCGTACTGGCTGCCGGATGGTTCGGGTTTTTTGTGGGCGGCCGAGCGCGCCGGCAAATGGCAGCTTGAGCTGCGCCATGCGGACGGCTCGCTGGACCATGCGGTAACACCGCCTTCACTGCCATTCCTGGGCCTGTTGGATGTGGACGCGGCACATGGCACGGCCATCGTTGGCGCCAACCCGGACCGGCTGGGCGCTGGCGTATATAGCGTGACGCTGGCGGGCGGCCAGAGCACGCCAGTGGCGGCCGCCGCCGGCATCCATGATGCGGTGATGGGCGAAAACCAGCATGCGATCCTGGTGGATCGTTTCGCTGGCGCCGATGGCAGCTCGAACGTCAGGGTTATCGACGGCAGCGGCAAGCAACTGGCGGCATTGCCCAGCAAGGCGGAAACGCCACCGGCGATTCCCGATGTAAAATATATGACTGTTGGCAAACTGGGCCTGGATGCGTTGGTGATCGAGCCGCGCCAGATGGCGGCGGGCAAGAAATACCCGGTGGTGCTTTCGGTGTACGCCGGCCCGACGGTCAAAGTGGTACTGCGGGCGCCGCGCGCGTATCTCGAAGATCAATGCCTGGCGGACGAAGGTTTCATTGTCGTCAGCGTTGATGGCCGGGGCACGCCGGGGCGCGACCGGGATTTTGAACGCGCAACGAAGTTCGATCTGATCGATCTGCCCTTGCAGGATCAGGTGGATGGGCTGCAGGCGCTGGGACAATTGTTACCCGCCATGGATATGGGCCGGGTGGGTGTGACGGGATGGTCGTTCGGCGGGTATTTCACCGCCATGGCGACGATCCGCCGGCCGGATATTTTCAGGGCCGGCGTGGCCGGCGCGCCGGTGGTGGATTTCGCCGATTACGACACCGCCTATACCGAGCGCTATCTGGGGCTGCCGCACGACCACGAAGCGGCTTACAAGGTGAGCAATGTGTTGACCTATGCGGCAGGGCTGGCGCGGCCGCTGCTGATCATGCACGGGCTGACCGACGACAATGTCTATTTTGAAAATACCGTGAAGCTGACCCAGGCGCTGATCGCGGCCGGAAAGCCGTATAATCTGCTGCTGTTGCCGGGGACGCATCTGCTGCCCGATCCACTGCTGCGGGCGCGGGTTTCAGAGGCTCGGGCGGGGTTTTTGAAAGAACAGCTTAAGTAAAGGGAAGTGGTTCTTTTTTGAAAAAAGAACCAAAAAACTTTCGCGCGGCTGTCGCGGACTACTCGGCGGCAGCCGCGTAAAAGTTTTTGCTTCTTTTTTCAAAAGAAGCGCTTGCTCGCGTAACTGACTAATATCCTATAGCGCGAGGGGCAATGGGCATGGCTCTATCTTGAGTTGCGCCCCTCACAGCCGCACCCGCATCGCGGCATTGACCCCCGCTGGCCACGACCCTGCCCGTCATAACGGCAGATTACGCACAATCGTGAAATTTCGCGGACTTTATGCTGGAATTGAGCGCCGAAAAACGCGCTGAGGCGGCAAAAGATGCTGGCGCATAGTCGATTTGTCCTTGGCGCAGAGTAAACTTTCTGCCACGTTGCGCGCCATCGTCAATCGGACGAAACCCCTCAGGGAGGCTTCATTGTTCAAATCGTCGATCATTGCCGGCGTGAGCATGCTCGCGCTGGCTTCAACGGCTTTTGCGGCAGACGCGCCGCGCGCCATGTTCACTCGTGGCGGCCCCAACTGGCACGCCCAGGTTCCTGGCAAGCCCGTGCTGGGCGGCCTGGCCACCTATACGTTGAAATGGACCTATTCGGGCAAGAGCTATAGCGCCCTGTTCGTCGGCGCCGACCCGAAGACCGGTACTTCGACCACCATCCCGGTTTACATCGTGCCGGTGAAACTGACGGTTGGCACGACGACGGAAGATCCGACGGTGCCCGACTATACCGGCGTCTCGCCGGTGAACAACGTGATCGCCAGCCCGCTGTTCCAGAACGAGGACTACACCCAGAACAAGGTTGATGTGGGCAACACGCAGTATGAAGACGCCTTCCAGCGCTTCAACCTGTGGGGCAAGGTGAAGACCCACACCAGCTACCATGTGCTGCTTGGCACGCCGACGGTTGAGCCGGTGCAGGCCTATACGGTGCCGAAGGGCGATGGCACGACCGGCAATGAGTTCGGCGTCAACGTTCTGGAGGTTAATTTCGGCTGGTTCGACACCCAGGTGAACAGCCTGATCAAGTCGCTGGCCATTCCGGCGAACTCGCTGCCGATCTTCCTGGTCACGCAGACCTACCTGACGTCGGGCGGATGCTGCATTGGCGGCTACCACAACTACACGGGCACGCAGGCTTATTCGGTGTCCACGTATATCAGCAAATCAAGCGGCAGCCTGGCGTTCAGCCAGGACGTTTCCGCGCTGAGCCACGAGCTGGGCGAGTTCTATGACGACCCGCTGGTCAACAACTCGAACATTCCGTCGCTGTGCAGCACGCAGGGCAACCACAACTCGATCTATGAAGTAGGCGACCCGATCGAAGTTGATCCCAACTACGGCGATTACGAATACACGCTCGGCGGCCTGGTCTGGCATTTGCAGGATCTGGTGACGCCGCCCTATTACGGCGCGCCGAAGACCACGTCCGTGCATTATAATCAGTCCTTCCAGGGGCATAAATTCACCGTCTGCCAGAACGGCGGCTGATTTAGCCTATTTGCTTGTTGCAGGCCGGGGCGGTTGCCCCGGCCTTTTTTTTATGTGGAAAGCTGATACTTAAAAGCGCGCCGGGCGCGCGAATGGCTGATTAACGCTTGGCGCAAAGCGGTGTTTCTGCCAGTTTGCGCGCCATCGTCAATCGGACGAAACCCCTCAGGGAGGCTTGTTTGTTGAAAAAGTCGATCATTGCCGGCGTCAGCATGCTGGCGCTGGCTACCAGTGCATTTGCCGCGGACCAGGGCATGCGCCCGATGTTCAAGAGCGGTATCAACCGCCATGATCCGGTGCCGGGCGTGAAGCCCCTGGGTGGGCTGACCACCTTCGTGCTGAAGTGGACCTATCAGAGCAAGAGCTACAACGCGACGTTCGTTGGCGCCAACCCGAAGACCGGCACATCGACGACGGTGCCCGTTTACATCATCCCGATGAAGCTGACCTATGGCAGCATGACAACGGACCCGACGGCCGCCGATTATACCGGCAAGTCGCCGGTGACCAACACCGTGAATAGCCCGATCTTCGGCGTGCTGGATTACACGCAGAACGGCACGGATCTGGGCACGACGCAGTACGAAGACGCATTCGAGCGCGACGTGCTGTGGGGCAAGGTGCAGAAGCACACCGGCTACCACGTGCTGCTCGGCACGCCGACGATTGAGCCCGTGCAGGCCTACACGGTTCCGAAGGGCGATGGCGGCACAACGAGCTTTGACAATATCACGGTGCTGACGGCCGACATCAACTGGTTCGATACCCAGATCGAGGGCCTGCTGAAGACGCTGGCGATTCCGGCCAACTCGCTGCCGATCTTCCTGACGACGCAGACCTACCTGACCTCGGGCGGCGGCTGCTGCATTGGCGGGTACCATTCGTACACCGGCACGCAGGCCTATTCGCATGCCACCTATATCAGCAACCCGGGCTCCACCGTGACGTTCGCGCAGGACGTGGCGGCACTGAGCCACGAAATTGGCGAGTGGATGGACGATCCGCTGACCAACAACACGCATGTGCCGTCGGCTTGCGGCATTTATGAGGTCGGCGATCCGCTGGAAGGCACCGCCAACTACGGCGCCTATCCGTACACGCTGAACGGCATGGTCTATCACTTGCAGGACCTGGTGACGGCACCGTATTTCGGCGCGCCGGCCACCACGTCGCTGAAGTTCAACCAGTCCTTCCAGGGCTACAAGTTCCGCGTCTGCCAGAACGGCGGCTGAGCTTGGGTTGATTTAGGAAAACCCGGGGCGGTGGCCCCGGGTTTTTTTTGTTTGTGAAGGCAAGCGCTTCTTTTTGAAAAAGATGCAAAAACTTTTGCCCGGCTGTCGCCGACTAGTCCGCGACAGCCACGCAAAGTTTTTTGGTTCTTTTTTTCAAAAAAGAACTCTTACGTCGGCACTATGGTTTGCACGATGGAAGCATCCAGCGCCTCGTAATCATGCAGCCCGATCGCGTCATATAATTCCGCGCGGGTTTGCATGCGATCGACCATATTCTGCGTGCCGCCGTCGCGCCTGATCGCGGCATAAAGATCAGCCGACGCCTTATTGGCGATACGCAACGAGCTGACCGGCCAGATCACCATCGCGTAGCCCATGGCGGCGAATTCGTCGGCGGTGAAAAACGGCGTGCGGCCGAATTCGGTCATGTTGGCGAGCAATTTCACGCCCGGCATGCGGGCGGCGAATTCGCGGAACATCTCCGCCGTGGTCAGCGCTTCGGGGAAGATCGCATCCGCGCCGGCTTCGATGTAAAGTTTGGCGCGGGCCACGGCGCCATCCATGCCTTCGCTGGCGGCTGCATCGGTGCGGGCAATCAGGAACAAATGCCGGCGGGCGCGGGCGGCGGCGGCTACCTTGGCGGCCATGTCGCGCGCATCGGCCAGTTTCTTGTCGTTCAAATGGCCGCACTTCTTCGGCAGCAACTGATCTTCGATATGCACGGCGCCGGCGCCGGCATCTTCGAAGGCGCGCACCATGTGCATGACATTCAGCGCCTCGCCATAGCCGGTATCGCCATCGGCCAGCACCGGCAGGCCACTGGCACGCGCGAGTTGGCGGATGAAGAAACACACTTCGTCCACGGTGATGATGCCGAGATCGGGCAGGCCCATGCTGGCTGTCATCGCGGCGCCGGAGAGGTAGAGCGCCGAAAAACCCGCGTTGCGGGCCTGGATGGCGGCCATGCCGTTATGCGCGCCGGGCAATTGCAGGATACCACCTTCGTTCAGCGCGGCGCGGAAGCGTTCACCGGCCGGGGCGGTGGGAAGGTCGGCGGCGACCAGATAGGGCATGGGTTTACCTCGATGCGAAGGGTGGCGCGGGAGTGCGCCGGCCAGCGCTTCGCGTCAAGGAAGGGCTTCTTTTTGAAAAAAGAAGCAAAAACTTTTACGCGGCTGTCGCGGACTACCCGGCGACAGCCAAGCAAAAGTTTTTTGGTTCTTTTTTTCAAAAAAGAACCGCTTGCTTCCCTAAGACTTCTCCCAGGTCGCCAACAGATCCACCACCGCCTGCGGCGACATATACCGCGCATCGGCCAGCGCAAACACATTGTCCTTATTGAGTAGCTTGCCGTCTGGCGTGACGATCAGAACCGTAGGCGCGGCGGTGATTTTCACCCCATATTGCGCGGCGATATCGAGGTTCTTTTTGAAGCGGCCAACATCGACCAGGACCGTGACGAAACCCTGATCGACCCAGGGCTTTACTTCGGGCGAGGCGAGCACGCCGGCCAAAGCGCGGCAATCAGGGCACCAATTGCCACCGAAATCGATCATCACCTTGCGGCCGGAGGCGCGGGCCGCCGCTATGGCAGCGCTGACGGCGGCGTGGGCGTCGGCCTGCGTATCGTAGGGCGCGGCTATCGGCCTGGCCTGGTCCGGGGTGACCGCGGGGGGGGCGGCCGCGGCCAGGAGCAACGCGGTGGCGGCGACGAGCAATCGTGTGCGCATGGTGCATTCCGTGAGGTGAAGGCAGCGGCTTGAATTTGGCGAATAGCGGCAATTGTCAACCCTGGCTCCCGGCCGGGCAAAGCTGTAGTCTGGCTTGCCCGGTTTTCCGGGCGCGAATCACCCGGGGGCTGACTAGTGCGCGCACATCTTCTCGTCACGGTATTGGCCTTTATGGCCGCGCCGCTTGTGGCCTCGGCCACTCCGCCGGCCTGGTCCGGCTACGCGGCCAATGCGCAGCACAGCGCGGCGGCGCCGGCCGCCGGGCAGAAGATGAGCGGCATTGTCTGGCAGACCCCGGTGGACCTGGATCCGCAGAAGAGCGGCAACGAGCTATTTATCCATTACGGATCACCCATGTTCACCGCCAACGATACGGTGTTGGTGCCGGTGAAGACTCTGGCCGTGGGTGGGTATCGGTTGGAGGCGCATGCCGGGAAGACCGGCGCGCTGCAATGGACGTTGCCGAGCGATTGGGTGGTGCCGCCGGCGGACTGGACCCCACCATTTCCGGCCGGTATCGATTCGACCAATCGCGTGTATATAGCGGCGGCGGGCGGGACGGTGCTGTATCGCGACACCGCCAACAAGGGCTCCGGCAAAAGCGGCCGGCTGGCGTTCTACGGCCTGGCGACATTCAACAAATACAAGTCGGAACTGACGCAAACGGTGATGATCGATACGCCGATTACGGCGGATGCCAGCAACACTATTTATTTCGGCTTCGTGGCGACGGGGGCCAACAAGGCGAAATTACAGAGCGGGATCGCGCGCATTGCCGCGGACGGTACCGGCATTTGGGTTTCCGCCACCGCGGCCGCCGGCAGCAAATCGATTACCCAGGTGGCGATGAATTGCGCGCCGGCGCTTTCGGCCGATGGCAGAACGGTTTATATCACCGTCAGCGATGGCAGCGCCGGCGTGCTGCTGGCGCTGGACAGCACGACGCTGGCGACCAAATCGCAAGCGCCGCTGATCGACCCATCCTCCGGCGAGGCCGCCTGGGTGGCCGATCTTTCCACCGCCGCACCGACGATCGGGCCGGATGGCGACGTGTATTATGGTGTGCTGGAAAACCCATATCCCAACCACAACAATCGCGGCTGGCTGCTGCATTTCGATGCGACGCTGGCGACGCTGAAGACGCCGGGATCGTTCGGCTGGGACGATACGGTGTCCGTGGTGCCAGCCAGCGCCATACCGAGCTACACGGGGACTTCGACCTATTTGCTGATGACGAAATATAACAACTATCTCGGCATCGGCACCGGCAACGGCGAGAACAAGATCGCGATACTGGACCCCGCAGCGACCCAGCAGGACGAATATAGCACAATCCCGGTGACAGTGATGAAGGAAGTGGAGACTCTACTGGGCCCGACACCCGCGCCGGGCGGCGGAGTGTACGAATGGTGCATCAATTCGTCGGCAGTCGATGCTTCGACCTCGTCGGTATTCGCCGGCAGCGAGGATGGCCATTTCTATCGATGGAATATCGCCAATAACAGTATATCCCAGAAGCTGACGTTGAATGCCCCGACGCCGGAGGCCTATACGCCCAGCCTGGTGGGGCCGGATGGGAAGATTTACTCGATTAACAACGCTATTCTGTACGCGATCGGGAAATAGGCGGTAATGGTAGAGGTTCTTTTTTGAAAAAAAGAACCAAAAAACTTTTGCGCCTCTGCCGTGGGGTAGTCGGCGACAGCCGCGTAAAAGTTTTTGCTTCTTTTTTCAAAAAGAAGCGCTTGCTTGCTTTGCTACGCGTACGGGCTCAATGCGGTTTGCACTTGCGCCAGCATATCTTCCAGGGCGGCGCGCATGGCGGCTGCCAAAGCGGGGCCGCCAGCGCCTTGCAGGCGGCCGGTGCCGGTAAAGCTACGTTGCAGTAACGGCTGGTCACCTTGCCGGCGCAACAGAACCAGGCTGAGCGCGGCATGCGCGGTGCCGGCGGCCGGGTTGGCGGCGAGGGCGAGTAATTCGCCTTCCAATATCAGGTCGGCGTGCGCGGCGCTGCCGGGCATCGCGATGGCCGCGAATAATCCGCTGGACTCGAGCCACTCGCGCAAATCCTCCTCCACGCCTTGCGGCGGCGGCACGGCCCATTCTTCCCAATTATCGATTCGCTCGGCGCCATCAGGCTGCATCGTGCGCAGGCCGCGCGCATCCAGGCCGGGGCCCGCGCGCAGGGCGCGTAGCAGCAGCACGTGGCGCCCCGTGGTGGCCGCGGTTGCGGCCGGGGGGGGCACGTCCAGAGGCCACTCGCGGCGTTCCTGATACGCGCGCGTCGGCAGCACGCTACAGCCGCACACGGCGGCGCTGGCGGTCAGCACGGCGCGGCGGGACAGGTTTACGCTCATCGCGGCAGCTCCCGGGGCGGCGGACCTTGCAGCAGCACGGAGCCGGGATCGCGCCTGATGGACTCGGTGGTTTCACGCAAATTCTGCACCGCCGCGCGCACGTTCTGCAGAATGGGAATCAATTCCGATTGAATGTCGGCCACGCCGCCACTCGCGCGGTCAGCCGTTTGCTGCAGCGAGGCGATCAACGGCGGCAGGGTTTTCAAATCCGCATTGGCGGTTGCCAGCAGTGCGCGGGTTTGCCGGCCTTGCGCCAGATCCTCGACGGCAGCGCCGGTTTTGCGCAATTGCGCCGACAGGGCCGACAGATCGGCGCCGTTGATCTGCCGGCGCAAATCGGCAATCGCCGCCCGCGCATCTGCCAGCGTGGCGTGCACATCGCCTTTGTCGTTCAGCCGCTGGCGCAGATCGCTGACCAGGCCATCGACGTTGTTCGCGATGCCGGTGAAATCGATGCGACTCAGCCGGTCCAGCATTTGCGTGACCTGGTCCTGCACTTGCGCGATCGTACTGGGCACGGACGGAATGTAATCGTCCAGCGGTGTCCAGGGCAACGGCGGCAGCGGATTGCGGTCGGGCGGCACGAAATCGAGCTCCAGATACATCACGCCGGTCAGGCCCTGATTGGCCAGTTTCACGCGCAGCCCATCACTGACGATGCTGGCGGCATCGGGTAGTTTGCCGATCAGCTTGGGGTTGATCTTGTAACGCACCACGATCAACCGGTACCAGGATGGATCGATCGGGGTGCCGCCCGGCGTGCCGTATTCGCCGGCCACCAGGCCAATCTTGTTGACATGGCCCAGCGTTACGCCGCGGTATTTCACTGGCGCGCCGATTTCCAGGCCCTGCACCGATTCTTTGAAATAGCTTTCGTATTCCACGCCGGGGTGCCAGTGGTCGCCGGTCAGCACCAAAACCAGCACTACCAACAGCGCCAACGATCCGGCCAGCAAAGCGCCCACGCGCACGAATAATGTGCGCTGATTCATGCCGGCGCCTGGCGGCGGAAAAACGCCTGCACGCGAGGGTCGGTGCTTTCGTCGCGCAAACGCCGCGGGTCGCCGGTGGCAATTATGCCCCGCGCGCCGCGGTCCAGCATCAGGCAGCGGTCACCGATGGTCAAAATGGAGGTCAGCTCGTGCGATACGACGACGAAACTGATCCCCAGTTGCTGCCGCAGGTCAAGGATCAATTGATCCAGGCCGGCCGAGGTTATCGGGTCCAGGCCGGCCGCGGGTTCGTCGAGGAATAGCAGCGGCGGATCCAGCGCCAAAGCGCGGGCGATGCCGCAGCGTTTGGCCATGCCGCCGGATATTTCCGCCGGCTGCAAATTCGCCGCGTCCGCCAGGCCCACCAGGCCCAGCTTCACGGCGGCCACCGCCTCGCGCGCGTCGCGCGGCAGGTCGGTGTGCATTTCCAAAGGCAGCATCACGTTTTCCAGCAGTGTCATGCTGCCGAATAAGGCGCCGTTCTGAAACATCACGCCGATGCGCTGCAGCGTGGCGGTGTCGGGTGCGCGCATGTCGTGGCCCAGCACCAGCACGCGGCCCGATGTGGGCGGCAGCAGGCCGATCATCTGGCGCATCAGCGTGGATTTGCCGCAGCCGGAGCCGCCGAGGATGACGAAGATTTCGCCCGCCTGAACGGTGAAACTCACGTGCTCGAAGATCGTGCGGGCGCCGAAGACTTGGGAGACGGCTTCGGCGGAGATCAAAACCTCAGACATAGGAAGGCCAGGGGCTCCGCCCCTGGACCAAGCTGGGGCCTGGGGCCCCAGACCCCGATCTGGTTGCCCTCACCACCCTAGCCGGAAATAGATCACGGTAAAAATGCCGTCCAAAAGTATGGTGGCGAAAATCCCACCTACTACCGCCGCGGTGGCGGCCTGCCCCACGGCCCTGGGCCCCAAGCCCGCGCCCAAGCCGGTGCGGCAGCCAATCACCGCAACGGCCGCGCCAAACACGCAGGCTTTCACTAACCCACCGACGAGGTCCTTCAGCGCCGTGGCCTGCACGGCCTGAATGAAAACCGCCACGGGCGGAAACCCCAGCACGCCCATCACCAGCGTCATGCCGACCAGACCGGAAATCTCCATCAGCAGCGCCAGGCCGGGCATCACCAGCAGCGCCGCCGCCAGGCGCGGCAGCACCAACATCGTCACCGGGTCGATGCCCATCGTGGAGATCGCGGCCACTTCGTCGTTCACCACCATCGTGCCGAGCTCGGCCGCGAAGGCGGAGCCGGTGCGGCCAGCCAGCACCACCGCGGCCAGCAGCGGGCCCAGCTCGCGCACCAGGCTGATGGTGACGAGGTTCACCACGTAGATTTCGGCGCCGAACCGTCGCAGCGGAATGCTGGATTGGAAGGCCAGGATCAGGCCCATTAGGAAGCCCAGCAGCACGATCAGCGGGATAGCCTGCACGCCGGCGCCATCGGTCAGCGACAGAACGTCGCGGAACGGTATTTCGCGACGGTGCGCCGGCGCGCGCAGCATGGCCACGGCCACTTCGCCGAAGAAGGCCAGGCCGTCTACGAACGCCTTGGCGCCATCGACCAGAAAATTGCCGGTGCGCGGCGTGGCGGCGTTGGCCGGTACCGAGCGCGCCTTGCGCACAAGCGCCAGCAATGCATTCACCTCTTCGGTGGCGCCTGTCAGCGCAGCGCCGCCGGCCGCATCCGACAAAGCTGCCAGCAAGGTGGCGCCGGCGGTATCGCAGCCGGGCACCTTATTTACATCGAGGGTGAGGTGGCCTTTGGCGCCGGCGGCGGTTTGCAGGGCGCCGTCCCAGAGCGGGCCGATGGAGGCGAGGTCGAGCGGGCCGGCGAATTGCATGACCACGCCGCCGGCTTGTTTTTGCACGTCGACGCTGGCCGTCATGCCTCGTGCCGGATGAGGAACAGCGTGGCCAATGCGGCCAGGCCGGCGGTGGCCAGCAGCAGGCAGGCGGGGACTTCCCAAAGATTGCCGGTGGCCATATGCGGCGCCAGCGTTGCCATCAGCGGACCGCTGGCCAGCACCAGCAGGAACGAGGCGGCGAAGGCAGCGACGAGGTATCGCCAGAGCGGCGCCAGCACGGCGTGGCGCCAGGCCTGGAACGGCCGCGCGCCGGCCAGCATGGCGGCGCGTTGCAGGCCGGGCGGCACGGCGCGCAGGCCGGCCAGCAACACCAGCATGATCAGCGCGGCACTGCGCGCGACGGCGGCGGCCAGCGCCAGGGCGGTGTCGCGGTTCGATGGGTCATGCAGGAACGCGGCGGCCGAAAACGGCGGCGCGGGGGCGATCAGCAGCAGCAAAGCGAGGCCGGCGGCCGCGTAGCGCGCGGGCTTGCCGGTGCGGCGGAAGGAAAGCGCGGCGGCCAGGCCGGGCAGCATGGCCAGCAAGCTTACCAATGCGGCGCCGATGCCGGCATCTTGCAGGGACTCTCGCAACGCCTGGGCCAGCAGCAGCCGCGACATTTTGCCGCGTTAATCCCGGCGCTTGCGGAATGCGTCCAGACTGACGACCTGCGGCGTGGCGTCGGGCGGCGGTGCTTCGGGCTCCGCGGCTGGTTCGGGCGCCGGCGGCGCCTCGGGCATTTTCACGCGGAAGCGCAAGCCGTACTGGATCGACGGATCGACGAACGCGGACACCGCATCGAGCGGAATGGTCAGGGTTGAGGAAACGCCGCCGAAGGAAAGGGTTACGCCGAGTAACCGGGTCTTTTCATCGGCAATCAGGTCGCGGAACTGGTGTTGCAGAACAATCGTCATTTCCTGCGGATATTTTTCCAGCAGGCGCGCGGGCAGCACCACGCCAGGATAATCGGTGCGGAAGGTAATGTAATAATGGTGGCGGCCGGGCAGGCCCTCGGTCGCGGCATGGTTCACCGCGCGCAGCACCACGCCGCGCAGGCTCTCCTCCATCCACTCGTCGTATGGCAGCAGACTTTCCGCCGCCTCGCCCGTCTCGTCTTCCATGGAACCTCTCGCTACCCATTCCATACCCCGCAACACCCCCAAGGCAACAGCCACGACTTAGGGCGGACCCGTGCCGCGCTTTCTTTCTTGATGACGGAAGCGGTCCGCTTGCTCGAGAACGTGGCCTGGTGAGTCAGCTGGCGTGGGTTTGCGAGCACCGGAGCGGAGCGGCCTCTTGTGGCCGTGAGCACCGGAGCGTCATGCGCGTAGCATGCATGCTCATCACAAACGCGCGTCAGATGGCCGCTGGGGCGCAA
>Ga0302319_10006472_pt1 | contig 23235 bp, 19 predicted proteins | sample Bog_T0_2_FD_203319 | JGI IMG/M metagenome (GOLD analysis project Ga0302319, IMG submission 203319) | Peat permafrost microbial communities from Stordalen Mire near Abisko, Sweden - Bog_T0_2 | ecosystem: Environmental > Terrestrial > Soil > Wetlands > Peat | place: Sweden: Abisko, Stordalen Mire...
GATGGGCTGGGTTTCAGCGCGAAGCAAAAGACGATACCCTGATAAGGAATGCTTTCTCTACAAAATGCGGGCAAGCGGTTTGGGCCGCGAATTCTCTTTCAGGACGCCAACTGGCTTATCACGGCGCAGGAAAAGACGGCGCTGGTTGGCGCGAACGGAACCGGCAAGTCGACGCTGATGAAGGTGCTGGCCGGGCTGGAGACGCTCGATTACGGCGCGATGCAGATGACGCGCGGCATGTCCATCGGCTATCTGCCGCAGGAGGGGCTGAAGCTCAGCGGCCGGTCCGTATTTGACGAGTGCCTGTCGGTCTTCGATGAGCTGCATGTCATGGAGGCAGAGATCGAGCGCCTTGCCGGGCAACTGGCGTCGCTCGATCACGCCAGCGCGGAATACACTGCCGCGGCTGAGCGCTATTCGAGTCTGCAGGGCCGGTTTCACGCGCTGGACGGTTATGCGCTCGATGCGCAGGTTGGCTCGGTGCTCACGGGTTTGGGATTTGGCAAGGAAGACTGGGCGCGGCGGACGGAGGAGTTTTCGGGTGGCTGGCAGATGCGGATTGCGCTGGCAAAGCTGCTGCTGGCGCGTCCGAACCTGCTGCTGCTCGACGAGCCGACCAACCATCTTGATCTCGAAACGCGCAACTGGCTCGAAGGCTATCTGCGCAACTACCCCTTCGGCTACATCCTGATTTCGCATGACCGCTATTTCCTCGACGTAACGGTCGAGCGCACGGTGGAGATTTGGAACAAGCGGCTGCAGATTTACGCAGGGAACTACACCAAGTATCTGAAACAGAAGGAAGATCGTCGTGCGCAGCTGATCGCGGCGTACAAGAATCAGCGCGAGCAGATCGAGCATCTCGAAGCGTTCATCAATCGCTTCCGCGCGCAGGCTACGAAGGCCAAGCAGGTGCAGTCGCGCATCAAGGAATTGGAAAAGATCGAGCGTATCGAGATTCCTGAAGAAGAGCCGGTGATTCACTTCAGCTTTCCGCAGCCGCCGCCTTCAGGACGCACCGTGGTCACCGTGCAGAACCTCGCCAAGAGCTACGAAGCGAAGCAGGTGCTGAAGGGCGTTAACTTCACGATCGAGCGTGGTGACCGAGTCGCACTGGTCGGGCACAATGGCGCGGGCAAATCGACGCTGATCCGGCTGTTGACCGGCGTGGAAGCGCCGAGTTCGGGGACGGTGCAACTCGGGCACAATGTGATTCCGGAGTACTTCGCCCAGGACCAGTACAAGGTGCTCGACCCGACGGCGCGCATGCTGGATGACATCAGTCGCGCTGCGATCAAGGTTCCGGAATTGGCGTTGCGGTCTCTGCTGGGATGCTTTCTATTCTCAGGCGACGATGTCTTCAAGCCGCTGGGCGTGCTTTCAGGCGGCGAGCGCAACCGGTATGCAGTAGCGCGGATTCTGGTTTCCCCGTCCAATTTTCTGCTGCTGGACGAGCCGACGAACCACCTCGACATGCGCGCCAAGGATGTGCTGCTGGAGGCTATTGAGTCGTTTTCCGGCACAGTGATCTTCGTTTCTCATGACCGTTATTTTCTGGATCGTCTCGCGACCAAGGTTCTTGAGGTCAAGGACGGCGGGGTAGTCATTTATCCCGGCAACTTCGCGGAATATGTGCGGGACCAGGAAGAGCAGGCGGCTCTGAGGAACGGAAGCAAAGCTGCGCCAGTTGCGGAAGCGGCCGCCAAGGCGGAAACTTCGTCCGTCACCGCCGCTCAGTCGAACGGATCCGCCGACTCTGAGGTCAGATCCGACCAGCCCAAAGACAAGGTGCGCAAACTCAATCCCATCAAGCTCAAGCAGATGGAAGATCGTTGCGCATTCCTCGAAGAGGAAGTACCGCGCATTGAGGCCTCCATCGCGCATACCGAAGGCGCACTCGGTAATTTCGTCTCGGTCGCAGAAACCGAACGCCAGTCGCGACTGCTCGAAGAGCTGCGCAAGCAACTGGCAGACTCGACCGCGGAGTGGGAAGACCTGATGATCCAACTCGAGGAACAGGCAGCCCACTCCTAAAAGTCTCGCCTGAATCGATCACCATTTGCGACTTTCCTCGGACCGGCAATCTTCATTGCTGTACAGGTTGGGTCGCGCCCTGGAAGTTTTCGATCCTTCACAAAATAAGGGAGTGGCGTGCCCGCCAATACTTCTGCGTCTGTTCGAGAAGTAACCAGTAAATATTTATTTTAAAGGTTACGAAACCATTGTAACGGGTAAAGCATCCTTTAGGGGTGTCTCGCACTTACCCCATTTGGGCGGACGCGTTTGGAGGATCTGATGAATCGAAGAAGCTTCCTGGCAAAGAGCGGCATCACATTGGCGCTTGGCGTCGCAGTTCGGTCTGCGGTCGCAGAATCCGACATATCAAACGAGGAGCAATCCTCAGGAGCTCAAGCCATGACTCAAAGCACTCATATTGAACAAACCCACATCCCGCAAACCTCCGTTCGCCGCGTCGAAGCGGATGGCCTGTCTATTTTCTACCGTGAAGCCGGGCCTGCGGATGCGCCCGTGGTGCTGTTGCTGCACGGCTTCCCGACCTCATCGTTCCAATACCGCGAACTGATTCCGCGACTCGCCGACAAGTATCGAGTGATTGCACCCGATTTACCTGGATTCGGATTCACAGATGTTCCTGAGGCTCGGAATTACAAGTATTCGTTCGAGGCGCTGGCCAAGTCGATCGAGGCATTTACGGATGCCCTGAAGCTCACGCGATATGCGCTCTATGTCTTCGATTACGGAGCGCCAACCGGCTTCCGTCTCGCATTGGCGCACCCTGAGCGGGTGACAGCGATTGTCTCGCAGAACGGCAACGCCTACGAGGATGGCCTGGGAGACGCGTGGGCGCCGATCCGCCGCTACTGGAGCGAACCGGATCTTGCCAACCGCGAAATTGTGCGTCAGGCGGCGCTCAGCTCGAAGGGGATTCGGTATCAGTATCTTGAGGGCGTACCGCATCCGGAGCGCGTCGCCCCGGAGGGATATACCCTGGACGAGGCATTGATCTCGCGCCCCGGCAATATCGACATCCAGCTCGATCTGTTTCTTGACTACGCAAACAACGTAAAGCTCTATCCGGCGTTTCAGGAGTATTTCCGCAAGTCAAAGCCGCCGCTTTTGGCAATCTGGGGCAAACACGATCCGTTCTTTATCCCGGCCGGCGCCGAGGCATATAAGCGGGACAATCCGAATGCCACCGTGGAACTTCTGGATACCGGTCACTTTGCGCTGGAGACCCACGTCGAGGAGATAGCAGTGGCGATGCGGCGATTCCTGTCAACCAATGTCGGTTGAGCGTTCTCCGATCCTAAAATCCTTCCGACAGCTCTCGTTGTCCCATCGTCCGCCACTTGCCGCGAAACCGGTAGGGCATAATCAAAAGACGATGGGACAATTGTGGAATCCTGAGAGCTGGTCGCAGCGGTTGGCAGAACTGCAGGCCGAGTCTGGTGAACTGAAAGAAGCTCCGCTGCGGCGGGATGTGCGCTCGCTGGGCATGTTGCTCGGTGAAGTGCTGCGGGAGCAGGCTGGCGAAGACCTGTTTGCCCAGGTCGAGGAGTTGCGCCAGGGCACGATTCGCCGGCGTGAGGCTGAGGATCAGGGCGCGGTGGTCGCTGCGGCCGATCATGCAGCACACGCCATGTCTTTGGTTCACAAGCTGCCCGTTGATCGCGCACTTCTGCTGACGCGAGCTTTTGGCTTCTACTTTGAATTAATCAATCTGGCCGAGACCAATCACCGCAAGCGGCGTCGGCTCGCGCTGCAGTTGTCCGGAGCCGCGGGAAAGCAGCGCGGCAGCCTTGCCGGGACTCTGCGCGCGATGCAGCGGGTCGGAATTTCGGCACAGGATGCGTTGGGGTGGCTGCAGAAAGTTCTTGTTGTTCCGGTTTTCACAGCTCATCCGACAGAAGTTGCCCGACGCTCCGTGATGTTCAAACGCCGCCGCATCGGCGAACTGTTGGAGCAGCTCGACCGAATTCCGGTTCCGGCTGGTGATCTGAGACGGCTCGAAGAAGAAGTGCTCGCCGAGATCACTTCCCTGTGGCAAACCGACGAAGTGCGCAGCCGCCGACCCACGGTGTACGACGAAATTAAAATGGGCCTGGACTACTACGACGTCTCGATCTTCGCCACTTTACCCAGCCTTTATCGCGAAATTGCCGCTGCGCTGAACACTGCTTACGGATTGACACTGGAAGCTCAGGATCTGCCCAAAGTGCTGTCGTTTGGGTCGTGGATCGGTGGTGATCGCGATGGAAATCCATTCGTCACTCCCGAGGTGACGCGTAACGCAATTCAACTTGCGCGCGAGCATCTGCTGGGTTTCTACGATGAGCAGTTGCAGACGGTAATCGACCTGCTCAGCAGCTCGGCGCAGCAAGTGCCGGTCAGCGAGGCGCTTCGGGTCAGGCTTGAAGAGTACGAAGCACGGATTCGGACGGCCGAAACACAAGCCTATGGTCAGAATTTCGAATTCGAACTCTATCGACGCTTCCTGATCTGCGTTCGCGTGCGGATGCGTCGTACATTGCAGCCTTCCGGTACGGTTACCGTACAGTTGCCCAGGCCCTCAACGCTCGTTGATTCCCAGGATGTGCTTGCCCAGGTATTACCGGGATATATCTCGGCGGAAGAGTTTGTCTCGGATCTCAGGATTTTGCGCGAGTCGTTGGCTACCAATCGCGGACTGCGCATTGCGCGGAATCTGGTCGATCCCCTTTTGCTGCTGGTGCGTACCTTTGGACTCCATTTGCACACGCTGGATATTCGTCAGCACGCGCGATTGCATGCCGTTGCGCTCAAAGAAGCTATCGCCGACACCGTGGCCAAGAAGCTGCCTGGCGCATTGTCTCCGGAAACCGCGAGCATTCTCGAAACCTTCCGTGTCATCGCCGAAGTGAAGGCGGGCTGCACGCCTGAAGTGATCCGGCATTACGTGATCAGCGGAGCGACCTGCGTCGAAGATGTACTCGCCGTAGTTCGACTGGGACGGCTAGCCGGCGTGAAGCTTGAAGGGTCGGAAACAGATCCCGGTCTCATGCCCGTACCGCTCTTTGAGTCCATCGAGGATCTGCGCAACGCACCGGAGATCTGCCGGGAACTGTGGCAGCGCGCAGATTATCGCTCCCTTCTCGCAAGCTGGGGCAATACGCAGGAAGTGATGCTGGGCTACTCCGACTCCAATAAGGACGGCGGAATGCTCACCAGCACGTGGGAGATATTCCGCGCACATCGCGCTTTGCACGTTGTCGCTCGCGAGGCTGGCGTGCAGCTCCGGCTCTTTCACGGACGTGGCGGAACGGTGGGCCGCGGCGGAGGTCCGACGCATCGCGCAATCTTTGCCCAGCCGCTCGACTCCTTCGAGGGGCAGTTTCGTATCACCGAACAGGGCGAAGTGCTGAATTTCAAATACGCTGACGTGGTTCTCGCAGAGCGAAATCTGGAGTTGATGATTGCCGCTTCCCTCGATGCGCTGGCCCGTCCCAACGCCCGCGATCCTGAAGGACATTTCACTGGAATCCTGCTGCCGGAGTGGGAACAGGCACTGGACCGGCTCTCGGTTTTGGCATACCAGTCCTATAAGGAGCACATTCTTGATGATCCGGGGCTCCTTGATTACTTCGGGCAATCAACGCCGATGGGCGAACTCGAGCATGCCAAGATAGGTTCGCGCCCTTCAAAGCGTAAAGGGTCACTGAGTCTCGAGACGCTGCGCGCGATTCCATGGGTCTTTGGATGGACGCAGTCGCGATTGCTGATTCCGGCCTGGTTTGGCGTGGGGAAAGCGGTAGAACAGTATCTTGCCGAAGGCGGATCGCTTTACACACTGACCACGATGGCGAAAGAGTTTCCCCTGTTCATTGACCTGATTCGAAATGTCGAGATGGCGCTTGGGAAAGCAGACCTCGGAACCGCGCGACTTTATTCGACACTGGTCGAAGACACAAAGCTCCGGACTCGCGTCTATAGCGAGTTTGAGGCCGAATATCAACGCACCGTGAAAGCAGTCCTCGCAATCACGCGGCAGCAGGAGCTCCTCCAGAATAATCCCGTGTTGGCGCGTTCCATCAAGCTGCGCAATCCGTATGTGGACCCGATGCACCTTATCCAGGTGGACCTGCTGCGCCGCAAACGCGCTGGCGAGGACACACCAGAGGTCAACCGGGCAATCTCGGCAACGATCAGCGGGATTTCGGCGGGGCTGCGCAATACCGGTTGAGCTTTTTGGAAATTGATTCCGGCCTGTTGCTGAGGAGGCGCTGCTACTCCATGATGGGCGTATCGAATTCTGCTTGATTCTTGAGGTGGAATTTAATGGTCTCGTAGCACTCGCACGCAGTCTCTTCCAGTCCCCGGGCGTCGAGAATACTGATGACGCCGCGGCTGTATTGAATCAGGCCTTTTCTTTTGAGACTGGCGGCCGCCAACGAAACTGTGGCCCTGGTTCCACCAAGCATGTCGGCGAGCAGTTCATGCGACATCTTGAAGGTGTCACTGTCGGATCGGTCAGCGCAAGTGAGAAGCCAGCGAGCGAGGCGCGGCTCAAACGTGTGCTTTGCGTTGCAGCCGATATATTGGGTCGCCTGATCCAGTTGAGCCTGAACATAGCGTAATGCAAGGCATTGAAAGCTTCCGGCGAGACTGAATTCCTTTCTGGCAGCCTCAACGGGGCTGGCGTAACCGTGGCCCGCGATCTGGGTGTAGACGCGATTCATGGATTTCTTCGCACCCATTAGCGCGGAGACGCCGATCACCGATTCGAAGCCAAACGTGCTTACTTCGACCTGGGAGCCATCCTGGAACGTCGCGGTCATGGAAGCCATTCCTGATTCGAGGAAGAACAGGTGCCGAATGGCGCGGTGCGGGTACTCCATTTCAAATTTCAATTCGAACCGGACCGGGCTCAGGCGCAGACGTGAGATTACCTCGGGTTCGAGGGCGTTCAAGAGCGTGTTTTTGAATTTGATTGTGTTCAAGAGACCTTCCGTTCGATACTTAGGCTTCCAAGGTCCGTTTCAGAGTGGCTGTTACCCTTAGAAAGTCGACGCAATGTTCGATCCCGAACATACGTCTCGGGATTGAGGAGGATAGGCTCTGAATGGCAGTTTAACTCACTATTTATCTGCCTCTGGTCCCAAGATGATTTTCATTCAGGAAATGACTGCAAGTACATCGTTCCATGGAGGTTTCCGTGTCCAAACCTGGAGTTCCGTCCCGTGTTTTCGTGGTCGATGACGAGTTCATCATCGCGTCGACTTTGGCGACTATTCTTCAACGTAACGGGTTTGACGCAGTCTCTTTTACCGATCCGCTGGAAGCGCTGTCAGCTGCCGAATTGCATGCCCCGGAACTTTTGATTACGGATGTTGTGATGCCAACCCTCTCAGGGATTGACCTCGCAATTGCGATTAAGAAGCTCTCTCCGCAAACCAAAGTATTGCTCTTTTCGGGACAGGCTGCGACCGCCAATCTGCTCGAGGCTGCCCGTGCAGATGGGCACGATTTCGAACTGCTCTCGAAGCCGATTCATCCAACCGATCTGCTTAAGAAAATTCAAAACGTGACCGAGGAAGTTGCTTCGTAGGTCGCCTGGGGAAGTATTCAACTTTCGGCTGACTGGTAAATTTCCTACGCGCAAAATCAACGGCCCGCCCATCGATTTCGATGATAGCGGGCCGCTGATTCAATACAGACCTATAAAACCTGCTGCGAAGGCTTAAAACGGGTTCAGCTTGGAAAGACCCTTTTTCTTTTTCTTCTTGCTTGAAGCTTCATCGCTTTCGTCCAGCTTTGGCTTCTTCTTCGTCGGCTTTGCATTGGCGTCCGCTGTCTGCGCAGGGACGGAGCCGGCTTTGATGTCATTGACCTGATCCGGAGCGGCGGCAGGAGCCTCTGCGGCAGGAAGTTCTGTCTTCGTTGGTCCAACCGCCTTGAGTACAGCGTTTGGGTCTTCTTCAGTCTTCGGAGCCGCTGGCGCTGAGTTGGGCGCACTCACAATGGAGGCTCCAATATTGTTGCTTCCGCCTGCGCCAGGCGCCGTCTCAAATTGCAACGGAGCGTCAGCCTGGGGCTGGTCCGAACGGGGAGGCTCATTGACGCTTGTCGGCTGAGCCGCTTTAGCCGCTTCCGTAGCTGCGCCGGGCTGGCTCGCCTTGAACGCAGCAGCAAAGATCTGCTGGTTTTCCTTGGTGATCGTCGGGGCAATTGTCCGGGCCGGCGAAACCATCGTCGGGTCGCCCACATGGGCTGCTTCAACCACCAGCGGGCCGTGCTTGATCATGCCCAGCGTCTTGTCGGTGAATCGTACCGGCTGACGGCTGCGTTCTTCCGCATCGTTCTCGGCAATCGCTTCCTGCGTAGGCTCGGGAACGGGCCGGTTCATCGCGATGAGCCGGTCACGGGCGTCTTCAACGCGGGGGGCCATGGGGTATCGGGTAATCACCTTGCCGTATGCCGCAGCGGCCTTGTCCAGATAAACCTGCTCTAAACGCTCGCGGACTGCACCTGGAAGTCCCTTGGCCGCCTGCACCGAGCGAGCTTCGCCGGCATAGGCGTCACCGATGGTCACCCAGAGCTCATCGCTCTTGCTATACAGCGGATAGGAGTCGGCGACTGTCTGCAGACGGGCGATAGTCCCAGCCCAGTTTGCGCGGGAGTAGTAGTACTGCCCGATGAGGAACTCGCGTTCCGCCAGAACTTCCTGTGTTTCGCGAAGTCTCTGCTTGGCACGGGGCACCAGCGATGAGTCCGGGAACTGATCGATCATCTCGCGGTACTTCTGCTCGGCCTTCTGAGCATTTACGAAATCCCGATCCGGCTTTTCCATCTGCATGAAGTAGATGTCGGCAACCTTCATTTTGGCTTCGGCAGCCTCCGCAGCCTGCGGGAAGAAGGTGATGAAGTCCTCGTATTCGGCCTCCGCCTGCGTCAAAGCGGCAGTCCCACCCTCTTTGAACCAGGCATCGCCGACAGCAAGCTTGGCGCGCATCTGAAATTCGGAATTCGGGTAAGTGTTCAGGAGCGTCTGCAGATCGAGACGGGCAACATCGAAGCGACCCTTCTTGAGCGCTACCATCGCCTTGTCGAAGAGTTCCTTATCCGGCTGGCGGCTGGCTACGTTCGCCAGTGGGTTGGCACTGAGGTCTTCGTTCTTCTTGGGCTTTTTGGGCTTCTTGGTTGCGGCATCTGCCGGAATCAGCGAAAGCGATAGCGCGAGAATGCCAAAGGTCGTGACAAGCCTGCCGGCTGAAATACCCGCCGGTCTTGCCGAATCCCTGACCGACAATTTCCGTGAAAAAAGACTCATACCACCTCAATCTAGCTGCATGCGGCCGGGGAGTGCTGCTGCGCTGCCTGTTGCCAGAGATCCGCTAGCGGAATTCTCTTCCTGCGTGTCAAACCAATTCTTTCAACTTCAACTTGCTTCGCCGGCCGCGCTTCTCGCCGCTGCAAGCAGTTCCCGGGCGTTCTGTTCAGCGTTGCCGAAACCGAATACAGCATTCCCGGCAACAAGCAACTCCGCACCTGCTTGGACTACCTGGGCAATGGTATCGTGAGCCACACCGCCATCGACTTCAATTCTAAACTGCAGCCCAAGCTCCTGGCGGATTTCCGCGATCCTGCGAATCTTATCGAGCGAAAAGGGGATGAATCTCTGGCCGCCGAAGCCCGGATTCACGCTCATGATCAGCACATGATGCAGCATGGGTAGGATATCCAGGATCAGGTCCACCCGCGTCGCGGGATTAAGAACTACGCCAGGTTTCATGCCGTGATTCAGGATCAGCTCGATGGTGCGATGGAGATGGGGGCAGGCCTCGTAATGGACACTGACCCAATTCGCTCCCGCATCGGCAAAGGCCGGGATGTATTCATTGGGGTTGTCGATCATGAGATGGCAATCCAGAGGCAGGTTGGTTGCCTTGCGCAGACTCTTGACGACTGGCGGCCCGAGGGTAATGTTGGGAACAAAATGCCCATCCATCACGTCGACATGGATCACTGTGCCTCCGCCGCGCTCGGCCGCTGCAACGTCATCGGCAAGGTGGGCGAAGTCAGAGGAGAGAATCGATGGGAGTAGCTCAACCATTGGCGGAACCGGACAAATCGCCGGACAGCTCAAGTGTACCAGCAGACCGGTCCGCAATGCTCGCCGCTGGTGCAGTCGAAACCGGCTTCGGAAGCGCCGGCGCGGCGATACGTCCCACCCCGCGCAGCATGGATTTGATCGGCCATCGGCCATCCCCGTCAGGAAAGAAGACTTCGCCAACGCGTTTTTGCTGCGGCCGGTAGTACCAGCGGGTGAGCAGCGCCAGATGTCCCTGGCGAATGGTTCCGTTTGGCGGCTGCGATGATGCCAGGGAATCAAGCGCCGCTTCCATGCGTGTCTCAAGCACATCGCGTGTGACCTTCGCGAGCCCTGGACCGTCAGCCTCCGGGACCGGCTGGATCGCCAGCGGCTGGGCGAACAGGGAACTGGAGCCGGATTGCTCGTTTTGAATGCGCATGCCGAGGATAGAAAACGGAGCCGGGCCGCGCCATTCGCCGGATTCATAAACAAAAACAGAAACCTCGTCCAGGTCGGCAGATGCCTGCAGCAGGCAGACGCGGAGCAGATTCAGAGGCCGCACGAGTTCCGGAGCCAGCGCGCGAACCGATTCTATCTTTTCAAGTTGTGTATGGAATTTTGCGGCATCTTCAAATTCAAGCGCCTCCGATGCCCGGTCGCGCAACTCGCGGATCGTCACCAGCTTGCTCTCGCCGCGGGTCGCCAGAAAGCTGCGAACCGCCTCGGCCTCTTCCGCGTAACGGGCGTCGGTGCACCCCTTGTAGCAGGGGGCCAGGCACATCTTCATCTCCGAATAAACGCACCCCGGATGGCTTGGATCGGGGTTGAGATTGTCTTCGCAACGGCGCAGCAGAAACAGCTTCAGCAACTCTTCGGAGTAGCGGTCCGCTGCTGCCCGCGATGGAAACGGCCCAAAGGCCCACTGGCTTTCCTTCTGCCCCGGGCGATTGGTCACCGTCAGCCGGGGATACGGATTGCCGCCGTGAAACTTCACAAATGCAGGGGCGCGCAGATGCATTCGCTCCAGGGCCTTTGCCCCGTAGACCTGCTCAAGCGTCGAAAATTGAACCAGAAGTGATTCGAATTCGGAACCTGTGAGCTTCCACGCGATTCGGCGAACGCGGGAGACCAGTTGAAGGCGCTTCGTTTGTCCCTTCGCAGGACGAAGCAGCCGTTCGAGGCGTCGGCGGAGGTCCGGCGTCACACCGATATACGGCTCGGCCTTCTCATTTTCTCCGTAAAGAGCAAAGACTGCCTTGCGGGAGGGGAGAAGTTTCAAGGACGCTTCCGCGTTTGCGGGATCGAACGGCAGACTCTGATTCAACATCGCGGGAATCTCACGCGCCCGCCACGGTCATCCCGTCCACCCGCAGCGTGGGCGCAGCGGCAGAACTGCGGAAGACCAGGTCATTTCCGATGGCGGTGATATTGCGCAGCATCTCGCGCAGGTTGCCGGCGATGGTGACTTCCTCGACTGCATGGGTGAGTTCGCCGTTCTTGATCCACAGGCCGGATGCGCCGCGCGAGTAGTCGCCCGTGACGATATTCGCGCCGAAACCCATCAGGCTGGTGACATAGAGGCCCGCGGGAATCTCGGAGAGAATCTCCTCTGGAGTTTGTGTTCCCGGTACGAGGTACAGATTTCCAGATCCGATGCCGGGACTGCCGGCCAGGCCGCGTGTTGCGTTGCCCGTCGAGCGCATCTGCAGCTTGCGAGCGGTGTAGGTATTGAGCAGGTAGGTCTTGAGCACGCCATTCTCGACAACGGTCGTTCTGCGGGCAGGCAGGCCTTCCCCGTCAAAGGGCGATGTGCCGAATCCGCCAACCCCACATGGCAGGATCATCGTGTGATCGTCAATGATGGTGATGTTTGGCGCAGCTACGCTTTCTCCCAGTTGACCGGCCAGAAAGGATGCCGAGCGCCAGATTGAGTCGCCCGAAGCGGCTTCGAAGAGATGTCCGATCAACGATCGTGCCACCTCCGGCGCAAAGACAATCGGTACACGCTGGGTTGGAACGCGCCGGGCCCCGAGCCTTCGCAGCGCCCGGCGAGCCGCTTCCTGGCCGATCGATTCAGGAGATTCGAGATCCGCCAGCCTCCTCGCGCTCGATGACCAGAAATCGCGTTGCATCTGGCCGTCGGAATCCATCGCCAGCGGCGCTGATGAAATGCCGCAATAGCTGCTGCGATATTCCCCGAGAAATCCGCGGGAGTTCGCCAGGACTTTGCGGCCGGTCGCCGCGTCAAAGTGGCCGCCCTGCGAATTCGTAATGCGCGGATCGGCCGCGAGCGCAGCAGCCTCTGCCCGGCGAGCCTGATCGATGCGCTCAACTCCCGGTAGTGAGTAGACATCTTCGAAATAAAGGTGAAGATCGCTCTCGACCTGGCCGAAATCAGCCTGGTCGGGAAGTCCCGCAAACGTGTCCTCTTCTGTTACCGCGGCCAGTGCCATGGCTCCGGCAACGAGCTGTTCGATACCATCCGGGGTCAGATCGCTTGTAGACGCTGAAGCAGAGCGCTTGCCCTTAAAAACCCTCAGTCCCATGCCGCGCGAACCGGACTCCTGCAGCGTCTCGACCTCACCCATGCGAACGGAAACTGAAAACTCATCGCCCTCGCTGACAACAGCTTCGGCATCGGTGGCCCCAGCCTTGACGGCGCGAGCGACGACCTCGGCGGCGAGGGATTTGAGGTCGAGTTCTGCAACGGAACGTGGTGAGGCGGCAACTTCGGACATAGCTTCAAGGTATCAAAACCGGGTCCAGGCTGAGTCCAGCTCCTGATCGGGTCAAATTTTTCGACGGCTGTTCTGAGCTAAAGAATCGGAATCAGCAGCGTCTTGTTGACCACGCTGGTGAGCCCGTCGAGCGTGTTTTGGAAGGCCGTCGAAAGTCCTGGTTCATTGCGCAAATTCCAGAGGATCTCAGCATTGTTCCATGCTGCTTCCCGGGCTGCGCTGACATTCCACGCGGCCAGCAGATCCTCAAGTTTCGAGCCTCCGGGCAGAGCTTCGCCCAGAAAGCGGATGTTCAGCATTGTCTCTGATTCGGCAATCAGGCTGTCGAGGGTCGAGTTCAGATTGGTGAAGTCGTTGTATTGAGCCGTCCCGTGCTGCGGCGACAGGTTTTCGATGGTACAAGTGGCTACGAGGGCGATGGGCAGGTCGTGGTTGATGTGCGCATTCACTCCGGCGAGAGCAAATTGGATGCGGGTGAGCGAAGTTTGAGCACGCTGCGAAAAGAGACTCTGCCAGCAATCCGGAAGTTCAGCGTTGGATAAGTAATTCTTCAACGCGTTGAAGTAGAGCCCCGCGAACTGAACATCCAGTTGCGCGAGAAAGACCGGGTCCGAGAATCCGCCCGACGCAATGCGAGATTCCACCGCCTGCGTCACGTCGAAGTAGAGCTGATTGAACCACTTCAGCCCGTCGCCATCCACTGTCAGCGCGCTGATAGACTGCATCGCAGCCAGCACATCAGCCACGGAAGCCGGGGGAGCTTCGAGAGTAGCCAGCAATTGTGAATCGTAAGGGAACATGGCCGCAAATTATAGCGGCCAACAGGCAATCCGAGATAGGATCCTGCAAGGAAGTCGGCACGCGCCCATGGAATGCCAACCGAAGTTGGCCAATTGGTTGCGCAAGGTGAATCGAAGTTAGCTCAGCGGCTTGATATGGAGACGCTTTTCGCCCGCAAAGTGGCCGCCGAGGCTGCAACCGGTGTTCTTGCTGTAATGCTCTGCCCGGGCCTCGGTTTCCTTCTCGGCTGAAGCGGCGCGCAGGCGAACCCGTCCCAGGCATTCGGGACATCGGAAGGTATCTTCCTGCAAGCGCAATGCTTCTTTCACTGGCATGAGTTGCCACCCAAAGATTCGATCGTCTCCTGCGCCGTGCCAGCGTTTTACCTCAACCTCTAACATCGGACCAACGGTGATCGATACTGATTCGGCTTGCTCTACGGTCATTGAATTCCCCATTTCCTTCAGTTCCTGTTGATTGGTTCGAAGCTACTGACCCGTACCGCCTACGGTCATTTTGTCGAGTTTGATGGTCGGCATACCTACGCCTACGGGAACGCTCTGGCCTGCCTTTCCGCAGGTGCCGATACCTTCATCGAGTTTGAGATCATGGCCCACCATAGAGACATATTTCAGTGCTTCCGGCCCATTGCCGATCAGAGTGGCGTCTTTGACCGGTGCTGTGATCTTGCCGTCTTCAATCAGGTAGGCTTCAGAGGCGGAAAAGACGAACTTTCCGTTCGTGATATCCACCTGTCCGCCGCCAAAGTTGACCGCATACAAGCCGCGCTTGACGCTGCGAATGATGTCTTCCGGCGAATCGTCGCCAGCCAGCATGTATGTGTTCGTCATGCGCGGCATCGGAATGCACTGATAGCTTTCTCTGCGTCCAGAGCCGGTGTTGGCCGCTCCAGTCAGCCGCGAGGAGAGCTTGTCTGTCAGGTAGCCCTTGAGGATGCCGTTTTCGATGAGCACAGTTTCCTGCGTCGGAGAACCTTCATCATCCACGTTGAGCGATCCTCGACGCCCGGAGATCGTGCCGTTGTCGACGACAGAGACCTTCGAACTTGCAACTGATTTGCCAATCAGACCGGCAAACGCAGAAGTCTTCTTGCGGTTGAAGTCGGCCTCCAGCCCGTGACCGACTGCCTCATGCAGCAGGATTCCAGGCCAGCCCGGTCCGAGAACCACTTCCATTTCGCCGGCCGGGGCGCTGACTGCGCCGAGTTGCAGGATCGCACCGCGAGCGGCTTCCTGCGCAAGGTTTTCCGGGCTTTTCGATCCGGTGAAGATATCGAGGCCGCCGCGCCCACCGCAGCCGGCTGAACCACGAGTGGTGTTCTGTTCGTCCTTTGCAATTACAAAGACATTCAGGCGGCAGAGCGGCTGAGTGTCTGAGGCGTATGCGCCGTCCGACCCGACTACCAGGATGCGGCGTAATTCCTCGCTGTAGCTGGACCGTACCTGTACGACTCGGGGACTGAACGCCCGGGCGGCGCGGTCCGCGCGTTGAATCAGCTCAAGGCGCGCCGCAAGGTCCAGGTTGAATCCTCCGAGCGGCACTGGATAAAGATCGGCCAGCGGCAGATCCTGAAATCCCTGAATTGGCTGTTTGGCGGGTCCGGAGGCGATGAGCGCAGCTGTTTTTGCGGCGTGGATCAACCGTTCCGGGCTGAGATTATCTGTGTAGGCATAGCCGGTTCGCTCGCCGGAGAGGACCCGGATGCCGCATCCGGCGCTGGTTCCCTGGCTCGCAGACTTGACGATCTGCTCGTCTACTCCGAGAGCCGTCGCCGTAACCGATTCAAAGTAAAGGTCGGCGTAATCGCCACCGGCGGATAGAGCCTCACCCAGGCAGCGCTCAAGCAGTCTTTCTGTTATGCCGAATTTTTCGAAGAAGTAGCGTTGGTGGCTGCCCGTCTGATGCAAGTCAGGGCGGGAAATCGGCTGGGCGTAGGCTGCACTCATCGTACCTTTAAGTGTACGCCCGAAGCGGGAAATCATTGAAATTACCGGAGATTTCGCCTAACGCCATTTCGGGAAGAGTCGGTCTTCCAGCGGATATCGTTGATAGCAGGCCGGTTGTCGAAACGGCCGAATCGCAAACTCAAGTTGATAAACGAAGCCTGCCAGTATTTAGCCCTTAGCGGACTTGATACGTGCGGCTTTCGAGTCATATTCACAGGTGTAAATCGTGCTAATCTTCAGGGCATGAAGAAGCTAATCGTCGCCACCCTTTTGCTTTTGGTATGTGCAAGCCCGGTCTTCGCAGCCGGTCGGCACCACCACAAGCATCATCACCATCACCACCACGCCTAAGATCACCTGCTAAGACGGGGAGCGGCGTGCCGGCATGGCTCCGGAGGCAAAAAACTTTCGGAGCCCCACCCTTTTTGTGTCGCCTTGCAATATTTATATCTGTAATCCAGTTCTGATATCTTTCGCGCATGAGCAATACTTCTGAGACTTCTGCTGAAAGCGAGAAATTGCGCTTTCCCATCGGACGGTTCGCTCGCTTCGCAGCGAGTGTTACCAATGCCCCTCAATCCCACATTGAGAATCTGCGTTTGCTACCGGCGAGGTTGAAGTCGGCCGTGGAGGGCCTCAGTGATCCCCAGCTTGACACTCCCTATCGCGACGGAGGCTGGACCGTTCGGCAGGTCGTCCATCATGTGGCCGACAGCCATGCCAACTCTTACGTTCGCTTCAAACTGGCGCTGACCGAAGACTGGCCCACTATCAAGCCCTACGATGAAGCGGCCTGGGCAGAGCTGGCCGACTCGCGGCTTCCGATCGACCCATCATTGAGCCTGATAGCCGCACTGCATGAGCGATGGGTCACACTGTTGGAGTCCTTTTCTGAAGCAGATTATGCCAGGGGTTACATTCACCCCGCATCCGGCGGCAAGCAGAGCCTGAGCCAGGGTCTGGCTTTGTACAGCTGGCATTCACTCCACCACACCGCGCACATCACCAGCCTGCGCTCGCGTTTGGCCTGGTAGCCGATTCATGGATTCGGCAGCCCCCGCAAGAGGGGAGAATTCGATCGTTCCGGTTAAATTGGCAGAGATTGTTGAAGCCTACATCGCGGAACATCGTGCGGCGACGATTCTGGAAGATGGCCAGGTGCTCTTCGATATGCGCTCGGCCCGATTTTCGGTTACGGAGTCCCATGGCCGATGTCTGCTGCAGGTCTGGAGCGAGGAGCGAAACCTTGTTCGTTCCGTAATTGAAGTGCAGCGCCGCGCCGGTTGTCTCCGGATCATGACCCGTCGGATGGGCGCACCCAAAACTGTGGCGCTCGAAGTGGTGCCAAATCCCGATCGGCGCACCCCGACGACCCGCGACACCAGCCGGCGCCAGTATCTTCGCAGGCTCGAACGGGTCCTGCTGCGAGCCTTCCCGGGATGGAAGCCGGACAGTTTTCGGTCGGCCACCGATCTCGAGCACAGCTTTGGCCCCGCATATGCACGCGGTCACTTGCTGCGCGGAACCATGGCCGAAGCCGTGATCGGCATCGGTTCTGATGAGTCGTCCGCGATGGTCGACGGAATCCTCACCCTCGGCCTCTTGTGGCTCGATCATTGCCGGGCGCGCGCTTCGGGCAGGCGCAACTCAGCGAGCAGACATTACGGTGGACTGAAGGTGATCCTTCCGCCCGGAATGGCCCAGTCAACCGCCGAACGAATGGTCTGGCTCAATCATGGCGCAGCCCGGTTTCAGCTTTTCACTCTCGACGAGCGGTCGGAAGAGTTGCAGGAAGTCGATTTTCGCGATATCGGCAATGTTCAATCGCGCCTGATGCATGCATTCGACCATTCAGTGGCGCTTGAGAGGGCAAAGACAGGCATCGATCAGCTGATGGCGCTCGTCCCCAAAGGGGCCCACGAGCGCGTCGAAGTGCGTACCCGGTCGGCAACCGAGGTTGGCTTGCTGCTCCACGGACTCGAGTTTGCGCGTGTGCGGCACGGGGCTTCTTCCTCTTCCTTTTCGCGTGAGTTGGAGATCACATTTGGCGCGGGAGCCAACGAAACTCCGCTGAATGACGGGACAGAACCGCTCTGCCGCAACCTGTTTGCGCGTCTCTTTCTCAGCCGCCAGCCAGACGGCGAGCACGCCGACCCGCTCTTTCGATTGCAGCCGGAGCGCTGGCTGGAGTCGCGGCTGCGCCTGGGGTTGGACGAATTTTTGCCCCGCCTGCGCGGAGAATTTCTCTATTCCCAGGTTCCGGCCCTCACCAGCGGAGATCGTGGGATGCTCGATCTGCTGACTCTCGATCGCGACGGCCGCCTCGTCGTGCTCGAGGTCAAAGCCGACGAGGATATGCACTTACCCCTGCAGGGGCTGGACTACTGGATTCGCGTCCGCGCGCTGAACGCGGATCGGAAGCCAGCAGGAAACAGGGAACTCGGTGCCTTCGAGCGGCACGGATATTTTGCACATTCCGCGACGGCCGCTGAGATTTCTCCACGACCGCCAAAGCTCCTGTTGATCGCCCCCGCGCTGCGTATCCACCCATCCAACGAGATCGTTCTGCGCTACCTGTCGCCTCATGTCGAGTGGGAACTGATCGCGGTCAGCGAGCATTGGCGGCGCGATCTGAAAGTCGTCTTCCGCAAACGCAGCGAGATTTGATTGCCGACGCCCCGGCCAATTCAGTTGCTGTTTTCCAGTGCCAGAACGGAAAAACCCGTCGCCGCATCGCTCATGAACTTGCCCACGTCTGACTCAGGATCGCGTTTTCTGTTGACCGACCACGCAGGCCACATCCCATCCGTCTTGCTCTGATTGGCCAGAATCCAGGAGATCCCTTTGCGCGCTTCGGGCGTCTTTCCAAGCCCGTTCTCTTCGAGCGCCAGCACGATGATCCCCGTCGCAAAGCCATCGCTCCGCAGCTCAAATGGAGTGTCGTCGTGGCGCTTCCAGGTACCTTGCCCGAGGTCAGTGAGAGTCCAGCCTCCGTCAGCATGCTGCTTGGTCTGCAACTCATTCGCCAGAGCCTCGCGCTCCTGGCCGGTCATCAATCCCGAGAGCTTTGAAGACGCCCACATCAACGCAATCTTGTTGATCAGCGGCTGATTCGGTGATTCGCGCCGCAGATAGTCTCGGAGCAAAGCGAGGTTGCCGCGAATTTTCGGATCGTCCTTGTAATCGTCGGGCGCGATTCCAACCGCGTATGCTGCCTCGGCCGCGCCGTAATACTCGCTTTCAGGAGCCTCCCACGGCGAAAAATGGAAGTTCTGCCATATCCAGGCGCCTGATTTGTCGCCAGCCTTTTCCTGCGTGGACCACATCTCTTCAAATGCCTTGCGCGTTGCGGGTTGCAGATGGCCCGCATATGAGTCATACGAAGCCAGAATCAGCACATTGTTCACTGCCTCGGCATTCCGGGCTTCCTTGGTCTTTCCCGGGCCGTGTTCCGCATCGGTATAGAAGGTTACCGCTTCGTTTCCGAGATTGACCCGCTTGATAATGCTGTCGAGCATCGCCTGCTCAGGTTCGGAGATCTTGGTTTCACCTAGCGCTCCGCGCAGCGCAGGCCGCGCCAGCGCATACGGAACCTGCGTGTGGCAGGAAACGCAAACCGTCCCATGATCCTTCTGCGCATGGGGCCAGTCCTGCCACCATGTCTGGCGGCTGTCGAGGTACTTCGCAGCTGCGACCTTGTCCCAGTTCTGCGTGCTTGCCTTTCCTGCGGGAGCATCGGCGGCTGGATGCGTGGCGGCGATCGTAACTCCGGTACAAGCAAGCGAGAGCGATAGTAGACGAATTCCAAGATAGAAGGACCGCATGATCGGGTGCTCCTTTAGGGAAAATCAGGGAATAAGCCGCGTCGGATGAGTCAGGGCCCTTGAATCGGAGAGTAGCACAGAATCCGGACCAGCGAAGATTTCCTGAGCAGTCTTGAGCGGAAGCCGGCTCCCCGCGTCATTGTCGATAGAAGAACCCGGAGATTAGGCCACTCAATCTGTTTCGCAAAGCAGTATGGCTTTCTATTGATGAATGACTTTGAGGGGGTATAGATGACTCTGAATACTTGCAAGCCCATCCATCGGAGAGCGAACACTCTTCGAATGCTCGGTGGATTCACATTCATGTTCTTTGCGATAATCGCCGGCGCACAGACTCAGGCTTCGGATGCTAAATCTGTGGAGGCGAAAGCAGCCTCAAGTACCTATGAGACGATCTTTCTCACTTACGCTACGCGGGACAGCGATCTGAATGATATTCAGACCGACCTGCGAAATCTGCTTCCAAGGGTCAAGATATACGGAATGCCGTCGCAACATGCCATCTCCTTGTGGGCTACCCCTGAAGACATGGTGCTGGCCAGGAAGATCATCTCGGATCTTGATCGCGCGAAGAAGGTCTACCGGCTGACTTACACCGTTGCAGATACGGACAGCGGGAAACGAACCGGAGTTGAACACTATGTTCTGATCGTCACTTCCGGAGAGAAGTCCGACTTCAAACAGGGCAGCCGTGTGCCAATTATGACCGGGAGTTACGATACCGGAACCACGACATCGAACTCCCAGGTGCAATACGTCGATGTGGGGCTGAATATCGAGGCAACTCTGGATGGGTATGGAGACGGCGTAAGACTGCGCTCCAAAATATCGCAATCAAGCGTTGCGGATGAGAAATCCGGTATCGGTAGCCAGGACCCGATGATTCACCAGACACAGTTGGAAGCGACTGCGACCCTGGAGCCGGGTAAGCCAGTGGTGCTGGGCTCACTCGATCTGCCGGGCGGCACGCGGAAGGAGGAGATAGAAGTCGTTTCGGAGCTTGTGAAGCAATGATTGATAGGCCAGACACCCGCGAAATGCCTGGCCTCATTTTTCGAGATAGGTCGCGATCGTTCGGGTCAATTGGAACAACTATCAGTCGCCGCAGGCCATCGCTTCTTCGGGGAAATCCTGAACGGATTCCTCTTCCGAAGAAAATTCCAGAGGTGAGGCGCCGGCACTCAACCGCGCCTCAAAGAACGCATCCACAGCCTCGAGCACCGCCGTACCGGTTTTGGACTGGAAGATCTGCTGGCGCAGTTTGCTTCCACCCGCGACCCCGTGCGTAAACCACGAGGCAAACTGCTTCATCTTTCCCGCGGTTTCGCCGTGGCGCGCATCGCGAGGCAGCGCCTGGCTGGCTTCCGCATCGTCAATCAGCATCTGGAAGTAGGTCCGGATCATCCGGTACCGGTCTGACTCTGTCGGACGCGTATAGCTCCCGGTCGCGGTATATTCGGCAATCTGGCGGAAGATCCACGGATTCGACGGTGCAGCGCGGCCAATCATCACCGCGTCGCAACCGGTCTGGGCCACCATCGCGGCTGCATCTTCCGGCGTGCGAATGTCGCCATTTCCGATCACCGGGATGCTTACCGCCTGCTTTACGGCGGCAATCCATTCCCAGCGCGCCTGGCCAGTGTATCCCTGCTCGCGCGTGCGGGCGTGCAGCGCCACCGAGCAAAGGCCTTCCTGCTCCGCCATCTTCGCCAGTTCCACGCAGACGATCTGGCTGTCGTTCCATCCCAGCCGGAACTTGACAGTAAACGGAATCGTCACCGACTTCCGAATCGCACGGAAGATCTCGCCGATCTTCGGCAGATCGCGCAGCAGCCCCGAACCGCCGTTGCAGCCCACAACGCGCTTCGCCGGGCAGCCGAGGTTCAGATCCACCGTGTCGAACCCGGTATCCTGCACAATCCGCGCCGCGTCGGCGAGTGTTTCAATGTTGGAGCCGAAAAGCTGAGCGCCAATCGGATGTTCATCGTCGTAAAACGTCAGATAGCGTCTGCGCTTCGACTCCCGCATGCGCGAAAGCCCGTCCGCCGACGTGAACTCGGTCATCAGCAACCCGCAGCCGGACTGCTGATTCGTGACTTCTGTCTCGACCGTGGCTCCTGCCGGGGCTTCCGAAGAAAAAAGGCTCGCATTGCGAATGAACCGGCGAAAGACCGTATCCGTGACCCCGACCATCGGCGCCAGCACGGTAGCCGGTGCGACCTGCACCGTCCCGATCCGCAGCTCCGCCGGCACGCGCGCCTCGGCGGGCATCGCATGATTGATCGGGTTGTCCCAGTCTTTCTTCACGGTGAAGCCTTTGCCGGCCATGGAGCCTCGGTTTTCAGTGATCAGTTTTCAGTGGTCAGTGGTCAGTGGTCAGTCGTCAGTCTCAGATCCGCATGCTGACCTCTGAGAACTGATCACTGTCGACTCGAGTCGCAAACAGCAAGGCCCCCGCCGCAGCGGAGGCCCGAATCAGAAGCCCGACTGCTGGCTGTTACTTGGCCGCGGCAGGCGTCGCCTTGTCGGCGTACTTGCGGCGGAAGCGCTCAACGCGTCCCGCGGTATCTACCAGGCGCTGCTTGCCGGTGAAGAACGGGTGGCAGTTGGAGCAGATTTCCAAGCTGATCTTGCCCTTGTGGGTCGAACGGGTCTCGAACGTGTTTCCGCACGAGCAATGGACCTGGGTCGGTCCGTATGACGGGTGAATTCCTGGCTTTGGCATGACTTGAAGATACCTTTCCTGCAATTTACTCAGTTTACCTTGGATTCAGCTGGATGGCAATTGGATGCAGGGCCAAATCCGCAAGCGCTGAGGGACGATATACTTGCGCTCGTGCGCGTTCCCTGAAGTCAGGCGGCGCGGCGACAATTCTGATTCGCTAAAAATCAAGCCGCTGAAAATCATTCAGTATCTGAAAGTGAGCGCTCATGGATCTGGGTTTACAGGATAAAGTCATCATTGTCACCGGCGGCGGAGCCGGTATCGGCGCGGGAATCTCGCGGGCCTGCCTCGCCGAAGGCGCGCGGGTTGTTGTGCTCGGTCGGCCCTCGCAGAATGTTAAGGACTTCATGGCCGAAATGAAGGCCGCGAACGCCAAATGCGAGCTCGTCGAGGCTCATCTCGAAGACGCCAAACGCTGCAAGGACGCAATCGCCGAGATCGAATCGACTTACGGCGCGATCGACGGCCTTGTCAACAACGCCGGAGTCAACGATGGCTGCGGCCTCGAATCCGGCAGCGTCGAGCGATTTCTGGAAAGTATCGCGAAAAACCTGACCCACTATTACGCTCTCGCCCATTACGCCCTGCCGGCGCTCAAGAAATCCCAGGGCTCAATCGTGAACATCAGCTCCAAGGTCGCCCTCACCGGCCAGGGCGGAACATCCGGATATGCCGCGTCCAAAGGTGCGCAACTTGCGCTCACTCGCGAATGGGCCGCGGAGTTGCTCCCCTACAACATCCGCGTCAATGCGGTGCTTCCTGCAGAGGTCATGACTCCGCTTTACAGCCGCTGGCTCCAGACCCTCGGCGATCCGGAAGCAAAACTCAAGGAAATCACCGACAAGATTCCGCTTGGACATCGGATGACGCTGTCTTCTGAGATCGCGGCGGCAACAGTCTTCCTGCTTTCGCCAACGCAATCCGGCCACACAACCGGCCAGCACTTGATCGTCGATGGCGGCTACGTGCATCTGGACCGGGCTCTGACCTAAGCTGCCCACTGCGTGTATTTGCTACCGGCAGATGGAATGGAACATTCCGCAAGGCAGTCGCATCCTAGCACAAGTACCTGCCGTTTGCTGGCGGTTTCATGGCATTGCGGCATCGACCA
>Ga0302319_10006476_pt1 | contig 23225 bp, 24 predicted proteins | sample Bog_T0_2_FD_203319 | JGI IMG/M metagenome (GOLD analysis project Ga0302319, IMG submission 203319) | Peat permafrost microbial communities from Stordalen Mire near Abisko, Sweden - Bog_T0_2 | ecosystem: Environmental > Terrestrial > Soil > Wetlands > Peat | place: Sweden: Abisko, Stordalen Mire...
GAGTTAAGAAAGGCACTAACAAAGTTGCCAAGGCCACGGCAAAAGGCGCGGACAAAGTGGCGGATAAAACGGACGGAAAAAAGTAAGATCGAGGGGTTTAGCAGGTTGGCTGGGAGGCAGGGACTCGAACCCCGATAGGCAGAGTCAGAATCTGCAGTCCTACCATTAGACGACCTCCCAAGAGCTCAATCGCCAGTATAACAGGCGATTGGGCTCTTGTTGTTTGTGCGATTGGCCACATTGGCTACAGTAATGAGGTATGGCAACCAAGGTTGAGAAGGCTCCGGTTACATTCGCGATTGACGTAGGCGGGACGGGCGTGAAGGGGTTGTTGTTAGACGAGCGAGGCAAGCCGATTAGCGAGCGCATCCGGGTGGAAACGCCCCAGCCGGCGACGCCGGAAAACATCCTGGCGGTGTTGAATGATATTGCAAAGAAGCTGTCTGGGTTTGATCGCGTGTCGGTTGGGTTTCCGGGTGTGATTAAGCGCGGGGCCACGCTCACCGCGCACAATTTGAGTCCTTTGTGGGTGGGCTTTGAGTTGGAGAAAGTGTTGACGCGGACCTGGCGCAAGCCGGTGCGAGTGTGTAACGACGCCGCAGTGCAGGGTTACGGCGCGATTAACGGCAAAGGTTTGGAATTGGTCATTACGCTCGGCACAGGTTTCGGCTCGTCGTTGTTTATTAACGGCACGCTGGTGCCCGGGCTGGAACTGGCGCATCACCCGTGGCGCAAAGACAAGACTTATGAAGAGTATCTAGGCAAGAAGGCGCTCGAAAAGTATGGCAAGAAGCGCTGGAATAAGCTGCTCGAAAAGGCGATCACGCAGTTAGAATCGCTCTTTAATTACGATCACCTCTTTATTGGCGGTGGTAATGCGGATAAGATCAACTTTTCGCTGCCGGCGAAGGCCACGCGGGTGCCGAACGAAGATGGATTGTTGGGCGGCGTGGCGTTGTGGAAGTATTGAAAAGCTGGTAGGGAAACATCGGGTTCGATAAAAGCGTCGATAAGGAGTGAACACTCCGGCGCCCCGCGTGCACCATTCCATCATGCCGAGATGGCTTACGCATTTGGGCGCGCTGGGGCTGTTTGCGCTGGCGATCGTTGATTCCTCCGTTGTGCCGTTGCCGCTGCCGGGCAGTACGGATCTGCTGTTGCTATGGCTGGTATCGCACCATGGCAATGCCTGGATTCTGGTGCCGAGTGCGATTGCGGGCAGCATCATTGGCGGTTATACGTGCTGGAGCACGGGAAAGAAGGGCGGCGAAGCGGCTTTGAACCGCTACGTTAAGGCGCACCTGCGCCGGCGCATCTCACGGTGGGTAGAGGGGCACGCGATTTTGGCGGTCTTTCTGCCGACGCTGCTGCCGCCGCCGATTCCGCTTTTGCCCTTTCTGCTGGCGGCGGGGGCATTGGGCGTTTCGCGGCGACGGTTTCTTTTGGTTTACAGCGCGGCGCGAAGTGTGCGTTATGGACTTGTGGCCTGGCTTGCCATCACGTACGGGCGGCGTTTGGTGCGGCAGTTCTCAGGAGCGTTGGACAAATGGTCGACGCCATTTCTTTGGGTGTTCGCCGCGCTCATGATTGGATTCGCCGGCTGGGCGATCTGGCAACTGCGCAGCCAGCGAAACGCGTCGCCGCTATTGCGTGAAGAACGGCCACTTGCCAATGAAGTGGAAGTGGAAGCGGTAGATCATCAGAGCCAACGCCCCGGCAGCCAATAGCAAGACCCCGAGCGAGACCAGTAGCACCAATCCCCATGGGAACTTCTTGTTTTCGCGCCGCAGCACCAGCAGATAGCTGGCGAACACACCCACGAAATAGAGCGCGATCATGGGCACGGTAAAGAGCGTCATGTTGAAGGCGTCGGGTGTGGGCGTGACGACGGCGGCAATGATGGTGATGGCGAGAATGGCGTAGCGCGAGTGGCGCATCAAGAAGCGCGGCGAGGCTAGGTGAAGCAGCGTTAAGAAGAAAATGATGACCGGCATTTCGAAGACCAGGCCGACGCCGAGCGTGACGTTGACGAAGAGATCGAAGTATTCGCTGACGGAGACCATGGGCGAGATGTTGATATCGCGCCCGATGCCGAGCAGGAAGACGAGGCCGTAGCGGAAGGCCACGAAATAAGCGAACAAGCCGCCGCTGATGAAGAGACCGGCGGTGGCGAGGATGAAAGGCACGGCCCAGCGCTTTTCCCGTTTGTAAAGACCGGGCGAGATGAACGACCATACCTGATAGAAAATCCAGGGAGAACCGACGAAGACTGCGACAAGCAGAGGGAGTTTGATCCAGACGACGTTGAACATCTCCATCGGGGTGATACCGACGAGGGTGGGATTGGCGTGAATCTGTTTGAGGGCGGAAACGGCTGGTTCCGAGACAATTCGCCAAAGGTCGTTCGCGAAGTAGAAACTGGCCAGGTAGGCGACCAAAATGCCGCCAAGAGCACGGATAATGCGGGTGCGCAGTTCTTCCAGGTGCTCCATGAAAGACATGCGCAGCATGCCGCGTTCCTCGGGATCTTCGTCTTCATCGTCGCTGGACGGGGGTTTGGGCGGTGGTGGAGGTGGGGGCGGTGCGGCTTGGGCTGGAATGGTGGCGACCGCCGAGGGCTGTACGATGGCTACCTCTTGCGAAGCGGCGTACTGCGGCTGATCTGCCGAATAGATGTCCGCGACCGGCTCTTCGGCGGGTAGAGACGGCGGGTCGGGAACAACTGTAGATTCACTGTGCGGAGCGTGCTGCTCCTCAATATCGTCAGGCATTTCGAAAACTCACGAGATCAGGCGGAATGACCCTCGGGCCCGGCAGCGGCGTGTGCGTCTTCGGGCTGAATGCCATTGGCGCGCGGCACGGTTCCCGCCACGGGGGCGGCGATAGAGGGTGTTTCCCGGTAGGCCTCGGCGTCCTGAGTTGCGGTTGCGCTGGCGGTGGATGATAGCGAAGAGACCGGCGTAGACGAAGCAGCTTCCTGATACGGCGTTGGCGCGGAGTAGCTGGGTTCGTAATGGCCGGACTCGTCATAAGAATAAGAAGACGAGGTGATGGAAGCGGGCGAAGAATACAGGGAATTGGCGCTTTTGAGGGCGGCGTCTACGTTCGCTTCGCGTTCCAATTCGCGGAGATGGGTTTCAAAACTGGACTTAAGTTCGTTTTTGGCGCGGCGGAATTCGGTGAGACCTTTGCCGAGCAGGCGGCCGAGTTCGGGGAGTTTCTTTGGCCCGAAAAGCAACAGGGCGACGAGGAAAATCACCATCATCTCCTGTACGCCGATCGGTCCCATAAATTGAAGCTCCTGCCTCAATGATAGCCCAGTGCAGGAAGCGGCGAACGGCGGGTGGAAGATTGTTATGATTTCAACGAAAGTATGAACTGGTCCAAAGCCGGCAAATTCTGGAGCGGAGCCTTAGTGCTCGCCGCATCTTTCGTTCTAGGCAGCCGGCCGTTGGCGGCGCAAGTGGAATTCAAGAATGTGGATGGCGATCACATCAGCATCGTTATTAATGGCCAGCCGTTTAGCGATTTCCACATCGGCAAAGCGTATCCGAAGCCTTTTCTGGCCCCCTTGCGCATGCCGAATGGCTTGATCGTGACGCGCCATTTTCCGCAAGAGATGGTGAAAGACGAATCGCGCGATCATCCGCATCATCGCGGGCTTTGGATCGGTTATGGAGATGTGAACGGGGTGAATTTTTGGGAAAACGAACCGGCGTCGAAGACTAGCCCGGAGAATCCGGCGCAAAAAGGTTTGATCGTGTTAAAAAGTTTGGGCGAGTTGCGGCCGGGAAAGAAATCCGGCAGAATCGAAGCGGTTTTCGATTGGATTTCGCCGGGGCAGGGTGCGCTTCTTGAAGAAGACCAGACGATGACGTTCTATGCGGCTAAAGAAGTGCGAACGTTCGATGTTGACGCGACGTTTACCGCCAAGGCCGCGCTCAAGTTTGCCGACACGAAAGAGGGCTTTTTCGCGATTCGTCTGGCCGACAGCATAGCCGGCAGGAACGGCGGCTTGATGACAAATTCGGAAGGCGCGCAAACCGAGAAAAATGTTTGGGGGAAGAAAGCCAACTGGGTGGATTACGACGGTACGGTGGACGGTCAGAAGGTGGGGATTGTGATCTTCAACAATCCGCGGAATGGCCCCGAGCCGCCGCGCTGGCACTCGCGCGATTATGGATTGTTTGCGGTGAATCCGTTCGGCTTGAAAGAGTTTGATCCGAAGGCCGAGGGCGCCGGCGGTCATGAGATGAAAGCCGGCGATAGCATGCGCCTGCGCTATCGCGTAGTGATTCATCCGGGCGACTATTCGAAAAAGAAAATCGAAGATCTGTACGAGGATTATGTGAAGAAGGTGAAGTGAGGCGAACAATGATGCGGCTGCTTCGGTTGTGGGGCGCAATTCTTTTGCTGGCGATAGGCGTTTGGGCGCAGGCGCCCAGCGCTCCGCAGGTTCCCGAGGCGGCCAAGGCCACGGCCCACTTCGATGCACAGGCGGCGACCGATGCCTGGCTGGCTACGATGACCGCACAGGAGCAGATCAACTCTAACGGCTATTTTGAGGGCACGTACTGGCTGGTTGTTTGGGATTTTCTTTACACGCTGGGCGTGATGCTGTTGTTGCTCGAGACGAAGTTTTCCGCGCGCCTGCGCGATGTGACGGAACGCCTGGTGAAGGTGAAATTTCTTCAGTGGTGGGTTTATTGGATCGGCTTTGTGATGGCTGATTTTGTGCTGTCGTTTCCATTGACGGCTTATGAAGGATATTGGCGCGAACACGAATATGGCTTATCCAATTTGAGTTTGGGTGGATGGTTTGGGGAAGAGATGATTGGGCTGGCGCTGGCGGCGGCGTTGGGCGGATTGGCCTTTACCGCGCTCGTGGCGGTGGTGAAGAGATGGCCGGAGACGTGGCACATCTGGGGGTCGCTCGTCGGCATCGCCATTCTGACCGTTGGCATTGTGATCGGGCCGGTGTTTATTGCGCCGCTATTTAACAAATACAAGCCGCTGGAAAACCAGGCGATCAAGCAGAGCATTTTGAGTTTGGCGCGCGCGAACGGCATTCCCGCAACCGATGTCTATGAAGTGGACGCTTCCAAGCAAAGCAAGCGGGTGAGTGCGAATGTCAGCGGATTTTTGGGCACGGAACGCATTACATTGAACGACAATTTGCTGGCGCGCTGTTCGCCGCAAGCGGTGCTGGCGACGATGGGGCATGAGATGGGGCACTACGTGCTGCATCACATTTATAACTCGGTGATTTTTTTTACGTTGGTGATCGGCGTGATGTTTTGGGTGCTGCGGCGCGGGATGGAGAACTTGCTGGCGCGCTGGGGCACGCGTTGGAAGCTTCGTGGGGTGAGTGACGTAGCCGCGCTGCCGGTGGCAGTGCTGATTCTGGCGACTTTGGGCTTCCTGTTTACGCCGATCGCGAATTCGTTTACCAGAGAGCAGGAGTACGAGGCGGACATGTATGGCTTGAATGCCGCGCGGCAACCGGATGGCGAAGCGGAGGTGGACTTGCTGTTGGGCGAGTACCGCAAGATGGATCCGAGTCCGTTAGAGGAGATGATTTTCTTCGATCATCCGAGCGGGAGGACGCGCATTTACGCGGCCATGCGCTGGAAGGCCGAAAATCTGTGCCTGTTCGATGCGCAATTGTCCTGCAAGACTCAACCGTAATCGGCGGTTGACGATTATTTGCTCGCGGGTTCGAAGTCGTAGTACCAGTCTTCTTCGGCTGAGTTCCGTTTGATCAGATGAAAAACTTTGGCGCGGGATTGCATGGAGAAGTGCGAGATCTGCCAGATGTCCCCGGTTACAGGAGTCTTCTCGATTTCAAAGCGTGTTCCGGGCTCCACTTGCGCCAGTAACCCCTCGATTGAAACAGGCCGGATCACTTCAGCGGTCACCTTGACCCACTCATAGGTCTGCTGATCAATCCACATCTCGCCTTGCATGCCGCGAAGTACTTGCGACTCCATGTTCGGCGGCCGGTAGCCGGGTTTCGGAGTTGCAGCCAGAATCCAAACAGTGCGGTCGCCGACTTTTTGAGTGCCAGTAATCTTGAAGTCGAATCCCTTGGACAGCTGCGACATCATGATGTGATCGCTTTTTCGCTGTTTCGCGTAGTTAGCTATGCGCTTATTTCGCTGCTCAGGGGTTTGGGCGCGCCGCTCGGCGGCGGCTTTCTCTTCTTTCTTCAACTCGAGGGCTGCCTGCGCGGGCGACAGCGGCTCGCCATTTGCGAGCAACCGCTGGTAAGGAGAACCATCGATCATAGTGACTTGAAAAATCTTTGTGGTCTGTCCTACGTGGTCTTTCTCCTTGAAATTGAAACGCGGCTCGGCGGCAAAGTCCTTGTCGTTGGCGGCGACAGAACGTTCGACGATCGTCTTTACATCCGGCTGATTTTGGCCGCTACAGATGACGGCGACCAGCAAGGAACAAGCACATAGGCTTCCGCGAAGTCCGGCCATTGATTCAACACTATCGAAGTCGCCATCAAGACGCCATCAAATCCTTTCAGTGTCCTGCATTTTTGACTTCGTTTTGACGTTTTTCGGGTTAACTTTCAGGATAGGTGGGCGCCTGCGCTGCATCCGTGACAATCAACCAAAACACTAAAATCGATGGATTCGATTCATTGGCGGATCTTGCCCTGAATCTACGATGGTCCTGGAATCACGCGACCGATGACGTCTGGCGGGAACTCGATCCGCAACTCTGGGAGATCACGCATAACCCGTGGGTGGTTCTGCAAACCGCTTCGCAGGACAAGATCAAACGCATTCTTACAGATCCCGTTTTCCGCAAGAACGTTGACGGGCTGGTGGAAGCCAGACGGGAATCGCTCGAGTCGCCGGCATGGTTTCAAAAGAATCACGAGAAAACATCGTTAAGTTGTGCCACTTATTTCAGCATGGAGTTCATGTTGAGTGAAGCGCTACCCATCTATTCTGGCGGCCTTGGCAATGTGGCTGGAGATCAGTTGAAAGCAGCGAGCGATCTGGGCGTGCCCGTGGTGGGAGTGGGATTGCTTTATCAACAGGGATACTTTCGCCAAGTCATCGATAAAGACGGAGGGCAACAAGCCCTTTACCCGTATAACGACCCTGGCCAGTTGCCCATCACACCGCTTCGTTACCCGAATGGAGAATGGCTGCGGCTGGAGATCGCGTTGCCTGGATACTCAGTCTGGCTGCGCACCTGGCAAGTGCAGGTAGGTCGGGTGAAGCTTTACTTGCTCGACAGCAATGACGCCGCTAACTTTCCCGAGCATCGAGGGATCACTAGTGAACTGTACGGAGGCGGGCCGGAACTGCGATTGAAGCAGGAGCTGCTCCTCGGTATTGGAGGATGGCGTCTGTTGAGTGCGCTCGGGGTTACTCCCGAGGTCTGTCACTTGAATGAAGGACATGCGGCCTTCGCCGTCTTGGAGCGTGCGCGCAGCTTCATGGAAGCAACGGGTCAGCCCTTCAACGTGGCCATGGCTGCGACTCGGGTGGGAAATCTCTTCACTACTCACACCGCGGTAGCAGCGGGATTTGACCGGTTCGACCCGGCACTTATCGAGCAATACCTGACGAGGTATGCACAAGAGAAACTCGGCATTTCGGTCCATGACCTGCTCGCTCTCGGCCGCCGGAATTCGGAAGATTCATCAGAGCCATTCAACATGGCCTATCTGGCTATTCGCGGATGCGGAGCTGTCAGCGGCGTGAGTGAGTTGCATGGCAAGGTAAGCCGCCATATCTTTCAGCCGCTCTTCCCTCACTGGCCGGAGGATGAAGTTCCCGTCGGATTTGTGACCAACGGAGTGCATGTGCCGACGTGGGATTCCGCCGAAGCCGATAGCCTGTGGACAGAAGCATGTGGCAAGGATCGCTGGCTCGGAACAGCGAAGACTCTAGATCAGGAGATTCGCCGCGTTTCCGACCAGAGGCTCTGGCAATTCAGGGCTGCGGCGAGCAAAGCTCTGGTGGAGTATGCTCGCGGGCGGTTGTCGCAGCAACTCGCGGCCTCCGGTTCATCGCCCGAGAGCATCGAAGCCGCCAAGCATCTTTTTGACCCGAACATTCTGACACTAGGGTTTGCGCGCCGCTTTGCCACCTACAAGAGGCCGGACCTATTGCTACACGACCCCCAACGCCTGCTGCGAATCTTGAGCAATGTTCAGCATCCGGTGCAACTCATCATAGCGGGAAAGGCGCATCCGGCGGACGAAGCCGGGCAGGACTTAATCAAGAAATGGGTGCGATTTATCCGCCAGCCTGAGGTGCGCCCGCACGCGATTTTCCTCAGCGACTACGACATGCTTCTGACTGAGCATCTTGTGCAGGGAGTGGATGTCTGGATCAACACGCCGCGTCGGCCCTGGGAAGCGTGTGGAACCAGCGGCATGAAGGTGCTGGTGAATGGCGGGATCAATCTGTCGGAGCTCGACGGTTGGTGGGTCGAAGCTTACACCCCAGAGGTTGGTTGGGCTTTGGGAGATGGCGAGGAGCATGGCGCGGACCCCACCTGGGATTGTGCCGAAGCGGAGACGCTCTATCGCTTACTGGAACGGGAGGTGGTTCCTGAGTTCTATAACCGCAGCGCGGAGGGAATTCCGACCGCCTGGGTAGCGAGAATGCGAGAGAGCATGGCGCAGCTTACGCCGCGTTTTTCCGCAAGCCGTGCGGTTTCCGAATATACCGAAAAACACTATATTCCAGCGGCAGCGGCTTATTGTGCACGCGCGGCCGACAAAGGCGCGGCAGGCAAGCAAGTAGCAGAATGGCAACGATGTCTCGCGAACCGTTGGGGAAAGCTGCGATTTGGCGAAATGAAGGTGGCAGCAAAAGGCGACCTAACCTCCTTTGAAGTGGAAGTTTTTGGCGGCGAGCTGGATTTAGATTCAGTGCGCGTGGAGCTCTATGCGGACGGAGTCAACGGAGGCGTTCCCTTAGTCGCAGAGATGAAGCGTCTCAGTCCGTTGCCAGGAACTCCCTACAGTCAACTATACGGATTAGACTTGCCCAAAGTACGCCCGGCCGCCGACTATACAGCGCGCGCAATACCGCACTTCGATGGCGCGGCGGTTCCGCTGGAAGCCGCGCAGATTTTGTGGCGGCGATGAAACAGAGGATAGAACCCCCGCCGATCGACCATCTTTCCATTCGCAAAATTCTTGTTCCGATCGAGTTCGCGGATACCTCCCAGCACATCCTTGAGCAGGCTAACTGGTTGGCGCGCCGCGTTCATGCCGAGATCATCCTGCTGCATGTAGTGAAGCCACTCAGCTATCCGTATGGTGTGCTGGAAAGCGGGCACGAGATCACCGCGCGTGATCTGGAGTCTGCCGCCGTGCAGCGGGCGCAACGCGATCTCGAAGCGGCGATGCCGCAATCTGATATTCCGGTAACACGCGTGCTTTTGAGGGGAGAGCCGGCAAGCGAGATTGCCAAGACCGCAATAGAGCGGAATGTCGATCTCATCATGATGGCAACACGCGGCGATGGACCGTTCTATCGCTTCTTGTTCGGTTCGGTGACTGCGAAAGTCCTGCACGAAACTGACTGCCCGGTTTGGACCGGCGCTCATCTGGAGGAGTCGCCGGTGGGCGAATTCGCGATCCGAAACGTTCTCTGCTCGGTGGATTTGAGCGATCACAGCTTCCGTACCGCCGCCCTGGCTGCCGAACTATCGAGTGCCCTGGACGCGGCCCTTACGCTGGTCCACGTAACAGAGAGCGTGGGCATTTACGGACCCGGCGGCCTACGCGTCGATCCTGCGTGGAAAGAAACGATCGTCGGTTCCGCGGCCAAAGAGATGGCGAAGCTGCAACAAAGCTTGGATGTCAAAGCCGAAGTGGTTATTGAAAGCGGCAATGTGCTTGAGTTATTACGCCAGACGGCGGAGCGAACGAAAGCGGGTCTGCTGGTGATTGGACATAGCCCGGTGCATGGCCACTTAGGCGACAACGGCAACGGCTATGCGATCATTCGCGAGTCACAAATCCCGGTGCTCAGCGTTTAAGCGATGAGGGTGTAGCAACAATTCCTTGACTCGTTCGACCAACTGGGCGGCGGTAAATGGCTTGGGAAAAATCTCAAATTCCTGAAGTGCCTCACGAGTTTCCAGATCGATATCATCGAGAAGACCCGCCACGATGAGAACCGGAATGCCAGGGCTTTTAAGACGCAGGTATAAGGCTGCATCATGCCCGGAAACATTTTCGGTGTAGGGCCGGACGATGAGGAGATCGAATTTGTATTTCTTCAAGAGATCGGCAGCCGCGCCCACATCCACGGCAGTGAGGACCGAATACCCAGCTGATTCGAGCGCTCTTTCAATAACATTTCGGATGCCCTGGTCGGAGGCGAGAAGCAGAATAGTTTCGTTCATTGAGTCATTAGAGGTTGGAGATTGAACCCGGATCTTGATCACATTTGGTCAAGTGACGTAATATTGCCATTTCCGATCCCGCTCTTTCTGGAGAGGCAAGCCTTTTCGGTGCTTTGGAAAGGCTTGCCCGTCTTGTTACTTTGCAGCGCCCGCTAATGCTGGCTTCTCCGACTTCTCATGGGCCACTTTTGAAGCGGCGTGCGCCTTCGTAGACTGGTCAAGAGCTTCTTTCGCGTGATGTTCGCAAGCTTCATGATGTCCCTTGCTGCAATGCTCAGCGGCAGCGCGATGAGTTTTTGCGGTAGTCTCATGCTCCTGCGCAGCGGCAGTGTGTGCTTCAACCACATGGTTGTCTTTGCTCATTTAATACTCCTTTTTGCGATGCCCGGGCATCCGAGATCATCAGTGGGAGTGTCATGCAAGCTGGTGGCCTTCCAAGCAACTTACGCCAGCTTTTCTTGCAATACGTTTTTTGACGCCATCTTGACGATCTTTCCATTACAGTAGAGCTGTGAATGCGCCTACACTCGAGAGCAAAACAGTAAGCAATTCGAAAGCGCTTGTGCGTTTGCCGGTTATCGGCGCCAACTGGAAGTTACATAAAAACCCTGCAAAAACGCAGTCCTTCTTCGAGAAATTTCGCTCACTAGTGGACGATTTTGGCTACTGCGAGGTTGTGATCTGCCCGCCGTTTCTCGATATCGCCACCGCGGTGAGCGCAGCTGAACAGACCACAATCCACATTGGCGCGCAAAATCTCTCTTCGGAGAAGGACGGCGCATTTACCGGGGAAGTGTCGGGCGAAATGATCAAGGCGTCCGGTTGTTCGCATGTCATCGTCGGGCATAGCGAGAGACGCCGCTATTTTGGTGAAACCGACGAGATCGTTCTAAAGAAGGTTGTGGCGGCTCTCGATGCCGCGCTCGTGCCAATTGTTTGCATCGGAGAGCACGACAAGACAAGGGTGGAAGCGGTGCTCGAAGAACAGTTTCAACTTGGGATCGCGTCACTTTCGACTCAGCAGTTCGCGAAGATCATCATAGCCTACGAGCCCATTTGGGCCATCGGCGCGGGCACGACGGACACGCCGGAAGCGGCCGCGGCTGCTCACCGCTTCATCCGCGCGCAAGTGACCAAGCGCTTTGGAGCTGAGGCGGCGAATGGCGTCCGCATTATTTATGGCGGCAGCGTGAAACCCGACAACGCACAAAGTCTCATGGCGGAGACAGAGATCGATGGATTTCTGGTGGGCGGCGCCAGTCTCGATCCAGTTAGTTTCGCGGCGTTAGTGAATCTGCGGAGATCCGCGGAGATCAGTCAATCAAAGATCAATGGAGATGTTGGTATGTTTAAGACAGCAGTTGGTTTGTTTAAGAATTCAGTAGTGGCGGATCAAGTTGTTCATGATCTCAATGTGAGCTCGTTCCCTAAGAACGAGATTCGTGTGCTGCGCGAGCCGCTCGATATGCCGGTCAGTGGGATTATGAGTACTCCTCGCACCGACTTCCAGGTACGTTTGGAAAGGGAGCTAACGGCTATTGGCGCGACGGTTCCCGAGGTGAGTGCTTACGCCCAGGGCGTCGGCCACGGAGGAGTGCTCGTTTTTGCAACTGGATCAAACGAGGAGGTTGACAGCGCGAGCGAAATCATGAACCGCCACGGCGCAATAGAGCTTGCGGAACTCACTGGCACGGAGCCGAACACGGCCGCGATGATCGGTCATGAGACGGCTGTTGCCTACGCGGGCTCGAGTCAGACAGGCAGAGCTCGGCAGCCCGAGGGCGGAGCACGAATGTTTGTTTGGTAGGCCGCCGGCGAGCGCGCCCGAAATCAAACTGTTTCCCAGCGCCCCGACTGGCCGGCGCGCAGCACGGCTTCGATTACCAGCATATTCGCTAGCGCATCCTCCAATGGCACGGGAACTTCCGTGTCATCGAGAATAGCTTTCGAAAAGGCATCGCCTTGAATCGTGTACTGGTCGGAGGTGGCAAACTCTTCCACCTTCGCGTTTCCCCCCGCCAACGCCGAACCATCGTCAATGAAAATGCGGCTCGGCCGATCCGGCGGAATGTTGTACGGAATCTCCATATCGATACGTGCCTTGGTGCCCAAAATCTGCATGCGCTGGAACGGCACAAGCTGGGTGCTGCAAGTGAAAATGGCGTGGCCGGTTCCATAGTCAAGGAGCGCCGAACTCAAGCGATCCGTTTTCATCTCGGGGTCGCGGTCCACTAGCGCCGAGACGCGCAGCGGTTCGCGCTCAAACAAAAAGCGCGAAATGTTGATCGGGTAGCAGCCGATATCCATCACCGCGCCGCCGCCCATCTCGGGATCGTTCCGGATGTTTTTCGGATCGCGATTGAAATAACTGAACACGCTGACAATCGAACGGAGTTCACCAATCGCCCCGCTGCGCACCAGCTCGCGCGCGCGCAGCCACTGCGGCGCCGTGCGGACCATGAAGGCCTCGCCGATCTTAACTCCGGTCTTTTTGCGCACGGCAATCAGTTCACGCGTCTCGTCCGCGGTCAGCGACAACGGCTTCTCGCACAACACGTGCTTTCCTGCCTCAGCCACTTTGATCGAGAACGGGACATGCAAATGGTTGGGCAACGGATTGTAAACCGCATCAATATCAGGATCAGCTAGCAGTTCCTCATAGGAACCATACGACTTGGGAATCCCCAGTTGTTCAGCCGCTTGCCGGGCCCGTTCGATTTCGCGCGATGCAATGCCGCTCACCTCGCTGAACTGCCCCTTCTGCATAGCGGGAATCACTTTTTTCACTGCTATGTTGGCAACGCCCAAAATGCCCCAGCGAATCTTCTTCGACATGACTAATAAGTCTCTCACGGAATCACAAAAAGACGCTGGCTTTCTGCTACGCTGGTTTCGCGTGAAGCTTTACGATCTCGACCCAGGAAACGACAGCCCGGAAGTGGTCCGGGCGATCATCGAAATTCCAAAGAATTCGGTGAACAAATATGAATATGACGGCGAGTTGGAAATGTTCCGGCTCGACCGCGCCTTGTATTCGCCTATGCACTATCCCGGCGACTATGGGTTCATTCCCGGTACGTTAGCCGACGACGGCGACCCGTTAGACATCCTCGTGCTGGTCGACGAGGCTAGCTTTACCGGTTGCCTCATGGAAGCTCGCCCGGTGGGGGTGTTGCGCATGATCGATGGCAAAGAGTACGACGAAAAAATTCTAGGCATTCCCACCCGCAATCCCCGCTTCGACAGCATTCACACCATGGATCAGGTGTTCCCCCATGTGCGCCGCGAGATCGAGCATTTCTTCTCGATCTACAAAGAACTGCAAGGGGCACAGATGAAAATGGAAGGCTGGGCCGGCCCGCGGGAAGCGCGGAAAGTGATCAACGATAGCCGCCAGGCGTATCTAGAGTCCAAGATTAAGGAACAGCACGACCTGCAGCAACAACAACGATAGTAACCGGCGGCTCGCGCCACTACTTTACTTGAGTGAATCACCGGATCTGGAACTGCTTCGCGGGGCCATTGAGTCGTTTTTGGCCACCTGCCGCCGCCCCGCCGCGCTTGAATACGGCGAAAATCCCATACCATTGACGGTCGGCTGTTACGCGCTCGATATTCGGTCTGGCCGCCTATCCATTGAAATCTGGGACGAAACTCGCAGCGTTTCCCGGCGCATCGTGTCCGTGGAGCGGCATTCCACCGGTGTGCTCGATTGCGTTATTCAGAAATTCGGCGGCAAGCCCAGCCGCTTAACGTTCCTTGATTTAGAGCGCCCGCAAACCGAACACCGCAAACGCATGGGCCAGCGCCAGAATTTCGCCGAACAGTTTCGTCGCATGCTGCAGCGCCAGTTCCCTGGTTGGGAAGTGGAAACGCTTTCTAGCGCGCTTGATTTGCAGCATTCGTTTTCGTCCGTTTTCCCACGCGCGAAAGTCGTGCGGGGCGGCCATATTTTGGCGGCCATGGCGTGTCCCGATCCACAAGATGAGCCCGATCTGCTCACCTTCGCTTTAATTTGGCACCATCACCTGCGATCGCGCCGCCGCGAACCAGGCCAAACTTCGCTCTGCCTCTTTCTTCCCGAATCCGCTGGGAACCTGACTGCACACCGCCTGCGCTGGTTGACCGGTGAAACTCTTACGCCGCGCTTGTTTCGCTTCAACGCACACGGTTCCGCGGGAGAAGTAGATCCGCACGATCTTGGTAATCTACAGACCCGCCTGGCTTCGCTCTATGTTCCCCCTCGTCTTTCGTCTGAAATCACGGCCCTCCTCGATAAACTGAAGTCATTCGAAGGTGTCGGCTGCGCACCCGAATTAGGCGGCGTCATCAGCATTCGTATGCGCGGCTTGGAATTTGCACGCCTCGAAAGTGGCCGCGTGTCATTGGGAATAGAAACGAAAACAGATCTGCCACCATCCCAGTTTGAGGAAGTGATTCATTTTGCCGCGCAGTTGTCGCAGCTTTCAGCAGCTCAGCAGTCCGCTGCATCCAATGCGCCGAATGCAACCCCTCCTCAGTATGCTGAGCGCTGGTTTGAATCCGTGGTGCGCCGCCATATGCCATTCCTCGACCCGGATTTATTGCCCGCTCCCATCCACGGCCAAGTGCTGACGTTCGCGGCGGGCGACCGCGATCTGATCGATCTGCTCGCCATAGCGCCTAGCGGCCGCTTGGCCGTGCTTGAACTGAAAGTGGCGGAAGACCTTCATCTTCCCGTACAAGCGCTAGACTACTGGATGCGTATCGCCTGGCATCTCGAACGCGATGAGCTGCGGCATCTGTTTCCCGAGAATTCCGTCGACCAAAAGCCTCCTAAACTTCTGTTAATCGCGCCGGCTATGTCATTTCATTCGTCCAATGCTGATGTGCTGCGCTACTTCGCGCCTCAAATCGAAGTTGAAAGAATAGGAGTGAATTCCGATTGGCGGAACGGTTTGCGCGTGGTTTTGCGTCTAACAGGTGCGGCTGTTCCAATTTCTCACGGAGGCGTGCAATGAGTTTCGACGGCTTAGTACAAATCAGGAAAGCGATTGGCATGCTTAGTCCCAAAGAAGTGCGGGAACTGAGCCAGCGCGATGTGCGGATTGCGCTGCACGCGGCAGATCCGTTGGCGCATGAGCAAATGGAAAACTACCTGCTCAATGACTTGCGCCCTGCGCGGCGGCGTGAATCGGCGGAACTATTGATTCGTAATCCCCGTTCCCCGAGTGACGCCGATGTGAACATTTATCACGCCAACATGCCGGCACCCGCCAAGTCGCTCATCTACTTACCGAATCAACCGCAAATCACCGTGGCGAAAACTCTGAAAGCATTTCCGGATTTCGGCATTACTTTGGCGCGCTCATTCCAGCCGTTCCGCGGGCCCTATGTCAGCAGCGTAGTGGCCGACGTGTGCAAAGAGAATACGCTTTTCGCGTTGGCCACCGCTATTCCCGATATCGTGCCCCTCATTTCGCTGCCTTGGGCCATTGCCGAATTCGCTTCCGATAGCGCATTCCTTACGATGAATCAAATCCGCATGGCGTTCATGATCGCGGGTGCGAGCGATCGCGAGGTCGGCTATATGGAACAGAAGAGTGAAATCGCGGGAGTGATCGGCAGCGCTTTTGGCTGGCGGGCGCTGGCCCGAGAACTGGTGGGCAAAATTCCCTTTGGGGGCGGACTCATCGCCAAAGCGGGCGTCGCTTATGCCGGCACCAAGGTGGTGGGCATTTCGCTCGATAAATTTTACAGCTTGGGCTATACCTATTCGCGGGAAGAACGCAACAAGCTTTACGCCGACGCTTATCTGCAAGGCAAGACGCTGGCCGCTAAGCTGCTGCGCATGATTCGCCCGGACCTGGCCGCCAAAATCGGCAATCACGACGAAGCCAAACACTCCACGGCCGGCTCGGCCCGTTAATTTGTCCACACCTGCCAAGCCCATCGCCCTGGTAACCGGCGGCAGCCGCGGCATCGGCCGCGCCATTGTAGAAGACTTGTGTGCGAGTCACTCGGTAATCGCCACCTACAATAAGGACGCCGCCGCCGCGGAGGAAGTTGCGCGAAGCACGGGAGCCAAGTTCCTGCAATGCGAGCTAGGGAACGCCGCATCCTGTCGGGCGTTTTTAGCGGAAGTGGATCGCGCCTTTCCAGCGATTGATCTGCTGGTGAATAATGCAGGCATGGCGCCGCGCGAACGGCGCGACATTCTGGAAGCCACGGAAGAGAGTTTCGATGAACTGATCGCGGCGAATCTAAAGGGCCCTTATTTCCTGACGCAACATATTGCTCGCGGCATGCTGGCGCGCGGCAGCGGGCGGATTGTGTTTGTCGGTTCGATCTCAAGCTTTACGGCGTCGCTGAATCGCGGCGATTATTGCCTGAGCAAAGCGGCGCTCAGCATGGCTGCCAAATTGTTCGCGGCGCGACTTGCGGCGCACAATATAACGGTCTTCGAAATCGAGCCGGGAATCATTCGCACCGATATGATCGCCCCGGTTGAGGCAGCGTACGAGCAGCGCATCGCCGATGGTCTCCTCCCGCAGCGCCGCATGGGCGAGCCCAAAGACGTCGCCAACGCCGTACGCGGGATTGCGGACGGCCGCCTCGATTACTCGACCGGTCAAATTCTGCATGTCGACGGCGGCTTCCACCTGCGTACTCTGTAAATATGGAGTTGCTCGACCCAACGGAAGTTCGCGTCCTCGGCGCATTGATGGAAAAAGAAACCACCACACCGGAATATTATCCGCTCTCGTTGAACGCGCTGGTGAATGCATGCAATCAGAAGACGAACCGCGACCCCGTGGTCGATTATGACGACGACGTTGTTGCCGATGCCTTGGCGAGTTTGCGCGAGAAGCGTTTTGCGCTGACGGTGAGCGGGGGTAGCCGAGTCAACAAGTATCAACAGAGGATTTCGGAGACGTTGAACTTAGGCCGGCGCGAATCGGCGGTGCTGTGCGTTTTGTTCCTGCGCGGACCGCAGACCCTCGGAGAGATCAAGGATCGCAGCGAGCGCATGTTCTCCTTCACCGACCTCGCCGAAACCGAAATCGTCCTCGACAAACTCGCCATTTGGCCTAGCGGCGCGCTTGTCAAAAAGCTCCCCCGCCTGCCCGGCCAAAAAGAAGCGCGTTACGTTCATCTGCTTTCTGGCGAGCCTGATTTAGAGGCGATGGCCGAACCGGCATCGTCCGCGCCGCCGACGCGGGTGGCACAACTTGAACAGGAGTTGCGCGATCTGCGGGACGAGTTTAACGAGTTAAAGCGCCGCTTCGAAGCGCTTGAGTCGCAACTGCGCTGAATGGACACCCCGGCGTCTGGCAACCAGAAAAAGTAGCAAGGCTAGTCCAAGCATTGCCATGGTCATAGCGCCTGTCTCTGGCGCACCTACCAGAGTGAAGTCAGCCGCCGGATTGTCGACATTCACCGACCACCCAGTCTGATTACCCCGTCGACCCACCCGCCGGGAACGCTTGCCGCGACTTCCCCATCGCAAGACCCTGCCGCCGAAGAGCTGGCTGCACCCGATGAAGTGTAAGTCGGAAGGCCAACGGTCATGGACGTTGGGTGGTCCGCGTCCATGGCTGCCGCAACGGTCATTCCGAATGCAGTGAGCATGATGGTGACCGTATGTTTCATGGTCGCGTTACCCCAAAATTAGTTTCGCCTTCTGATTCGGAGAACACACGATCGGAAAGCGCTCTGAGGGGTATAACTGCTTGTTTCGCCGCCCCGCAAGCTCGGTCCTGACGGCTTGTGATGACACTTACCGTAGTAGATAATGATTTCGGAGAAACGTCGCAATGTTTACGCCAAAAGGAAAATTCGGCTGGTACGAACTGATGACCAACGACACCAACGCCGCCGGCAAGTTCTACTCTGACGTAGTCGGCTGGACTACCAGCGAGGTCACAGGCGGTGACGGTCCCCCATACACCACGTTCAATGTTGGCGATGCCGGCATCGCAGGCATGCTGCACATCCCCGGGCACACTGCTTGGATAGGCTATATAGCCGTCGACGACGTCGACGCTCACATCGAAAAGATCGTCGCAGCGGGCGGCAAACTATGGAAGGCCGCCACCGACGTTCCTGGCATGCTTCGCTTTGCGGTCATGTCCGACCCTCAAGGTGCCGCGATTGTGGTCTTCACTCCTCACCCTTCGATGCCTACGCCAGAACGTCCCGCGCCACCCACCCCCGGTACCATCGGTTGGCACGAACTTTACACCACGGACCTCGAAGGCGGGTTTGACTTCTACAGCAAGCTCTTTGGTTGGACAAAGGTCAGCGATATGGAGATGGGCCCGATGGGCACTTATCGCGTCTTCGACGAGGGCGGCCACAAACAAATGGGCGATGGAGGCATGATGATCAAGGCGCCCCACATTCCGGTATCAAGTTGGGCCTTCTACTTTTGCGTCGATTCCATCAAGGCAGCCATCGAACGAGTGAAAGCCGGCGGCGGGAAGATCCTCAACGGTCCGATGCAGGTACCCGGAGGTGGCTGGATCATCCAGGGCCACGACCCTCAGGGTGCTACGTTCTCTCTCGTCGGCAATGAATAGAGTCGATTTAGCCGGCTTCCAAGGCAAAGGCCGCGACCCTATGCACTTTCCCGCTATCACCTTCCTCCGTGCCTAAAGGCGAGATATGCCAAAGCCAGCATTCCTCCCAAAGCAGCCGGTAGCTTGGCAGAAAGTGGGAAAAGGACGACTTAGTAAGTTCGACGCTCTCGATCGCGGGAGATACCTCGCACGTGACCCCCGATTCGGCGCTCCAGCCGGCCGTTGACCAATCGACGGGCGGCGGCGCGAAATGGCGTCGCTGATATTTGACGCCCAGATGTTCGCGACGGTATTCAAGGTATTCGACGTCGGTGACGAGCAGGACGAAGCGAGGCGAGGCGCTTTCGATGGCTCTCAGATGTTGCTCGACGAGCATCCGGCCGCCGGGGCGCAAGGCATCCAGCCATTCTTCCTCACGGGCCGCTACGAAATGCTTTCCAAAGCGGCGGAGCAAAATGGCTTCGACTCCGTCTTGCCAAACGATGGGCAACTGGCTTAGCACGTTCAGCGAGAGAAGGGCGTCGCTGGGCACGCTGTAAGCGGCCTCTGCGCGCGTGCCATAGGCGCTGATGGCGCTCATTGTTTCAGGCCACGCGCCACGGAATTGGGCGGCTTCGGCGATCCACTTGTTTAAGCAAGCCGAGATATCAAGACAAATGGATTCGGCCAGCTTTTCCAGCCTTTGCCAACTCGCCCCACAAGACGGGTCGGCATCCACTAAACGAAGCTGGTTGAAATGCGGTAAGACCGCCGGGCCGTTGAAATCGAGCAAGCGGCCGGCACCCAGCACCGTCAACCAATCGCCCGTCGCATTTTCCACCCAGCGTGCCTGCGCGGCGCGCGTGCGAGCTAGATGCTCCGCCCAAAAAGGCGCCAGCAGGCGAGCGCGGCGTTCAATGCCCAGACCCATGTTGAGGTAACGCACCACAGCCGGGTCGCGGTGCCGCAAACGGGCAGCCAAATAGCGGAACAACAACAGCTTTATCGTCCTACATGGCGATCTTCATTTACGGTAGAAAACCGCGGGCTTCGGTCTGAATCGCGTACACCGAGTGGCCAGCGGTAATGTAAAGCGTATGCGAGTCTTCCCCGCCCCAAGCTAAATTGGCCGGTTGTTCGGGAACCAGAATCGTGCCCAGATGGTGGCCGCGCGGGTCCCAAATCCAAATTCCTTTGGGGCCGACCACGTACAAATTGCCGGCAGTGTCCACGCGCATGCCGTCGGGTACGCCGCCGGGTTCGTCTTCACTCGCGAAAATGCGTTCGTGTTGGACGCCGCCATTTGCGAAATCGAACACGCGGATGTTTTTCTGCTCGCTGTCGTCTACATACAGCCGTTTGCCGTCTGGTGAGAAGGCAAGCCCGTTTGGCTGCGACATGTACTTCACGAGAAGACGCACAGAGCCGTTGGGGTCTAGGCGGTAGACGCCTTGAAAGGGGATCTCCTGTTTCTCGCCCTTGACTAAATCAAGCGTGGGATCGGTGAAATAGATGGCGCGATCCGGTCCGATGACCAAGTCGTTAGGGCTATTGAACCGTTTCCCTTCGAAGCGGTCGGCCAGGATTTCGTACTTGCCGTCGGGGCTGATGCGGATAATAGCCCGCAGCACGCTCGCGCAATCGAGCAGCCGGCGCTGTTCGTCGAAAGTGCTGCCGTCGGGGTCGCCCAGATCGATGAGCGCTTCTTTGTGGCCGTCCGGATAGAGGCGGTAGATTTTGTTTTGTTCCTCGTCGCTGACGTAGAGGAAGCCCGCCGGGTCCCAAACCGGCCCTTCGGTAAAGCCGAAGCCGGTGCCCACCCGCTTGAGTGTGGCGTCATGCGAGATGAGCGTCCAGAATTTGGCCGAGAGCGCCAGCAGTCCCGAGGGTTCGCTCGCGCCGCCCAGAAGCAGAAGCAGAGTAAAGGTAAGCATCAGCTTTTCGCGCGCGCGGTTGAGAGAATTTCGCGTAGCCGTTTGCCTATGATCAGGTCTTCGCCATCCTGCAGCGTCATCGAGACGATTTCCAGGCGATTCGGGGAATTATCCGAGCCCTCTACGCCCGAAACCATGCTGGGGTTATTGTTGGTGAGAACTTCGATGCGCGGTTCGCCGGCGCGCAATTGTTCGTCGCATTGCGCCACGGTGAGCCCGAAGGCATGTTCGTCCCAATTGACGCGCAGCGTGGGATAGCTGTTGCCGTCTTCGGGCACGTAGATTTTGGTTGAAACGCCGGGGACGGTTTCGACGAGCTTGGCGATGCGTGCGACGCGCGCGTTCCATTCGCGGTTGAGAGTGGTGAGATCGAAGCTCTTCCAGGTCTCAATGGCAGTGAGCATGCCGATGATCTCTTCTTTGCCGACTTTCATGGCTCGGCAGATGGCGCCTTCATTCGGGCTGTAATTCTTCAAGGCGGCGTCAATGAGATGCTTGCGGCCGAGCAGCACGCCGGCGCATTGCGGACCGCGCATGCCTTTGCCACCGCTGAAGCAATAGAGATCGACCCCAAGAGTGGCATAGCGCGAGAGGTTTTCGAAAGGAGGGATGCCGGCGGCGTCATCCAGGAGTAGCGGGACGTTGGCTTGTTTGGTAATGGCGAGGGCTTTGGGCAGGTTGTCGTCGCGCCAAGTGGTGTAGACCATGGCGGTTTGCGAGTTGATAGCAGAGGGGAGATCGGCCAGGGTGTTGGCAACGACGAGCTTCGCGCCGGCTAAGCGAATGGCGCTATCGAAGGCAAGCCGGCCGCCGAGCATGACGACTTCGTTTTTCATGCCGGTGGTGTCGGGCAGTTGCCAAATTTTGCGCGGATCGGCTCCGGCGATACAAGCGGCGGTGGCGGCGGCCATGGCGCCTGCTGAACCGGAAGTGATCATGCCGGATTCGGCGCCGGAGAGCGCGGCCAGCCGTTTGCCCACGGCGGCTTGCAGTTCGAACATGTCCACGAATTGCCGGGAGGCAGCGTCCATGGCTTGGCGCACCTCGGGCAGCATCAACGAGCCGCTGAGATAGGTCCAGGTACCGCGCGCGTTGATCAGCGGCCGCACGCCGATGCGCTGATAGACGTTGCTGCTTGCCCCGGTGGCGGCGGAGAGTTTGGCGGATAGTTCGTGCCACGCGATGGAGCCGAAAACAGGGGCGGCGGCAAGCCATTTCGAAAAAAGGCGTCGGTTCGAGGTGGGCATGGGTAGTGTTGTTATTTTAAGGCAGCGGAGTTTTTTTGCCGCGAACTCGTCGGGAATTTGACGCGTGGGCAACGGCGCGTTTCTATTTTTTTGGCGGGAAAACGCGGTTTTTTGAATGGCCACGCGGATGCTGTAGGAGCAGGCATGAATATTAATTCCATCAGCAGTCTCTCCAGCAGCGATTTGCAATCCATTATTGCCAGCGCTTCGAATTCGTCGACGGGTTCCGCGACTAAAGGTAAACTCTCGCCGTTTGCGCAAATACTCGACAATAACAGCAGCAGCGAGGCGTCGAAGTCGCCGAGCACTACGCTTAATCCAGCGCAGTTCCTGGCGCAAATGATTGGTTCGTACCAGACAAACGGTCTGCAAAGCCAGGGATCACAGCTCGACCCTATGCTGGCGGGGTAGATCCGACGCGTTAGCAGTTTTCTGGGCGGTCCGGCACAGGGCTCAACAGCGAGCAGAGACGGAATGTATACTTTTATGTAGACATTCCATGAAGGCAAGTATCGTAGATTTGCGTTATCGCATGAAGGATGTTTTAGGCGCTCTTGATCGTGGCGAGAAGGTCGTCGTGCTCTACCGCGGAAAAGAGAAGGCCACGCTGACACCTATTTTGAAGCCGGCGGACGTCCGAGCGAAAGGCGCGAAGTTCGCTGATCAACCTTTATTCGGTTTATGGAGCGATCGCGAGGACATGGCCGATCCGGTTTCTTATGTTAGAAAACTACGCGCAAGCCGGAACGCGGGGCGCGGTAAACGGAAGTGATTTTTGATACGGACGTTTTGGTTTGGGCCGCGCGTGGGGATTCGCGTGCGGCGCGGGTTATTGATCGCACTGCTGAACGGGCGCTTTCCGTCATCTCGTTGATGGAATTGTTACAAGGTGCGCGCTCCCTGCTGGAAGGCCGGCGCATTCGGCAATCGCTCGCGGCGCTTCAGTTCCGAATCCTGCCGTTGTCGGAATCGATTGGCGGCAGCGCTGCGGCGCTGGTTGAACAGTACTCGTTGGCACATGGCATCCAAGTGGCAGACGCACTAATAGCGGCAACGGCCATTGAGGCTGGCGAGCCGCTGTGCAGCGCGAACGTAAAACACTTCCGGCC